>Ga0299912_10000113_pt1 | contig 91916 bp, 84 predicted proteins | sample RVTome_2_FD_207667 | JGI IMG/M metagenome (GOLD analysis project Ga0299912, IMG submission 207667) | Soil microbial communities from uranium-contaminated site in the Upper Colorado River Basin, Wyoming, United States - RVT95D214 (version 2) ... | reverse complement strand
AGGCCAGGTATGGTATATTCCGAGGGGGAAATAACAGGTTCTAATCCATAGTCTCTGGCAGTCTCACCGGTCACCGGACCGATTGTTGCCACCTTTACGCCATTCAGAGCGGTTTTATCGGACAAGATCTCCATGAAGTTGCGGACTGTGGATGAGCTGGTAAAGACCACCACATCTATCCCCTTTTTGAGGATTGCTTCAAGGGACGTCTTGCCTTGCGCAGGTTTGACTGTCCGGTAGACCTCCACCTCATCCACCAGCGCCCCTGCCTCTCTCAATGCCTCAGGGAGGATCCTGCGCGCCTCTCTTGCCCTAGGCAAGAGGATCTTTTGCCCCTGGATGCCTTGCGCCCTCAACCCCTCTGCTACCCCCTCTGCCCGGTACTCGGCAGGGAGGAAGTGGACGGTAAACCCCATCTTTTCCAACTCCTTTTGGGTCCTGGGACCTATGGCGCAGATCTTTTTCCCCGCAAGGGCAGCTCTAGTAACCCCTTTCTCCTTCAGCCTCTGTGCAAAGAATCTCACTCCGTTCACACTGGTGAAGATGACCCAATCGTAACTATCTAATTTCTCTATAGTTTTATCCAGGGGTTGCCAATCTCCTGGCAAGGCTATCTCTATGGTGGGGAAGGCGATCACCTCAGCCCCATAATCTTTGAGGAGGCTGGAAAACGCCTCAACCTGACCGCGGGCCCTGGTTATAAGGATACGCTTACCAGTGAGTGGCAGCCCCTCTCCTTTTTGTTTCCTTGCCTGTGTCTGCTGCACGCTGTCTTTCATAAAGGTTATTAGGTATAATTTAACCAAATATATCGCATGAAAGGATTAAAAACAAGAATGGAGTCTTGAATAGAAGGAGGAGTAAGAGGTGTGTTACAATAGTTATTTCCCTTTTTATCAAAGCCTATGATAAACAGACTATTTAATTATTAATAGCTCGTTTCCTAATGACATAAAGTTTATTTGATATAAGTAACATAATAATGTATACTACACACGTAATGAGAATGGCACGGATATTGTAAAAAATAAGGGCTAAGGTTTGCAATAGTTTCTAATAAGGGGATACCAAGGTGAAAAAAACTGCTCGACAGCGTCATAGCATCAGAGAAATTTTTGAATATAAAGAGCTCATTAAAAACTTGGTCGTCCGCGACCTCAAGGTACGGTACAAAAGGTCCATTTTGGGGATCTTCTGGGCCCTTTTGGAGCCGTTGCTCTTAATGATCCTTTTTACAGCTGTCTTTTCCCTTCTCTTGCGCATTCAGGTTGAAAAGTACCCAGTTTTCGTACTGTGCGGCATCTTACCCTGGACTTTTTTTAGCACCTCCCTCTCTTATTCTACAGGTTCTATCGCTGAAAATGCCCCATTGATCAAGAAGATCTATTTTCCGCGAGAAATTTTACCTTTGACAGTAATCATCTCGCGCTTAGTGAATTTCCTCCTTTCGTTGGCGCTCTTATTCATCTTTCTCATAGCTTTTAAGATAAAGTTTACTTATAGCCTTGCCTATCTTCCCTTGATTTTAATTGTTCAGTTAATATTTATATTAGGCTTATCCCTTTTCTTCTCCTCTTTGAATACCTTTTACCACGATGTAAGTTTCATCCTACAGTTCATCCTCTTTGGCTGGTTTTATATCACCCCTATTTTTTACCCCGTTAGTATGGTCCCTGCTAAATATCTCTCCCTCTACATGCTGAATCCTATGGCTGCCATTGTGCATGCATATCGGAATGTCCTCTTTAGTGGCATACCACCGGATTTTAAACACTTATTCATCGCCTTTTTTATAAGCATCCTCTGTCTCATAAGTGGGACATACACCTTTCGTCGAATAGAATTCCGCTTTGCTGAGGTTTTGTAGTGAAGGAGAAGGTGATTGAACTTAATGACGTTTGGAAGATGTTTCGTCTCTATCGGGAGAGGTCCAATATGCTTAAGGAGGCCATCCTCAACCTTTTTCGCGGTGGAGATAAATATGATGAATTTTGGGCTCTCAAGGGCGTTGCTTTTTCGGTGCAAAAAGGGGAGTCCATTGGTATTATTGGGAAAAACGGCGCAGGCAAGAGCACCATTTTTAAACTAATGAGCAAAGTTATGACACCGGATAGGGGCGAGATAAAAGTTAGGGGAAAGATATCTCCACTTATAGAACTGGAAGCAGGCCTTCATCCTGAGCTGACTGGATTGGAAAACATATATTTGAACGGCGCCATCTATGGGATGAACAAAGAGGCGGTAGATGAGAAGTTGGAGGAGATCATCGATTTTTCCGCACTGGGACAGTTCATTCACGTACCCATCCGCACCTATTCCTCAGGGATGCACGCCCGCCTAGGCTTTTCACTAGCAGTTAATGTAAATGCAGATATCCTGCTGATAGATGAGGCGCTGGCCGTAGGTGATACAGAGTTTCGAAAGAAATGTTATGATAAAATCAAACAGTTGAAAGATAACGGGGTCACCAGCGTCTATGTGTCCCATAACCTGCAGACGGTCGTGGAGATATGTGACTGGACCCTTTGGTTGGATAAGGGGGAGATCAGGATGGAAGGCAAACCCGAGGAGGTGGTGAGGGCTTATCTCGTTGGGGAGACAAACAAGTGCTGAGGGTTAGTCTTCTGCCGCCCAAAGGGTGGAGTTAAAGCGATTTAAGGTCAAAATTGAAGATACAACTCTATGAACCGATGAGGGGAAACGCGGTGTGTGACATTGGAAAGTTTATGAGTGTTTCTTTAGAAGAAAAAGAGAGGATATCACAAGATATTATATCAGAAACCCTTTCAAGGGCTACAAACCCTTATGCCTTGTTCACCGGAACAAGAGATTCCCTTGTATCTCTTCATTTAATAAGACAGGTGCAAAATGGAAAGATTATTATTCCTGTTTTACATATTGATACGAGCGTAGAATTTCCGGAGATCTATCAGTTTATCGAGAAGATGCGGAAGCTATGGTGCTTTTCACTACTAAGGGAAAGGAATGAAGAGGCATTACGCACTATCACTATTGCCGAAGATAAAAAATTATGCTGCTTTCTTCTTAAAACAGAGGCTTTGGTGAGGGCAATCGAAAAGTATGGGATAAACTATCTGTTCTTAGCAAAAAGGTGGGAAGAACAAGGAGATGATCCCTTCTTTTCCGTTCGCGGAAAGTGTACACTAGTTAACACTTTATCCCATTTTTCAGAGAAAGATAGCTGGGATTACGTAAAGAAATATAATTTACCTTATTGTTTTCTGTATAATAGAGGATATAAAAACTTTGTATGTTATCATTGTGTTCCAACCTCCTTGGAGAAAGGAGATAAAATGGGAAGAGACGAGACAGAGGATAAAGAAGTGGCAAAAAAACTCAAAGCATTAGGATACTTATGAAACCAAAGGCAATAATACTAATAGTCATTGATGCATTGCGCGCAGACCACTTGGGTTGTTATGGTTACCATCTACCTACCAGTCCTAATTTAGACGAATTTGCAAAAGACGCTGTCCTATATAAATATGCCTTTTCCCCCTGCTCATATACCATTCCTGCCTTCGCAGCAATTTTCACGGGAAAGTCCCCGGGAAACAATTCTCTTTGGTTTCAACAGAAATTTGGTTTGAGTCGTGATAGAGAAATAACCTTGGCAGAGATCTTAAAATCAGCAGGTTATAAAACTGCTGCTTTTGTAAGTTCTTTAGTAATGAGAAAAGATTGGAGACTAGATGCCGGTTTTGACATCTATAATGACAAAATGACCGGTTTCGAAGCTAATAGGCCTGCCGAATCAATTCGTAATGGTAAAGAGACAAATAATGAGGTATTTGAATGGCTTGCGGATAAAGGTCACTCGCTATTTTTTCTGTTCATCCACTATTTTGATGTTCATGGGCCGTACGTAAACGTCGAACCTTATGATTCTATATTTAAAGTTAAGGATTATAGCAAGGAACCTCTTTTTTTGGATAGAGTACTCGATGGTAAAGAAGGAGGGATACCAGATTATCAAATACTGAGAGTAGTAAAAAACGAAGCGGGTGAAAAAGTTGATTTCGAAAAGGATGCAAGGTACTACTTTGGTCAATACGATGGCGGTATTAGATATTGCGATGACATATTTGGTGATCTTATAAAGGGGCTTAAAGAAAAGGGCATCTACGATGATGCTCTGATCATAATAACGGCCGACCATGGTGAGGCGATGGGAGAAAATAATGTCTATTTCTTTCATGGATTAACGGTAAGCTTTGAACAAATCAGAGTTCCCCTATTGATTAAAATTCCAGCAAAAAAAGCTACAAAATCTAAAGTGGTTGAAGAGCCAGTTAGTACCATTGACATTTTTCCCACCATACTTAATGCGTGCAAAGTCAACAACTCTTGCTTCGAAGTTGAGGGTGTAAATATATTAAATAAGAATTCAAATAAGAGAATAATTTTAAGTGAAAATCAATGGCAAAGAGCGATTATTAGAGGAAATTATATCTTTATCGGCGAAAAAAGAAATATTTACTCAGATTATGTCTATTACTATGATTCCCGTCAACTTAGCATAGGAAGGAAATTATATAATTATATTAACGACTCAGATTGCAAAAATAATCTACTCGGAAAGGTTTCTGAGGAAAAAGATTTTATGGAAATTGACATTTTTTTTTCTTTACATGTAAATCCGAAGGAACAATTAATTTGTGAGAAAGATAGGCAAATTGAAACAATAGGGGAGGAGCTTAAGCTAAAGGAACAACAGATTCAATCTATATTTTCCTCTCGAACATGGAAAGTGGGAAGCATTATTACTGCACCGTGGAGGTTTATAAAGAAGATTTTCTTAAAGAATAAATGAATCTATGATTTTTTGTATTGCTATATAAAAAAGAGGCTTAAAATGTGTGGTATCTGTGGTTTTTTTCCGGTTAATGGCGATAAAGCATTGACTGAGAATAATTTAAAAAGAATGACAAATTCTTTAAGACATAGGGGGCCGGATGATGAAGGGTATTTCTTCCAAGATAATTACGGAATAGGTGCAAGAAGACTTAGTATCGTCGATATGGCTGGAGGCTATCAACCGATATCAAACGAAGATAGCACTATATGGACAGCATATAATGGAGAAATCTATAATTACTATAAGTTGTACGACGAATTAAAGCTTAACGGTCATATTTTCAAAACTCGCTGTGATACAGAGATAATGGTACATGGTTATGAGGAATGGGGTTTTAAGAAACTATTAGAACGCCTAAATGGTATTTTTGCATTTTGTATTTTAGATACCAAATCTCAAAAATTATTTTTGGCGAGGGATCGGTTAGGGGTTAAGCCCCTGTATTATTATTTTTCTCCCAAACACGGCTTCATTTTCGCTTCAGAAATTAAAACATTATTGTTAAACGATTGGTTAGATCTGAGAATAAGTTTACCAGCACTTTATTCCTATCTACACTTTCAATTTGTTCCTTTAGAACAGACTCTGGTTGAAAATATAGTGAGATTGAAAGCGGGAAATTTTTTAACTTTAGATCTGAAAAAGTGGATATTGACAAAAAATCAATACTGGAATTTCCCATCTCGCTGCAATACTGATAGAAACTGCGATTTAAAGGAACGCGCGGAAGAGCTTAAAGATTTGCTCAGAGATACCATTAGAGACCAGATGCTCAGCGATTTACCTGTTGGAGCGTTTTTAAGTGGAGGTTTAGATTCCTCGGCCTTGGTGCTTTTTATGAAGGCCGTAACCAATTATCCTATACAAACATTTTCGATAGGATTCCCCAACGATCCGATTCATGATGAAACGGCATATGCTTATAAAGTTGCTGAATTCGCAAAAACAAATCATAGGTCCATAACTTTTAGTCCAGATGATATATTGGAAATCTTTGATGATTTTATATTGGCATTAGACGAGCCTGTTGCAGACCCTGCTTCGTTACCCACTTTTTTACTTTCTAGAGAGGCTTCTAAACATGTTAAAGTAGTTCTAACAGGAGAAGGAGCCGATGAAGTTTTCGCAGGGTATTCATATTACCGCCAATTTTGTTCCTCAAATTATGAGGAGTCAGGAACAAAAGATAAGAATTTCAAGAAGATCGCTCTAGAAATATTTCGCTCGTCGATTTTATCAAAAATTTCCCCAAAACATTATATTTCTCCTTCAAGCCCATTTAGTGGATTTCCTTATGCAATGGGTGCTGGAGAAATTTGGAGATTACTTCTTCCACCTTTCAGGACAAGCGATTTTAGTCAATTTGATGATTTTTTACTTTCAATTGAAAAAAAGGTGCATGGAAAATCAAATGGCGACCTCACCAACTTGCAAAAAGCGCTTTATGTCGATTCTAAACTCTGGCTTCCAGAAAACCTCTTGATGAAATTGGACAAAATGACAATGTATCATTCCCTTGAAGGAAGAGTGCCATTTCTTAATCATAAATTAGTAGAGTTTGTTTTCCAGTTGCCAGATTGGATGAAAATCGATGTGCCAACAGGTTTTGGCAAAAAAGTGCTTCGTGAAGCGTTAACCTCCATCCTTCCTGATGAGATCCTTTATAGAGAAAAACATGGATTTAACCTTCCTTTACACAAGTGGTTTAGGAAGGAATTGAGAGATTTGATATTTGAGACTTTTCACTCTAAATATGAACTTTTAGATATTTTTGATAAGAGTGCGATAAAAAGATTGCTCAATTTTCATTTTAAATTAAAACTCAATGTTGAAAGACCATTATGGATTCTCATATGTTTAATTAATTGGTTTGAATCCATAAAAAAATTCAGATTGTCAAATAATTAAAAGTTATAGTGCAAAATTAGTTATGAACACTAAGAGAGGGTATTCCTTCGGTACAGTTAAGATTTCTTTGAGAGCTTTGACGGTCAGTAGCAGTATTTTTTTTCATAGACCTGCTGCCATACCCGCTTTCAGGTGCAGCTCCAGTCTTAGTAAAGGTTATGCCAATATATAGTCAGGGCACTCATTCAAAAATACTCCTTACTAGCTTTGCGGTATAAAAATTTTATATAAAAAAATGAATATAAAAAAATTAAAAAAAAATATAAAAAGTATTTTTTGGTGTCGAATACTAATTTATTACCCATACTTAGTACTCAGAAAAATTTATATAATAACTTTAAACCTTATTATAGCCGCCTTTATTTTTATTCTTTTTCTCTTTTATGGATTCTTGCTTTGGTTGTTTCGTCTTGTAACTTTTTTAAAGGCGGAACAAAAAATGAGATTAAGTGAGAATATTTCATCTTTTGAGTTATCCATCTGTAATTTATGCTCTAGTAAAGAGTTTAGACCATATTTAAACAAAAATGATTGGAAACTTGTAAAATGCCGTAAATGTGGCCTGATTTTCCTAAATCCCCGACCTACTTGGAAAGAACTTAGAAGGATGTATGGTCCTAATCAATATAATTACTATGTTGGCAAAAAAAAGTATATTAATTCCAAAAAGGAGATGTTGGAAAGATATGTGGAAACTATAGGCAATATAGAAAAATTTAAGAGCATGGGTAAAATTCTTGAAGTAGGATCGGCAACTGGTTATTTTTTAAATGCGGCTAAGATACGAGGATGGGAAGTATATGGAGTGGAGATCTGCAAAGCTGGGGTAGAATATGCCAAAAGGGAATTTGCAATTGAACCCTATTTAGGGACTTTAGAAGAAGCAAATTTCCCTTCTAAGTTCTTCGATGTGATAGTAATGTATCATACCCTAGAGCACCTTACTGATCCTTTAAGCGTTTTGAGGGAAACGAAAAGATTATTAAAGGATAATGGTTTGGTTAACATTAGCGTCCCTAACATTTGCTGCTGTGAAAGAATTATTCAGGGAAAAAGTTGGGGAGCCTTTGAACTTCCCTCTCATCTTTATTGCTTTTCACCGCGTACTCTGCAAAAATTAGTAGAAAAAGCTGGGTTTGCAATAGTCAGGGGAGGAGGGTCTGGAGAAATCAATGTTTTCTTGAAGAAAAGTAATTCTTCTACTTCATTAATCCCTTTCTGGATCAAAAGTACTCTAGAAGGATATTTCCTCTTTTTGCAAATAAATAATTTGTTTAAGATATATAATATAATTCTTAGTAAACTTAAACCTCAATCTTAAATGCTTGATATGAAGATTAATCATCACATAGCCATAAAAGGTCAGTTACAGAAAAATTGTCACGCTATCAAAAAAAATCATCAAAAAGAGGTCTTGACATTGCTAATTTTCTGAAATTTGGCATTGAGTATTCATAAATGGATATAAAAAAATTAAAAAAAAATATAAAAGCTACTTTGTGGACAAGAACTCTGATTTTATATCCATTAACAGTTGCTAAAAAAATTGTAAAATTAGTTCTTTTCATCATTCAAAATACGTTTGCTGCTTTATTCCTGCTCTCTTTACTCCTCTTTGGAATCCCATTGTGGATCTATTTTTTTGTAATATCTCTAAAATTGTTCGCTAAGAAGAAGAGTAAAAAGAGCATTTTATTTTTAGTAGAAGGAGATCCTAAAAAGGGTCTTTCGCCGGCGACAAGATTTCGCGTTTATCAGTATATTCACTGTCTTGAGAAGGACGGATTCCAATACAAAATATCCCCCTCAATTCCGTATAAATATTTTACAGCACACTTTCGTTTTCGGGAATTTAAGAAGAAATTTCCTCGACTAGCTACCCTATTTGCAAAAGTTTGTCTCATGATAATGATAATTAACCGAATTGGAGATTTAATAATAAGTAAAGGTTTTGATATAATCTTCATTCAACGTGATTTGCTTCCTATTCAAAATTTTTTGTTAGAAAAATGGGTTAAACGAGTTAATCATCGCGTGATCTTCGATTTCGATGACGCAATTTTCCTTAAACCCAGTTGGTGTAAAACGAATCCTGACGAGACTCTCTCTGATTATCACATAGGAAGAAAGGTATCCCGTATCATTTCTCTTTCTTCTTGGGTGATAGCAGCAAATGAATATTTAGGGAATTTTGCTAAAAAAATTAATCCAAATGTATCTGTAATCCTAACACCTATTGATATCCATAGATACTTTCCCTTGCCAAGGAGGAAGGAATCATCGGAAATAATTGTGGGGTGGGTAGGAACTTCTGGAAATTTGTATTATTTAAATAGTTTGACATCTGTTTTTAAAAATCTTTTTGAACAATTTCCTCAACTTCGATTAAAGGTTATCTGTGATTATGTAGTTCGAGAAGAATATCCTATTTTAATGCTTCCAGAAGTAATATTTAAGGAGTGGTCATTAGATGAAGAGCTAGAAAATTTTAGCTCGATAGATATAGGAATTATGCCTTTGGCAGATGATGATTGGACCAAAGGTAAAGCTGGTTTTAAAATTATACAGTATATGGCCTTAGGAATTCCTGTGGTTGCATCACCAATTGGGTTCAACCGAGAAATAATACGTGATAAAATTAATGGTTTTTTCGCAAAGAGCTCGCAAGAATGGATAAGAAAGTTGCGTTTGCTCATCAAAAATGGAAAACTTCGTCATAAAATAGGCAATGAAGGAAGAAATTTTGTAGAACGAAATTGTTCAATAGAGGTTACTTATCCAAAATTGGCAAAAATTTTTGAAGAAATAATGAGAGTATGAAAATCTGTATGGTAGTCCCTGATATCGATCGAGTGGGAGGCTATGAAAAACAGGGCTTCGCCTTGTCTAGAGATTTGAAGAAAAGGGGAGAAGAGGTATTCATACTATCCAATAAAAAACGGCCAGAACAACCATCCATTGAGGTACGTGAAGAAGTCCCAATTTATCGGATTTCTGCTTTTCCGAGTTTTTTAGGCAGTCATTATCTTGGCATATTAAATTCCCTTATTTTGTTCTTTACCTATCATCAAAAAAATATACAGATAGTCCATGCCCATGCTCTCACTCATTTTGCCGTGTTGAGTATATTTGTGGGCAAAATTTTAGGGAAAAAGGGACTACTAAAAATTGCCACTGAAGAAGATATAAGCAAATTGATGGAATCAACGTCCTTAGTCCATAAATTTCTCATACCTTTTTCCCGATTCACTAATTATTATATAGCTATTTCAGAAAATATTAAGAAAGAAATTATTCGCATGGGAGTTTCCGAGACGAAGATCTATTCCGGCTTTAATGGAGTGGATACAGCCCTTTATCAACCAGTAAAGTTAAATAAAAAAAAGAAAATAAAAAAATTGTTATCCATTCCTAATAAAAAAATAGTAACATTTGTTGGCAGGCTAGCTTTACGAAAGGGAGTTGATATTTTGATTCGAGCGTGGGGAAAGGTAATCCAGCGATTTCCCGATGCCTACTTACTTATAGTTGGCTCGGGTGAAGAAGAAAAAAAATTAAAAAAATTAGCAAAAGAATTGAATCTTATCAATAATGTCAGATTTGTAGGAGAGGTGGATAATGTGGTTGATTATTTACACGTCACAGATATTTTCTCATTTCCGTCGAGGCTCGAAGGGGCGCCCAATGCAGTTTTGGAGGCTCTAGCTTGCGGTTTGCCAGTTGTGGCTACTAAAATTGGGGGAATAGTGGATATAATTTATGATGAAGTAAATGGTATTTTAGTTCACGCTGAAAGTCCAGATTTACTTTCTCAAAAGCTATGTAATCTTCTACAGGATAATAAGTATCGAGAAAGATTAGGGCAAAAGGCTCGTGAATCCGCACTCTCTCGCTTTTCTTTTGAAGTGGTAAGTAAAGGATATTTGGAATTTTATCGTGAACTTATTAACTGAAGACGATCAGATTAAATGAAACTTAAAGATATTTTCACGTTAATCAAGTGAAGCTCCTTTATTTCTCCAAAACCTCCTTCATCGGTCCCAGCAGTAGGTACAGGATCTATCAGTACATCCCCTATCTAAGGGAATCAGGGATTGAGGTGGCGGTTGCTCCTCTCTTCAAGGAGGGGTGGTTTCGGATCCTTGATCTACCGCAGGCCCCCTTGCGTGCTGCTGCCAAGGGCCTGTATGCATTGATGCGGCTTTTTGTGAGGATATGTGATCTTTTAAAAGTAGGCAGGTATGACCTCTATTGCTTTGAGCACCAGGCTTTCCCTTATGTGCCTGCTTTTTTAGAGTGGTTCGCGCAAAAGTTAAATCCCAATATGCTCCTTGAGTTTGATGACGCAATTTACTTGACCCTCCTTCATAAAAGGAAGATACCCCGACTTATCAGGATGAGTAAGCACGTCATCGTTGGCAATGAGTTTCTTAAGGACTATGCCTTAAAGTTCAATCCCAATGTGACTGTTGTCCCCACAGTGATAGACACAGATCGATATAGTCCTAAAAAAGTCTACCGTTCCCAAGGGAAATTGAACATAGGCTGGGTTGGTCTTGCCTATAACCTTCCGTACGTACAGAAACTTGTAAGAATGCTCCAAAAGTTAAAAGGGGAAATCGGGGATTTTAAATTTACCATGATCTGCTCTAAGGGGCTGGAGATAGATGGAGTGGATATCATTTTCAAGTCATGGAGCTACGATGATGAAGCAAAAGATATCAGAAACCTCGATATAGGGATTATGCCTTTGGCTGATGATGATTGGGCCAAGGGGAAGTGCGGCCTGAAACTATTGCAATATATGGCCTGCGGGGTGCCGGTAGTGGCATCCCCCGTAGGCGTAAATAATGAGATCGTCAAGGATGGAGTGAACGGGTTTCTCGCTGCCACGGATGACGAGTGGTTGGAGAAGTTGTCTTTTTTGGCCCGTGATGAGGAATTGCGGCGCAGGCTAGGGCAAATGGGCAGGGAGACGGTTCAAAAAAGCTTCTCGCTGAAGCTCTGGGGCCCGAAAGTAGCACGCTTGTATAAAAGTTTAATATAATCATTGCTGCATACATCAACTGTGAGTAACCTTATCTAACAATTTCTCCTCGTTTGACAATTTCAATAGAAATGTTGTAACATTTAGGTTATATTTCTATGGTATTCAAAGGAGGAGAATCGCTGGAAGATTTCTGAGACCACAGAGATTATATACCTGAGAAGGGCTTTGGCTTAACAGATGCTGCTCTATATCTTTACCTTTGTTTTAGCACTAATTTTATCCCTCTACCTCACCCCCGTTATAAGCAGGGCTGCCCTGCAGTTTGGAATTGTGGATCGGCCCGATGGCAAATTAAAAAAACACAAAAAGCCAATTACTTATCTTGGCGGGATCGCCATCTACCTCTCTTTTTTACTTGCCCTAGCCTTCAGCTTTCGATTCGACCAAGAGGTCTTGGGACTGCTCCTTGCTGGTACTATCGTTTTACTTTTGGGGCTCATCGATGACCTCGGTTTTCTCAAGGCATGGGTCAAGTTCGCTGGCCAGCTCATAGCAGTCTTGGTATTGGTCAAGTCCGGGATCTTTATCAAACTGGTATTCCTCCCTACGTATATCAGCATCCCCTTGACCTTTCTTTGGTTGGTGGGGATGATCAATGCCTTTAACATTATCGATGTCATGGATGGGCTCTCTGCAGGGGTGGCCTTTTTTGCTGCAATCGCCTTTTTCATTGTTGCCTTGCTTAACGGGAAGATGACGATTGCCATTGTGGCCGTCACTCTGGCCGGTAGTTTATTAGGATTCCTAAGGTATAATTTCACACCGGCCAGGATATACATGGGCGATACAGGGAGTATGTTCCTGGGCCTGATGCTCGGGGCCTTGGCGATGATCGGCAGTTATACGGAAAAGAATGTCCTGGGTTTTTTTGCCCCGGTAGTTATTCTTGGGATCCCCATTTTCGATACGTGCCAGGTCATAGTTGCCCGGTTGCGTAAAGGGGTCCCCTTCTATCAAGGAAGCCCTGATCATTATGCCCTGCTGCTTCGATCAGCAGGGCATTCCGTAAAGGGGGTGAGTTGGCTGAGTTATGGTGCAGCCATCATCTTGGGGAGCCTCGGTATCCTCATGATGAATTTGACCTCTCTTTCTCGGGTACTGATTGTCGCAGGGCTGCTGGCCTCGGTCGGTATACTATGCCTTGTTCTCCTACAAAGGATTAAGCTGAAGTGATTGTTATCCTAGGGGCCGGGGTGGCTGGGTTGAGTGCGGCCTTTCATCTCAAGGGGAAGGAGTACCAAATATTTGAAAAAATGGGAGAGGTGGGTGGTCTCTGCTGCTCTGTGACGCAGGACGGGTTTACCTTTGATTATACAGGACATCTCCTACACCTCAGCCAACCATACACCAAAGAACTCCTCAGCGGGCTACTGCCAGATCAGCTCATCAGACATCAACGACGCTCGGCTATATACCTTAAGGGCAGATACATCCCTTTCCCCTTTCAGGCGAACCTCTGGGCATTACCGAAGGAGATGACCAGGGAGTGTCTCATCGAATTCATCCGAGCTTCCTGCAAGGAAGTGCAGAAGGGTGAAGATTTTCTCAGCTGGATATATCAGGCATTGGGCTCAGGCATTGCCAAACACTTCATGATCCCTTATAACGAAAAGCTCTGGAGAATCCCCCTCAACGAGATCTCCCTGGAGTGGGTGGAGAGATTTATCCCTTGCCCAACCCTCGAAGAGGTGATCGATGGCGCCCTAGGCGTCAACCTCAAGGGATTTGGTTATAACCAGGAGTTTCTCTATCCCCTCAAAGGGGGGATACGAATCCTGCCCCAGTCCTTTCTCGCTAAGGTCCTGGATGTGCAGCTCGGTAAAGAAGTGGCATCTATTGACATAGAGAAGAGGGTGGTGAGGTTTCGGGATGGAAAAGAAACAACGTATAGTACCTTGCTTTCATCTCTCCCGCTGGACGAGCTCCTTCAGCGCATTAAATCCTGCCCAGAAGAGGTAAAAAACCTGCACAGTGGCCTCCGTTATGTCTCTGTCATCAACGTCAACCTGGGGGTTGGCAGAGAAGGGATATCTGATTATCACTGGGTTTACTATCCTGAGCCTTCATACCCTTTTTATCGGGTGGGCTTTGTCAGCAACCTCTCTCCTTATATGACCCCGAAAGGCGCCAGCGCCATCTCGGTGGAGATATCCTATCTCCCCTCAACACCTCCGTCATTAGAAAAGGTGCGGGAGCAGACCCTGGCTGCCCTTGTCTCATGTGGGATCTTGAGGGCAGAGGATAAGATCCTGGCTGAGAAGACGATCTTTATCAAACATGCCTATGTGATCTACGACCGGTTTCGCAGCCAGCACCTCCCTCGCATCATACAATTCCTTCGTTCAAACCAGATCTATCCTTTGGGGAGATATGGGCTGTGGGAATATGCCACCATGGAAGAGGCCATCCTGCAAGGGAAAGAGATGGCTGAGGCGCTCTCATGAGGCCCGTGCATATCGTTCATATCATCACGAAGCTGGAACTAGGCGGGGCTCAGCAGAACACCCTCTTTACCGTTGCCCACTTGGATCGAGATCGCTTCCGCCCCTATCTGATAACCAACCCGGAAGGGATCTTGGCGCCCGAGGCCCGGGCCCTCAAAGGTGTTAAGACCTTGTATATCCCTGAGCTCGTCAGGGAGATAAGTCCCCTGATGGACATAAGGGCGTTGATTAAGATCAAGGTAATTTTACAGGAGATAAAAAAAGGTGATTCGACTATGATCGTACACACCCATAGCTCCAAGGCGGGTATCCTGGGGAGATGGGGGGCCAGGCTTGCCAGGGCAGACGCCATCATCCACACCATACACGGCTTTGGCTTTCATGACTACCAATTCTTCCCCATCCAGAGGTTTTTGATCCTTCTGGAAAAGGTGACTGCTCGGATTACCGATATGTTCATAGCCGTTTCCCAGGCCAATATAAAAAAAGGGATTGACAGCGGTATCTTTCCTAAACAGAAGACAACCCTTATCAGGAGTGGGATCGAGCTGGAGGAATTTACTGGGGTGAGGGTTAACAGAGGGGCAAAGAGAAAGGCGTTGGGGGTTGGACCAACCCTCCCCCTTGTTACGATGATCGGCTGCCTCAAGCCCCAAAAGGCCCCTCTTGATTATGTCGAGGTGGCCCGTCAGGTCCTCCAGAAGAAAGATGCTAGTTTCATTCTGGTGGGGGATGGCGAACTGAGAGAACAAGTGTGGAAGAAAGCTGTTCAGTTCGGTCTGGGGGAACGGTTTAAGCTCCTCGGATGGCGCCGGGATATCCCTGAGATCCTCGCCGCTACCGATATCTTCGCCCTCACCTCTCTCTGGGAAGGGCTTCCCCGCGTTTTGCCCCAGGCCATGGCTATGGGTATCCCTATCGTCGCCACCGGGGTAGATGGGACCCCGGAGGCGGTTATCCGCGGTGTGAATGGTTTCGTTACTAAACCAAAGGATACAAGGGAAATGGCTGGAAAGATTATCTATCTCCTTGATCACCCCAAGGAGGCGAAGGATATGGGGAAGCAAGGGAAAGAAATGGTGGGTGCGTTCGATATCTGGAAGATGGTCAGAAAACAAGAGGATCTCTACCTGAAGCTGCTGAGGGAAAAGGGGAGGGGAGCTCAATGAACTGGATCACGCTTTTTTTCGGCTTTGTCTTTGGTACCATCGTCGGGAGCTTTCTCAACGTCTGTATCCATAGGATCCCCGGGGGCAAATCCATTATTGCGCCCTCCTCTCATTGTCCCCTTTGCAAAACCCCTATCCGTTTCTACGACAACATCCCCCTGGTGAGTTTTATCATCCTGAAAGGCAGATGTAGGGGCTGTCAGGCCCCCATCTCACTCCGTTATCCCCTCGTGGAATTCCTCATGGGTCTTTTTTCCCTTATACTTCTCTTGCGGTACGGTATCTCCACTCTTTACGCGATATACTTCGCTTTTTTTGCCTCCTTAACGCTGGTAAGTTTCATCGATCTTCCCCACAGGATCATTCCCGATGTGATCAGCCTGCCGGGGATCGTCATCGGTTTAGTCATCTCTTTTCTTCACCCCGAGATGTCGATTAAGGATTCCCTCATCGGGGTCTTATTAGGCGGAGGGTCCCTTTATGTAGTCGCAAGCGTCTATCACATGGTAACCAAGAGGGAAGGTATGGGGGGAGGGGATGTCAAACTCCTGGCCATGATCGGCGCCTTTATAGGTTGGAAGGGGGTGCTATTCACCATCCTGTGTAGTTCCTTTGTCGGATCGGTGGTTGGCGTGACCTTGATGTTTGTCTCCTCGGCAGATAGCAAATATGCTGTCCCCTTTGGCCCCTTCCTCTCGCTGGGGGCCATCATCTACGTTTTGTGGGGCGAGATCCTTATCAGCTGGTATCTAGGGTTTCTGCGGGCGGCTGCTGCGTAAGGTGCAGGTATGAATGGGCTTTTTCGCAAAATACCCATAGGGCTGAGGACGGAGATCGTCCTCAATATTGCCGTACTCACGATGGCCTCGCTCCTGCTCGTCGGCTTTACCATCCTCAAGGTGAGCGAGCAGGAGATCCTGGAGCAGAAAATAGCGGGCTCGCGCATCCTTCTCTTTTCCGTGCAGAGGGGCATCAATGCCTTTCAAGGGGCGAATTGGCAGCAAGATCCCCGTTTCTTACAAATCCTCCTTGGGTTTACCCAATTGGGGGGCGTAGAGGGGCTTTGGATCGTTGATAAAGATTTGAGACCCCTGATCACGCGAGGGAGAGGACTGCGGTACGACGAGGCGCTGCTCAAGGCTATGACCCAAGGGGATGAGGGTTTACGTTTAGAAAGGACGGGAATCCTTTGGTGGTCCTTCTACGACAGGCTCATCTTGACCGCCCCCCTGGTTGGTGAAGGGCGGATCATCGGCGGGGTGCAGATTGCTTTTTCCATGGCTGATGTCATGGATAGGTTGGTGGTCTTCCGGCGCTTGTTCCTCATTCTGATCGTGCTGGATTCCCTCGTCATCATAGGCTTTGGGAGCCTTCTCTTGTCTCGCGTAGTGGTCAACCCCTTGAAGAGATTAGTTGAGGTAGCTCAGAGAATAGGGGGGGGTGATCTGGGTCAGAGGGCGCCGGTAGATTACGAGAACGAGATAGGCACGCTGGCCAGGGCCTTTAATCAGATGGTTGAGCGATTGGCAGAAAAGCAAAAAGATTTACAGAAAGCCATTAAACAATTAAAGGATACGCAAGAGGAGCTGGTGAGCTCTGAAAAATTGGCATCCGTTGGGAGAATGGCCGCAGGGGTAGCTCATGAGATCGGCAATCCCCTGACATCGATATTGGGACATACGGAGATTCTGCACAAGCGCCTGAAACGCAAAAGGCTCAGGGATGGTGAGGTCCTTTTGGATTTAGTGGAGAGGACGAGGAAAGAGACAGAGAGGATCAACCGCATCATCAAAGATTTGCTGCAATTCTCCAAGCCCCCCTCCTCCCACAGAGAGGATGTCGATGTAAATCTTGTGGTCCAAGATTCCCTGAAAGTAGTAAGCGTGCAAGAAAGATTTCAGGCAATAGTCATTGATCTCTCATCGGGCGAAGATCTCCCGTTGGCGCAGGGGAATAGAGACCAGTTGCAACAGGTCCTGTTCAATATACTGATAAACGCAGCCGATGCCATGCCCGATGGAGGATCCCTATCCATCAGGACAAAAGAAGAGAAACAGTGGGTAACGATATCCATCAAGGATACAGGGGTTGGGATTGCGCCTGAGGATTTAGGCAAGATCTACGATCCATTTTTTACGACAAAGTCTCCGGACAAGGGGACAGGGCTCGGGCTCTCCATCTCTTTAAAGATTATCGACGAATTAGGAGGAAGGATAAAGGTTCAGAGTGCAAAGGACAAAGGTGCCGAGTTTATCGTATATCTCAAGAAGACTACGCGGGGATCATTACAGGCCACGAGGAGCGTGGGGGAGAAAAAAGAGGGGTGATAGAGGGTAGAGGGTTAGAAATTCGCAAGGGCCTCCCTTCCTGCGAGGAAGGCCTTTTTGTTCAACTCATGGAGCTTCTCCGGAAGGTGCGCCAAGAGGCTTTTCAGCCATTGCTCCTGGTCGATATCTAGCAAGGTTGAGAAAGCGCCTGAAAGCACCACATTGGCGGCCCGATCAATTCCCAGCGCAGCTGCTATCGCGGCAGCAGGGATGATGTGAAAGTTCTTAAAGTTATTTCTTAAGGTTTCTTCTATATCTCGCGGATATTCCATGTCTCCTACGTTCACGATCGGGGGGTTGATCTCGATGTCATCCATGAGGATGACGGTGAATTTGTTGCAGTAATTCAGCCACCGTAAGATCTCCATCTTCTCCATCATGCAGAGATAATCCACTTCGCCCATCTTTATGATGGGTGAGTAGACTTTTTCCCCGAAGCGAACATGGCTGCTAACCGAACCCCCACGCTGGGCCATTCCATGCACCTCGCTCTTTTTGACGTCATAGCCGGCCAGCAGAAAGGTATCCGCCATAACATCGCTGGCCAGGATTACCCCCTGTCCGCCGACCCCTGCCACCAAGATATTGGTCACATGGCTATTCATGGGCATCATCTCCTTATCTATCTAATGCAAACACATTTTAAACATTGATATTGGCCCCCTCACCCTTCCCCTCTCCCCCCTTGGGGAGAGGGCGGGGAGAAGTGAAAAAGACGGGCAACGGAAAAAGAATTACTGAGTTTGTATTAGGTTGCTGCCTTCTTTTTCAACTGAAACCCGAGGGGGACTTCTGTCTTTCTCCCTCTGATAGCCTCGAATTGGCAGACCTGGTAGCAGAGGCCGCAGCCGTTGCAGAGTTGCGCGTCTATCCGTGATACCCCCTTTCTCTTCTTGACCTTGCCGTCCGCTGTCTTGTATTCCCCTGCCTTGCCGGCATCCCAGGAGATGGCAGGGCAGCCCAGCTCCAAGCAGCTACGGCAACCGGTGCAAGCCCCTTCATCGACATACAGGGGTTCATTGTAGGCCTTGATCGCCCGGCGCAACAACACGCAGGGGGCATCTTCGGTAATGATCACGGAGGTCCCCTGTTTGCTCGTCTCCTCTTTAACCACCTTGTCAAACTCCTCGATGTTGTAGGGATTGACCCTGCTGATATTTTCCGGTTCAACACCGAGCGCCTTTGCCAGCTCTGCGTAGTCGACAGCAGTGGTCTCCTCACCCATGACCGTGTATCCAGTGCCGGGGTGCTCTTGGGCGCCGGTCATGGCGGTGATCCAATTGTCCAGGATGATCACTGTTGCATTGGCTTTATTGAACGCCATGTTGAGCAACGGCGTGATCCCGCTGTGGAGAAAGGTGGAATCGCCAATAACGCAGACCATCTTGCCCTGTGCCCCCTCATCCAGGACCTGGCTGGCTCCCTCGCAGACACCGATACTTGACCCCATGGAGAAGCTGCTGTTCATTGCTTGAAGCGGAGGAAGGGCCCCCAGGGTGTAGCAGCCGATGTCTCCGTGGACATAGAGCTTATTCTTCTTTAACACATAGAGCACCGCCCTATGGGGACATCCCGCACACAGATTGGGCGGGCGGGGAGGGATCGGACCGGCATACACGGGCTCCGGAACCTTGTAGCTCGGGTCAAAGATCTCCGCCACTATGGTCGGGCTCAACTCACCACAGAGGGGCACCTTGTCCTTACCTACGTCTATCCTATGACCCATGGCCCTGATATTTTCCTCCCAGAAGGGGTCCAGTTCCTCTATGACATAGACCTTATCGACCTTTTTGATGAAGTCTTTGATCATCTTCTCGGGCAGGGGCCACGACATGCCGAGTTTCAAGAAAGAGGCCTTCGGAAATACCTCTTTTGCATACTGATAGGAGATACCTCCGGTAATGATACCGACCGATGTCTCCTTCATCTCCACTTTATTCCCCTCAAAGGTCTCAGCAAATTCCTTGAGCTTTATCAACCGCTCTTCTATTACCTTGTGTCTTTGACGTGCGTAGGCGGGCAGCATCACATATTTAGATTGATCTTTTATAAAACCGATAGGGCGACTCGGCATTGTGCGTTCACCCAATTCCACCGGGCTTTTGGAGTGTGAAATCCTCGTTACCGTCCGCAGCATGACAGGGGTGTCAAACGCCTCGCTGATCTCAAAGGCCATTTTCGTAAAATCCTTGGCCTCCTGGCTGTCGCTCGGCTCCAACATAGGCACCTTGGCAAATTTGGCATAGTGACGGTTGTCCTGCTCGTTTTGGGAGCTATGGAGCTCAGGGTCGTCGGCGGTGACAAGGACAAATCCTGCGTTGACGCCGGTGTACGTCACCGTCAAAAAGGGATCAGCTGCAACGTTTACCCCCACGTGTTTCATGGATGCCATGGCCCGCGCCCCTGCCAACATTGCCCCCATCGCCGACATGAAGGCGTCCTTTTCATTAGGAGCCCACTCTGCCTTGATCTCTTCATACTGGGCAATAGTCTCCAGGATCTCACTGCTCGGCGTTCCTGGATAGGACGAGGCAAAGAGTACGCCAGCCTCCCAAGCCCCCCGAGCTATCGCCTCATTTCCTGAGAGCAACGTTTTCTTTTTCATACAGCCTGACTAATCAATCGCCTTTAGTCCGATGTTTGTCCTAACAAGGTGTCAAGAGTTCCACAAACATTTTTGAAAGCTTTTCGCTCGAACCCTGCCGCCAGCGGCATCCCGCTTCAATAAATCTATATTGCGGGACGGGATCGAATCCTCCCGCTTTGGGGGATCCCGCAGTCCATAAAATCTAAATTAAGGAGCGGGGTGGCATCCTCGACCCCTAAAGTCCCGCCTTTGGCGGGATAGTTTACTTATATCACACCAATGGCTAAACCGAAGGTGACCCTTTGGTCAGAGCCACCTTCGGGGCCTTATGTCAAAGGCGAAGGAAAGGATGCTAAGTCTGAAAAGCTGATAAGCTGAACGCCTTCATCTCTCACCGTACTCATAAAGAGGGGATCCATAAGCATCTCGCAATCCTTCTGCCTCCATTGATCACCCCCGATAGCGGGGTGCACCATTAATTCCGTAACACCTCCTGGGATTTCCTTGAGGGAGAAAGGAACGATGGGATCGATAAGATGACGAGGATGCAGGATTTTCCTTTCGCGCAGGGCATCCTCCATCCATCGGGCTTGCTCTGCGGTAATCCGTATATCCTCTCTCCCCAAAAGTGCATACCCTTTTTTGCTGAAACGGACTGCCCTTATGCCATGTCTGTACATTGCTTCAACAAGGGGTTCAAAGATCTGAGGGAAGCCGTGGACATGGTGGTGGGTATCGATATGAGAGGGAATCAGCCCTTCATGCAGAAAGGCCGTCACCTGTTTATCGATCTCTTCCTTTACCCGTTTGACAAAATCTGGTTCATTCATCATCTCCATGAGTTTCAAGCGGGGTAATCTCTCTATCCCAGGCGATTTCCAAGCGAGCAATGGGTCGAGATCTAGGTGGATCCCTACGTGAAAAGAAGGGTTTTCCTTGATCATCTCTATGGCCTGTCGAGTATAAGGCCCTTTTATTAACAGGGATGCATCTGTGACTACCCCTTTCTCATGGGCCACAAATATCCCGCGATTTATCTCGGGAGAGATGCCCAGATCATCGGCGTTGATGATAAGGAAGCGGGATGAGGTCATAAAAGATTCGATGGCAGATGGAGCCGGCGGGGAGGGTTGAACTCCCGACCTACTGATTACGAATCAGCCGCTCTACCACTGAGCTACGCCGGCCCTGAGTGATTCCAAAATACACGTTGAAAAGGTGTGTGTCAAGCAGATCAGGATTTCTCCCAAGACTCGATCTCCGCTTGCTCATTGATGTTTAGTGTGATAATTTGATCCCAAATTACGCATTAATGTTAGGAGATTAGACGGTGCTTGGCAAGCGGGTCTTGGTCATCGATGATGAGGAGAACCTGAGGCACTACCTCCAGATGGTCCTGGGGGAAGCGGGGTACCTGGTGGCGACTGCCTCTGATGGGGCAGAGGGCCTTGAGAAGATGCTGCACCAGGCATGGGATATCATCTTGTGCGATATCAGGATGCCTCAGATGGACGGCATGGCCTTTCTCCAAGAGGCAAAGGTGAAGGGTTTGGAGGGGACAATCATCATGATGTCCGCCTATGGCACAGTTGACACGGCGGTGGAGGCGATGAAGATCGGGGCCTATGACTATATCTCCAAGCCCTTTAATGCCGATGAGATCATCCTGACCATCAAAAAGGCGGAAGAACGAGAGAGGCTGCGTGAGGAGAACATCAGGCTCAAGCAGGAGGTGCAGCAGGATTACGGCCTCGAAAATATCGTTGCCAAGAGCGAGGCGATGCGCAAGATCTTCGATCTCATCAGAAAGGTGGCCCGGTATAAGTCGTCTGTCCTCATCACCGGCGAGAGCGGCACTGGTAAGGAGCTAGTTGCCAGGGCAATTCATTACAATAGTGATAGGAAAGATAAACCATTAATTTCAATAAATTGTGGTGCCATACCAGAGAATTTGCTTGAAACAGAGCTCTTCGGCCATGTCAAGGGGGCCTTTACCGATGCCGTCAAAACAAAAAAGGGGCTCTTTGAGATGGCCCATCAGGGTACGATGTTTCTAGACGAGGTGGGCGAGCTACCGCAAAGTCTCCAGGTGAAGTTATTGCGCGTGCTCCAGGACGGCGAGATCAGGAGGGTAGGGGATACCATCTCTTCTCAGGTCGATGTCAGCCTCATTGCCGCCACGGGCAAAGACCTGGCCGCAGAGGTAAAAAACAACAGGTTCAGGGAGGACCTCTATTACCGCCTCAATGTCCTTCCAATCCATCTCCCGCCACTCCGGGAGAGGAAGGAGGATATCCCGTTTCTGGTCGAGCACTTCATCGAACTATATAACAAAAAATTGGGGTTGCGGATCAAAGGCGCGTCCAAGCAGGCGATGGATCGGTTCCTCCAATACCCCTGGCCTGGGAACGTGCGGGAGCTGGAGAACATCATCGAGCGGGCCATGATCCTGGCGGAAGGGGATGCCATCAGCGCTGAGGTCCTCCTGTCGCAGACGCAAAAGGATAAAGGACCTAGTCCCGATCCAGCGGGATTGTCCATCAAAAAGAGCGCCAGGGAAATGGAGATCAGGCTGATCAAAGAGGCCCTGGAGAAGACAGGGGGTAACAGGCTGCAGGCAGCTCGCATCCTGGAGATAAGCCACAAGGCCTTGCTGTACAAGCTCAAGGAGTATGGGCTGGAGAATTACGGCAAAGGGGGTGCAAGGTAACACTTACTGCCATATCACAGCGAAGGGGGATAGGGCGATAATTTAAAAAAAGTTATAAATATCTCTGCTCTGGCTCAGAATGGGTTAGGGGGAAAGGGGTGCTGAGATGCAGAAGCTGGGAAAGGGAGGGATAACCCTCATCGAGTTGGCCGTGGTGATGGCCATTGTTGCCATCATGGCGGTCTTTATGGCCCCAGCCATTGGGGAGTGGTTGGACAACTTTCGCATCAGGCAGGCAGCAAGGGAAGTGTCGTCAGATTTGCAGTTTGCCAAGATGAAGGCAATCAGTACAGGAAGATTCTGCACCACCTTATTTAATAATAATGTGGGTGGCACGCAGTTTGACTACGTTATTTTTCCGGACTACGACAATGACCGTGTTTTGGATTCGGTTGATGTAGGTGATCTTGATAACGATGGTGATCAAGAAAATGAGACAACAGATATCTTCAAAAGAGTGAGACTTTCCGACGCATTTCGAAATGTATCTTTTGACACTTCCCAAAGCGTAGATGGCATAACCTTTCCAGATAATAAAATTGCTTTTAATAGTCAGGGCTTCCCTTCTACTGGATTCGGAGGAACGGTTTATTTGAAAAACACTAAAAATAATAAGAGCTACAAGGTTGTTGTGGCCTCGGCTGGCAGGATAAGGATTGAAGAGTACCAGCCATGAAATGGCTGACTTTTGCCTATGGATATTTTTCATACTTATGTAGAATAATTCTATAGCTACGGAGCTCTTGCTTAAATCACAAAAGATAAAAATCCTTTAAAATCAATAAATTATAAACTCGCCATTCTGGCACGGTTCTTGGAGTAGTATCAGAAGGGTGAGAAGGAGGCGATTTATTGAGGGTCTTTAGGAAGAGCGGAGGGGCAGGAGGGGTTACCCTTATTGAATTGGCCGTGGTGATGGCCATTGTGGCCATCATGGCCCTCTTCATGGCCCCCGCCATCGGCGAGTGGTTGGATAACTACCGTATCAGACAGACGGCACGGGAAGTGTCGTCGGATTTGCAATTTGCCAAGATGAAGGCGATCAGCTCTGGGCGGTACTGCACAGTAGTTTTTAGCCAAGCTGTTGGTAGCACTCTGTATAGTTATGTGATCTTTCCCGATTATAATAATGATTTTATACTAGACACGGCGAATGCTGGTGATCTAGATGATGATGGCGATCAAGAGAATGAGACAACCGACATATTCAAGCTGGGCTTACTTGGGAAAAATACATCCTTTGACCCGGCCCAAGGTGGCGGTGATGGGATTGATTTTCCAGCCGTCAGTGGTCACCCAGCAGTCGCCTTTAATCGATCGGGTTTACCTATAGAGAATTCTGGTCCAGTGACAGTTCAGCGAAATATTTTTCTTCAAAATATAAAAAACAACAAACACCAACAAATAACTACCTCACCTGCAGGGAGGATAGGAATAAATGAATATTAAAGCACACCTGAGAAATACTATTAGAAGGCAGCAAGGCTTCACCCTTATAGAAGTAATGATCGCCCTGGTTATCCTTGCTGCGGGGTTACTCGCCCTGATGACCATGCAGATCGTCTCCATAAAGGCCAATGCCTTCAGCAGCGAGATGACCTATGCCTCCATGTTGGGCCAGAGTAGGTTAGAAGATTTAAGAAATATGGGTTATGATTTGGTGATTGCAGCTGGTCCCGATACCCTTCCCGTAGATGCAACGACAAAAGGTATTGCTTACACAGTTCAAAGAACAGTACAAAACGATATCCCTGCGACAGATATGAAGACGGTAACAGTGAAGATTGATTGGCTGGGGGCGCCGGCTGGTTCTGCTACTGGCGAAACTACTGTCTTGTTTACCACACGTTTCAGCACGGTGATAAAGAGGTATTAGCGGACATGATTGCGAAAACAGGGAAAGAAGATAGAGGCGTCACCCTTATCGAGCTGATGATCGTTTTGGTGATCGCTGCTATCCTGGTGGGGGGAATATACACCCTCTTTATGACCCAGCAGCGATCGTATTCCGTGCAGGATCAAGTGGCAGGTGCGCAGCAGGATGCGCGGGCTGCGCTTAATATCATGGCCCGGGACATTAGAATGGCGGGGTCTTTGCTGGGGAGTGAAGGCTTTGATGTCAATGGCGCGCAGTTTGCCGTAACCCCCAATAATAATGCCGGAGGCACTGATTCGATCACAGTTGCCCATGCAGCTGAAGAATTCATTTCCGGCGGAAACCCTGTCACCGTAACGAATGTAGATGTGACTGCAAGGAAGGTTACCCTCAGCGCAACTACAGACACGGACCCTCTTTTTTTTGATTTGGAGAAAAAAAAGTATCTAACATTTGAAGGTAAAGACCAGGTATATGAGATATATAACGGGACCGGTACCGCCACTCTTACCTTAACTGAGTCACCTCCCAGTTATATTGAGAATGTAGGGACCAAGGTCTATCGTGCAAAGTCTATAACATACCTGGTGCAAGATAATGCCCTCCGCAGGCGTGAGAATGGGGGTGATGCTCAGCCTTTGGCCGGCGATGGAATAACTACAGTCGTGGAAGACCTGCAGTTTGCCTATCAGGTAGAGGGTAGCGATACGTGGATCTTTGATCCTAATCCTGCTCATACATGGCCGGCCGGTTCAACCAATGCCGATATCAGGATGGTCAGGATAAATATTACGGTAAGGACTGCTGTACAGGATGCCGCTGTGCAGGATGCTGCTCCTTCAGCTCAATTCAACCAACCCGAGTTGGAAGATCATACTGCAGGTCTCAACGGGCCAGACGGGTTCAGAAGAAGGGTCTATACAACCGAGGTCAAGGTGAGGAATCTGAAATGATATTTTTCAATATTTTACTAAGGAGAGTTGCGATGATAGCGATACATAAGAGAATCAGATTATTAAATCCTCAATCTCAGCAAGGGGCGGCGCTGGTCATAGCAATCATGATCCTCTTGATCCTGACTGTTTTAGGGATCTATGCCGTGACTACCTCGACCTTGGAGACAAAGATAGCCGGCTCTGAGCGGGCATACAAGGTAGCCTTCTATACTGCTGATTCAGGAGAGCCCGTGGGGATCAATATCATAAAGGCGATCATTCAATATGTCCCCGATAGCGTAGATGATCTTCCTGATCCTTGGAAAGACTTGAGCGTTATAAATACTGATCTCTTTCTTGGTACGGAGCCAGAAATTTTTACCGATGGACGACCAGATCCGGATGACAAGCCCGACACCGCACCAGACGTCGAGGCGTCGGGAGATGACCTTGGACTTCCCGAGGGTGTCAATGTGGAGGTCAAACTGGATATAGACCGCCTCAGCGCCTATCAAATGTCAGGCGGCGCGACACAGTTTGCCTCAGGATATGAGGGGATAGGAAGCGGAGGAGGCGGGAGTATCGGGATAAACTATGCCATAGATTCCCTCGGCCGGTATACCTTGATGCAGTCGGAATCGGGGATCGAGTCGGGATATCGTTATGTTATAGGCGTGCCGGGAGGAGAATGAAGTTACCCCACAGAGCGTAAGGAGGCAAAAATGGTGAAAAAGGCACTAAGCATCGGCATGGTCATTATTATGCTCCTTTTTTTGGGGCACATGAGTTTTGCAGATAGCCCCTACTACTTCAAGGGGAAGGTGGCAAGCATCACATTGACTTCTATCAAGATCTCCGTAAAGGAATTAAACGTTACAAAGCAGTTTAATATTGCCCCGCAGTGTCGAGTTGCTATGCATATTAAGCAGAGGGGGGCCTTTCTCGAGAGGCCGGCAACATTGCGCGATGTCTATATTCAGGATCATGTTGTCGTGAGGGTTATTGACGACACGGTCCATGAAATTTTAATAGAGAGGTACAAAAGATGAAGGTATTCCTCGCTTGTCTGACAGTTATGGTAGCCTTTGTGTGCCTAACCAACGGTCCTGCCTTTACACAGAACATGACCGATTACTGTGCTGCCCCGCCTTTTATCGCACGGCAAGGGCCGCCGCTGGTAACAATCGTCATGGGAAGGGACCACAAACTCTATTATGAGGCGTATAACGATGCCTCTGACCTGGATGATCCTCCAGATGGTATCCTCGACGTGGGGTATAAACACTCCATCAATTACTATGGGTATTTTGATGCTTACCAGTGTTATACCTACGATGGTGCGAGATTTAATCCCTCGCGGGTAACCACCACTAAGTACTGCGGCGGCGCTAATGAGTGGAGCGGCAATTTCCTCAACTGGCTTTCCATGTCCAGGGCGGATGTCTTGAGAAAGGTGCTCTATGGCGGGCACCGACAGACTCCGGAGTCGACAACCGAGACGGTCTTAGAAGGCGTCTATATACCCCAGGACGCGCATAGTTGGGGCAAGGAATATGCAGGGTCTGATACCAGGGACCTCACCCCTTTTTCTGTTCCATCTTCAGACAACAGGCACCTCTTCTGCGTGACATCCACAGCTGCAGATACCCCCCATCGCATACGGGTAATGCAGAACGTACCTGAAAGAATATGGACGTGGGCCTCTACTGAGCGGGCCGTGTGCAGTGGTCCTGAGACGGCTAGTAGTTATAATCAATGGGATGATATCGGTGCTGATGCCCCTAACCATGGGCCATGGCCGACACCTCAAAATTATATAGTCCGGGTTAAGGTCTGCGCTTCCACCCCTACGATAGGCACTGACGAGTACAGGCTTTGCAAGCCTTATCCAAGCGGATATTATAAGCCCGTTGGCATCTTACAGAAGTATGGAACAGGGGATGGGACCAAGGTATGCTCCAAGACCTTTAAATCTTGTACCGGGCCAACCGATTGTGAGGCTGCTGATGGTGAATGCACGGAGCTCACCAAGATGTATTTTGCCCTCTTGACAGGGTCGTACCTGAAGAACAAGAGCGGCGGCGTGTTGAGAAAGGCGATGGGGAATATATCAGATGAGCTAAACCCCACAACAGGTGTCTTGAACACGGCAGAGAATACCACAGGCAATGTGATTCTCACCCTGGAGAGGCTGACTACCATAGGCTTTGATTACGCGGACTATGCCTACTCCTGCGGCTGGATTACCACAGGGGAGCCACCTGAGGGGACGTGCAGGATGTGGGGGAACCCCATCGCAGAGATGATGTACGAGTCGCTGAGGTACCTCGCGGACGCGGGTAGTTATCGCACGGCATTTAACCAGGCGTCTCCTGATTCAGGGTTGGATCTCCCTGATCCGGGCTGGGACGAGCCTTTTGAACGGTATCCAATCTGCAGCAAGCCCAATATGTTGGTTATCAGTGATATCAACCCCAGCCGTGACTCTGATCAAGTGCCTGGAATTGCTCCTGATTTTGGGTCTGATTTCTCAGATCCTATCTTGCCCGACTTAGATGTCTCAACGTTTGCAAACATTATAGGTGGTCCGAAGCCAGGGGGAGAAGGCATCAATGGCTCGCGGGTATTCATTGGTCAGAGTGGGAACAACAATGATTATATCTGTTCCGACAAGGCTGTCTCCGGATTAGCACAGATACGGGGACTCTGCCCCGAGGAGCCCACCAAGAAGGGGAGCTACTATGCCGCGGCTGTGGCCTACTATGGGAAGACAGAATTTAAAAACGATACGGGAAAGCCCAATGTCACGACCTACAGTGTAGCCCTTGCTTCTCCTATCCCTGATATCAGCATCAAGGTCGGTTCGAATACCGTCACCCTTATTCCCGTGGGAAAATCGGTGAGTGGTTGTTTCGATGTCCGTGAATATTGTGCAGACCAATGCACCCTCACCTATAACTCTAGCAGCGGCTTAAGCATAAGTAGCTGCACTAGTGGTTCTTATTGTCCGTCTAACCAGATCGTCGATTTTTATGTCGAATCCCTTACCAGCACCTCTGGAAGATTTAGGATCAACTTTGAAGACGTAGAGCAAGGTGCTGACCACGACATGGACGCCATTGCAAAGTACCAATATACCGTCAGCGGTGACACGGTAACTATATCGCTTGACTCCTCTGAATATGCGGCTGGCTGTATCGATCAAGCACTTGGTTTTTTCATCTCCGGCACAACAGAGGATGGGCTCTATCTGCCGGTAAAAGATGATGACGTGCCTGGTACAGCCGATGCCGAAACGCCCGCTGTTGTCGCCGGGATGCCGAAAACATGGACCAAGATATTTACCGTCTCCCCGGGAGGGTCAACAGCTACCCTGCTGAAAGATCCGCTGTGGTACGCGGCAAAATGGGGCGGGTTTGAAGATATCAATAACAACAATGTTCCGGATTTAACGAATGAATGGAACAGAGACGGAGATAGTGACCCTGATACATACTTCTTGGTGCACAACCCGTTAAAACTCGAAGAGCAGCTGAACAAGGCCATCGGCGAGATCCTCAAGCGCGTCTCCTCCGGCACCGCGGTCTCGGTGCTCTCCACCTCTGCCAGCGGGGAAGGGTCTCTCTTCCAGGCCTATTTTAACCCCTCGCTATTCTCGGTAGTCGGTGAGGAGACACAGGAGGTAATGTGGCTCGGGTATCTCAATGCCCTCTGGGTCGATCAATATGGGAATCTAAGGGAGGACAATGGCAATAAGCATTTGGTCCTCACTGAGGATCCTATTATCAGCTTTGCCCTCGATGCCGATGGCGATACGGTAGTGCAAAAATATAGCGATACGAATGGCGATGGTATCGCAGATTCTTTGCTAGGCACCTACCAGTTGTCCGACCTGCAACCCATATGGGAAGGCGGGGAAAATCTGGCCACGCGCACGACCGCCCGCACCATTTACACCTTTATCGACGCTAATAACAATGGGGTGGTAGGTGCTGGTGAATGGGGCGAGGACAAATTTGATGCAAGCGATGCAGGAGCCTTGAGACCCTATCTTGGCGTCGCCACTGATGCTGAGGCCCAAAATATCATCAACTTTATCCGTGGGGCTGATGTTACGGGCTACCGTAATAGAACCCTTACGATAGATGGAACAGATAGGGAGTGGAGGGTCGGCGATATCGTCAATGCGACCCCCACCGTGGTCGGAAGGCCTATGGAGCAGTATCACCTGATCTATGGAGATACCACCTATCTCAAATTCGTCAGGGATAATAAAGATAGAAAGACCGTCATCTACGTGGGAGGCAATGACGGGATGCTCCATGCCTTCAGCGCCGGCACGTACCACGAGGGGAATGATCCTGATACCACCGGTATCATCGAGAATGGATGGTACGAGGGCGACGTCGGCACGGAGCTCTGGGCTTATATCCCCTACAATCTCCTCCCCCATCTCAAGTGGCTGACTGATCCTGGTTACTGCCACGTCTATTATGTGGATCTCAAGGCAAAGGTCGTGGATGCCCGAATATTTACTGAAGGTGATGACCATCCCAAAGGTTGGGGTACGGTCCTCATCGGTGCCATGAGACTGGGGGGAAAGGCGATCACGAGAACCGATACCTTCGACGGGGTTAACTCTCAAGAGCGCACATTCCGTTCCGCCTATTTCGCCATTGATATCACAGACCCTGGTAACCCAGATCTCCTCTGGGAATTTGCCGACAGCACATTAGTCTCAACCGACACCCGTTTTACCACCTCGTATCCCTCCGTTGCGCGGGTAGGACCACGGGATCAGGTGGGGAATTGGTATGTCATCTTCGGATCAGGACCGACAACATCGGAAGGAGATGGTGCTACGACGGGTTATGTGTATGTCCTCAATCTGCTGAACGGAAACCAAGAGCGAAGATTCAATGTTTCTGCAAGCGGACCTGTTTTTATGGCGAGCCCTATCACTATTGACCTGGGCCTTGATTACGATGTCGACGTAGCATATATCGGAGCCTCCTACTATGATTCAACTGACTCACGATGGGAGGGGAAGATATTTCGCATTGCTATTCCTGAAAATTCAACTCCAGGTTCCTGGACCGTCCCTTCAACCGTAATATCTCTTGACCAGCCGATAACGGTGGCCCCAGTAGCTGCCTTGGACCCCTTTAACCGGCTATGGCTCTACTGGGGGACGGGGCGCTTCTTCTCCAACATAGACAAAACTGATACCACTGTACAGAAGCTCTATGGGGTGTGGGACCCGGGTGCGTGGAACCCTGCATCGGGGGTTGAAATAAATAATCTTACAACGCAGCTCAACGATGTCACGAATGTAAAGGTTTATGAAGGGGGGTATATGGACGCAGTTTCCCCCGCCGGGGTAGACACTACCTTTCAGACCTACCTTGCTGCCAAGAGAGCGCAGTACAGCGCTGAAACAGGGAGAAAATACGGCTGGTATTTGAATATGCAAACACCCATTGCAATTAATGGAGAAAGAGCCATCCATAGTCCCACCTTGCTCGGGGATATTGTCCTGTACCCTTCCTATAAGCCGGAGGGGGATATCTGTGAATTAGGTGGCGATAGTTACCTGTATGCCCTTTATTATGAGACCGGGACCGCCTATGAGAAACCGGTTATCGGGACTAATGCCTCAGATACAATAACAATTGATGGCCATGTGTATGAAAAGATCCTGAACAGGAAACTTTTAGGCGCTGGCATGCCGACCAGCGTCGTCATCCATGCGGGGCGAGAGCAGGGTGTGAAAGGAATGGTACAGTTGGGAACAGGTGTGGTGCAAGAGATAGATATTACCCCTGCATCGTCGCCTCAGAGCAAGGTAATCTTCTGGAGGGAGAAGGCAGACTAACGTAAGAGTCGAAGAGGGGGATTGTACCCCGTCTCATAAACTTCTCATAATTATCGCAGAGCTCAAAGGCCCACATATCGGTGGGCCTTTTTTAGTGCCGATTTTTGTCAGTTTCGCTGGGTAGAAAATGTCTGTTTTTGTCTCCTCCCGTATGCTTACCTTTGACATTAAATTATTCCCTTTTAAAATCAATAAGTTATCTTAATTCTTCAGCAAGATTGTTGGCACCTATCCTGCATTGATTATGAGTAAAAGAAGTCTATTTAGCAGGAGGGGAAGGTACGATGGAGCGAGGTGTAAGAAGCAATTCTGACAAGGGTGTGACGCTCATCGAGCTGGTCGTCGTGATGGCCATCATCGGCATCATGGCCCTGTTCATGATCCCGAGTCTCGGGGAGTGGGTCCAGAACTACCGGATCAAGCAGGCGGGCAGAAATATGGCCTCGGATCTACAATCCGCCAAGATGCAGGCGATCAATATCCATAGATACTGCACCGTTATATTTAACGCAAACGGCTATGTGATATTCCCCGACTATGATAATGATATGGTATTAGACACTGCGGACTATCTCTATGACCTCGACGGTGACGGCGTTAATGAGAATGAGACAACCGATATCTATAAGACAGTTATGCTCAGCACGGAATATAAAACCGTGATCTTTGACACGTCTCAAGCCGGAAACGGAATAGATTTCACCAACAGCATGGTCGCCTTTGACAGCCGGGGTCTTTCGAGAGATAACACCGGACGTTTCGTGGGTGGAACAGTTTTTCTTATAAACACAAAAAACAATCAGGCGCGCAGAGTTGATATTACCACTGCCGGAGCTATCAGCATCGAAGAGTATCCATAAAGAGCATCGTAAAAAAATGCAGCAAGCAAAAGGGAAGAGGCAAAAAAGATGAGATGCAAGATACTACAGGGCCTTTTAGTAAAAAGAAGTGAAGGATTCACCCTCTTGGAGGTCATGATCGCCTTGGTCATCCTCTCGGTAGGGCTTTTAGGGCTCGCTGCCCTCCAGTTGGTGGCGGTCAAGAGCAATGCCTTCAGCAGCGAGATGACCTATGCCACGATGCTCGCCCAGCAGCACACAGAGGTTCTCAAGAGCCTCCCCTTTGCTGACGCGAATCTGACACCAGGGTCTCATACAGCGATGGGGAGCAGCAAGGGGGTTCAATATACCGTTACCTGGAACGTAACAGACAATGTCCCTGCTACTGATATGAAGTCTGTAAATGTTACCGTGCAATGGCAGAGCCTGCGGCAGGGCGCCGCTAGTCAGACATTGCAGCAACAAACGATCACCGCCAGTTTGCAAACCATTATCAGAAATCAGTCGTAAGAAAGCGCGGGGTGCTTGATGGTAGTAATAAAGGGAAAAAAGGGTGTTACCCTGATCGAGCTCATGATCGCCCTGGTGATCTCTACCGTCCTCGTAGGGGGGACCTACTCCATCTTTGTCAGTCAGCAGCGGACCTACATTCTCCAAGATCAGGTGGTTGGGGCTCAGCAGGACGGCCGGGCTGCCCTCACCATCATGGCCAAGGACATCCGGATGGCGGGGATGCTGACGGGGGTGGATGGATTCACCGTTTACGGGGCTACGGAGGCCATCACCCCAACCAACAGCAGTACAGGCCCTGACCAGGTCAGGGTGGTCTATGCTGCTGAGGAGTTCACCTCAGGAGGAACTTCCGTCACCGTAACGGATGTCGCTGGATCGCAGGTTACCCTCAGCGCTCCAATCGGCACTTTCTTCAAGTCCGGGAATTACGTAGCCTTTGAGGGGAAAAAGGCAGTATATCAAATAAGCAGTATCGACAGTAATACCCTTTATTTGAGCAGCGGCAGCGCCCCGCCTAACAATCTTGAGGATTTTTCGGCCAGGGTCTTTCGCGTCCGGGCCATCACCTACAGCGTGAACGGGAACACCCTTCAGAGGAACGATGGCGAGGACGCCCAAACCCTGGCTGGCGCAACCAATCAATCCCAAGTGGAAGACCTGCAAATCGCCTACCAGGTAGAAGGTGACACCACGAATTGGTATAACGCCACACCAGCCGGCAAGACCAACGGGGACATTAGAGCAATCAGGATAAACCTCCTGGTAAGGACACCAATAGAAGATACAAAGGATCAAACCTATACAAGACCTGACTTGGAAGACCATACAGGCTCAAGTACCCCGGATGGTTTCCGCCGAAGGGTCTATACCACCGTGGTCAAGCTAAGGAATTTTTAGGAGGGATAAACCATGAATGCTCTTAAAAAAGGGATCAAGATAGGTGGGTCCGATTCCCAGCGCGGGACGGCGATCATCATGGCTATGTTGATCCTGTTGGTACTATCCGTCATCGGGGTGTATGCCGTGTCCACCTCCACGGTGGAGACGAAGATCACCGGTCAGGAGCGCGGTTTTCAAGAGGCCTTTTACACGGCCGACTCAGGAGAGCCCATAGGGCTATATGTGACAAATCTTATCCTCCACGATGACCCCCAAACCGTGGGCGCCATGGCGGCACCCTGGAGCAGCGTGGTGCATGCTAGTTTGCTCGGCATCGGGGGTGAGCTATACACCAACGCAAGGAACCCTGATGAGCCGCAAACCGGCACCGCAGACATAGACTCGGCAGGTCAAAGCGCCGCCCTTGGACTTCCCGGTTATGTGCTCCTCCTCGTCGACATCGATCGCCTTCAGTCCCAGCATTTGCCAGGGGGCGGCGTGGAATTCGCCTCAGGGTATGAGAGCATAGGGCAGGGAGGTGGAGGAGATGTGGGCGTGCTCTATGCAGTGGACGCGGTGGGGAGATACGGTTTAAGGGGTGCGGAGTCGAGGGTGAATGTGGGATATCTCTATGTCCCAGGCTTGGCAGGAGGGGAATAACAATAATTTCTCCAGGGTTCAAGGATGCAATCCCGCTCCTTAATTTAGATTATATGGACTGCGGGATCCCCAAGGAGGGAGGGTTCAAGGGTCCGAGTGAAAATCATTCAAATGACCAAAGGGTCACCTCTGGCATGTTTGTTTGACCGTTGACCCCTTGGACCATTGAACAGGTGAAAAAAAATTGAACTAAAGGCAAGGGATTTACTCCCATTCATCGCGGGAGACAAGAAAGAGAGGAGGGGGAGATGCGAAAAAAAACTTTCATTTTTATCGTTACTATCCTTACTGCTTGTTTGATGATCTCCGCAGTCTTTGGTGCGGAGGTAATGACCTCCGGGGTCGCCAAGAGTTTTGATGCGAAGACCGGGAGATTGGTCATGCAAACGGCATCTCAGAGCGAGGCCACGTTCTCTATCCCCCAAACGGTGAAGGTCTTTCTCAGGGTAAAGGGGAAGGATATAGAGTTCGCCGACTCATGGCGGTTCTTACAGGACAATCTCATGAAAGACACAAAGGTCCAGCTCATGCAATCAGGGGGGACGGTGGTCACCATTTTGATCATGGAGGTGCCTAGATGAAACGGATTATATACATAGTTATTATCGCTGCCTTGTGCTGCGGTCTCCCCAAGCTCGGGCATGCGGCAGCCCCGGTAATGACGGACTACTGCGCCACGCCTCCTTTTTTGGTTCAGGCAGTACCGCCAAACATCATGCTGGTCCTCGATATGTCGGGGAGCATGCAGTTCCCTGCTCATGGCCCTGAGGCCTTTGGGTACTACGTCAATCAAGTCGCTCAGTGTGGATCGATGAGTGCCACGTATGACGGTACCAAGGAGTATTACGGCTACTTTAAGACGGACAAGTTCTACCAGTATGGCAGCAATAAATTTACCGAGAATGGGGATTGCACTGAGGCACAGCGCAATGACCCTTTAGAGTGGAGTTCCTCCATGATCCCGGGCAACCTCTTGAACTGGGCCGCCATGTCGCGGATCGATGTCATGAGAAAGGTCTTGATCGGCGGCAAATCGGTGAGCCACATCTCGAACACGCATACGCTGCTGAGCGAAGGGGGGACGTGGGACTATACCGATACAACGCTCCACTGCAAATTCGCCGTATCAGGGGGGAGCAACCAAGCGCACACCGTCACGATCACCAGCAGTGGCGGGACATGCCCCTTTACCCTTTCAGGGGCCAATGTCAAGGTGGATGTGCCTGAGGCAGAGCGCATCGGCGTTGTCCAGGAGATCGGTGACAGGGACTTTGATGGCACCTGGGACACCGGCGCAGCCCGCTTCGGCATCATGATATACAACACAGATGACGTCGGGAGGATCGTAGCCGGGGTCGATACGACCATGGAGAGCTTTCTCAATGACCTGCAAACGATACAAGCTTATAATGGCACGCCCACGGGCGAGGCGCTCGTCAATGCCCTCGATTACTATAAGCATACCAAATCAGCGTGCACGTACTATCCCAACACCGCCTATATGAACGACAACAATAAGGATCCCTGGGATGACTGGTGTCAGCTCAGCTTTATCCTCCTGGTATCCGATGGCGAGTGGAACGGGTCGGTAGACCCCGTGGTCCTTGCCAGGCAGGGGAGGATAGGAACCTTTGACAGCAGCAATTATGACCTCAGGACTGATCTAGACGGCAGCCAGGTGGTGACGACATATACGGTCTACGCCTTCTCCAACACGGCAGAGGGGCGCAATGCCATGCAGCAGACCGCGATCTACGGCGGATTTACGGACAAGGAGGCGAATTATTGGCCCTATCCTTATACCGCCTATCCAACAGACAGCAAGACCGTTACCTTGCCCAACGCGAGCTGCGATCCTGCCGGCACATGGAATGAGACCTGCGCGGAGTGGGACGAGAGCAGGGATGGAATCCCTGATAACTACTACGAGGCTACTGAGGGTGAGACATTAAGGGATAAGATCACCGAGGCGATCTTCGACATGATGAGGCGCGCCTCCTCAGGCACCTCGGTCTCGGTACTCTCGACCTCTGCCGAGGGCGAAGGTTCCCTGTTCCAGGCCTATTTTAACTACAAGGTCGAGGACGGGATGCGGACGGTCTACTGGGTGGGGTATCTCAACGGCATGTGGATCGATCAATTCGGCAATATCAGGGAGGATACAGTGCAAGATCAGGCCCTGGTCCTTACCGAAGACTACATCATCCAGTTCTTTGTGGACACCGATGGCGCGACCAAGGTCAGGAGATATCACGATATAGATGGCGATAGCGTGATCGATACCGGCGAGTATGTGGATACGCAATTGATCTCGGGCATAAGTCCTATCTGGGAAGGGGGCAGAAAACTGGCTTTACGGGATGATACGAGCACCCCCCGCACGATCTATACCTGGATCGACGCAGATAATGACGGAGTTAAGGACTTAGGGGAGTATGCGTCTGATAAGTTTGTTACTACCCAAGCTTCAACCTTGCAGCCCTATCTCAACGCATCCAGTTCTACGGTGTCCCAAAATATCATCAAATTTATCCGCGGGCAGTATGTCTCCACCATGCGGGAGAGGCGTTTGACCATCGGTACCGAAACAAACAAGATATGGAAGCTCGGCGACATCACCTATTCGACCCCCGTGGCTGTGGGGGCGCCCATGATGAAATACCACGTCATTTACGGCGATGCCACCTACCACCAGTACTATAACCAATATAAAAACAGGCGGGTGGTGGTCTATGCCGGAGCCAACGACGGGATGCTCCATGCATTCAACGCGGGATTTTATCACGAGGGGGATGATTCTTCTACCTCAGGTAAGGTAGAGCGCGGCTGGTACTCTGATCCCGTGGGCAGCAGGACAAACAACGCCGATATCGGCAAAGAGCTCTGGGCATACATCCCCTACAACCTCCTCCCCCACCTTCAGTGGCTGACGGCCTCCAGCTACTGCCATGTCTATTACGTGGATCTGAAACCCAAGGTCTTCGATGCACGCATATTCCCTGTCACCGGCGATGCAACTCATCCTGGCGGTTGGGGCACCATCCTGATTGGCGGTATGCGGCTCGGCGGCGGCAAGCTATCGTTGACAAAGAGCTTCAGCGGCCTGCCCAGCGCAACCCGGGTCTTCCGCTCAGCCTATTTCGCCATCGATATCACCAACCCTGATGCGCCTAATCTGCTCTGGGAGTTTTGGGATAAGGCCGATACCACCAATACCAATCTCGGATTTACCACCACCTATCCCACGGTGATGCGGGTTGGTCCGTCGGATCAAGTGGGGAGTTGGTATCTCATCTTCGGCTCAGGGGTGGCAACAGGAGTGGGGACGCAGGCAGGCGACGGCTCCACCGCCACGCGGTATGTCTATATCCTTAATCTACAGACCGGCGCCCTGGTGAGAAAGGTGGATATGGCAAGCGTTGACAGTGGAATCTCGAACAAAAAGGTCTTCATGGCCGACCCCATTACCGTGGATCTGGCTGTCGATTATCAGGTGGATAAGGGATATATAGGGGCTACGTACTATAATGCGGGCTGGCTGGGGAAGATGTACCGGATCAATATCAACGAGGATACGACCCCTGCTAATTGGAGCTTTTCCACCTTTATGTCGCTGCCTAAGCCGGTGACTGCCGCACCCTCGGCTGCCGTTGATCTCTACAATCGGCTGTGGCTCTATTTTGGTACCGGGCGGTATTTCAACGATGCGGACCGCAGCGACACGAGCGATCAGAAGCTCTATGGTGTATGGGATCCCGGGACAGGCACGGTAGATCCCGTATCAGGACTCAATGATGTCACGAATATAAAAGTTTACGAAGGGGGGTATATGGACGCAGTTTCCCCCGCGGGGGTAGACACTACCTTCCAGACCTACCTTGCTGCTAGAAGGAATGAATACAGCGCCGGCACTAAGAAGGGCTGGTATCTGACCATGACAGCAGGGGAGCGCTCTTTGCACAAACCCACGGTCTTAGGGGGGATCGTCTTATTCCCCACCTTTAAACCGACTTCCGACGTCTGCGGATATGGGGGGACGAGCTATCTCTATGGCCTCTATTATGAGACCGGCACGGCCAATGATGAGTCCGTCCTCGGCCTCGGCACGGGGACAATAACAATCGACGGCCAAACGTACAAAGAGATCTTAAAAAAGGCCACCTTAGGTTCCGGCATGCCCACCCACGCGGTCATCCATTCAGGGCAGGAACAGGGGGTAATGAGCCTGATCCAGCTGGGCACAGGCGTGATAATGCAGATATCTGTTGAACCTGCCTTCTCACCGAAGAGCCAGACCTTATACTGGGAGGAGCGGAGGTAACCCGCACCGCCTTTTTTGGCGGTGTGGGTTTTTCCCCATTCACTGAGGAGGCAAATAAAGGTTTACCGAGTCAATGGTGCCGTTATAGCAGATGCGCCCCCCTTGCCGCACGCAATTGGCAAGGGGGACCTTTTTTGACCCTTCTTGATCATGGTGACTTTTCAGCCGACAATTTTTGTCCCTTTTATAGACAAAATGATCCTTTTGTGACCTGTTAAGTATTCTCTTGCTCGATCGAATGGTCAATTATCTTTTAAAATTAAATGGTTATACACATTGGTCCGCAAAGTGGTTGGCATTTGATATGCATCCTTTAAGGGTGAGGCGTTATTATGAAGCGATACAGAGACATACAAGGCATGACCCTGCTGGAGGTGGCCATCGCCCTGTTCATTCTCGCCATCGGCCTGCTGGGACTGGCTGGGCTGCAGCTGGTGGCCTTGCGAAGCGACACCCTCGGTCACCAGGCAACCCTAGCCACGACCTTGGCCAAGGGCAAGCTGGCGGAGCTGCAAAGGGCTGAGCAGCTCACCGATGGCGCGGATCAGTATATGGATAAGGCCAATGGGGTGACCTATGACAGGCAGTGGTCTGTGCACCATGATGTACCACAGCCTGAGATGGCAACGGTGCTGGTTCAGGTTTCATGGCGAGGAGAACTGGCGGATCGCGCTGTTACCGTTAGTGCCGTGGCCCCGCAGACCGCCGAAGGTGGCCCTTTGGCCAGAGGTGACCATGACCAAAGGGTCACTGGCCAAAGGGCCACCTCCGGCTTCGGTTTGGTCAAAGGGGAGGGCGCTTAAATGGCGATTTTTGTCACTTTTGAGGACAAATTGGGCTATACCTCCTCTGCCGCACGATCGAGCCTAGGCACCGAAGGCATACTTCCCTGTGAAATCAAGGACTTAGCATGACGCTGGCACTGGAATTGTTGGCACCTAAAATGCAATTTAATGAATGAAGTCCAAGACAGAGAGAAACGATGGCGAGCAAGGGTGAAAGGGCATATGAGAACCGCTGAAGCGAAATATCGGGTTATCTTTCTGGGGCCGGCGTTTAAGGACTTCAGCTTGGTGGATCAGCTGGTGAAGAACCTTCAAGACCACTGTAACCTCTCCACGCAGGTCGTCACCAAGATGATGCGGCTGGCCCCCCTCACGGTGAAAAACGGGGTCGATCTCAGAGAGGCCGAGCGATACAAGCAGGCTTTAGAGGAAATGGGCGCCAGGGTGGTGATAGAACCGCTCGATGGCGGCGCCCAGAAGGCAGCAGCCGAGATATTCGAGAGGAAATAGCCGTGCGGAAGTAAGCAGGTACAGAGATCGTTCGCGGGAAGCAGGAGATACGAAAAGACGTTATCGAGTCCCTCCTTCTCACCCCCCCCTGGAGGGAGCGGGGATCAAAAAATCCCCCTCCCTCCCCCCTTTTTTAAACTAAAGGGTTCGAGGATTCGAGGGGTCAAGTGAAATACCCTTTTAATCTTTATCGTTTAACCTAGAACCCTCTGTCGCATGGCGACAGATTCCTGCTTTCAAATGAGTCCCGCCCCACTTTGTATCAAAAATCTGAATGGCGGGATGTCGCAGAGCGACAGAGTGGGATTTATTTCTTCAAAAACACGGCGCCGGTGCTGGCGGAGCTGACCATCTGGGCATAGCGGTACATGTAGCCGGACTTGATCCGCGGTTCCGGTGCCTTCCATGTCGCAAGCCGTCTTTGTATCTCCTTATCCGTCAGAAGCAGATGCAACCTCTTTGCAGGAATGTCGATCTCGATGATATCGCCATCCCTGACAACGGCGATGGGACCGCCCTCGGCAGCCTCTGGCGAGCAATGCCCGATGGCAGCGCCCCTGGTCCCTCCGGAAAACCTCCCGTCGGTGATAAGGGCGACCTCCTTGTCCATACCGATGCCGGCGATGGCCGAGGTGGGGGCAAGCATCTCCCTCATCCCCGGCCCGCCCTTGGGACCTTCATAGCGGATGATGATCACCTCGCCTTTTTTGATTTTCCTGGCCAGGATGACCTTTAATGCCTCTTCTTCGGATTCAAATACCCTGGCAGGGCCCTGGTTTTTGAGCATGCCCGGGTCTACGGCCGAGGCCTTGACCACCGCCCCGTCCGGGGCCAGATTGCCGAAGAGAATGGTCAGGCCGCCGGTAGGGTGATAGGGATTTGCCAACGGCCTGATAACCTCGGGATCGAGGATAGGCGCTGATCGGAGATTCTCCTTCACCTTTTTCCCCGTGACAGTCAAGCAATCGGTAGTGATCAATCCCCCCTTGGCCAGCTCCTTCATAAGGGCAGGGATGCCGCCGGCTCGATGGAGGTCCTGGAGATGATGAGGCCCCCCGGGAGAGAGGTTGCACAGGTGAGGGGTCCTACTGCTGATCCGGTTGAAGATCTCCAAATCAAGAGTGAGGCCTGCTTCATGTGCCACAGCAGGCAGGTGCAGGGTCGTATTGGTGGAGCCGCCAAAGGCCATATCGACGGCAATGGCATTGGCAAAGGCCTCCATGGTTAATATCGCTCGCGGCTTGATCCCTTGCTGGATGAGCTCAACTATCTTATTGCCGGCCTGCTTGGCCAGGCGCACGCGGGCGGCATCAACGGCAGGGATGGTCCCGTTGCCTGGCAGGGCTATGCCCAAGGCCTCGGAAAGGCAGTTCATTGAGTTGGCGGTAAACATGCCGGCGCAGGAGCCGGGGCCAGGGCAGGCTGCGCATTCCAGCTCTGTGAGCTCTTCAACAGACATCCGACCTGCTGCTACCTTGCCCACGGCCTCAAAGACCGTGATGACGTCCGTCTCCTTACCCCCATGCCAGCCAGTGAGCATGGGGCCGCCGCTCACCAGGATAGCCGGGATGTTCAGGCGCGCCATAGCCATCATCATCCCGGGGACGATCTTATCGCAGTTGGCAATCAGGATCAGCCCATCAAAGGGATAGGCCATGGCCATCACCTCCACCGAATCGGCGATGAGCTCCCGTGAGCCAAGGGAGTATTTCATCCCCTCATGCCCCATGGCTATACCGTCGCAGATCCCGATGGTGGAGAACTCTAGAGGGGTCCCCCCGGCCATCCTGATCCCCTCCTTGGCAGCCTGGCAGACGCGGTGCAGGTGGATGTGGCCGGGGATCACCTCGTTGGCCGAGTTGGCGACGCCGATGAGAGGTCTTGCCAGCTCCTCATCGGTGTACCCCATGGCCTTAAACAGGGAGCGGTGCGGAGCCCGCTCCACCCCTTTTTTCATGGCATCTGAGCGCATGGCTGCCTCCTCATCGGATCCCCTCCTCTTCCTCCTTGAGCAGTTTGTAGTCGATGCTGTCCACCAATGCCTGCCAGCTGGCCTGGATGATGTTCTCAGATACCCCCACCGTGCCCCATCTCGTTTTCCCATCCCAGGACTCGATCAGCACCCGGGTGCTGGCGCCGGTCCCTTCCCTGGCAGAGAGGACCCTGACCTTATAATCAAGGAGCCTCACATCCATGAGCTCAGGATAGAACTTTTCCAGGGCCTTTCGCAGGGCATTGTCCAGGGCATTTACCGGACCGTTGCCTTCAGCAGCCGTGTGCTCGACCTCATCGCCCACCTTAACCATGATGGTGGCCTCAGAAAAGGGAGCGGATTCCTCACCTCTTTTCTCCACTATCACTCGAAACCCCAACAAATCAAAGAACTTTTTATGTCGGCCCACGGCTTTCTTGATCAGGAGCTCAAAAGAGCCCTCAGCCCCCTCGAATTGAAACCCTTGGTTCTCCAGCTCCTTCAAGGCAGCTAAGATCCGCTTGGTCGCAGGATCTCCTTTTTGCAGCTTGATGTTAAACTCCTCTGCCTTGGCGAGGACATTGGCCTCACCGGAGAGATCAGAGATGAGGATCCGCTGCGTGTTCCCCACCAGTTCCGGCTTGATGTGCTCATAGGTGAGGGGGCTTTTGCGGATCGCGCTCACGTGCACCCCTGCCTTGTGGGCAAAGGCGCTCTCTCCCACATAGGGTTGATGCTTGTTGTGGGGCAGGTTAGCCAGCTCGCTCACGAATCTGGAGGCTTCTTTGAGCTTTCTCAGACGATCATCAGTGAGACACCGGATACCCATCTTCAACTGAAGCGAGGGGATGATGGAGCAGAGGTTGGCGTTGCCGCTGCGCTCCCCCAGGCCGTTGATGGTCCCTTGGACCTGAACAACACCTTCTTTGACAGCCATGATGGTGTTGGCCACTGCCAGATCGGAATCGTTGTGGCAGTGAATGCCCAGGGGAGTCTTGATCAAGCCCTTTACCTCCCTGACGGTCTCTGCCAAATTGAAGGTCAAGGTGCCGCCATTGGTGTCGCAGAGCACGATGCAGTCCGCACCTGCCTCTTCAGCGGCCTTCACCGTCGCCAGGGCATACTTCTTGTTTCCCTTGAAGCCATCGAAGAAGTGCTCGGCGTCGTAGATCACCTCAGGCACGCGCTTCTTGAGAAAGGCGATGGATTCGGCTATGAGTTCCAAGTTTTCCTCTAAAGAAATATCCATAGCGGTCAAGGGGTGCATATCCCACGACTTACCGAAGATGGTTATTACCTCTGCCTTTGTCTCCAGGAGGGCGCGGATGTTGGCGTCCTTTTCAGGGGGTGTGCCCTTGCGGCACGTGCTCCCAAAGGCCACCACCTTGGCTGTGCTCAAGGGGATGGCGCCAACCTCTTGGAAGTACTGGATATCCCTGGGATTTGATCCGGGCCACCCGCCTTCAATATAGTGGACCCCGAGCTCGTCAAGTTTCTGGGTGATTCTAAGTTTGTCTTCCACGGAGAAGACGATATCCTCCCCCTGGGTTCCATCACGCAGGGTGGTGTCGTAGACCTTTACCTCTGGCCAAAGGGTCACCTCCGGCATGTCATCCATTCCCCTTGCCCAAGGCGAAGGCCTCGTGGAGCGACCGAACAGCCAGCTCCGTATATTTGGTATCGATGATACAGGAGATCTTGATCTCAGAGGTGCTGATCATCTTGATATTGATTCCTTCCTTCGCCAGGGCGCCGAACATCATGGAGGCAACGCCGGAATGGCTCCGCATGCCCACCCCCACCATGGAGACCTTGGCCACCTCGTCTTCAGCAATAACCTCCTTGGCCCCCAACTCTTTGGCCAGGGATCGGGCTATCTTGAGGGCCTTGGGGAAATCGGCCTTGGAGATGGTAAAGGCGAGATTGGCAAAGCCCTCCTCCAGGCTGGTGGTCTGGATGATCATGTCCACCAGGATGTTCGCCTCGTTGATGGCGTTGAAGAATTGGGCGGCGATCCCCGGCCGATCCGGCACCCTGGCAATCTCGATTCTGGCCTGATTCACATCATAGGTTACCCCTGAAACCAGTGCCCTTTCCATATCGCTATCCTCCTCGCACACGATGCTTCCTTCACCTTCATGAAACGATGACCGGACGTGAATGGTTACACCATATTTCTTGGCGAACTCTACCGATCTGGTCTGCAGCACCTTGGCCCCCAGGCTGGCCATCTCCAGCATCTCGTCATAACTGATCCGATCGATCTTGCGCGCACGATCGCAGATGTTTGGATTGGTGGTAAAGACGCCGTCCACGTCGGTATATATCTCGCAGAGGTCCGCCTTGAGGGCTGCGGCAATGGCCACGGCAGTGGTATCGGAGCCCCCTCTGCCCAGGGTGGTAATATTACCCTGTTCATCCTCCCCTTGAAATCCAGCTACCACGACGATCCTGCCCTCACGGAGTTCGGAAAAGATCTTGTCGGCGTCTACGCTGGTGATCCTCGCCTTACCATAGGCGCTGTCCGTGCCGATCTTTATTTGGTGCCCGAGAAAGGATTTGACCGGATGCCCCATAGAGTTTAAGCAGATTGCGAGCAGCGCCGAGGAGGCCTGCTCTCCTGTGGCGAGGAGCACGTCAAGCTCCCTCTCATCGGGCTCCGGGGTTGCACCTTTGGCCAACGTGAGGAGTCTATCGGTCTCTCCGGCCATGGCCGATACGACGACAACCACATCGTTGCCCTGACCTTTGGTCCTGATCACCCGCTGGGCAACGTTTCGAAACCGCTCAAGATTGGCAATCGATGTGCCCCCGTATTTTTGCACGATCAAGGCCATCCTCGATCTAACCTCCTTATCCTAACGTGCTAATAAATCTGTTTCCTCTCCCCGTGGGAAGAGGATAAATTATTTTCTAACTAACGAAAGCTCAGTATATACCTTACGCTGCAACTCTTCAATCATCGCCTTGTATCGATCACCTTGCGCCTGCAACACGATCTGCCGGCATTCAGCGCCGAGATATCTTAATGTTATCCAGAGTGCATCGCGGGGGACAGCCCGGGGAATCCTGTCCGCCCATTCTATGACAACCACTCCCTCCCCCTTGAGGTATTCTTCATAGTCTATGCCGAGGAGCTCTTTTTCATCTTCCAGGCGGTAGAGATCTATATGGAACAGGCGCAGGGGGCCTTCGTACTCATTGACCAACGTAAAGGATGGGCTGGCCACCTCTCCCTCCTCAAGCCCTATGCCCCGGGCCATACCCTTGACGAGGGTGGTCTTTCCTGTACCCAACTCACCACAGATGGCAATGATATCCCCTTTGGCAAGCATGCTCCCCAATAATGACCCTATCTGCTCAGTCTCCTGGGGGGTGCGAGAGGTAATCTCTACGGTCCTGTCTGCTGGCACGGGCCTTCACCTCGCCCAGAGCATCGGGCAGGTAGTCGATGATGTCGCTGGCGATGAGGGAGATTTCACCTAACTCTTGCGCGGCCATATCGCCGGCAAGTCCGTGAAGGAATACCCCCCATTGGGCAGCTGTCAGGGGGGGGAGGCCTTGGGCCATAAGACCGCCGATCATGCCGGTGAGGACATCGCCGGTGCCCCCGGAGGCCATACCCGGGTTGCCGGTCGGATTGATGTAAACCTCCTGCTCAGGGGTGGCGATGACGGTCCTGTTGCCCTTGAGAACAACGATACAGTTGTGTGACGTGGCGCAAACCTTGGCCACTCCGATCCGGTCGGCCTGTACCTGTTGAGTGGTGATACCTGCCAGGCTGGCCATCTCACCCGGATGAGGTGTGAGGACCACGGAACCCTTGCATTGTTTCAGGAGCTCGGATCGTGAGGCCAGGGCAGTGATCCCATCGGCGTCTATGACCAAGGGGAGGGTAACCTCAGGGATGAGCTTTAAAATCATCTCCTGAACCCGTGATTCGGTGGAAATCCCAGGTCCCAGGGCTAAGGCTGTTTTCCCCTGCAGGAGCTGCTGGATCCTTCCCCATGCGTCGGCAGAAAGGTATCCCGTCCCAGCATCAGGCAGGGGCGCAGTCATGGCCTCGGTGAGCTTGGCCTCGAGGATGGGGTTCAGGCTGGCAGGGATCCCGAGGGTGACGAGGCCTGCCCCTGTGCGCAGGGCCCCAGAGCAGACCAAGACTGCCGCCCCGGTCTTGCCCAGCGAGCCGGCCAAGACGAAGAGGTGGCCGTAATCCCCCTTATGGGCCTGGGCAGGTCGGGAAGCGAGGAGCCCCCCATCGAGCTCATCCTGGTCGATGAGATGGGTCTTGATTGCGGCCTCCTCTATGAGATGGCGGGGTATGCCGATATCGATGACCTCTAGCTGCCCGACATGACTGGCGCCTGGTTCGATCACCTGCCCGATCTTGGCCAAACCGAAGGTGGCGGTCAGATCGGCTTGGATGGCATCACCCAAGACCTTACCCGAGGTAGCATCCAGTCCAGAGGGGATATCCACGGCCATCACCGGTTGAGGCAGGGAGTTGACGACGGAGATGGTGTCTTTGAGAAGGCCCTTAACCTCTGAATTCAGCCCGGTCCCAAAGATGGCATCCACCATGAGGTTTGCCTTGGAAAACTCCTTTTTTATCCGGGCAAAATCCCCTTTATAGATGACCTCTACCAACTCTCCGCCCATGGCGAGCCAGATCTGGAGGTTTGTCGCGGCGTCGCCTTTTACATCATCTATGGAAGCAAAGAGGTATACCTTTGCCTGTATCCCCCAATTCTTCAGGTGTCTGGCAATAACAAAACCATCTCCACCGTTGTTCCCGCTGCCTGCCAGGACAGCGACCCATCCTGTGCGGGCCATGGGGAAATAGCGCACCAGGAGCTCGGCAGCGCCTCTACCGGCATTTTCCATCAGGACGATGCCAGGGATGCCGCACTCCTGGATGGTTCTGCGATCCAGATCTTGCATTTGGCCAGCGGTTACGAGCTTCACGTTATACCTCCAACAGCACGTGGGCAACCCCGTATTCCGCTTCATGGGAGATGCTCACGAAGATCTCCTTAATCCCTTTTTCGCGGCAGAGCTTCTCAGCAGCACCCCGCACGCTCATATGGGGACGACCTAAGGAATCATTGGTGATTTCTATCTCATTCCAGGCTACCCCTTGAAACATCCCGATACCAAGGGCCTTTAAGAAGGCCTCCTTGGCGGCAAAACGGAGGGCAAGATGTCTCCCCGGCTGCGCCTTGTTATGGCAGATCGATAACTCCTGCGGGGTAAATACCCGCTTGCAGAGGCGGTCTCCCCACCGTTCCAAGGCCTTCTTGAACCTCTCTATCGTGATGATATCGACGCCGATGCCGTAGACCATTGCTAAAAAATAGCGAAAGGAGCAAAAAAAAGCAATGTTTTTCGCATGCGCGACCTTTAGATACCTCTTTACCTCTCGCTCATGATTCGCACAGGTTCACAAGGGAGAGCGGTGAACGCTGCACGCAGGGCTTTGATTTCTGTAAATGCTGTGGACTACAGGTAGCTGTGAAGGCCGGAGAGGAGAAAGTTCACCCCGAAATAGGTAAAGATGACCGCACCAAATCCCACGATGGAGAGAAGGGCGGTCTTTTTCCCTTGCCACTCATGGGTGTATCGGGCGTGTAAGAAGGCGGCGTAGATAAACCACGTAATCAAAGACCAGGTTTCCTTTGGATCCCAGCTCCAATAGCTTCCCCAGGCATAACTGGCCCATGCCGCACCGGTGATGATACCGAGGGTCAGCATGGGAAATCCAATGGCAATGGCTTTGTAATTTATCTCATCTAATGTCTGAGAGGAGGGTAGCCAGCTTATAATGGCGCGAGGGGATGACTTACTTTTCGCCTGCATCATGTAAGCAACGCTTACCCCAAAGGCGATGGCGAAGGCTGCATAGCCGAGGAAGCACGTGATCACATGGATGGCCAACCAGTTGCTTTGCAGGGCCGGGATGAGGGGGCGGATATCACTTTTTGCACCTGGCAGCAAAGAGGTTAAGGCTATAGCGACGGCGGCCAGAGGAGCGGCGATAACACCGATTGTCCTCTGGTGATATCTCATATCCACGATGAGATACACTAAGACAATGGCCCAAGAAAAGAATACGAGGGATTCATATATATTGGAAAGGGGTATATATCCGTAACCGGTGGCGTAACTTTCCCACCAGCGGATCAACAAACCCGTGAGGTGAACGAGAAAACCACTGAGGATAACGCAGAAAGCAAGCGTGCCCATCGTCCGCTTTTTTGTTGCTATAAACAGCAAATAACACAAAAAAGCGATGATATAGAGAAGCATGGCGGCGTTAAAGAAGTAAGGATTATACACCTCGTCTCCTTCTGAGTATGTCGGAGTTATTGAACCAGATATTGAAAATAGTGTCAATGGTTATTATATTAAGCATCAAATCGGATTTTTTTTGCTGAGAGGTTTATGGCTAAGCGAGATTATTATGAACTATTGGGGTTACCTCGTAACGCCTCCGAAGAGGAGATAAAAAAGGCATATCGACGGATGGCCCTGAACTATCATCCCGATCGCAACCCAGGAGACAAAGAGGCAGAGGAGAGATTCAAGGAGGCGTCAGAGGCCTATGAGGTTCTCAGGGACCCAAACAAGAGGGAGATATACGACTTTTACGGCCATGATGGCCTCAAGAGCACCGGGTTCACAGGATTTAGGGGCTTTGATGACATATTTTCCTCATTCAGCGACATCTTCGAGGAGTTCTTTGGCTTTTCCCCTCGCTCCTCCCGAGGGGGTATGAGCCCTGGCGCCGATCTGAGATACGATTTGAAGATGTCCCTGTTCGATGCAGCTTTCGGCAAGGGGATGGAGATCGAGATCTTCAAGAGGGGCCGGTGCGAGAAATGCAATGGCACGGGAGCGCAACCAGGCTCCGACCCCCAGGTGTGCCCCCAATGCCATGGCAGAGGTCAGGTGGGACGATCCCACGGCTTTTTTACCGTCAGCACCACATGCTCTTATTGCCGCGGGGAGGGAAAGGTGATCGCCAATCCGTGCAAGGCATGTGGAGGGGCGGGATGGGTTAAGAGCAGACAAAAAGTTGCCCTTCAGATCCCTCCCGGGGTGAATACAGGTTCCCGTCTCAGGTTGAGGGGGGAAGGGGAGGAGGGGGAAAGGGGCGGTCCTCCCGGCGATCTCTATGTCATTATCTATGTTGAGCCCCACGAGTTTTTTGAGCGGGAGGAAGATGATATTATCTGCCACGTTCCCATACCGTTTACCATGGCTGCCCTGGGGGGCGAGATAGAGGTCCCGACCCTGGACGGAGCCAAGCGGATCCAGATTCCCAAAGGGACCCAACCGGGGGAGATATTCAGGTTGCGGGGCAAAGGGGTTCCACACCTTCACGGCCATGGCAAAGGGGATCAGATCATTGAGGCAGTTGTCCAAATACCCAAAAAGCTCAGCAAGGAACAGGCGGAGCTTCTCAAGGATTTTGCGGCATTGGAAGGTAAGAAGGAGGGGGCGTCAGCAAGAAAATGGCGGAAGAAAAGGTGACCGCCGGAGGTGACCCTTTGGTCAGAGGTGGCCCTTTGGCCAGAGGCGGGTGCCCTCATTGCGGAAAGGCAATTCATTGGAAGGATAACCGCTATCGTCCTTTTTGTTCCGACCGGAGGTGGCCCTTTGGCCAGAGGTGTAAGCTCATCGATCTCGGCAACCGGAGGTGGCCCTTTGGCCAGTGGATCGAGGGGGAGTATTGCATCGACGGGGAAAATCCCCGGTATGGAGAAAAAGAAGAGGGTAGGGGAGGGACGGGATAGTTTACTTTTCTATACCTGTTCTGGATTGAATGCCCCTTTGATAGTAATGTTTTATCTCCACCATCTCGGTGACGAGGTCAGCACGCTCGATGATCTCTTTGGCGGCATGACGCCCGGTGAGAATCAACTCCACGTTTGAAGGGCGCTCATCCATTAATTTCAGGACCTCTTCTTTCTGTACAAGCCCAAAGTCGACTGCTACGTTGATCTCATCTAAGACCACGATATCGTATTCCCCGCTGGATATTACCCCACGCGCCATGGCCATGGCTTCGCGGACAAGTTTGACGTCCTCGGGATCGGGGTTCTCGCGGCTTACACGATACCCGCGCCCCATCTGCCTGATGGTTAGATAGGGGGCCAACCTCCTCGCCGCCTCCAATTCGCCGTAATCGATGTTCCCCTTCATAAATTGTATGATGAAGACCTTATAGCCGTGGCCCGCAGCCCGGCACGCGAGGCCCAAGGCAGCAGTGGTCTTTCCCTTGCCGTTGCCCGTATAGACCTGAATCATCCCCTGGGACAGCCTCTTTTCGCCCATGGAGCGTTTCCTGCTATTTCAATTTTTCCAAGATGGCATTAGCGATGGTGTTTTTCTGTGTCTCGCGAATCCCTTTGACGAAGAGCTATCTCTATGGCAAATCGGCGGCTCGCCATCTTAGCGCCTCACCCCTGCTTTCTGCCGAATATAGAACGAGCGATGACGTGGCGTTGAATCTCAGAGGTACCCTCATAGAGGGTGGTGACGATGACGTCCCGATGATAACGCTCCACGGGATATTCCTTGGTATACCCATAGCCGCCCAAGATTTGGATGGCCTTGATGGTCACCCTTCCGGCCGTCTCGGAGGCGAACAGCTTGGCCATGGATGCCTCCTTGCTGAAGGGCATTTTTTTCTCTTTGAGAAATGACGCCCTCAAGACCAGAAGCTGGGCTGCGTCCAGCTCGGTATAGCTGTCGGCAACCATCCACTGGATGGCCTGGAAATTGGCAATGGGCTGTCCAAACTGCTCTCTCCCTTTGGCGTATTCGGTTGCATAGTCAATGGCGGCATAGCCGAGACCCAGGGCCAAAGAGGCGATACCGATCCTCCCCCCATCCAACTCCATCATCGATATCTTAAATCCATCCCCCTCTTGCCCTAACAAGTTTTCCTTGGGGATGCGACACTCCTCGAAGAAGAGCGCGTTCGTGGTAGAGGCTCGCTGTCCCATCTTCTCCTCATTCTTGCCGATGATGAACCCCGGCGTCCCCTTTTCCACCACAAAGGCGCTGATCCCCTTTCCCCGTTTAGCCTCCTTATCAGTCACCGCCCAGACCACGGTGATGCCTGATTGCTCTCCGCTCGTGATGAAGCTCTTCTGCCCGTTGAGGACGTAAGAGTCACTATCCTTGGCAGCTGTGGTCCTGATATTGGCGGCATCGGAGCCCGCCTGGGGTTCGGTAAGGGCAAAGGAGCCTGCTGGATATTCACCGCTGCAGATTTTCGGCAGATGCTTGTTCTTTACCTCTTCGGTCCCGAACTCATGGATCACCTCCGCCACCATATTGGTAACCGAGGTGGTCACCGCTGTTGCTGCACAACCCTTGGCGATCTCCGTGATGGCCAGGCTATAGGCGGTGGTGCCCACGTTGGACCCACCGTACTCCTGTGGTATGTTCATCCCCATCAGGCCCAACCCAGCCAAGGCTTTCAAAATTTCAAAGGGGAATTCTTTGCTCTCATCATAGTAGGCAGCCTTGGGTTTAAGGTCCTTTTCGGCGAACTCCCTCACCATGCCGCGGATCATCTCTTGTTCTTCAGTCAGGCAAAAATCCATGAGCCCTCCTATTGTTTTTCGTAGGAGTAAAACCCCCTCCCTGCCTTCTTCCCGGCATAACCGGCATCCACATATTTTTTGAGCAGGGGGCACGGGAAATACTTCGGGTCGCCGAAACCCTCATAGAGGGTGTTCATAATGGCCAAACAGGTGTCGAGACCGATCAGATCGGCCAGTTCCAAAGGGCCCATGGGGTGGTTCATCCCGAGCTTCATTACCTGATCAATGGCCTCTGCCGTACCCACGCCCTGATAGAGGGCGAATATGGCCTCGTTGATCATCGGCATCAGGACCCTGTTGGAGATAAAGCCGGGGTAGTCGTTGGCCTCCACAGGGGTCTTTCCCATCTTGATGGCCAAATCCTTGGTAACTTGGAAGGCCCCCTCCGAGGTAGCCAACCCCTTGATGATCTCCACCAATCTCATCACCGGCACAGGATTCATAAAGTGCATACCGATGACTATCTCAGGCCTCTTGGTAGCGGAGGCAATCCGGGTAATGGGGATGGATGAGGTATTGCTGGCGAGGAGCACACCGGGGCGACAGATCTCATCCAGCTCTTTGAAGACAGCGAGTTTGATCCGCTCATCCTCGGTGACTGCCTCGACGATGAAATCGGCGCCGGCCATCTCCTTGAGCAGGAGGGTCCCTTTGATCCTGGCCAGCGCTTCCTTCCTTTCAGACTCCGTCATCCGCTCCTTTTGCACCAGGCGGTCCAGGTTTTTCCCGATAGTGGTCAAACCCTTATCGAGCAAGCCCTTGGCCACATCGTTGATGACGACCTGAAATCCGCCGGTGGCAGCTACTTGGGCGATTCCGCCCCCCATCTGTCCTGCACCGATGACCCCGATAGTCTTGATCTCCATATCGTTACCCCCTTTGGTGCAAAAACTACCTTTCAACAAGTAAAGAGACGGCCTCCCCCCCTCCTAAACAGAGGGAGGCAACGCCTCTTTTAACGCCTCGCTTCTTCATGGCGTACAACAGGGTGGTGAGGACCCGGGCGCCGCTGCACCCGATAGGGTGCCCGAGGGCCACTGCTCCCCCATGGACGTTGACCTTTTCTTCATCGAGGCCCAACTCCCTGATGACGGCAACGGTCGAGGAGGCAAAGGCCTCATTGATCTCGAAGAGGTCTATGTCGCTTATCTTCAAACCCGCCTTTGCCAATACCTTGGGCATGGACTTGATAGGGGCAACCAAGACATCCTCTAATGGCACCCCGGCGGAGGCCTGGGCCACGACCTGGGCCAAGGGGGCGACGCCTAAGCGCTCTGCCTTGCTCCTGGCCATTAACACCAGAGCGCTGGCCCCATCGCTGATCTTGGAGGAGTTGCCTGCCGTAACCCTCCCGTCTTTCTTAAAGACGGGCTGCAATTTTCGTATGGCGTCCAGATCCGGTTCCCTTACCCCTTCATCGGTATCGAAGATCACGGGTCCTCCCTTCTTTTGGGGCATCTCCAGGGGGAGGATTTCCTCCTTGAATATCCCCTGTTTTATCGCCTGCAGCGCCTTTTTATTGGAGTTGAAGGCAAAGAGATCCATATCCTCCCGGGTGATTTTAAATTTGTCCGCCACCAATTCAGCCGTGTAGCCCATATGGAAGTCATTGACTATATCCCAGAGTCCATCGTGGACCATGCCGTCTACCAGTTTCCCATCCCACAACCGATACCCTTCTCGAGCATTCTCCAAGTAGTAAGGGGCCCTGGTCATGTTCTCCATCCCCCCGGCCACAATGACCTCTGCATCCTTCACCATGATGGCCTGGGCTGCCAGCATGGCTGCTTTTAAGCCTGAGCCGCAAACCTTGTTCACGGTGATACACCCTGCCTCCCAGGGGAGTCCGGCCTTGATCATGGACTGTCTGGCGGGGTTCTGTCCCAGTCCGCAGGGGAGCACATTTCCCATGATCACCTCATCCACATCTTCTTTCCGGATCCCCGCCCTCTTGATCGCCTCGCTGATGACGAGTGCCCCCAGTTCTGTGGCAGAGAAGTTCTTAAGGGCCCCCTGAAAGTTTCCGAGGGCCGTCCTCACGGCACTGACGATTACCACCTCTTCCATGGATTTATCCCCTTCCTCTAATCTGGCACATCCGTTAGTTTTGTACTGATCCTTTCCCTATATTCCCTAATTTCCCCCTTTAATTTTGTCAAGCTTTTAATGCGCTTATCCGTCTCCTCACAGTGGTGATCGAGGAGCTCCATAAGCCTGGGGAGCACCTTTCTGTTGGTCCGGTCTATCCAGTAGATTTCCGCCAGTTCCTCCATCTCCGCCAGGGTCAGGCCGAGGAGCTTCAGGCGCTTGATGAACTTCAGACGGCGCAGGTCATCGTCTGTATATACCCTCCTGCCCCCCTCGACTCTCTTTATCGAGTCCAGGAGCCCTCGCTCTTCATAATAACGGATGGTTCGGGGAGTAAGGCCTGCCGATTTGGCGAGATACCCTATGGAGTAGTTGTTACCCTTTTTATCCTGCGACACCTTCTGCTTACCTCTTTTCAGTTTGGTAAGTTGACATAGTATCACAAAATTTAAAAAAGTGTTTGAGGAAGGGCTATATTCTTAGTACAACCAGAAGGTTATGTCAAGGGTGTAAAGGAGGCCGAGGTCTCGGCCTCCTTCATGCGGATGGGTTTATTGCCTCGGGTAGGGCACATCCCCCGGGTCTCGTTGCTTCTGCAGCACGGTAAAATGGTTTTTTAATAAGGTTATCAGGCCGTTGAAGACTTGCTTTGTTTTCCCCTCTCCACGATATCGGCTATTGTCTGCCCCATTTCAGCGGGGTTTGTGACCACGACAATACCAGCCTCTGCCAAGACCTTGATCTTCTCTTGAGCGCTTCCCGTCCCCCCCGAGATGATGGCCCCGGCATGCCCCATACGCCTCCCCGGGGGGGCAGTCAACCCGGCGATGAAGGCGACCACCGGCTTGGTCATGTGCTGGCGATAGTAATCGGCTGCTTCCTGTTCTGCACTGCCGCCGATCTCGCCGATCATTATTACCGCATCAGTGCCTGGATCAGACTCAAAGAGTTGCAGGAGGTCTAGAAACCTCAAGCCGATGATGGGGTCTCCGCCGATGCCCACGCAGGTGGATTGTCCGATCCCCAGCTTGGTGAGTTGATCAACCACCTCATAGGTGAGGGTCCCGCTCCGGGAGATGACCCCGATCTTCCCCTCTTGGTGGATGTAGCCGGGCATCAACCCGATCTTGCACTTGTTCGGCGAGATAATACCCGGCGTGTTGGGCCCGATCAGCCGGATATTTTTCCCCTTCATATACTGTCGCACGGCGATCATGTCCAGGGTGGGAATCCCGTCCGTAAGGCAGACGACGAGATCTACCCCTGCGTCGATTGCCTCCATGATGGCATCAGCAGCAAAGGGAGGTGGAACGAATATGGCCGAGGCATCGGCGCGGGTCTCCACTACCGCCTCCTTGACGGTGTTGAAGACGGGGATTCCGTCAAACCGTTGACCTCCTTTGCCCGGTGTGACCCCTGCGATCACCGTGGTCCCGTACTCGATCATCTGTTTGGTATGAAAGGCCCCCTCCATGCCGGTGATCCCTTGGACCACTACCTTGGTATTCTCACCCACGATGATGCTCATGTTTCCTCCTCATAGATGGGCATCTGTTTCACACCTCCATTTTTTATATATTCCACTTTACGTAAACTGTAAAATTGTGAAAAAAAAATAATAGTAGGACTTTTTCTCATTATTCTATATCGCTCCATATATACCATCTGTCTGCCTCCGAAGACAACAATTCGAACCGCCTCAACACCAAATCTTGCCGACCAGCTCCGGAGAGAGCTCCTCCACGCTTTATCGCGACACTCAGCTACAGTCGTTTTACTATGTCCGCCACCTTCTTGGCGGCATCGCCCATACCCTCGGCCACGGTGAAATGCAGACCGGAATCGGTCAGGATCTTGCGTCCCTGCTCCACGTTGGTCCCCTCCAATCTAATAAGCATGGGGAGCTTGATCTCCAATTCCTTGGCCGCTTCAACAACCCCTGCAGCCACGGTGTCGCACCGTAGGATACCGCCGAAAATGTAGATGAAGATCATCCTGACGTCGGGGTCGGAAAGGAGTATTCGCACCCCCTGTTTAACCATGTCGGATGTCGCCGCCCCTCCCACGTCGAGGAAATTGGCTGGTTTCGCGCCGACCAGTTTGATGAGGTCCATGGTCGCCATGGCCAAGCCCGCCCCATTTACCATGCAGCCCACATTTCCCTGCAATTTGATGTAGTTCAAACGGTGCCGGGATGCCTCTACCTCCAAAGGGTCCTCCTGAGATGTATCCCGCAAGGAGGCAATATCAGGATGCCGATAGAGGGCGTTGTCGTCGAAGTTCAACTTGGCGTCCAAGGCAACTATCCCGTTCTCGATCACCACCAGGGGGTTGATCTCAGCCAAGGAACAGTCCTTGTCGTTGAAGAGTTGGTATAGTTTCAGGATGATCCCGCTGGCTTTCCTCGCCAATGAGGGATCGAGCCCCAGGGAGTAAGCGATCCGGTTGGCCTGGAAGGGACGCAACCCCACAGCCGGATCCACCACCTCAGTGAGGACCTTTCCCCGGCTTTCAGCGGCCACCTGCTCGATCTCCATGCCGCCCTCTGCACTGGCCAACACCACAAGGCTTTCACGGGACCTATCGATCACGATCCCCAGATAAAACTCTTTTTTAACAGCCAATGCCTCCTCCACCAAGATGGCCCCTACTGGTTTCCCCTCAGGCCCGGTTTGCGGGGTAACCAGCTGCCTTCCCAAGAGCTCAGCGGCGGCTGGTTCCACCTCTGTGATCTTTTGTATTACCTTTATCCCGCCCCCCTTGCCGCGCCCACCCGCGTGGATCTGCGCCTTGAGCACCACGGGGAAGGTACCGATTTCTTGGGCGGCTTTAACGGCCTCCTGGGAGGTTTTGACCACCTTCCGCCGGGGGGCCGGGATACCGTATGCTTCAAACAACGCCTTTGCCTGATATTCGTGAATCTTCATCTCGTCACTCCTTGTCTGTCCCTGACTGGCCTGGTTTCTTCCGCTAATCTTTCGGGTGTGAGGGCTCACATAACTCAATAAGGACCCCCCCGGAGGTTTTGGGGTGGATGAACCCCACCTTCATCCCATGGGCCCCCTTTCTCGGGGTTTCGTCGATGAGCAGTGCCCCCTTCTCTTTATAGGCCATGAGTTCGGCCTCGATGTCATCAACCTCCAGACAGATGTGATGGATACCGGGGCCCCGACTGGCCAAAAACTTTGCCAACCCGGTTTCTTCTTTTGTGGGCTGCACCAGTTCGATCTTAGTTTCGCCAATGGCAAAAAAACCCACCTTGGTGTCCATCCCCTCTATCTCTTCCACATCGGCAAGGCTCAGGCCGAGGAACTCCTTGTAAAATTTGGTTGCCTCCTCCAGGTTAGGAACTGCTACCGCAATATGATCGATCTTCTTGATCATGCATCCTCCTTAGTCTCTTATCATTTCAATCATGCCTCTCCACCGTGGCTTTAATGAAGGTGATGATCTCTTCAGTTGTGGCGCCGGGCTGAAATACCTCCCTTATCCCCGCCTCCTTGAGAAATTGGATATCATCATAGGGGATGATCCCCCCGCCGACGACGAGGATATCATCCCCTCCTTTTTTCCGCAACAGTTTAACCACCTGCGGAAAGAGTTGGTTGTGGGCGCCCGAGAGGCAACTGAGCCCCACGACGTCTACCCCTTCCTGAATGGCCGTAGCAGCGATCAGTTCCGGGGTTTGGCGGATACCCGTGTAAATGACCTCCATTCCCGCGTCCCGCAGGGCACGGGCGATTACCTTCGCCCCGCGATCGTGTCCGTCCAACCCTGGTTTGGCGACCAAAACCCTGATCTTCCTCACTCCCATGGTGCCACCTCCTTCAGGTGATGATCGTATGCTCCTTATATTCACCGAATACCTCCCTCAGGGCATCGGCGATCTCCCCCAAGGTAACGTAGCTCTTTACCGCCTCGATGATATAAGGCATCAGGTTCTCTGTGCCTTGAGCCGCCTCTTTTAATCCCTCCAGGGAATTCCGGACCTTTTTGGAATCCCGCTGACCTCGCACCTTGTCCAACTTTTGCTTTTGATAGCTCTCTACCTCGGGGCTTATCTTGAGGATATCGGTAAAGGGTGCCTCCTTCGCCGTGAATTCGTTGAGACCCACGATAATCCTTTCTTTGTCTTCAATGTCCCTTTGATATTTGTAGGCGCTATTGGCGATCTCCCTCTGCATAAAGCCCGATTCAATCGCCTTGATGGCCCCGCCCATCTCGTCTATCTTGTCGATGTACTCCACGGCCCGTTCCTCGATCTCTTGGGTAAGAGCCTCCATGGCATAGGATCCACCCAGGGGATCTATGATCTCGCCCACACCGCTCTCATGGGCAATGATCTGCTGGGTCCTCAGGGCGATGGCAACCGATTCTTCAGAGGGCAGGGCAAAGGCCTCATCCCGGGAGTTGGTGTGCAGGGATTGGGTACCCCCGAGCACAGCAGCCAGGGCCTGAAAGGCCACCCGCACGACATTGTTGTCGGGTTGCTGCGCAGTGAGGGTGCAGCCGGCCGTCTGGGTATGGAAGCGCAGCATACAGGAGGCGGGTTTCTTGGCCCCGAAACGCTCCCGCATGATCCGGGCCCACATCCGACGGGCCGCCCGAAACTTAGCGATCTCTTCCAAAAAGTTGTTATGGGCCCCGAAAAAAAAGGATAACCTCCCGGCAAAGGAGTCCACATCCAATCCCGCCTCAATAGCTGCCTCCACGTAGGCGATGCCGTTGGCCAGGGTGAAGGCCACCTCTTGGACCGCAGAGGAGCCCGCCTCGCGGATGTGATACCCGCTTATGCTGATGGTGTTCCACTGAGGGAGATGATCCTTGCTAAAGGAAAAGATGTCGGTGATGATCCTCATGGACTCTTTAGGAGGGTAGATGTAAGTGCCCCTGGCCGCATACTCCTTCAGGATATCGTTCTGGATGGTCCCCCTCAGTTGATCCATGGGGACTCCTTGTTTCTCGGCCACGGCGATATACATGGCCAAGAGCATGGCAGCGGTTGCGTTGATGGTCATGGAGGTACTCACCTTGTCCAGGGGGATTCCGTCAAAGAGGATCTCCATATCCGCGAGGGAATCTATGGCCACACCGCACTTTCCCACCTCTCCTGTGCAGAGGGGGTGGTCGGAGTCATAGCCGATCTGGGTGGGGAGGTCAAAGGCCACGCTCAACCCCGTCTGCCCCTGGTTTAAGAGATATTTATATCTCTGATTGGTCTCCTCGGCAGTCGCGAAGCCGGCATACTGGCGCATGGTCCAGAATCTTCCCCTGTACATGGTAGGCTGCACCCCCCTGGTAAAGGGGGATTCTCCGGGAAGCCCCAAGTCTTTCACGTAGTCCAACCTCTCTATATCAAGCGGGCTGTACACTCGTTTGAGGACAATATCCGAGGTAGTCTTAAAGAATTCCTTGCGCTCTGGGGATCGCTCCAAGATCTTTTTGAGGGTGGTCTCCTCCCAGCGGCCATACGCATCCTTTACGTTGATCTTGCCCTTCATATGTCTCACTCCTTAATAAAATCTGCCACCTGATTAAAATTCCCGGGTAGGGTAGGGGATCAAAACAGCCTTACGACAGCAGCTAACCCTAGAGAGGGATGTTCCCGTGTTTTTTTGGTGGATTGCTGTCTACCTTGTTCTGGAGTATCTCTAAAGCCTGGATCAGCTTCGGCCTGGTCTCCTCGGGCTCAATGATCTCATCGACGTATCCCAGCTCCGCCGCCAGATAGGGGCTGGCGAACTTATCCAGATATTCATCTGCCAATTTCTTCTTGGCCTCCTCCTGGTCTTTGGCCTGTTCTATCTCCTTGCGGAAGATGACGTTCACCGCTCCCTCAGGTCCCATGACGGCGATCTCAGCGAGGGGATAGGCATAGTTTATGTCCCCTCGGATATGCTTGCTGGACATAACGTCATAGGCCCCCCCATAGCCCTTACGGGTGATTACCGTCACCTTGGGGACAGTGGCCTCGCAGAAGGCATAGAGGAGCTTGGCCCCATGTTTGATGATCCCGCCAAATTCCTGGGCCGTGCCCGGAAGAAAGCCGGGCACATCCACGAAGGTCACCAAGGGTATATTGAAACAATCGCAGAAACGGACGAAACGCGCTCCTTTCATCGATGCGTTGATGTCCAGACAGCCGGCCAGATAATTGGGCTGGCTGGCTACGATACCAACAGATATACCGTTAAGACGGGCAAAACCAACGATGATGTTCTTGGCAAAGTGTTCATGGACTTCCAGGAGTGTGCCGCCGTCCACCACCATCCTGATGAGTCTGTGCATATCGTAGGGCTTTCTGGAATCATCCGGAACGATGGTTTTGAGTTCTTCCTCCATTCTGTTGGGGTCGTCTTTGGGCTCTCGTCGTGCGGGTTTCTCCCTGTTATTTTGCGGACAATAGGCAAGCAGTTCCCGAATGAGCCGTATCGCATCGGCATCGTCTTCAGGGGCGAAGTGGGCCACGCCACTGACCGCATTATGGGTCATGGCGCCTCCCAAATCCTCTTTGGTGACTGTCTCGTGGGTCGTGGCCTTGATTACATCAGGCCCGGTGATGAACATGAAGCTCGTCTTTTTGGTCATGAGGATGAAGTCGGTGATGGCCGGAGAATACACTGCGCCACCGGCACACGGCCCCATAATAGCTGATATCTGGGGTATGACACCCGAAGCCAAGGTGTTGCGGAGAAAGATATAGGCGTAGCCTGCCAGGCTTTCCACCCCCTCTTGGATACGGGCCCCGCCGGAGTCATTCAGGCCGATAAGAGGGGCTCCATTCTTCACGGCAAGGTCCATCACCTTGCAGATCTTCATTGCAAAGGCCATACCCAGGGCCCCGCCGAAGACAGTGAAGTCCTGAGAGAAGACAAAGGTCAGCCTGCTATTGACCTTCCCGTATCCCGTGACCACCCCATCCCCATAGATCTTCCGGCTCTCCATGCCGAAGTCATGACAATGATGGGTCACGAACTTGTCCATTTCAACAAAGGTCCCTTTGTCCAGTAAGAGGTCGATGCGCTCCCGAGCCGTCAACTTTCCCATCTGATGCTGCTTCTGAATCTTATCCTCACCTCCGGCCAGCTCAGCCTGTCTCCTTTTTTCCTCTAACTCTCTCCGGCGTCTCTCCCTTAAGGACATGTTGCCAAACCTCCTTTATTTACTGCGGCAAAATTTTTTGGATGATCTCCTCGACCAGCGTGTACGGGTCTTTCTCCCTCTTCATCAAAGCCTCCTCCATGCGATCCAATTCGCCATTCCGGCTCAAGTGCTGTTGAAGCTTCTTTATCAAAGATGACTTGAGGATCTCCAAAAACTCAAACCTCGCACGCTCCCTTTCCCGCTGCTGATGAAGACCTTTCTGATGGAGCATGTTGCGGTGAAGTTTAATCCCCGCTACTAGTTTTTCTGTACCCTTTCCGCTGAGGGCCTCCGTTCGGCAGATGGGCGGTTGCCAATTGTCAGTGCGCTTGTGCCCCGTCTCCAACATGATACTGAGCTCTTGCTCCAATCTATCCGCCCCTTCATGGTCGCATTTGTTGATCACGAAGATATCCCCGATCTCCAAGATCCCCGCCTTTATCGCTTGAATGTCATCGCCCAAGCCCGGGACCAGAACCACGATGGAGGTATCGACTGCGTTGGCGATAGCCACCTCATCTTGTCCCACCCCCACGGTCTCCACCAGGATGACCTCTTTACCCATGGCATCCATTACCTTGATGATGTCGCTGGTGGATCGGGAGATTCCCCCCAGATGTCCTCTCGTAGCAAGGCTGTGGATAAAGACCCCTTCATCAATGCTGTGGCGCTGCATCCTGATCCTGTCCCCCAAGATGGCACCCCCGCTGAAAGGGCTGGAGGGGTCCACAACGATGACCCCCACCGTCTTCATCTCACCCCTGAGAACCTCGATTATCTTGTCCACCAGGGTGCTTTTTCCTACGCCTGGGGGTCCGGTGATACCGACGATGTGGGCCCTGCCTGTCTTTGCGTAGAGTTTCTTCAGTTCGTCTTTTGCCGACTCCATCTCATCGTCGATATCCCTGATCAGACGCGAGGCAGCCTTTATGTCACCCTTGAAGATCCTCTCAGCTAGGCTCATCCTCGAATTTTGCGACCTCCTTAGGTTTTGTAAGTTGGGCCGTTAAGCCCCTTTTTGCCCGGCATGCTTAACAATGGCGATCATCGGAACCTCTGAAGCCCTCTAACCTTGCCGGTCAGCTCCAGTGAGAGCTTCTCATTATTTTTCGCTCGGACATGATAGCAATTTGCAGCATTTTTTACTACTGGAGAAAAGTTCACCGCTTGCAACGTGCACTTGCTGGGTAGGGTAGGGGGTTTAAACCCCATTGTATCTTGCGCTTAACGGTGAAGTAGCTCCATGCGGATCACATGCCTAGTGGCCGCCGTTATTGCGAGTTGCGGGCGAAAGGCCACTGTTTGTTTCAGGCTGCTGACGACATATGCACATTAGATGTTAGCTACAGGTACTACTACTCAATTACCGAACAAATGCAAGGAAGGGGAATGAAATGGGCTTTTTTGGGATAGTATGGGCACGCTAGGTCGAGAGACTTGGAAGCACTAACCCAGATAAATAACCAATTAGTTTACATAATATATCTTATCAGACGTAATATACAGGCATTTAAATGGGGACAATCTCCCCTGAGATTTCATCATCTTGAATGGTCACATACCCAATGCTGGTTTTCTTGGCGAAGTATTTATCCGTTGGCGAGCCAGGATTAAAAAAGAGGATATCATCAACCTTGTGATTTGCGCTGTTGTGGCTGTGGCCGTAAATGATGCAGCGAACGTCGTCGTCATGAAAAACCTTTGCAATCCTCTCTTCTAGACCCTGCGGTCGTCCCCACCCGTGGATTAAACCAATTTTTTTGTCCAATTTTTCAAAAATTATCCTCTCCGGCAGCAACTCGCGCAGCTCAGAGGGGTCCATGTTCCCGCAAACAGCTATGAGATTGCCAGCAATTACCTTATTCAGATAAAAATAAACTGCCGAACTGGTAAAATCGCCAGCATGAACGACTATGTCGCAATCCGAAAAACGGTCCTCCACTAGGTCCATAAACCCCTCGGTGACGCTTGCCAGATGAGTATCAGATATAACCCCTATGAGCATTCCTATAATTTCCTTATATTATAATAACTTAAGTATAAAATTTTATAAAATACTTGAGATTAATTGTTGATTATCTCATTTTTTATAAAATTGTAGGTTAGTAGATTAAGACTGTCAATACCCAATCCCTTCTTGATTAGAAGGGTAAATAGTGGTATTTAGACTATACCGATGGAATTTGATGTTTCGTGTGCTATTTTAGCGGGGGGTGAGAGTCGCCGCATGGGGCAGGATAAGGCTTTCATCCAAATCGGGGGCATCTCCCTTTTTGATCATGTCTACGGTAAATGCAAAGAGCTTTTTTCCGAGATTATCATTGTTACCAATCAACCTCAGCAATTTTGCAAATACCAAGCGTACACCGTTATAGACGTACTTCGCGGGGCCGGTTCTTTGGGCGGTCTCTACACAGGGCTCATGAGAGCGAGCAATGATCATACCTTTTGCGTGGCCTGCGACATGCCATTTCTCAAGCCGGAACTTGTTTCCCATCTCATTGAAAAGAGGCTCAATTACGATATTGTAATTCCCATCACCAAGGAAGGAGTAGAGCCCTTGCACGCCCTCTACTCAAAGCGCTGCATCTCACCTATTAAAAAACTTTTAGAGAGGGGTGAGTTTAAGATCACGAGGCTCCTTTCTGAGGTACGGGTTTGGTATTGTGAGGAAGAGGAGCTTAAAAAGATCGATCCATCTCTTGCATCATTTACCAACGTTAACACCAAAAAAGACCTCTTGAAGATACAGAGGATGTTGAAAGGTGGCCAATGGGAAGCAAAGCTCGAGGTTTCTTAAGGCATATATCTTTGATCTTCTCACTGCTCGTTATCATCATTCTTACCCCCCTGCCCTCTCCCGCTTCATCTCCTCAAGAACTACTGCTGGTGGGTTCGGGGGCCTTTACTGAAGGTTTTTATCAGGTAGCGGAGGCCCAATTTCGCGCGTTTTTGCGGTCATATCCCCAGCATATCCATGCCCAAAAGGTTATGTATCTCTTGGGGAAGGCGCTTTATGAACAGAAGAAGTTTTCTGAAGCCAAGGCGGTATTTGTTGAAGTGCTAACATCACAAAAGGCCTTTCGAGCGAGTGATGCGGTATATTTCTGGTTGAGCCGCTCGTGTGAAAAATTAGATGATCTATCGAGCGCCCAAAGCAACCTCCTGACTCTTGTCACAAAGTACCCCCAAAGTCCCTGGTATCATCCTTCTCTCTTCTTGCTCGGCAAGATTTCCTTTCAGGAAGGACAATACAAGAGAGCTGAGATGTACCTCAAGAAGTCCCTTCAGGACCGCAACATTACTCCTTCTCTTTCCCGTAGCGCCAAATTTTGGCTGGGGCTCGCCCTTTATGAACAGAAAAGATACAAGGAAACAGAGGACTTTTTTCAGGAGGTAGTGGACAGTAAATCCAAGGAGGATCTTCTCGAAGAGGCCCTTTATTGGTGGGGAGAAACCCTTGTTAAGCTGCAAAAATATAAAAGGGGGGCCGCAGTTTTCCGCTCCCTACTGGATCGTTTTCCCCAGTCCTCTTTTACCGCTCATGCCCTTTATGGGGAGAGTGTATGTCTGTACATGGGTGAAAGAAAAGAAGAGGCATTGAAAGGACTTTTGACCTTAAAGAATAGCTTTTCCCATACACCGCTGCTTCCTCATGTCTTGTTATTTATAGGGGAGATTTTCATCGATCTTGATAGATATCAGGAGGCCATAGAGGTCCTCAAGGAGTACCTCAGCCGTTTTCCCCAAGACCAGATGAGGGTACAAACACTCTTGAACCTGGGCTGGTGTTATCTCAAGCGAGGAGACTTCGCACGGGTTAAGGAGATAACCTATGAAATAGTGAAACTTTCTCCTGCTGAACGAGAAAAGGCATTGGCACAATATATTCTGGCTGAGCTCAATACCTACGAGGGTAACTGTCAAGAGGCCATGCCTTACTGGTTTAATCTTCTCAATACCTCGATGTATCGCCAAGAAGCCCTCTTTAAAATAGCCGTCTGCTCCTTTCAAGAAGGGAAGTATAAAGAGGGCCTGGTTAATATAGATCTCTTGCAGTTAGAATACCCACATTTTAACAAAATGGATGAAGTCCTTTGGATTCAGGGTGAATCATTCAGGGAACTGGGAAATATATCTGAGGCGAGCAAGGCTTATGTCAGAGCCATAAAAGAATATAAAAGGTCATCGTGGCATGCTTGGTGCCTCTATAGGCTGATAGTTATTTCCTTTGATGAAGAAGATATGCGTGCATCAGAAAGATATTTTGAGACCCTGCGTAAAAGACACCCCTTCAATGAGCTATTCTATGAAGCGGCCCTAAAAGTGGGCATAAAAAAGGCGGAAAAGGCTGAATATGAATCATCTCTCAAGTACCTCACTATCGCTGCACATTCGCCGAATAGCAACGTAGTGAAAAATGCCGTGTGCTGGCAAGGGGAGATATATTTCGATCTCAATGAATACCAAAAGGCTTTGGATACCTATCAAAGGGTCGTTGCTGAAAATCCTTCCTCTGCAGATGCGCTCGCTTCCATGGCCTATGTAGAGATGGGGAATATCAATTACCTCTTGGATGATCAAAGGCTCGCGAAAGAGGCGTATAAAAAGGCCATAGAAGCTTCTCGTGACGAAAAGTTTAAAGAAAAGGTAAAGATGCTTTTAAAGCACTTAAAGGCGTCAAAGCGGGGAGGCACCTAATTGTGCGATGGAAGATTCGGGAGATGGATAGGGATCACTTAGAGCAAGTCATGGAAATTGAGAGGGCGTCTTTCCCCACGCCTTGGACCGAGAAGATGTTTTTGCATGAATTGGCCTCGCCTCTCTCCTTCCATTTTGTGGCATCCCACCGGGAAAATCGGCATGACCTCGTTTTATGCTATATCATCTTTTGGATGTTCAGTGGTGAAGTCCATATATTAAATTTAGCTACCCAACCCGCTTTCCGCAGATTGGGGATCGCCCGCTCACTCCTGCTCTTCGCTCTTGATTTCTCGTACAGAAGAGGAGGTATATGGTATCTTTTAGAGGCCAGAGAAGGAAATCAGGCTGCCCTACACCTCTACCAGAAGCTGGGTTTTGCTTCATATGGGGTGAGAAGGAAATATTACGCCGACACCGGTGAAGACGCCATCCTCATGGGGCTCTTCTACGGAGATCGAATATATGGAGAAAAAGACGATGAGCAATCCCGTCTACCTTAAGGGTGAAATCAGAGAAAACAAACAGATGGGATCGCTGTATCATCGCTTAAGGATCTTTCTTCCAAAGCCTATTGATCCTATTATACCCGGACAGTTTGCCATGTTGAGTATGGAAGGGAGCAAGGACATCCTCTTGCCCCGTCCCTTCTCCATACACAACTTTACGCGTGAAGAAGGTGCCTCATCTCTGGATGTTCTTTTTAAGGTTGTGGGAAAAGGGACGGCTCTTTTGGCCAAGTTATCAATCAGTTCACCAATAAGGGTCTTAGCGCCCTTGGGCAAGGGGTTTCCGGACCCACCCTCAGGATATAAGGCTGTTATCGTTGCCGGGGGTATGGGCATCGCCCCTCTTTTCCCCTTGATATTGAGACTTAAAACAATTTCTTCTTCCGTCCTCGTCCTGTATGGGGCGAAGTCCCGGAACGACCTCGTCTGTCTAACCGAACTCCTTGATGTAGGTGAAATAACAGTCAAGATAGCCACCGAAGATGGAACCGAGGGTCAAAAGGGGCTCGTGGCAAAACTCCTAGAACACGAGGAAGATGAGGCAGGGACAAAGACGGCGATGTACGCCTGCGGCCCGGAGCCTATGTTAAAAGCGGTGACAGCCTTTGCCGCAGAGCGGAAGATGCCCTGTTGGATATCCCTTGAGAGACGGATGGCTTGCGGTGTTGGCGCCTGCTTGAGTTGCGTCGCAAAAACCAAAGAAGGATATAAATGCACCTGTAAGGATGGTCCGATATTTGCGTCGCAAGACATCATGTGGAGAGACAATGCCGAGCCTTAAGGTAAAGGTTGGAAGATTAGAGTTGCAGAATCCGGTGATGCCTGCCGCCGGTACATTCGGCTATGGCGAGGAATACGCCTCTCTCATCGACCTCAATAGATTAGGGGCCATCGTTACCAAAGGGATTTCTCTTGCACCCCAGGAGGGCAATCCTCCACCCAGGATATGGGAGACCAGAGGGGGCATGTTGAACTCCATCGGCCTGCACAATGTCGGCATTGAGCAATTTGCGCAACAGAAGTTGCCCTTTCTGCGCAGTTTCAAGGTTCCCGTTATCGTAAATTTTTTTGGCTATACCATCGATGAATATGTCGCGGCTGCCAGGAGACTCAGCGCTCTAGAGGGAATAGCTGCTTTGGAGGCGAACCTCTCTTGCCCCAACATCAAGGCAGGCGGTATCCATTTCGGAAGCACATGCATTTCAGTAATTGAAATAACAAAAAAATTAGTAAAATCAACTAATTGTGCTATTATAATTAAACTTTCTTCTCAAGTATCGAATATCAAGGAGATTGTTCTGGCAGCTGAAGGAGAAGGAGCTGAGGCCGTCACGTTAATAAACTCAGTCCCAGCCATGGCCATAGATCTCGATCGAAAAAAACCCGTATTGGGCGGGGTGACAGGGGGACTCACGGGTCCAGCCATTAAACCCATCGCCTTAAAGGCGGTCTGGGATGCGGCCTCGTCAGTGAAGATCCCCGTCATCGGGGCGGGAGGTATAATGGATTACCGGGATGCCGTGGAGTTTCTGATGGCCGGCGCTACGGCTGTTCAAGTCGGTACCGCAAACTTCATCAATCCCACGACGATGGTAGAGATAATCGAGGGGATAGACGCTTTTCTTGAACAAAGGGGGCTCAAAAACATACGGGAGATAATCGGGAGCGCGCAGTTATGAATATGCGATGGGATGTATTCAACTGTCCCACCCAATTAAAAGAGGAATTGAGTAAACAGCTGGATATACCGCCCTTAGTTGCTCACCTTTTAATTAAACGCGGGATCACAACCCCTCAGGACGGGGAAAAATTCCTGTCGCCCGTACTCCATCATCTTTATAACCCCTTACTCATGAAAGATATGAACAAGGGGGTGGAGAGGATAATAAGCGCCCTGCAGAAAAAAGAGCAAATCTCGATCTATGGAGACTATGATGCTGATGGCATCACTGCCTGTGCCCTGTTAATAGACTTTTTGCGCTCGATGGGGATCAAGCCTTCTTATTATATCCCCCATAGATTGATGGAAGGCTATGGTCTTAACCCGGAAGCCGTCAAAAAGATTGCCGCCCAAGGGACAAAGCTTTTGATCTGCGTGGATTGCGGCATCAGCGACCGGGAAGAGATACAACTTGCCCGGCAACTGGGCATGGATACCATCGTCGTGGATCACCATGAAGTCCCCGCCCTACCCTCCCCAGCCTACGCCGTGCTTGATCCGCTCCAACCGGATTGCCCTTTCCCTTTCAAAGGGTTGGCCGGGGTGGGTGTGGCCTTCCATCTCGTGGTAGCGTTGCGCAGCAGGCTAAGAGATAGCGCTTTCTGGCAGGACAGCCAGGAACCAAACCTGCGTTGCTACCTGGACCTTGTCGCTTTGGGAACTATAGCTGATATCGTCCCCCTGGTGGATATAAACAGGGTTTTGGTGCTGTATGGTCTTAAAGAATTGAAAGACACCGTTCGACCAGGACTAGTCACGCTCAAAGAGGTGAGCGGCATAGGAAAGGAGGAGATCTCCACAGGACAAGTGGCCTTTCGGCTGGCACCACGCCTGAATGCAGGAGGAAGGGTAGCCACTGGTCAACTCGGGGTGGAGCTTCTCCTCGCAGATACGTACGGGCAGGCTCGAAGCATTGCCGCAGAGCTTGATCAGGCCAATCGGGAGCGTCAGGGCATCGAAGAGAGGTTGTATAAGGAAGCAAAAGAGGCTATAGAGCGGGATGGGCTTCTCGGTCAAAAAAGCCTGGTGCTGAGCTCGGATGCTTGGCATCCTGGCGTCATCGGGATTGTCGCCTCCAAACTTGCAGAAGAGTTCTGGCGGCCGACTATACTGATCGCCCTGGAGGGGGATGCAGGTAAGGGATCAGCGCGGAGCATTGCTGGGTTCCATATATACGAAGGTCTTCAGGAGTGTGAAGAGCATCTCCTGGGTTTCGGCGGACACAAATATGCAGCCGGCCTGAAAATCAGCCGCAATAAGATCGAGGTCTTTCGAGATAGTTTCGAAGAGGCCGTCAACAGGAAATTGGGAGACGCGGATTTCATGCCGACTATTTCTATCGATGCAGCAGTAGACTTGGAGGAGATCACCCCTGAACTCCTTCGCTATCTCTCTTTTTTCCCACCCCATGGGTCGGCCAATCCGAGACCCATCTTTTCCACGAAAGAAAAACTTCCGATCAACGATATCAGGACCCTGGGTAAAGACACGTTAAAGTTTGCGCTCAGGGGGAAACAAAGGACCTATGAGGTTATCGGTTTCGGCATGGGGGCCCTCGGCGCGCAACTCCCCGCCGAAGTGCGGATAGCCTTTCATCCAAAGATGAATGATTGGCAAGGGGTAAAGAGGCTTCAATTAGAGCTGCGGGCCGTAGAAGCAGACAAAGAGCGTTGACCTTTTACCATCTCGGCATCCTGGGCATACTTCTTGAGCCCTTCGACGATGGCATCTGCTATTGCATCGAGATAGCGTTGGTCTCGCAGCATCCTCTCCTCCACGTGATTACTAATAAAAGAGACCTCAACAAGGATTGACGGCATTTCCGCTCCCACGAGAACAATAAAGGGGGCTTGCTTGACCCCGAGGTCTTTTGCCTGCCCGTATCTCTTGTGAAGGCTGCTCACCAAGGCCATCTGGACACATTCGGCAAGCTGGCGTGAAGGAATAACCTTCATAGGATCATTCAATTTGAGGTCGGTGAGTATGATCTGTAGATCGCTCACCTGTCGAGGCGAGATGTTATTCTCTTTTGCCGCCAGTCGCAATGCATCCTTATTAGTGGTAGTGCCGATAACAAAGCTCTCTATTCCCCTGATGCTCCTGTCCTTGCAGGCATTGGCATGAATGGAGACAAAAAGTTTTCCTTCCTCTGTGGCGGCGACAGCGGTTCTATCCTCCAGACGGATGAAGCGATCATCCTCGCGGGTCATGACAACATCCCATCCCAGCTCTTTTCTAACCTTGTCTCTCACCTTGGTGGAGATCCGCAAGACGACATCCTTTTCCTTGAGCCCCGTCGGTCCTATGGCGCCGGGGTCCTCGCCCCCATGCCCAGGATCTAACACCAGTTTAAAGGGCTGAGGTTGTTGGGCCTCGGAGGGAGGTGTCGGTTCGGATTCCTCCACTGGTCGGGCTGCCGTGGACGTCCCCAAAACATCGATAACCACGCGGAAAGGATCGCTCAAAGGAAAAATCTTGTAATCGGCGACACTCTCCAGTTCGAGCACGACGCGCACGGTATCAGGGGTGTACTGTCCGGCACGGACCCTCTTGAGAAGTCCGGCCTCAATGGGTATGGGTTCTTTGAGTTGAGGGCTGAGTTTGGCAACGGTGAGATCTACATAGAGACGCGGCGGTTTGTCAAGCGCAATATCCCTTTTGAGGAGTTGGCCCTTGTACGCGACCTCCTGATCGAGATCAATGACAATGCGGGTGTGCGTGGCACCTGACCAGTACCTGATTTCTTTGACCACGGCATAGTTCCGAGACTTGACATAGTGAGTTTTTTGGTCGGCAAGGGCCTGCTTGATGCTAGCAAGAAGGGGACTGAATGCTGAGATGCACAAGAGGACTGATATACACGCTGATACGAGGGCTCTGTTAATCATACTTCATGCATATCGACGACGTTCCCTTCAAAGGCCGTTGCAAAAGAGAATGAAACTGCCGGGAAAGAAAGCGTGTCAGGAAGTTGTGACCCTCCTCGGCTGCACAATAGTTGGGGCGATAAAGATCAAGAGCTCCCTCTTGCTCTCTTCCCTCCTCTCCTTTTTAAACAACCATCCCAATAGGGGGATCTTGTATAAAACGGGGACTGCTGCTATTTCGGGGCCACTCTTATCAAACGTATAGATTCCTCCGATCACCACCACCTCACCATCCTTGACCAAGACCTCTGTCTTCACCTCCTTCTTGTCAATAGCTGGCGTGCCTTCTACTATAACACTATCATCAGGGCTATCCTTCTTTATATCGAGCTCCATCCTGATATATCCATCGGCAGTCACGTGGGGGGTGACTACCAACTTCAGATTGGCCTCGATAAAGTCAACAGAGATCGTACCCTCGGCGGTTTGCTTCTTATATGGTATGCGCAGCCCCTGCTCTATTGATGCCTCTGTATTATCCAAGGTAGTGAGGCGAGGGCTGGAGATGATCCTCCCCTGTCCCTTTGACTCCAGGGCAGAGATTCTTACTTCAAGAGATTTGGTATTTTGTAGATTCGCTAACGCGAATTGAATGGCACCACCAGCACCAGTACCTGCTGCAGCGGGTAGATCCACTACCCAATCAGCTGCGTCAGGTCAGGTGGGGCCCACTGATAGTTGACTATTGCCACCCACTTTCACGCATGATCGCCCCCCCCACTGTATACCGAGCTCCCTGCCAAAACTGAGATTGGCCTCGATGACCTGGGCCTGGATCAGAACCTGCGGGGTCTGGGCATCGAGGGTGCGCACCAGCAGCTTTGTCTTTTCCACGTTGGAGCTGATGTCCGTTACGATGAGGGTATTGGTGCGCTCATCCACGACGACCTTTCCCCTATTGCTCAGGATCGGCTTGATCGCATTGTCTCCGATCTCCTTCACATTACCGTAGCTTATCGGTATCACCTCGGTAACAAGCGGTTCGATCTCCTCCGTGGCCCTGGCGGCCTCTGCCCTGATCTTCCGTTCCGCGCTTAAGCGCTCCAAGGGGACTATCCTGACGACGTTTCCTATCCTTTCAACCCCGAGATTGTTCGCCTGGAGGACGATGTCAAAGGCCTGATCCCAGGGGACGTCAACGAGTCTGACGGTAACTGTCCCCTTAACATCCCCGGAGGCTATGATGTTCAAGTCGCTCACCTCGGCAAAGAGTCGCAGGATGTTAGCGATATCGGCGTCCTTAAAATCCAGGGTAATCTTCTTTCCGGTGTAGACCTTTTCCTCCACTCCTTCTCTTGGGGAGGGAACAACTGGTGCGGCTTTCTGCGTCAATGGGACGACCTCTTCCTTTTTTGCCGCCTCTTCTTTCTTTACCTCTATCGGTCCTTCTGCTGCCTTTTCCGCAGGTGGTTTTTTTACGGTGACCACCTCAACTGGTTTTGGCTTTTCACCTTTGAACTCCTCAGTCCTCTCAAAATCGATGTAGATCCTATCTTGTTCCTGTTTGACGTCGAAGGCTACCATCTTTCTCAATTGCACGACGACTTGTGTACCTTTTTTAGTGCCAACCGCGATATTGACGGGGGTGATCATGAGTACCGGGCTTGAGAACTCATGGGTATCCAAGGGTCTCCTGAGTTTTCGCGGAACCGTCATCCCTTGCACGTCTAACAATACGGTATTCTCCGGGCCCTTGCCGATTTGATAGGGGGCCTTTGCTGAGGTAACAATAATAATCCTGGATTTATCTTCAAGCTGTTTAAAATCTATTCCAATGATCTCGCCGGATATAGGTTTAACAGGCACAGGTACTACAGGAGCGACCTTTTGCTCTCCCTTGGCTACCTCCTTCTCGAGTTCCTTGGGCACTGCCGGTGCCATTTTTGCTACCGCCTCGCTCTTGCCCAGGACGATGATCAGGGCACTACCGATGCGATCTACTCGATGGCTGGGCAGGACCTTTAAGGGGATATCGAGGACCACCCTGACCTTTTTGGGGTAATCACCGAAACGCACTTTTTTCACATAAGGTGAGTTAACCGAGACCGCCTGTTTGCCGAACCGCCTCTTTATCTTCCAGAGGTCTATCACCAACCTGGTCGGTTTCTGCAGACCAAAGGAATCAAAATCCCCCACTTGACCATCCGCTTTCAGCTGTAAAATAATCCTATCTTTTTGCGAGGTATCCACAGAAACATCGACTAAGCTCTTAGCTGGAGCCAATTCTTTCTCGATGCCCTCCTCCTTTACAGGAAGTGGCATCTCGCTCACCATCTTCGCCTCCTCTTTTTTCTCTACTTCCTTTGCGAGAAGCGGGCTTTGTCTCCCCACGACAATAAAGAGGAGGTTCCCTTCCTTCTGGACTTGATAGCTGACCAGCTTATTCAGGCTGATGGACACCTCAACGTCGCCATTGCGCTGGATGGCATTGATCTCCTGTACAACACAATCACCAATCGTTATGGGAATAGCGGCTTCTGGAGCCAATGTCGTCTGCGGGATATCGACCATCAACTGTAGCGGTTTGGGGATGAGCCTAAAGAATGTATAGGGCAAGGGAGCTTCACTCTCAACAATCACCTTCTTCCCTTCAGCACTGTCTTCGATTGCTATTTTCTTAACAAGATTGTGGGGGATGGCAGTTGGTTCTGGTAGGGGTCCTGCCTTTTCCCGAGAAGCACAACCTATTACCAAGAAGATAGCGGCGCATAGGAATAACCACCGATACCCTTTATTCCTTTGATTGAGGCTCTTCATCTGCCTTTTTCCTCCCCGGCGGCGTGCAATCTCCAAACAATCTCTTTTTCCCTCACTTGACCCGTATAATCTTTATACCGCTCCTCGATGATCACCCGATCTTTGAGCACTGTCTTTACTTTACCGAAATTCGTCCCGACATACACCCCCTTTTTGATTATGTAACCTTTCCCCTCCGAATCCTCAACCATCGCGCTACCCTCCCCTGTTCCAACGATGATGGCTACTAATTTCAGTTGGCTGAGGTCATATTTTTGGAGGGGAGTAGCGGGTATCTCCTCACCAACGGGCTTAACAGGGGTCTGCGCGGCGATGAATGGCTGAAAAGGATCCCTCTTGCCTGTGGGGTCGTAGACATAATTACGCTCTACCTCCTGTGGTGACACGGCTGATGGTGATGAGGCAGTCTGTTGGGGAGCAGGTTGTGGAGGTGGCTTCGCGGTTGCTTTTTGTTCCTTCCCTTTTTTGCCAAGAGGGAGGGGTAATTGATCGCACCCTGCTGCACACAGGCCAATAACGATACCTAGAATTAAGATAACGTATACCTTACCCCCCCCTTCTCGGTCCATTCTTATGCCTATCTGGCTACTTTTTCCCCTGTGGGGGTGCCGCCCTCTCCACGTACCTATACGTCGTTGCCACACATGAGGTATTTAACAGGAATTCATCTTTTTTCTTTTGTTGAGTGTTTGCGATATTGAAGTTCTCGATGTTGACGATCCGGGGAAGGGTCCCCACGTAATAAAAGAACATACCTATTTTGTGGTATGAACCCACGAATTTTAGCTCTACGGGGACCCTGGTGTAATATTGCTCAGGCTGCTCCCCCTGAGGTTTAAACAGCAGGATATCTAATCCGGCTTCTTGGCTCATATTGGAAATGCCCTTTAGCAGAGCAGGGATTTCCTTCTGATCCGGTAATTGAGTTATGATACCTTGTAGATCATCGTTCATGCGCTCTAATTCCTGCATGAATTTATGCTTATCCTTGGCAATATTTTCCTTGATATTCCTATCACGGGTGAGATCAGCTAACTTAGATTCTTTAGCAGCAATTCTTTTCATTTTTTGACGGTGGAACCCTTGCCAGTAGGCTCCTAAGATGGCTACCGAGATAAGGGCAACAATTCCAGCCTTGTGCAGTGTGGGCAGCTTTAATATGGTATCCAGAGATAGAGCCATTAATTTTCCTATATTAAATGGCAGTTGAACAGCGCAGACTGAACTTCATCAACTTCATCCCCCCTCTGTCAATTTGTTCTGTTACCTCCAGTTCTACTTCATTGAAATATTTAGAGTTCCTTAATGCCTCCATAAAATTGGCGACGGTTTCGTTGTCCAATGCCACACCGGCAATCTTTAAATCCTTTCCGCTCTTATCTAGGGACTCAATCCACACCTTTTCCGGTATCCGTTGGCTCAACTCGCCCAAGATATAGGCCGCTCGTAACCTTCCTTTAGCCAAAGCGCTGATGACGGATAGCTTTTGCTCAAGTTTGGCCTTTCTCTGTTTTAACTCGTCGATCTCACCTACTTCCTTGTTTAATCGAACGAGGTCTTCCTGAACCAATTTTAACTGGGTATCAATGCGCGCCTCACGTTTACCTGAGCTCCAGCTGAAATAGGCGATAAGGATAAGGACCAGGGCAAGGATAAGGGAAAAAATAGTGAGCTGGAACCGGAGTGACTCTCTCTTTCTTGCTGCCCGGACAGGGAGTAAGTTTATCTCGATCATCTTATATCCTTCGTGAAGCCAGCCCTACACTAACGGTCATTAAGGAACTAATCTCCTTAAGATATTCCGGATCGACGACACGCGGGTTGACTGCTATATTCGCAAACGGGTTGAGTATGGCTACTGGTATGTTCACCCTCTCGTGAACGATCTCGTTTAATCGAGGGGCTTTAGCGCATCCGCCAGTGAGATAGAGACGCGCCACCTTCTCATCAGGAAACGTCGCGGTAAAGAAATCCAAAGATTTGGCTATCTCCAGGGCAATATTAGAAGAGACCTTGTTAAACACCTTGTCGATGATATGCGGGGATCCCTTTTCTGATGATCCGCCCAACTTCAGGTCTTCTGCCTCTTCAAAATTGACGCTCAATTCCTTTTGGATCTCCTCGGTGTAAAGATTGCCTCCGATTGAGATATCACGCGTAAAAAGGGATTTTCCCCCTCTGACAATATTTAAATTCATTATGCTTGCCCCAATATCGCATAAGGCAACCAAATCCCCTATTTCCAAGGGATAGTTCAGTTCGTACACGTTCTCCAAGGCAAAAGAATCTATGTCAATAATCATGGGGCTCAAACCGGCCTCTCTAACGATGGTAATGTAATCATTGACGAAATCCTTCTTTGCCGCGACCAGAAGGACCTCCATATGTTCTCCCATGTCCTTTTCCGGGGTTGACAGTATCTGGAAGTCAATGCTTACGTCATTGATATCGAAAGAGATGTAACGCTCCGCTTCCACCATGATATTCTCTTCCAATTCTGACTCGGACATCTTGGGCATGGTAATCTTCTTTACAATCACCGAATGGCCGGAGACAGAAACGGCTACCTCCCGCTTTTTTATCTTATAGTGAGATATCAATTCCCCTATCGCTTCCACTACCGTAGTTGCATCCATCAAGCTCCCATCGACAATGGTCTCGGGAGGAAGAGGGGTGAGACCCATATTTTCTACCTGGTAACCCCTTCCCGTATCCTTGAGATCCGCAAATTTAACAGCACTGGTACCGATATCCAGCCCCAGCACCATCTTTTTTTTCCCGCCGAAAAAAGCCATTAATGTCTCACCTAAACTTTTGTTCTAAAATATCAAACTTTTCTCTCAATGTCAAGTATTTGCTCTATATATTTTTTTGACGTTTTTTCAAAAAGATTTTGTGATTTTAGGAGCTTACCCTGTATCGGTTTAATTTCTCCCTCAAGGTTGAACGGGAGACACCTAGAATCCTGGCTGTTTTCGACTTATTCCCCCCCTTCTCATGCAGCACCTTCAGGATATAGTCGCGCTCGACATCGGCCAAAGGGAGGAGTCCATCTTTGTCCATCCATCTCTTATCTGAAGCAGCAATACCCAAACCACTTATATCCTTCCTCAGTTCTAAAGGGAGATCTTCGGGAACAATGAAGTCTCCTTTGGCTAAGATCGTTGCCCTTTCCATGACATTTTTCAACTCTCGAACATTTCCCGGCCAGGAGTAGGCCAGTAAGAGATCGAGGGCCTGGGGGTTCACCCCTTTTATCTCTTTTCCCATCTCCCTCCCTAATTTTGTGATAAAATAGTCGGTAAGGATGGGGATATCCTCTTTTCTATCGCTCAAAGGGGGTAACTCTATCACCATTACCTTGATGCGATAATAGAGATCCTTGCGAAATTCTCCCTTCTCAACTACTTGAGCGAGATCTCTATTCGTGGACGCAACTACTCTTACATCTACCTTAATATCTCTCTTTCCCCCTACCCGTCTAAGGGTATACGTCTCTAAAAATCTCAACAATTTCGGTTGAAGGACAGGTTTCATTTCCGAAATCTCATCCAAGAATACCGTCCCCCCGTGGGCCAACTCTATCAGACCCGGCCTGCTTTCTTTTGCATCAGTAAAAGCGCCTTTCTCATGTCCGAAGAGCTCCGATTCCAACAGCGTCTCGGGGATAGCGCTGCAATTGATCTTAATAAGAGGTTTCTGTTGCCTTCGACTTTGGTAGTGAATGGCATTGGCAACCAATTCTTTGCCCGTGCCGCTCTCCCCCTGAACCAAGACCGAGGTTCGGGGGGTTTTGCCGACCAAGGAGATGAGCTCCCTCACGACATCCATCTGAGGGCTAATGCCGCAGATCTCTCCATCCCCTTTTTCGTCCTTGTGTTTAGAGCGCAGTCTGAGGACCTCTCCTTTGAGTTCTTTGGTCTCCAGCGCCTTCTTAATCGTCAACCTCAATTCATCGATCTCAAATGGTTTATTGATATAATCATATGCCCCTGCCTTTATCGCAGTTACCGCAGTTTGCACATCGGCATAGGCCGTCATCATAATGATAAAGGAGTCACTGTCAATTTCTCTAATCTTTTTTAAAACGTCCAGGCCATTCATGTCTGGGAGTATCATATCCAGCAAGATGAGATCGAAGATCCCTTCCCGCAGGGGATACAGGGCAGCTTCTCCTGTCTGGACGGTGGTCACTTCATAGGACATCTTCTTCAAGACATCCGAGAGGGTGTGACACATCACCTCGTCATCGTCAACAATGAGTATGTTGGGCTTAATCTCCACCATGAGCCGCTACAGGAAGGTGGAGGATGAAGGTTGAACCCTTTTCTGAAGCGCTTTCCACCCCAATGGTTCCTCCATGCCCTTCCATTATTTTGTGAGTTATCGCGAGACCTAACCCTAATCCCTTGCTTTTAGTGGTAAAAAAAGGATCAAAGATTTTAGTGAGGTGTTCGGACACAATCCCCTTGCCGGTATCCTTTACCTTGACCTGTATCCATTCCTTCTGGGAATCCATTCTGTCTACCTCTACCGTCAAGGTACCCCCAACCGGCATGGCCTCGAGGGCATTGAGAAAGAGGTTCATGAATACCTGCTGCATCTGATTGGCATCCAAGGGGACAAGAGGAAGATCATCGTCATACACCTCTTTAATGGTGACCTTCATCTTCTCCGCTTCCTTGGCCAGAAGTCCCTTGACCTCTCTAATGACATCCTTAAGGTGACAGGGGATGAGGTCAAGGCGTCGGGGCTTTGCAAAGGAGAAAAAGGTGCGCAGCAAATCGTTGAGCCTGTCGATCTCTTTTATGATTCTATCAATATACTCCCTCCTCGAGTCATTCTCTCCCAACTCCTCGCTTAAAGCTTGAGCCGTCGTTTTGATTCCAGCCAGAGGATTCCTTATCTCGTGGGCCAGAGTGGAGGAGAATTCTCCCAGATATGCCAATCGATCAATCCTGAGTATCTCCTCCTGCATCTTGTAGACCTGTGTCATATCCTGCAAATTTGCCACCCTCCCCCTCTCTCTTCCCTGTGCATCATGATAGGGCACGATTAACAGCTTGAAAGGCGCACCTTCCCTTTTTTTGTGGAAAAAGATTTTTCCATCCCCTTTTCGAACGCCGATCTCCTTAGCTCCTTGGGGAAAGAGACTGAGGAGACGTTTGCCTACGAGAAGATCTCTCTTGTGCTCCAGGATTTCTTCCGATGCCTTGTTAGCGAAGATAATCTTCCCCTCTCTGTTGAGCAGCACCACCCCTATCTCAATCCCATCTAAGATCTCTCTTACAACGGGGTTGGGTCCTTCACCCCTGGCGGTTTCTTCATAGTCTTTCATAACTAAGCTCTGAGCATCCCTTTTAAGGAGATATCTGCTCGGCATCGAGAATCCATACTCTGCCGCTCTTCGATATCCCCTGCCCTAAAATATAGGGTCTTCCCTCACTGGGCTGATATTCGATTTCCTCCCGGGAGACGGCTTGGTCTATGATAATTGCAGCGGGGTGGTCTTCTCTTCCTCTCAAGAGGAGCACGTGGGGATTTTCTTCCGTCGAGGGCTTCAGTTTAAACACCTGCACAATGTTAAAAAGAGGGATCTCCCTATTTTTTAATTTGACCTTGCCTCTTTCAATGAAAAATTCTGATACCCATCTTTTTATCGGGAAGCTCCTTATTATCTGTTTTTCAGGAACGCCGAAAATGATACCGGAGATATTGACAAGGGAAACTGCCAGGGCAGGTCTCTTCACGGCTTGTTGTAATTCAAGATCTAATGGGCGATACGCCCCCCTTTCCAAGCGCTCGTCAAGCCCTGCTATCTCTTCCTTTTGTGATTCCCTCGGAAGGTTCCCCCCGGAACTCAGTGTTTTCTGCATCTCGGCTTTAAAATCGGTTATTTCTTGATGTATGCTCTCCCATTTGTTCCTTTCTTCATTAGCAATCCGTATCAAGTTTTCTATCTTATTCATAAATTTGTCGAGCTCCGCAAAAGGGATTTTCGTCTCGACAGAAGGTTTCTGCGTTACCCTCTCCTCAAACAGCGCAATACGTTCCGCAGGAGGTCGTCGTGCTCCTATCCCTTCTGCCCCCTCCTTTGGCGCCCCTTCTATCCTCAATTTCTGAAACTCCGCTATTAACTCCCGAACCAGGGTCGCCTTGTCGATCTCTAAAGAGAATCGTTCATCGGTCATCCCTTTGACGGCCTTCCAAGATTTCTGCAAAAACTTTAAGGCAGAAGGGGTAAGTTTGCTATCATCCAAGATAAGTTGATGTAATACCTTTTGGATCAAAATGATGACCTTCTCAAGTTCCTCACCGACATGCGAAAGTCTTCTCAAGTCTTGAAGATGAGTTATAGCGTTGTTTATATGTTTGGAACTGATATCCCATTCCAAGGTCAACAATTGAGCTTCTACTTCCTCGAGTTTTTCCTGAAGCTCTCGGGAAGTCGTTCTTATCGTTTGTACCTGAGATGCCGGGGGAGGGGGAGGGAGAGGAGTGGGAGGGGAAGGTTGAGCTGGTATATGAGCTTCTTGGACAGGGGAGAGAGTCTTTTTTGGCTGGGGGACCGGATTTTTCCGTTCTTTTTCATTCACAAGGAGGGTGTCTACAGCTGAATCGATCTCCTTTTCGAGATCCGATAGATCGCCCCCGCCGTCTTTTCTGTTCATTACGTTTGTCCTTTTGACAAGACTTTTCTACTTACATCCCTCACCGTCAATTTGCTTATCTCCCGCAGGGTCTCGAAGACCCCCGCCCCTTTGAGTGCGCTGGCGGTGAAGAAGGGCGCCTTGAGATGAGCGTTCAGGTCTCGTTCTATCTCTTCGATCGTTAATATGGGTATATTACTTCCCTCCAAGTCCCTCTTGTTATACTGCATCACCAAAGGGATCTTGGTAATATCAATCCCCTTCTCCTTGAGATTAATGGCCATGTTCTCCAAACTCTCTATGTTCTTTTCCCTCTGCACGCGCATAGAATCAGCTACAAAAACGATCCCATCGGCTCCCCTCAAAACCAGTTTTCGCGTAGCATCATAGTGCACCTGTCCAGGTACTGTGTAAAGTTGTACCCTGATCTTGTAATCCCTTATTTTCCCTAAATCAAGCGATAAGAAATCAAAAAAAAGCGTTCTATCTCCCTTGGTATCGATGGACACCAATTGCCCTCTGATATGATCGTTGGTGCTATCATAGATATAGCGCAAATTTGTGGTCTTCCCTCCCAGCCCAGGGCCGTAAAAGATGATCTTGCATTGAATTTCTCCCGAACTAAAATTTATGAAGGCCATAGGATTGCGAGCTACGCTCCTTTATTTCTCTCCATGAGTTCCGTAAAAATTTCACGCAATTCATGCACCACTTTTTCTGTCCTCAACCTTACGAGTCCCAAGGTAGTTCGATCGTCAAATAAGGTCACCATAATGAATTCAGTGCCGATCTTTGAAAAATGGACGTTTTCGTTTTTTCCCTTATGGAAGAGGAGGGCAAATTCATCTTCTCCCAAGAGTCTTGCTATCTCCGAGGTGGCGCCGAAATTGGCTGCGGTAAGTGCGGAGAGGGCGATAACATCTAAGGTTGAGGGATCACCGCTGGAAGATATGAGTTGCCCTGATCTATCGATGAGCAAGGCACAATGGGCCCCTGAACTGCTTAACATCTTGTCCAGTGAGCGCTCAATCCGCCCAATATCTTGATCGGAAAGGATAATGTTCATCGCTGCCCCTATCTGTTCGATCTATTGAGATGTCCCATTTCAGTCCATCTACTTCTCCAATATTTATAGCATGTTACGGACCATATGTAAAGTGAGAATGTTCAAAAATTAGCCAGTGGCTGAAAACTAGAAACTCAAAAACTTGGACATGGATGATTTTAATCCAAGGTCATCTATCTTTTCACCAAACTTCGTGACGGTGGGTTGAAGGGCAGATCTTACTTTCCTATACAATTCGTCCTTAGCCATCTCTACGGGGATATTGACCAGGGTTACCTCAATGCAATCTCTAATGCCCTGCACAAATACTTCCGCCGTAATCTTGCCGCTAAATTTTATCTCTCCACCTCTATATTCAAATTCGGCTGCAAAGGGATCAAGAAAAGGATAGTCATCCGATTTTTCCACCTGGGCCCTATTGAAATTATCACGAAACGATCCTTGGCGCTTGGTCAATCCATCAAACAAGGATTCTATGGTCCCCATCACCTCTTGCATAACCTCTATAACCCCTTGAAGGTCGGAGGCTTGCATGATTCCCGTCCGTTCTGATCCGCTACTTTCAAGGCCGGCACGATATACATTGAAGGTTGCACCTCTCTCTTGAACGTCGTCTATTATTTTATTCAACATATCCTTGCCGTATACCCCGCCGGATTTCTCATCCGACATCACCGCTTCTACAACTTCTCCCTCCTGGAAAACAATGATTCCCCCCCCCTTGCCGTCGCTTAACATGATGTCGATGTACCCCGAATGGCTCTCCTTGTTCAACTTCTCCATTAATTTATCCAAGCTGGTGAACTCCGTAGATAAGTCTTTATAGGTCGCTTCTTTCATAGATGTGCTGGCTAAAATCGTCACCATCTCCGGGGCAAGCCTATAGACATTTATCCTTCCATCCTTTTGCTTGGACATGCGGATAATGTTCTCGACCGCCTCTTCCCCCCCTCTTCTCCTGCCCTGCGCTTCCTCAAAGGCATTGACGATCTCGCCGGCCTCCAAAAAAAGAATTCCCTCATAATCCCAAAATGATACTTGTACATAGCCGGTGAAATTGTCCTCTTTTAACGTTTGGAGAAAGCTGTTGAGATCGACAAAGGAGGTTCTCAGGTTTTCGTGAACCATCTCTCCTTTCGGCAAAATCATCTCTCAACCCCCTTTTTTTGAGGAATTCAGACCTTGGACAATCTCTTTTCCAAGATATTTCGCGCTACAGAAAAAAACTCATCAGCGGTGGTCCTTCCCTGCAAAGCAACCATGAGAAAAAGATGATTGTACCTCATGATGGTTGTTTGATTATTTTTGTACCCAAGGTTCACCCTCAATGGTTGAGAGTTTCCTAAATATTTATCCAGCCTCGAAGCCATGGTAAACATCAGCAGAGGAATCGAGGTTTCACTCTCAGTAAAGGTTTGATCATCGATAGTAAGCGCATTTCCTTTTGTATCAATCCAGGTTCCTCTTTGAAAGCCCCCGATGTTAGTTAATATTCGCAACAATCTCTCCAACGATTCTTTTATTGCAGCTTCCTTGTCCAGATCCTCAAAGGCTTGCTCAACCTCATGCAACAAGACCGTGCTATCTCTTTCTTCCGCTGCCTTTGCATCATCCTGCCTTCTCATTCCCTCCAGCAGAAGGTGTTCCCATCGATCCGTAATGGTCTCTTTGGGCGGTACTATCCCCATCTGAGAGTTGAACCTCCCCTCGTTCCAATCCAGAATGATATACAGCGCCTCTTTCCCTTCTATATCGCCTACTTCAGCATGAGCGATTTCGCCGTTCTGAAAGTAGATTAAGCCTCCCTCATCGCCTTTCGTGATGGTAAGGGACATGGTAAACCTGCCCAAGCACGCCATCTGGATGATATCAACGAGTTGGAGATCAACGACCTGACCTACAAAGCCGCCTCTCTTCTCTTCCAAAGCTTTCAGGATAAGGGTTCTGATATCGGATATCTCAAAAGGTTTCTCTAGATAAAAATAAGAGCCCCTCCTGGTAGCCTCCTTATGTATCTCCGGTGATCCATAGGCGGTCATAATGATCACTTTAGTCGATGGATACTTTTCCCGTATTCTCGTCAAGAGATCGAGGCCATTGATATCCGGCATTCTGATATCCGTTACTACCACATCGATGGGACCTTTTTCTAAGATATTGAGGGCATCTGTACCCGTGTTGGCAATGATGATCTCATACTGCCCCGTATCTTTAGCAAGGGTTTTAGTCATGCTCCACGTCAAGGTCTCTTCGTCATCTACAACAAGTACCTTGCGTGTCGCTTTTGCCGCCATGTCTTATCTCCTGAGAATCCGGTCTTTCCTACGATTGTTGCCCTTCTGAGATCTATACCTTACCTCTCTTTACCCCTATTTGTCAAATAAAATATCATGGTAAGGAACAATTTGCTTGTCAAAAGATGGTATGTGCTCTTCAAGGCAAATGATATCCTTTCGTCCGATTTTTAATTGATATCCAGAGGTTATCTGGGGATATAGTGTCAGCTTTCAAGGCTAGGTGCCAAGCGTGAATCTTTAACACGGCATCTTGAATCTTCTTTAAAGGGATAGTTGATGCTGGATATTCATCTCGTCCTTACTATCCCCTGAGGGCGCTCAGGGTCGTTTTTTGAAACGCGATCCGTTGCGTGTCATCGGCGATCTCTCCACTAACCTTTTCCACCAACAGCGATACCTTTTCCACGGGGAAACTGTTCCTTTCCTCCCCCATATCTTTAATCTCTTCGTCTAATATAACAGGGGCAACGGGTCCTATGATTCCCGCCAACTCTTTCTCCACAAGGTCGAAAAATCCCCCATCAACGATCTTTTTCGCCTTTCGTTGCGGCGCCGTCGCTACTTCTATCAACCCTGACGAAAAGAGTTTATAGAGGTTCCGCGCAGTATCGTATTCCCCCATTTTTAACTCATCCGATATATCCCCTACCGTCTTTTTACCGTCGATCTGTGATAATACCGACCACGAGTCATGTTTGAGTCGTACCTCATCAGGGGCACGCTTTGAAGATAGTTTAAACACTATGTCTTGAGAGGAAATGATCTCTTTGATCTGTTGCCACTCCTCGAGTTGCTTGATCTTTTCCTCGAGCAGTGAGAGGGTGTTCTTCTCGATCGTTTTTTCCTCGCTCGTAACATTTGGGGTAAAGTTAAAGTTGCCGTCCGCCCAGGTGAGAATGGCAAAAACCGCTTCCTCGCCTACTCCATCTTTGCAGATGGCGTGGACGAGGGCTCCCTTGTTAACGTAGATCTCGCCCTTCTCTTTACCCCTCTGAAGGCTCAACACCCCTGTTTTCCCCTCAGACGCCAGCAGCCTCACAATATCGATAACCTTGAACTGTGAAACGCTGCCTGAGAATGCCTCTGGCATTTGACACTCCTTCTATGAGGTGATTTTCAACTTTTTAAAAAAATCCTGTAACTCCGATTCTTCTTGAGCCTTAGCCAGGAGATCTACCTTTGCCGCTGACTTGCGGAGAGATTTCTGGATATCCTTGTCGCTCTTTGCATCATCGCTTATCACGTTTAAAGTAAGTTTAATTAAGGTAGTGTCGGCAGTATCCTCACACAGGACCAGGATAAAAAAATTCGCAGATACCTGGACGATAAGGTACCTATCTTCATATATTAACTCGATATAATCGACCTCCTGTCTCATCTTTTCCAAGATAGCTGAGCACAGGGCCACTTCCTTCCCGAAATGCTCGATCCGTTCATCCTTGTATTGCAGTTGTGGTACCAGCAATTGACCCCCTTTACTATAGATAAAGGAATCTGTTACCCCTGGGATCTTGTTAAGTTCGGTCAAATCGATGCTCATACTTATTATTTTAGCAATTTATATACCAAAATTGGTAACTTGGTAACCAATTGAAGTTAAAAGGGAAAACATAAACGCGGTGAGATGCGGCGTGCGGCGAGTGACGCTTTTTCACCCAGTGCTGATAAAAAATGGCCAATTATCGACCGCTTAGCCTCGGTCTTTTTTTTATGGCCAATTAAAAGCACCCGATTTCTCAAAAAATACGCTGAATAGAGGCAAACGAGGTTTCCCTTGACAATCAGATCATTTTTTCGGATATAATATAAGCACCACGGGAGAGGTCAATGGTCGGGGATAAGGATAGGATCTTCGAACTCGCTCAAAAGATCACACAAAAAAAGGGTCTGAAAAAGACCATCAAAGAATATCAACGGGTCTTGGATAAAGACTCGGATGACATCAAGACGAGGATCAAGCTCGGAGATCTCTATTTGCGTCGGGGGAATCTAGACAAAGCCGTTAAAGAGTACTTCAAAATAGGAGAGCATTATATTGCCGAAGAGCTGGATTTAAAGGCCATAGCTATGTTCAAAAGGATACTTGTGCTGAACCCGGGAATGATCGATTCATATTATAAACTCGCAGATCTCTACTATCGGAGAGGGCTCTTCGGCGAGGCCAAGCTTCAGTATCACAAGGTCCTGGAGGTCGATCCCAAAGATAAGAAGGCGCGGGATGGCTTAAAGATGATCGAAACCAAGGCGACTAAAGTCAGCGCTCCGGAAAAGAAGATCGTCGAAGATAGCACGAGGGAGAAGGATCCGGTTTGGAACTCCATCTTACAGGAACTGCAACGACAACTATCCGCCCAATTGAGGCAAGATGATTACCAAACGCACTACCATTTGGGAATCGCCTTTAAAGAGATGAGCCTTCTGCAAAAGGCCATAGATGAATTTAAGATCGCACTTGCAGACCCCAATCTGGAGTTTTACGGATATCTGATGCTCGGGATGTGCTATCGCGAAATGGGTAATCATAATGAAGCGATAGAATATTTGAAAAAAGGATTGAAAATAAAGCCTCTCGTCACGAAACAGTACGAGGACATCTATTATCAATTGGGGCTGACCTTTGAGGAAGGCGGGCAGATGAAAGATGCCCTTGAGGCCTTCAATAAGGTGATCGAACTCAAGGGAGGAAAGGCCTCAGTTGAGTTTCAATCGAAGGTACAAAAACTGAAAGAACAAGTGCGGGGTGCCTGACGGCCCTGCAATCTCTCTTTTCGTTAGTATAGAGTTTTTCGACAATGAAAAAACCAGACAAGAAAAATTGGATTATACTGGAGATCGTAAGGGACTATCTGTATTCTCACATCCGCTTCCAGTCCATATATAAAAAATACAAGGCGCATACCTTGAGCTTTGACGACGTAGAAGAGTTTGTCACTGACAAAGACCCCACCGTCCCTCTTTTCAATTTGAAAGAATCGTGCCATATGCTCTTCCGATATCAAGGGGAAGAGCACTGCAGCGATGAGGAAAAATTGTTGGACCTCGCCATCGGCTCTATCTTCCATGAGGCAATGAAACTCCGGGAAAACCTCTACCAACTGAAGGTATACAAACCCCGTTACCTGCAGATCCAGGACAGTCAGCAGACATCGGATTATGAGAGGAATCTGCTGCAGGAGTTTATGAAGATCGGGGCGAAGACCGAAAAGCGGTTGGCGGAAAGCATGACGGAGACCAAGCGGCTCTTTCGAGACACCCTCGAACAACTTGCCCACCTACTTCCCCGCTATAAGGATAATGCCGTGCTCATCAAATTTTTGTTGCGCAACAAGGACCTCCTGCAGCAGGCCTTCGGCAGAAGGAGGGGGTTGAAGATAATCGCGGATATGTTTTCAGGAGGCCTCGGCGAGGCCTATGATATCGAGGGGAGAAGCTACTTGGAAAGCGAGCACTACGATCTGGCTGCCCAATTTTTTAGCCAAGCCCAGAAATACAGGGCCCAGGATCAAGGGCTCAAAGGCCTCTACCTCTATGCTTGCGGCATGGATGGCTATTATAAAAATAGATATCAAGATACCGTGCGATCCTTTTACAAACTCCTCCCCCTTGTCAAGGCATTGGGTGATGGCAAAGGATATATTGAAAAAGTGGAAGAGGTATGCAGGAAGATCGGTCGTGAATGCCTGGAGGACAAAAAGAGAAAATTAGGCACCCTCGCCCTCCAACTCGCCGATAAAGTGAGGAACTTATCAACACAAAAATAAAAGTCTTTTATTACAAATAGTTATAAAATATACTTCACTAAAAATGTGAAGTTTTATTCCCTCCCAAGCGACATTTTTTACCTCTCTTACCCCCCTATCTTGCATCGCTCCTAGAGGTGTCTTAAGGATTCTTTGTGTCGGTACTCTGCAATAAGGCAGGGGTCCGTGCTCAGGGCTTCGAGTTCCTGTTCCAGTGCTTGAAGCAGGGCTGCCTTGTCAGAGGGCATCTGGCCATTTAGGGGGAGATAATTGGAGATATGATCGCTGAGAAACTCAGAGCTTAGCTCGAGACCTTCGATGATCCTCTTTTCCTCTTGCAGAATCAAATCGGGAGAAGGCACGGCAAATTCACCCCTTGCTCTCATTTCATAGAGAGGGGAACCAGGCTGGGGCACGAGGTTCCTCACCCTGATAAAGTGCGGATCGATCTTATTGAGCACCTCTGCGGTACCGTCGGCATGCTCCTTCCAGCGCTGCATGCCGCCGATCCCGAGCAGGATATAGAGGGAGAGCTCAAACCCCGCTTCTTTGGCCTTGAGCCCTGCCTCTATCTGCTCCTCGGGAGTAGCACCTTTTTGGATAAACTCCAGGGTCTCTGCATCGCCGGTTTCAAGCCCCACGTGGAGACGAACCAACCCTGCTTTACGTAACTGCTTTAAATCATCCAGGTCCTTCTTCGCAATGGTCCGGGCGCGGGCATAGCTGGTGACACGCTCCAGACGGGGGAACGAGGCGTACAGGGCGCGCAGGACCTCACAGAGGAGCTCGGTCTTGACCACCAGGCTGTTGGAATCCCCGATAAAGGCAGTGCGGGCTGATCCACCATAGAGCTGGGCAGCTTGCTCGATATCCTCCTTGATCTCCTCAAGGGGTCGGCGCTCAAAGGGGATATCCTTATACATGGAGCAGAAGAGGCATCTATTCCACGGACACCCCCTGGTAACGCGCAGCAAGAGGCTGTAGGCCTCGCTCGGTGGCCTGTATGGGGGGAAATCATACCCCCTGTCTTTCAACCTCAATCTTCCGATAGCCATCGATTAAGTATAGTACTCTGACCCTCCATGCGCAAGGATATCAGAAGAGCTAAAGAAAGGGGGCGGACCTTCATGTTAACCCGGGAAAACCCATCTCCCTCTTTTGTTCAGCCGCCCTATCCTATCGACTGAACTATCTGTTTTCTATCTATTTATTTATCAAGGATTTTTTTGTGAGATTACCGGAAATGTGACGGAAATAACGGTTAAAGGGAGCGAAAGGAGAAGTGAAGGGTCTAGTACGTAATGCTTCAGCGCACGAGCTGGTTCATCTCGAAGATGGGCAGCAGGATGGAGATGACGATGAATCCGACCACGAGCCCCATGGCCAGGATGATGACGGGCTCCAGGATGGAGGTGAGGGCAGTAACCTTGGTCTCCACCTCGGCCTCGTATGCATCAGCCACCTTGACGAGCATCTTCTCCAGGTTTCCGCTCGCCTCGCCGGTGGCGATCATGTGGGTGACGATGGAAGGGAAGAGCCCGCTGGTTTTCAGGGAAGGCGCTATACCCTCCCCTTCCCGCACCGCCAGCTTTGTCTCCTCGATGGCCTGGGCCAAGAGCTGGTTGTTCACCACCGTCTTGACGATATCCAAAGAGTTCAGGATCGGAAGGCCGCCCTGCAGCAAGGTCGCTAGGGTCCTGGCAAAGCGCGCCACCGCCCCCTGCAGGATGATCTTGCCGAACAGGGGGAGGCGCAGCTTAACCCTATCCCATTGCAAGGCCCCCTTCGGGGTTTGGAGGTATCGCCTTGCCCCCACCGTGAGGAGGATGAAGGCGCCGATAAGCCCCCACCAAAACCCCCTGAAGACGGCGCTGACTCCCAGTAAGATCCTCGTGGGCAAGGGGAGGGTGCGCCCCATCTCCTGAAAGACCTGGCTCACCGTGGGGATGACAAAGGTGAGCAGAAATCCCATGATCGCCGCACCGATGATGACCATAAAGATGGGATAGGCCAAGGCCGCCCGGATGCGGTTTTTGAGCCGGATCTGGTTCTCGGTGAAGTCGGCCAGACGCAGCAAGACCCCTTCGAGTGCTCCGCTCTCCTCCCCAGCCCGGATCATATTGACATAGAGATCGGTAAAGACCTTGCGGTGTGGTTCCAAGGCATCGGCAAAGGATCGCCCCTCCTTGATCTCCTCTCTGACCTGGGCCACGACCTTTTTCAAGGCATGGTTGTCCGTCTGTTCGATGATGGCATCAAGGGCCGAGACCAGGGGGGTGCCTGCCTCCAGGAGGGTCGCGAGCTGTCTGGTGATGATGGAGACATCCTGAGGGCGTATCCGCTGGAAGAACCTGGTCAGGGGGTCTTCGGCCTTCTGGGGCATGTGGATCTCCTCCCTGATGTCGACAGGAAAGATCTCCATGGCCCGCAGCTTGGTGCGCGCTATCCGGGGGGTCGGGGCGTCGATGATCCCCTTGATCTTCTTCCCCGCAGCGCTCAGACCGTGGTATTCGTAGACAGGCATGCTACTGCTGGGTAACCCGCAAGACCTCTTCGATGGTCGTGGTACCCTCCAGGACCTTGCGGATGCCGTCATCGCGCAGGGTAGCCATCCCCCTCTGGACCCCCTCTGCCTTGATGGTAACGGAATCGGAGGTCTTGAGCACCAGGCTCCGGATGGCATCGTCCACCAGGAGGATCTCGTAGATGCCGGTGCGCCCCCGGTATCCGGTGTTGAGGCACTCAGGGCATCCCGTTCCCCGATAGAAGGTCTTCTTGCTTGAACGCGAAGGGGTGAGCCGCAGCTCCTCAAGGACGGCTTGGCCCGGCTTATATGGCTCCTTGCAGGAGGGACAAATTACCCGCACCAAGCGCTGGGCGATGATAGCCACCACCGAGGAGACCACCAAGAAGGGCTCGATCCCCATATCGATGAGGCGGGTGACGGCACCGGGGGCGTCGTTGGTGTGCAGGGTGCTGAATACCAGATGCCCGGTCAAGGCGGCGTGGATGGCGATCTCCGCCGTCTCCAGATCCCTGATCTCCCCCACCAGGATGACATCGGGGTCCTGACGCACGATGGAGCGCAACCCCGTAGCAAAGGTGAGGCCGATCTTGGGGCTTACTTGGATCTGACCGACCCCCTGGAGCTGGTACTCCACCGGATCCTCGATGGTGATGATGTTCTTGTCCGGGGAGTTGATCTTGTCCAAGGCGCCATAGAGGGTGGTGGTCTTGCCGCTGCCGGTAGGCCCGGTGACCAGTATGATCCCATTGGCGCCCCGGATCAGGCGGTTCATGACCTCGAGCTTGTCCGGCGAGAGCCCGATATCCTCCAGGCCGTAGAAGATGCTCCGCTTGTCCAAAAGCCGCAGGACAATGCGCTCGCCGAAGGTCGTGGGTATGACGGAGACACGGATGTCCACATCCTTGTCTGCTATCTTGATCATGATCCTGCCGTCCTGGGGCAGGCGCTTTTCCGCTATATCAAGCTTAGCCATGATCTTGACCCGGGAGCTAACGGCCGAGTGAAATCTCCGTGGCAAGGTGTGCCTGTTGTAGAGGACCCCGTCGATGCGATACCTGATGTTCACGTCCTTTTGAAAGGGCTCAATGTGGATATCGCTGGCCCTCGCCCTGATGGCTTGCGAGAAGAAGAGGTTGACCAGCTTGATCACCGGTGCCTCGCTGACATCGTCCAGGAGATCCTCTACCTCTTCCAATTCGTGCAGCAGCCTATCCTCTTCCTCCTCTTCGCCTGCCAGGCCCTGGACCACCTCCTGCGGGTTGTCGGTCTCTTGGTCGTAGAGGAGGTTAATGGCGCGCATGATTTCATGCTCCGGTGCAGCCACGAGGCTGACCTTCTGCTTCAACATGAAGCGCAGCTCATCCAGGGTCTGCAAATCAAGGGGGTGGGCAGTAGCCACGACGATGGTATCCCCTTTCATCTGTATGGGGACAAACTTATACCGTTTGGCCACACCGATGGGTATCTTAGTGACCAGGGAGGATTCGATCTTGTCGGGCTTCAATGCCTCGTGATAAGGTATGCCGAGCCGGGCACTGACCTCTTTCAGGTCTACCACCTCGACCTGAGGGATGTCTTCTTCTTTCAGCTCTTGCTGTTCGTCCATGGAAGGCGCGGTGATATGTTTATTCCTGTTATGAATAGTATAAAAAACCTCCAAACCTTTTCACCCTATAGAACTTGCCCCTCACCCCTTCCCTCTCCCCATCGGGGAGAGGGAAACTTTTTTTCGGTGATTATCTATTCATAATAAAGCTCTTTACTTGACCACTCGAACCCTAGAATCCCCGAACCTGTCGCTATGCGACATCCCGCCCCTGCCCCTTAAATTTTAAGTCTAAGGAAAGCAGGATGTCGCAAAGTGACACATTCAGATTTTGCCGCCTTGCGGCATGATGTCCTTAAAAGATTTAAAGGAGCATCATTATACAAAGT
>Ga0299912_10000112_pt1 | contig 91952 bp, 83 predicted proteins | sample RVTome_2_FD_207667 | JGI IMG/M metagenome (GOLD analysis project Ga0299912, IMG submission 207667) | Soil microbial communities from uranium-contaminated site in the Upper Colorado River Basin, Wyoming, United States - RVT95D214 (version 2) ... | reverse complement strand
CCCTTGATGCGATCGGTGCAGCGCAGGCGATCAACGTCATTGCCCCAGCTGCCACCTCGCACGCTCCGGTAGTCTGAAGCCTTCCGCAGGATGCTCAGGATGCGGGCATAGCCTTCGCCGTATATATCCATGAACCTGTCGTTGACAAAGACCGGATTTCCCAATGTCCTTGTTGCCTTGAGAAAAGCATCCTTGTCGAAGATATCGAGGCACCACTCCCATACATTGCCCGACATGTCATATATCCCAAGCTCATTGGGCAGCTTCCGGCCCACGGGATGGGGGCTTCCATCGGCGTTTTCCTTATACCACGCCAGGGCGTCAACAGACACTGACCCGGCGTATTGCTGTCTTTTGCCGCCGCTTCCGCAGGCGTATTCCCACTCCGCCTCCGTGGGGAGCCGGAACAGGTACCCTGTCTTTGCCGACAATTTTCTGGCAAACTCCAGGGCCTCGTTCCACGAGACCTCCTCAACAGGGCATTGGATCCCGCACCGCTTGGCATCCGATGGATTGTTTCCCATGAGGCGCCTCCACTGCTGCTGGGTCACCTCATGTCTCCCCATCCAAAAACCGTTCAGACAGACCTTGTGGGGGGGCTTCTCGCTATCACTGCAGCCGGCCATCGAGTCCCCGCACCCCATCTCAAAGCACCCCGCTGGCACCCAGACAAAGCTCATCCCGAGACGCGGGTCTCTCCAGACCTCCCCGGCCTTTACAGAGCGCTTGACGACCCGCTTTTTCTTGACCACCTTAGCTGGCGCCGGCTTCTCCGGAGGCTGCTTCTCCTCTATCCTTGCCGGCTCTATCGGCGCCTCTACAATCGGCTGCTGTACCGCCGGTGCTTGTACAGCCGGTGTCTGAACAACCGGCGCCTCTGCCGACGTTGCCTCCACCAGATATCCGACCATTATCTCCCCCTGTGCCTTCTCGACCTTTGCCACAGAGGATTCTTGTTCAACACTCGTTATGGTAAAGCACGCCACATACACGGGCTGAGGCCGCCTCTCTTTACCGACGAGGACGGTGTAGAATACCTTTCCTTGATCGCCGATCTTAAGACCCGCCTCAGTGCCCACATCTATCCGGATATTCTCCCCTTCGACAGTGGTAACCTCACCCTGGACCACACCGGCGTGCACTGCGTGCACTGGCAGGGCAGCAAAAACGAGGAGGTACCCTATTGCCAAGAGATGGCGGAGGAGTTTTCTGAATGGTCGGTTCATGGCATCGATCTGCTTATGCCGCTGCCTTATGTAGGGACAATTCCTTATGTCCTCCTCTCCCCACTGGGGAGAGGACAAAGTCCCACTCCGCTTTGCATAAATCAGGGAATACGGGATGCCGAGAAGCGGCAGTGAGGGGGAAAACCACCATGATATCCACCCTCACCCCACCCCTCTCCCGCTTGCGGGAGAGGGAGGAGTGCAGTCTGTGAACGAGTAATCCGCTCTTACCATGTCCATTCACTGCGATGATGTGCCCCCTTCCGTTGTGGGGGCCTTATAGAACCTGTCTTGCCCTATATAATTGGAGACAAGGAGATACGTCAACAACATGAAGATCGCGACGAGGAGGCCGATAGCGGCGATGAAAATCCTCTTCCTCTTGACACCCTTCACCGACTTTACTACCACCGTTTTTGCCTTGATCCCCAATCCTCGTATCCGCTTCAATGCGCCGAACTCGGCGGCGATGACCGTGATGTTATCGTGCCCGCCCCGCTTGCGGGCCATATCAACGAGCTTGTTGCACGCCTTTTGGAGATCGGCGGTGTTGTGGACCACGGAGAGGATCTCTTGCTCATCCACCAGGTTTGTCAGACCGTCGGTGCACAACACGAGCACGTCCCCATCTTCCAGCTCTATCCCGATGGGATCATCAACGGCTACCTCCGCCTTTGTCCCGATGGATCTCGTCAGCATGCTGCGCATGGGAGACGTTCTCACCTCTTCGCGGGTGGCCTTGCCTTTCTTCACCATATCCTCGGCAAGGGAGTGATCCTCGGTTACCTGTCTGATCTCCCTTCCCCGAAGAAGGTAGGCTCGGCTGTCCCCTACATGGCCAATGTACGCATTCCGGTTGTCGATGAAGGCTGTCGTGAGGGTCGTCCCCATATTGGCTTCATTTGCCTCTCCCTTCTTGAATACTGCTTGATTGGCCTCGCGGAAGGCAGCGAGGATAAACCTTTTGATGTCCTTGAGCGGCTTTTTGGCCTTCGCTTGTGCGGTGAAGAGTGCCTTCACCACGTCGACGGCAATCGCGCTGGCCTCTTTGCCTGCGACCTGCCCGCCCATCCCATCGGCCACGAGCAGCAGGGCATAGCGGCCAGGCGAACCCGCGCCCCCTTGGGAAGTACTCCCTTGGGGTGCTCCCTCCTGGGGAAGCTCAAGGTAAAAACTATCCTCGTTCGCCTCCCGCACACACCCTATATCTGTTTTCTTGCCGATGGATATCTTCATGTTCGAGACCTCATAGCCAGGGTGGCTTCTAACCGGATCTTCTCGTTCCCTTTTTAGAGCGCTTCACCGCGACGACGATGATGGCCGCGCCAAGGGCCAGTGCCAGCGCGCAGAGGATGATCGCTAGCAGGTACTGCCAATTCATCCCCTTGCGGTACGCCTCCAGAGCGCCGGTAGCGATGACGGGTTTCAGGGTCGCCAGGTAGAGCCTCTCCACCTGCGCCTTTCCCCTGGCGGTTTTCAATTCAGCCCGGAGCCGATGCCAGCCATTGTCCAGGGATTTGCGCGATTGAAGGCTGACGCGGTATTGGTTCATCAACTGTCTCGCAATCGCCTGGTACAGATCGGACAATTCGCTCGATTCCTGGGCGAAGAATGCCCGGCCGCCTGACCCGCCTGCCATAGCCTCAAGGGCAGAGGCATCCACCTCTTGTCCCAGGCCGACGGTGATAACGGGGATACCGGCTCGGACTGCCTCCTGGATGGTCCCCTCTCTCGCGGCCTTGCTCCTGTTCTCCTTGCCATCGGTCAGGACCACCACCGCCCTGCGCCCTGTAAACGGGGAAAGCAGTTGAAGGGACTTCATGATGGCATCGTTGAGGGCGGTATCCTTTCCTACCTTGATCTTGTCGATTGCTTTAATGAGGGGCCCTTTATCTGCGTACGGGCGGGAGATGACGGTGACGTGATCATCAAAGCTGACAAGGCCCACCCGATCGATCCCTCTCATCTCCTTGATAAAATCCTTTGCCGCCTTCAGGGCATCCTTGATGGGCTGCCCGCGCATGCTCCCGCTCCGGTCGATGGCCAGGACCACGGAAAGGGGCTCGTCGCCCTTCTCCAAGGGGAAGACCGCCTTCACCCGAACGATGCTGCCGTCCTCTTGAACGCTGAAGTTCTTGATTTCCAGCCCTTTGAGAGGGGTGCCCCGCTCATCTGCGGCTGTCAGATAGATGCTGATTTCGGGGAATCGCTCGATGTTGATCTGGTTGAGGGTAAGGACGACGCCGGCAAGACACACAGACGGCATGAGCAAAAACAAGAGGGCCGCAACGAACTGGCCAAAGACGGTGAGGCGCTTACCATAGCTGTGCCTGATCATGATGTGATCCTTTCTTTCTCCCTTGTTGAAGATCTGGCCAAAGGGCCACTGGCCAGGGGGTCACCTTCGGCTTCGGCCGCCATTCTGGCGGCAGGAGGGGAGAGGAAGCACTCAGGAGAAAGTCGTACAGTACTATTCTCCTTATTGCCGCTGCATCGTATTTATAGCCCCCCTCTCCCGCCTGCGGGAGAGGGACGGGGTGAGGCCGAAGGTGGCCCTTTGGCCAGTGGTCAGCGTCGGTTCCCCCTCACTGCCGCTTAGCGGCATCCCGCTTTCATTAATCTATAGTGCGGAGCGGGACTATCACCTCCATCACGGGGTGCAACGGGGGCCTCCTCGCCGAATACCGCGAGAAAACCCCCATCTCTCCATTGATCAAATTACAGCTTGGAGAACTTCAGCTTTATTGCGCCCAAGACGATCTCATCACCGTCTTTGAGCTCCCGTGTCTCCACCGTGGCCTTGTTGACCTTGACCGGGTTCGTGAGGCTCTTGTTGGTCAAGACATACTTTCTGTTCTTGAAGGTAATCTGCGCATGCTCGGCACTCACCGTGGGATCGCCGAGGGCCACATCCCCTGTTTCTCTCCCGATCATATTCTGCCTTTTGAGGATATACTTCTCCCCCTTGTTGGGTCCGTTGAGGACCTCCAGCTGGGCAGGTATAGCAGGGACCTCCACCGTCCGCTCGGGGGCAGCAGGGGCAACCCGCTTCATCTCCGCGGTGCTGATCGGGCGGGTGGGCTCAATGGTGCCACCTTCCTCGTAGGCAGGCTCCATGGCAGCAGGCCTGCGCAGCATATAGACCAAGATCCCTATGAGGATCAGCACAATCACCGCCGCGCCGATGACGATAATGGGCAAAAGATTCCCCCCATTCCGCTTCAGCTCCTTCAGGAACGGTGTCTGGGTCTCCGCCTTCATGGTTACGATCCCCTCAACCATGAAACTCTGCCCCGGGGCCGGCAGCTCGTCGGTCTTGACCTCGATGGTCTGCTCGCTCTCATCCCTCATGGTGTACATGCCGCTCTTGAGCCCGGCCTGCTCGGGAGTCACATCAACCACTACCCCCTTGATCCTCACCTGGAGGTTGTAATACTTGGAGGGATTCATCTTGATGTCGCTGATAAATACCCCCTCAGCAGCCAGGACAGTGACGGCAAAAACCACGAGGAACAAAAACACCAAACCTACACCAGAACAAAACATTCTCTTTGTCTTCATGTTCGCTCTCCTTTTCTCGAAAAGATTTAATCAACTACAATCCCCTCTCTTCCAATATATCTCTTCAATGCTGCTAAGAGGGCCTCGACGCTCTTGTAGCGGTCCGCAGGCCTCTTGGCCAGCATCTTGAGGGCTATCCTTTCCAGCCCGGCCGGGATCTTGGGATTTAAGGATCTCAGCCTCGGCGGCGCGGACTCTCGGTGCTTGATGAGGACCTTGAGGGGGTCGGTGTCATCAAACGGGCGCTTGCCGGTGAGCACCTCAAAGAAGACCACCCCCAGGGAATAGATGTCTGAACGACCGTCAACCTGCCGGCGTGAGATTTGGTCGGGAGACATATAATAGGGTGTCCCGAGGTAGGAGCTCCGTGTGCCCACGGTACCCAGGTACGCTGCATGAGCCACACCGAAATCCATCAGCACCACCCTGCCTTTGGATCTTTTGTCATGAAGCATGATGTTTTCCGGCTTGATATCCCGATGGACAATCCCCTTATCATGGGCATAACTGAGGGCGCGGCATACCTGCGCCACTGTCCTCACTGCCTCTTTAACGGGCATCTTACCATATCTGTCGAGATAACCGCGCAGATCGATCCCCGGCAGGTATTCCATGGCAATATAGATCTGGCCGTCCTGTGACTTTCCGTATTCGTAGAGACGGATGATATTCTCATGAAGGAGTTTTTGCCCCAGCTGCGCCTCACGGCGGAACCGCTCAACGAACCTGTGGTCATTCTGAAATTGATCATAGGGGACCTTTAAAACCGCCAGTGCCCCTGTCTTGATATTGGTCGCCTTGTATATGGTGGCCATCCCGCCGCTGGCGATCTTCTCCACTATCCGGTAGTTTCCCAAGACAGCGGCCTTCCTGTGCGCGATACCCTTTGCCGGGGCAGGCATCCTCACTTGCCTGGGCTGCGCCCGGCCCCTCGGCGGCTTCCTGGTCATTGGTGCCTGGCTTGTCCTGGCGGGGATAGCCCTCATGATCAAGGCCAGGATGATCATTCCCGTGAGCAAGAGTGCTACCAGCATGACCACCCACGGATTTATGAACTCGGAGAGGAGTTCCGGCAAAGGCGGGGCCGCACCTTCATCCTTAATCAATGGTATTCCCCTCATGCGCACAAGCGCGACGGGGATACGGGTGGTGCGCCCGGCCTGGACGATGACCATTTGTTCGACCTTATCATAACCCACCAGCTCCACCCTGAGCTTATGAGAGCCGGCGGGGATGGCGTTAATAACGGTATTTGTTTCTCCGATCCTGGCGTCGTCCAGATAGATGCCGGCTCCAGAGGGCCTGGACGAGATGTACAGCGAGCCCGATTCAAGGGCGAAGGAAAGACAAGGAAGAAATATGAAAACGAAAAAAATAGGCAATAAATAGCTGCGTGGCTTTCCCGGCATACGAATGCCCCTGTCTACTTTTGTGTTCTTCTCTTGTTTTTTAAGCAGGGAATGGTGTCTTATGCCTTACTGTACCACATTCTTTACGTCTGGGCAACAAAAAGTACCCTCGCGGGGCAGGGACGGATGGCAGGTGGTTGACGGTCTCCCCTTTTCCGTTGCACGCTGTGAGATTAACGCTAGATCCACACGGCAAGGATTTCTGTGTTTTTCTCCAGATTACGGACCTTAACGGTGTACATAGGGTCACCCCACTCGTCCGCTATCTCCAACTCCTCCATGGGTATCCACAGACTGCTTACGGGAAGGTCTTCAGGCCTTACTCGGAGCTGTCGCCCGCGCAGGAGGACTAAAAGTTCCCCCTTATCCTGCACCCTTATAAGAGTTTCTCGCTCTTTCACGATGCCCCCTAAGGCATGTAACGTATGAGCCTATGAATCTTCGTCTGATATCATCCTTTTGTCATTGAGTGCATTTTAAAAACGTGAGGCTTTGACAATGCAAGCATTATTTCACAATTATAATAGGTATTGTTCAATTAGGGAAGGGTTGTCTTCAACTACTCGCCCCGGGGAAAAACATCAGCCTTCCAGCCGCGAGTCGGTTTTCTCTATCTTTCCACGAGTTGCAGGATCTCTTCCGCCTTCTCGATGGAGAGGGTGCCCTTCTTGATCCCAATCTCCACGGTAAGACAGGAGATACTGCGATATATATCTTTGAATCTGGGGTCTACCGCCTTGAAGGCCTCCAGGTGTCCTCTGATCACGCCCACATCCCCCCTGGCGATGGGTCCGGTCAGGGCCTTGACAGGACCCAAGCGTTCTATGTTGTTCACCGTCCCCTTGATCAAGGGGAGAAGGGCTTGGGCGGCGTCGTCTTGGGAGATGTCTATGGCTTCGAACAGTTGATAGCTGAGGTAAACGAGGGTAACGAGGAAGTTGCAGGCCACCACGGCCGCCGCATGGTACAAGGGTTTCCCTTGGGTGTCGATGGCAAGGGGTTTCCCTCCCAGCTCCTGTACCAGTTCCGCAAGGAATGGGATCGCCTTTGGGTCACCCTCCAGGTTAAATATCGACGAGGGGATGATCTTCACCGCCCCTTTGATGTCGGCGAAGCTCTGCAGGGGGTGGACAGATGCAATCAGGGCGCCTTTATCCTGGGCATTTTTGAGGATGGTAGAGGGGAGGGCACCGCTGGTGTGGACCACAATCTGCCCGGGATGGAAGCCACCCTTGCTGGCAATCCTGTCGCAGACCTCCTGAATGGCGCTGTCCGAGGTGGTGATAAGGACCAGGTCGGCCTCTGTAGTAATCTCCTCCGGCGCAGTAGTGGTGCGGACATCGCCCCCCACGAGAGAGGCTGCCTTTTTCAAGGATTCCTCTCCCCGGCCAGCCAAGCCGACGAGCGTATAACCCTTTTCCTTTAACAGATAGGCCAGGGCTGTGCCGACCAATCCTGCCCCGACAATGGCTATTTTATTCACCTTCATATTCTTCCTCCATTTGCTCCGGAATCCAATACCTTATAGGGCCCGGGCTACGGTGAGGACGGCCACCCGCTCGGCCCCTGCCATGAGCAGGGCGCGGGAGCACTCATTGACCGTGGCCCCTGTGGTGTAGACATCGTCCACGAGCACGACGGTTTTTCCCTGTATTGCCTCCTGATCCTTTACCTGAAAGGCCCTCGTGAGGTTTTTCCTCCTCTCCCGCTTCTTGAGGGCTATCTGAACCGGGGTATCCTTAATCTTTTTCAAGGCCCTCTCCTTATAGGGGATGCCCGTCCTTTTGCTCAACTCTTTGACCAGGAGGAGGGCTTGATTGAATCCCCGCTCCCTCAACCTTCTGATGTGGAGGGGGACGGGGACCATGACATCCGCCGGATAATCGCGGGTGAGGATTTGGAAGGCAGGCTCCAGCAGATCCCCAAAAACCCTCACGAGGGAGAATACACCCCCGTATTTAAATCTATGTATCGCCTCTTTGAGCGCCCCCTCATAGAGGGCGCAGGTGCGGTGGACCTCGAAATACCACCTCTCCTGCAGGCACAAGGCACAGAGGTGATTTTCTTGATCTCCAGTGGGGTAAGGGAGGCCGCAGTGGGGGCAGTAGGGGGGGTGTACGGGCCTTATTGCCTTGCGACAATCAGGGCACATGATAGGGTCTTGCCCCTTCCAGCTGATGAGGGTCTTACAGATGGGGCAGACCGGAGGGAAAATGAGATTCAACAACCACGGGAAGGTTCGTGAAGGCCCCACCTAAAAATCCCAGGCCACTAATCGAGAGGGAAGGGGTGCAAGGGGCGCTTTGATCTCTTCTGTGTCGCGCGGGGTAAAGGTGCCCCACTGGCCGCATTCCGGACAGAGGGGGAGCCAGTTTTTGATCTCTTTCTGGCAGTTGGTGCAGATGTAGGGGACATAAGCTCCCCCCTCAAGCTTAAGCCCCTTCCTATATTCTCCCATGGCCTTTTCATAATCGCCCCGATGGGCATAGACCTCGGCCAGCAGATAGTGATATGAGGGGTGATTGGAGAGGTGTATATCCATCTCCTCTAATTTATCCAGGGCTTCATCGATCATCTCGAGTCGCAGGCAGAGCCGCGCATAGAAGAAGGGGATGATGATGTTCTCTGGATTTTTCTCCATGGCATCCAGGTAGAGGTTGATGATGCCTCGAGGGTGTTCTTGAGAGAGATAGAGGTCCTCCAATTTATTTAAAAAGATAATCTCACCGGTCTTTTCAAATCCCCTTCGCCAAACCCTAATCGCATCTTTGCCCTTCCCGGTTTGGCGCAGCAATTCTCCCAGCAAGACCTGGGCCGGGATGAAAGAGGAATTTTCTTTGAGAACCTCCTTCAGGTCTTTTATCCCCTTCTCTTCCTTACCCCTGTCCGCCATAAGCTTGGCGCGCTCGTAGTGTAGCCCCTGTTGCAGCTTTTTCTCCTGATCGATCTCACCCTTTGGGCTTACCTTGATGACCTTTCGCTGGAGCTTGAGGGCCTCTTCCCACTCCTTTGCCTCGACGTAGATGTCCCTCAACTCCTTCAGCGTTTCACGGTTGTTGGGGTTGAGGGCGACGATTTCTTTGAAGGTCCTGGTGGCGCCATCGTAATCCTTGACCGTCTTGTATATCTGGGCCTCCATGAAGAGTATCTCCAGTTTGTCTTTCTTTAAGTCTCTGGCTCTTTCCAGGGTTTCAATGGCCTTTTTGACCTTCCCCCCTTTTTGATAAACCTCAGCGAGCTTGAGATAAGCATTGGGGTCATCGGGCTTCTTCTTAAGGTATGCGAGGATCTGTTTTTCGGCCTTGGACAGGTCGTTCTTGAAGAGGGCGTCGGTGGCCGAATAAAATAAATCCCACAGTTGCTCCCGCTCCCTTTTTTGTTTGCTTTCCCTGAGCGCCCTCCTGATGTCTTTTATTGAATATATAAGGAAGATGAGCAGAGCCCCAATGAAGAAAGAGGCGACGAGCAGGATGGAAAGAGAGGTTTCTATATAATTCCCCTTGAAATATTGGAATGTGACCCCCAAGGGGTTGAGGGCCGAGAGGTAGATAAATATAGCGCCAAAAATGATAATGGAGAGAAAAGATATCCTAATGAACATAATGTTCCCCCTTTATGTGCGGTAAGGACTGTTTTGGGAGAGGCCCGACTTCTCCCTTGCCCCACAGTTGCAAATGAACTTCAATCCTTTTCCCCTGGCGGATCTATCCTTGGGGCCTCTATCCAGAGGCCTTCGAGATCGTAGTGGAGCCGAACTTGGTCATAGAAGATGTGGATAACCACATCGTCATAATCCATGAGGACCCATCTTCCCTCCCGCATCCCTTCTTCCCCCAAGGGCCGAACCCCCTTCTCTCCCATCTTTGCCTCGATAGACTCGGCGATGGCCTGAACCTGCCGATCGGAACGACCGCTGCAGATGAGGAAATAGTCGGTAAGGGAGGAGGCCTTTTTGAGTTCCAATATTGTTACATTAAAGGCCTTTTTCTCCAGGGCGGCTTTTGCGCAAAAGAGCGATTTCTCCTTGGAGTCTTTAAAGGCCTCTTGCATACAAACCCTCATGAGGGTTTGCCCTTACCCCCGTCTATCAAATTGCCATTTCCTAAAAAAGGATTCAAGGATTCGGTAATCAAAGGATTCCTGTCTTTGTCTTGTAAGTTCTGCCGGATCCTCATGTTTTCTTCGGGAGCGGTTTGCCCCATCCTTCCCCTCAAAGAGGAGATTCTTGCGGGGGCTTCAGGAGGGTGAAAGCCTCTGACGTGCCGATCAGAAGGCAGCCTCATCTCGCTCATTCTTGCCTTTTTCACTCGTTTGCTGAAATCCCGCTTCCCTAGATCTATAGTGTGTCGCTTTGCGATCCCCTACCATTGAGATATCTCTATAGATGGGATGTCGTATACCGACACATCCTGCTTTCCTTAATTAAAATTTAAGGAGCAGGGCAAGTCGGGATTGACCCCTTGAATCCTCTAAAAAAGATTTATCCTCTTGCTCAATACTATAACAAAAGGCGATAAAAAATTAAAGTGAATGTTTCACTTCTCGATAGAGGCCCTCCCTCGCTATATATTTTTCTACCTCCTTGGGGACCAGATAGCTGAGCGACCTTCCCTCTCTGACGGCCCTTCTAATGCCGGTGGAGGATATCCCGATGGGGGTGACGCGGAGCAAATACAGGAAATGCCCTGAGGGGTGGAGGAAATGATCTCCCGGGTCCTGCTTTGTGAACCCCTCGGATTGGAGCACCGGTGCCTGCAGGGGATCGAAATTAGGACGGGAGATCACGATAAAGTCGCATACGGTGAAGAGTTGAGGATAATCCTTCCAGGTCTCTATCTCCAAGAAGGCATCGGAGCCCACGATAAAAAAGAGCCCCTCTCCCTCTTTGAGGTCGCGACGGTAGGAGGAGATGGTCTCGATGGAGTACGATGCTCCCTCTCGCCTTATCTCCACGTCGGAGAGGGCGAAGCAAGGGTTGTCTGCGATGGCTTCTTTAACCATGTTCCAGCGGTGTCTCGTGGAGATGATGGGGCGATCCAGCTTATGGGGAGGGGTGGCGGCCAGGATGAAGATCACCTGGCTGAGATCAAAGGCCTCCTTTACCTCCTGGGCACAGCGGAGGTGGCCCAGGTGGATGGGATCAAAGGTCCCCCCAAAGAGACCTATCCTCCGCTCTTTACCCTTAGGAGGTCCTGATCTGTCCATCTCCATAGACGATGAACTTGGTGGTGGTGAGGTCTTCAACACCCATGGGCCCAAAGGCATGCAGCTTGGTGGTGCTGATCCCGATCTCCGCCCCGAGCCCCAGCTGGTACCCGTCGCTGAACCTGGTGGAGGCATTAACCAGGACGGTGGAGGAGTCTACCTCCCGCAGGAATCGTTGGGCGCTGGAGTAATCGGAGGTAATGATGGCGTCGGTGTGTCGGGAGCCATAGCGACCGATGTGATCGATAGCCTCCTTGATGTCGTCAACCACCTTTACCGCCAGGATCAGGTCGAGGTATTCAGCATACCAATCCTCCTCCATCGCCTCCTTTGCGTTTGGAAGGATACGACGCGTGCGGGCACACCCCCTGAGCTCTACCCCTGCCTTCTGCAATTGCTCCGCAATGGGGGGGAGGAGTGATGGGGCTGCCTCTTGATGGATCAGGAGGGTCTCCACGGCGTTGCAAACCCCGGGCCTCTGGACCTTGGCGTTGTAGCAGATCTCCAGCGCCATTGCCCTCTCAGCCGTGGCATCGACAAAGACATGGCACACCCCCTTATAGTGCTTAATGACCGGAATCCGGGAGCGCTCCACCACGAAGCGGATCAGGCCTTCACCCCCTCTGGGGATGATGACATCGATAAACTCCTCCATCTTGAGCATCTCCTCAACGGCTTCCCGCTCCGTATGGGGGATCACCTGGACTGCCGCGGCATCTATGCCCGCCTTCTCCATCGCCTCTTGGAGGACGTTCCCGATGGCCCGATTGGAGCGGATCGCCTCCGACCCTCCGCGCAGGATCACGGCATTTCCCCCCTTGAGGCACAACCCGGCAGCATCGGCGGTGACATTAGGACGTGACTCGTAGATGACACCGATGACCCCCAAGGGTATCCTCATCTTCCCCACCACAAGACCGTTGGGTCTGCGCCACATCTTGACCACCTCACCAACCGGGTCGGGGAGCAGGGCGATCTCATGCAGTCCCTGGGCTATCTCTTTGACCCCCACCTCGGTGAGGGCCAATCGATCCAGCATGGCCTTGGAGAGGCCCTCCTTTTCGGCCTGTTCCAGGTCTTTACGGTTTTCCGCCAGCAAGAACTCCTTTTTTTCAACCAGGCCCTCGGCCATCTGCACCAAGGCCCGATCCTTCACCTCTGAAGAAAGCCTGGCTACCTGGGTTGAGGCCTCCCTAGCCTGTTGGGCGATCTTTTGTATTTCCTTGGCGATATCCATCCCTGCCTCCTAGCACGCTGCTGAAAAACGCCCATCTCTCCCGCGCAGAGCGCGGGATTTCACCTATCTCCTAGAGGAGTACCAGATTGTCTCGATGAATCACCTCGTCGGTATATTTATACCCTAGCACCTCCTCTATCTCAGAGCTCTGTCGCCGCATGATCTTTTGCAATTCGCGGGCGTTGTAATTTACCAATCCCCGCGCAAATTCCTTCTTGCGGGGATCAAGGCAGGATACGAGGTCTCCCCTGCCGAAATTCCCCTCCACCGCTACGATCCCCGAAGGAAGGAGGCTCCTGCCCCCCTTCATGATCGCCTCCTGAGCTCCCCTGTCGAGTATCAGCCTTCCTTTTGGCCGCAGGGTAAAGCCTATCCACTGTTTTCTGCCCCTCAGCGGCTCTCCGCCGGACAGAAAGAGGGTTCCCACCAACTCCCCTGTAAAGATCCTCTCTAATACGTTTCGCTCTTTACAACCGGTTACCACCGTGGGCACATCACAGCGGGCAGCGAGTTTTGCCGCGCCGACCTTGCTTGCCATCCCTCCGGTGCCGATCTCCGACTGCGATCCCTGAGCCATTGCCTCCACCTTTTTCGTCACCTTTTCCACCAGGGAGATGAGCGTTCCCCCTTGGCGCGGATCACCATCGTACAGGCCAGGGGTGTCGGTGAGGATGAGGAGAAGATCGGCGTCTATCAGAGAGGTGACCAGCGCCGCCAGCAGGTCGTTGTCGCCAAACTTGATTTCCTCCACCACCACCGAGTCGTTCTCGTTGATAATGGGAATAATACCCAGATCCAACAGGGTGCGCAATGTATTGCGGGCGTTGATATATCGCTTCCTGTCCCTCATGTCGTCGCGGGTGATGAGGACCTGGGCCACCTTGAGCCCCCAGGGGGCAAAGGCCTCTTCATAGACGTGCATGAGGCTGCTCTGGCCTATCGCTGCGGCGGCTTGGAGTTCCGATATAGTCTTGGGCCTCTTGGTGAGACCTAATCGCTCCATCCCCGCCGCGATAGCCCCTGAGGAGACCATCACAATCTCTACCCCCTTGGTCTTGAGTCCTGACAGCTCCCCAGCAAGCCGGGAGATGAATGCCTTGTTTAAACCGGCGCCCAAGGAGACGAGGAGGCTGCTGCCCACCTTTATCACCGCACGGCGCACGCCGTCCATGATCTCCTTTCTCAGCTCTTGTTCATCCATGGGTAGCACCCCTGATTTTTTCCCATTGCCGGCCTATCTCCCGCACCACGTCGTCCACTCCTTCGCCGGTCCAGGCGGAGATTGCCAAGAGGGGAACCCCTTTGTGGCGGAAGGCATCCCTGATCTGGGATATCCGCTCCCTTACTGCGGGGAGGTCGATCTTGTTCAAGACGGCTATCTGCGGTTTCTCCACGAGGGAGGGGTGAAACCGCCTCAGTTCCTCGTTGATCTCTTCATATGGCAGCCACGGATCCCCCTCAGGATCGCCGGAGATGTCCACGAGGTGGACAAGAAGGGAGGTCCGCTCGATATGACGCAGAAACCTGCTCCCTAGCCCTGCCCCGTGGTGGGCACCGGCGATGAGTCCGGGTATATCGGCCATGACGAATGACTTGAGATCGCCGTACGAAACCACGCCCAGGCAGGGCACGAGGGTGGTAAAGGGGTAATCCGCTACCTTGGGACGGGCTGCGGATACGCGGCGCAGGAGGGTCGATTTACCCGCATTGGGGCGACCCACGATGCCCACATCGGCGAGGAGCTTGAGTTCAAGTTGGAGCCGCCGCTGCTCGCCCTGTTCCCCGGGTTGGGCAAATCGAGGGGCCTGGCGGGTTGCGGTGGCAAACCTGGCATTCCCTCGCCCCCCCCTGCCCCCTCTGATTGCCAAGAACCTCTGCCCGTCTGCAGTGAGGTCTTCCAGGATCTCTCCTGTCTCTGCATCCTTCACCACGGTGCCGACGGGGACGGAGATGATCAGATCATCACCGCTTTTCCCCTGTTGTTTTTTCCCTTGTCCATGGGCCCCGTTTTCGGCCCGATAGTGCTGCTGATACCGCAGATCCAGGAGGGTAGATAAGCCCTCTCTCGCCGTCAGGATTATATCCCCACCCTTGCCGCCATCACCGCCATCCGGTCCCCCACGGGGGATAAATTTCTCCCTCCGAAAGCTCACGCATCCCCTTCCCCCATCTCCTGCTTTGACCGAGATTCTAACTTCATCGATGAATTGCATGAATCAATAGGGAAGAGGGGTTGTAGAAAGGGTACGTGGACAAAGGGTATACAAAACTGATGAAGGGATTAGGAGGCTGGGGCATCTAGGGGGTAGACGCTGACCTTTTTTTTCTCTTTACCGGCCGTCTTATACTCTACGACGCCGTCGATCTTGGCGAAGAGGGTGTGATCGCGTCCGAGCCCGACGTTCGCGCCGGGAAAGATCCTCGTTCCCCGCTGTCGCACCAAGATGCTCCCCGCAGTAACCGTCTGGCCGCCAAACCTCTTGACGCCCAGCCGCTGACCTGCGCTATCCCTCCCGTTTCTGGAGCTTCCCCCTGCTTTTTTGTGGGCCACGCTTTCCTCCTTGAGCTGAGATAATATCCTCGATCTCGATCCAGGTATGGTCTTGACGATGTCCTTTTTTCAGGCGGTAGTTCTTTCTCCTCTTCTGTTTGAAGATGACGATCTTTTTTCCCCTCCCGTGAGAGGTTATCCGTCCCACCACCTTCACTCCCGCCACGGCAGGGGTTCCCAATTTCACCCCCTCCTCGTCCCTGATCAAGAGGACTTGGTCCAATTCGACCTTTTCCCCGACCTCGCCGCCCATCTTCTCCACCTTGATGAGGTCCCCTTTGCTTACCTTGTACTGTTTTCCACCTGTCTGCACTACAGCGTACATACTTCCCTTGCCCTCCATGAGTTTGTATTCTAACAAAAAGCAAGAAGTTTGTAAACCTAAAACAATAATGGAGGATTGTCAAGAAAGAAAGGGCAGGTCTAAAGACCTGCCCCCATCGCGCCTCACGGCATGGGCCGACGATTGTTCGGCCATATTAGAGCTTGAACACCAACAAGAGGGACACCAGGAGGGCGTAGATGACCAGCGACTCGATCATAGCCAGACCGATGATCATGGGGGTGACGATCTTTCCCGATGCCGCTGGATTTCGGGCGATCCCATCGAGGGCCGAGGTAAGAGCCCGAGACTGGCTCAGGGCTCCACCAATGGCCGCGAAGGCGATGCCAAAACCCGCCCCGATGGCGATGGCCACCTTCACGTTGGGTGGGAGACCTTCTGCAGCCGCCGCCTCTTCCGCGGCCAAGGCCACACCAGCTGCTCCTAAGGCTAGGGCTAACACTGCGATAAAAAATAAGACCTTTTTGTACACTTTCGTACCTCCTTTCTTATATAGAGCGAAGGACATGTGTCATCCTTCCTGCTCTTCATGCTCATGCCCCTCTAAAGCCCCGGCGAAGTAGGCCATGGAGAGGAGGATAAAGACCAGCGTCTGGACGAAGGCCACGAAGAGTCCCAAGACCATCATGGGCAGGGGGAGCAGAAAGGGGACGAGTCCAAAGACGACGCCGGTAACATAGTGATCACCGAAGATGTTGCCAAAGAGACGGATGGAGAGGGATACGGGGCGGACCAGGTGTCCGATGAGCTCGATGGGTATCATGAGGGGGGCCAGCCAGATAATCGGGCCGGTGAACTGCTTGAGGTACTTGATCCCATGTTCCCTGATGCCGTAGTAATGGGTGAAGCAAAAGACGGTGATGGCGCAGGCCGCGGTGGTGTTGAGGGTCTCAGTCGGGGAGTGAAACCCCGGTATCAGGCCCAGGATATTGGACGTGAAGATGAAGAGGGCCAAGGCCCCGATGATCATCATAAACTCCGGCCCCCGAGGCCCCATATTATCCTTGACGAGCTTGAGGATCCCCTCCACGATCATCTCCCCGGCGGTGCGGAAGGTCAGCTTTGCCTCAGGGATAAAGTATTTTTTTGTGTCCTTGCGCAGTCCCCTGCTCCCCAGGTAGGCGATAATCATGAGAAGAACGATCACCACAATGGCATTGGCTACATGGTGGGGGAGTTGATCCAGGAGAGGGATCGTATCGACTACGTTGAAGCTTTTATGCTCCATCCTTCTTCTCCTCTTCATCCATGTATAGGTACCCCTTGATCCCCTCCACCACGATGGCCAGAAAGATGGTGAGCAGACCCACCAGGAAGGCCACCAGGTTTATCCTCCCCTGCAGCAGGAAGGCAACCCCTCCTACGGCAGCGAGCAACGCAAGGAACTTAATGGCGTATTTAACGAAAAAGGACCCGGATATCTTTCGTTGAGAGAAGCCGCTTTCTAAGATCATCCGCAGGGCCTTGAAGTTGAGGATGCAGATGATCCCGCCTATGATCACCCCCAGGGTAATCCTCCAATCCCAAAAGGCGAGGCTCCCGAGGGTCAAGAGGGCGAGGATGACCCATTGGGTCCTCTCTATAGAGGATAGTTTTATCTCTTTTGTCATCAATCCTCTTTGTTCTCTCGCTCCAGGCGTTTCAGGGCACGATAGAGGCTCCGGAAGCCGGCGATAGCCCCAAAGATGAGAAAGATGATGAGGAACCATGGTCCTGTATCCAGCCATTTGTCGAGGTAATAGCCTAGTATGGCGCCCACCGCCACCGACAGCCCCATCTCGAGGCCGACGGTGCTGTAAGAGGCGATCTGTCTGAGTATCTTTCCTTTATCTTCGCCCGGAGGCGTCATAGTCATAGGCCCTTTCTCTGGGCGGGCAAGTGATTATAATCACATTCTTCCACGGAAGTCAATTACCACTAATGGCCTATGACCTGGTCCTGACAGGTCGATACTCCCTGCCGGTTTTGGACTGCCGTTCCCCCTCAACCATGACGATGTCGGCGGTGAAGTCGCAGGTGCCCCCCAAGAAAAAGCTGCCTACGGCGTAGATATCGACAGGCGCCTTCTTTTCCTCGAAGGAGGCGATCTTGTCGGGATTAAATCCGCCGGAGACGATGATCTTGACGTGGGAGTAACCCTCTCGATCGAGGGCCTGCCTCACCTTTTCCACCAACCGGATGTTCACACCCCGGGGGTCGAACTGCATCATCTCCTCCCAGAGCGAGCGGTCGACCATGGTATCGGCGTTGTCCAATCTTACGCCCCAGAGGACATCTTTCAGCTTCCCTGCTACTTCCAAGGAGGTCCGCACGCAATCGTTATGATAATCGACCAGGGCAATCACCTTGATATCGGTTCCTTTGGCTATGTGCTCATAGAACTTCCGGGTGGCCAGGGCCGTATCCCCGCGATAACAGGCGATGAGGGCATGGGGGATGGTCCCGATCCCCTGGGATCCCCACCATTCGGCCCCGGCATCGGTGGAGACCGCCTCGGCCCCGCCGATGCCGGCGGCATACCCATCCCCTCCCTGGCAGCTGAAGTGGTCGAAGCGTGCGCCGAAGAAGAGGACCGGTTTACCCCGGGCAGCCCGGACGCACTGGCGCACATTGGTGGCTATCTTGGTCCTGCGGGCCAAGACCCCCAGGTAGACGGTCTCCAGATGGGCAAAACTCACCGCCTGTCCCTCAATGTTCATGACGGTCTCGTAAGGCTCCAGCTCGTCCCCATCCCGCAAGGCCGTTATCTTCAGCCGGTCGAACTCGTTTGCCCAGATGGAGTCCAGCTCAGCCTCCACCTCCAGCCTCTCTTGCATCAGGGAAATGAAGCGCTCTTCATCCGTGTACCTGCTCTTGCGCAGTTCCGTCTTGATGTTCATCAGCCGATCGAAGAGTTGATAGGCCTTGTTCAGATCGGTGTAATGCCCCGTTCCTACCTGGAGGACGGCGATAGCCTCATCGACGCCGCACAGGATCGCATGTTTTTTTTGGAAGACCTGCATGGTGACGAGGGGATTACGGCGGTCTCGTTCCAGTATCAGCTTTTCCCTCCAGAAGTAGACATCGGAACGATATCCCCTCCTGATCTCCTGGATGGGGAGATCGAAGAAATAGAAGGGGAGCGCAGTCACAGAACCCCCTTGCTTTTTCCCTTTAGAGCCAGTGCTCATCGCGAGAAATCCGCTCCTCCAGGTCTATGTGATAAAACGCCTGGAGGGGGACCAAGAGCTCCCTGTTGTTCTCGTAGACGGTCTTGACCGCCGCCCTCACTATTGCCGCGGCCTTGGGGGTCATCCGTCCCAAGGGGGGCCGGCAGGGTCCCGCCGGCATCCCCAACCCCCTCATCAGGGTCTTGATGGCGGAGGGGTTTCTGAACTTGCAGGGGACCTGAAAGCCCTCGTACTCCTCCATAATCTTAACGGTGACGATCTTAAAAAGGGGATCCAGGGCCTCGGCGAGTTTCTTCCCTTTCGTCATGTCCCCTCGGCTGAGGGCGGCAGTCATTTCGGCCAGGGCCCCGGGGCATATATTGGAGATGACCGATACAACCCCCTGGGCTTTGATATCTTCCCTCGTCATCATTGCAAAGGTCATGTCATCGTCCCCGGACAGAATATCGAACGCATCACCGAGCAGTTTCCTGGTCTTGGCCATGCGTTCGAGATCGCCGGTGGCATCTTTAATTGCCCGAACGTTTTTATACTTACGATGCAAGATAGCCAGATCCTCTACCTCCAGTTGGGTCCCGGTCCTGGCCGGGATAACATAGGGTGTGATGAAGGTTTTTGGGAACTCCTTGGCGACTACCTCATAATATTCCGTCCTGAGCTCCAGAGAGGAGGGCCCGTTATAGTAGCAATCCATCAGCAGGACAGCCTCCGCCCCTACCTCGACGGCATGTTTGGTGCCCCTTAAGGCCTCTTGCGTGGAGTTGCTCCCGGTGCCGGCCATTACATACGTCCTCCCTTTGGCCAGCTTCACCACCTCTTCAATGATCTGGTTGTGTTCCTTCCAGTCCACCGTCGGAGACTCCCCCGTGGTGCCTGTGGGGATCACTTTGACTCCCCCCTCAATCTGAAAGTTCACGTTCTTGCGCAGGCCCTCCAGATCCAACGCTCCCTTCTCTGTAAAGGGGGTAATGAGGGCTGTCCAGCACCCCTCTAATCGCTCAAATGGCATAATCCTTCTCCCTTAAATAAAGATTACCTCAGATCTTTCAAAAAAAGTAAAGGAAAGGAGGGGAAAAGTCAAGTTCAGAAAGGAGGAGGCTTATGGCTGAGGGTTATGTGCCCTCTGCCGAATGACCTCGTAGAGGATAATGGACCCGGCCACAGAGGCGTTGAGGGAGTTGGCATGCTGCTTCATGGGTATCGATACGAGGAGGTCGCATTCCCTCTTGATCAATGACCTCATCCCTCGCCCTTCTCCCCCGATGACCACGGCGACGGGGATCGTCAGATCTTGATGGTAGAGATCCGTTGGCGCCTCCGCAGCGGCGCCTACCACCCATATATCCCTTTCTTTGATCTTTCTGAGGGTGGAAGAGATATTGGCGACGCGGACCACAGGGATGTGAAAGACCGCCCCGGCAGAGCTCTTTGCGACGGCAGGGGTGATCCCGGCCGCCCTGTCCTTGGGGATGATCACCCCCCAGACTCCGCAGGCGTCGGCGGTGCGGATGAGGGCCCCCAGGTTTCTGGGGTCTTCAATCCCATCGAGGACCAAAAGAAAAGGCGGGTCGTCTCGCCGTTGGAGGACCTCGTCAAGATCGGCATAGTTAAATTGATCGGTGAAACTTACCACCCCCTGATGCGGGGCGTTTGCGGTGAGGGAGTCCAGCTTAGAGCGCTCCACTCTTATAATAGGGATTCCCTTTGCTTCAGCCATGCCGATGATCCCCTCCAACCTCGCGAGGCCCCTGCCCTCCGCCACCCAGACCTCTTTGATCCGGCAGCGGCTTGATCTCAGGGCCTCAGACACTGGGTTTATCCCGTAGATCCAGAAATGCTTCATAGTCTTTCCAGCGCTCTAGTGCAATGGTATCTAGAAAGTTACGCCCTTGCAAGGGCTTTCGTCCGCCGCCTCTTGCCAAAAACAACAAATTTTGCGACAATTAACCCTGAAAAACTCAAACAACTCGAGGAGGTATTCGATCAGAGACCTTATAGGGTCCTGAACTAAAGAGTCCCTCGAGGGATCTTTAACGATCGTGAGGAGCGTACTCTTGCATCTGGCTGAGAGGTATTCATCGAATTAGATCCGATGGGACAGTTGACGACAACATTGGCTTGGGGGCAAAAATGATCTCTGCGGTCATATTGGCTGGCGGGAAGGGAACCAGGTTTTGGCCTCTCAGCAGGGAAAACTGCCCCAAACAGATGCTCAATATCGTCGGGGAGGATACGCTTCTTCGGCAGACGATCAAGAGATTACATGGATGTATTCCATTGGATGATGTATGGATCATTACAACGAATACCTTGGCGCAAGATATCCGTTTTCATTTGAAGCCCCTGGGCGACGATGCAGAGAGAATCCGCTTTATCATAGAGCCATCGGGCAGAAACACCGCCCCTGCCGTCGCCCTCGCTGCAATTACCCTGAATAAACTTTCATCCGACTCTGTAATGGTCGTGATGCCCTCGGACCATATCATCACGGATACAAAGCAATTTCAGAATAAACTCCGATTGGCCATTGAGGCTGCGGAGGAGGGGTATTTAGTTACCTTTGGCATTGTACCCACCAGGCCTGAGACTGCTTACGGATACATCAGATCAGGAAAACCCTTGCGAGACTCCGCCCAGGACATCTTCCATGCAGAAGGATTTTTTGAAAAACCTGATTTAAAAACCGCAGAGGCCTTTCTCCAGCAGGGAAGCTATTATTGGAATAGCGGCATCTTTGTATGGAAGACCGCGAAGATCCTTAAAGAGATTGAGAACCATCTCCCCTCGCTTTTCGGGCAATTGAAGAAGATTGACGAATTGAATGATTTGAAAAGTGAACCCTTTAAGGAGATCTATTCTTCCCTGGAAAACATCTCCATAGATCACGGTGTGATGGAAAAGAGTCGCGATGTCCTGATAATACCCGCTGACTTTGGATGGTGTGATTTGGGGAACTGGACGGCCTTGAGCGATGTCTTGGCAAGGGATGAACAAGGGAATATCCTCCAGGGGAACGCAATCGATATCGGGAGTGAAAATTGTACCGTGATCGCTGGTGATCGTGTCCTGGCAACCATAGGGCTCAAGGATATGGTGGTCATCGATACCGCTGATGCCACCCTTGTCTCATCAAAGGAAATGGTCCATGAAGTTAGGAAGGTTGTAGAGACATTAAAAAGAAATAACCGGGAAGAGCATCTGGTTCACCGGACCGTGGAGAGACCGTGGGGGAGTTATACCGTATTGGAGAAAGGCGATCGGTATAAGATCAAGAGGATCGCCCTTCATCCGAAGGCTAGATTGAGTCTCCAAATCCACCGTCATCGAAGTGAGCATTGGGTGGTCGTCTCCGGAACGGCCAGGGTGACGAGGGGTGAAGAGGTCTTTGATGTCAACTCCAATGAGAGCACCTTCATACCGATTGCGGTGAAACACCGTTTAGAAAACCCAGGTCTTATTCCCCTTCAGATCATAGAGATCCAGAATGGGGATTATGTAGAGGAAGATGATATTGAGAGATTCGATGATGCGTATGGAAGGACATAGCGCCCTAAAAGGGCGGACAAGAGAGGAACTCAAATAGATCGAAAACCTGCTCAACAATGGATCTTGTAAGTTCCGGAACTATAAAATGCCTAATGAAGTCTTTGACGAACATGTTGCACATGGTTCTTGAATCTGACAATAAAGATTTTAAACGGGAAAAAAATCTTCTTTTCTTGTTAACAAAGAAGGACGTAACGTTAACGTATAAAAAAACAGTACTTGGTATTTTTTGGTCGTTATTAAATCCCATCCTTCTGGCAATAGCGCTTTTTGTTGCTTTTGAAATTTTTGTGAGAATTCAAATGGAGAATTATATCTTCTTTCTCCTCTCTGCCCTTTTCCCTTGGAACTGGCTTTCTGCATCTGTCACTATTCCCCAAGAGCCACTCCCGAGAAGATCGTCAGAGAGGGGAGGAAGGAGAGTGTAGACTATCTGGTTATTGAGGGGAAGGGAACGGGAATCTCAGGATCTTTTGCCCCTTTCGAGTAGAAAGGTGAGCAGGAACTCGTCCTTTGCCATCCCTATAGCAAGAAGGGGAAGACAATGTATGTCTATAAGATGAAAAAGTAGAATGATCCTTCTCAAAAGCCCTCATAAGATTCTGCCGCGATCTATACCTTGCCAAACCCGAGACAGACGTTGTTCCCTCCGAAGGCGAAGGAGTTGGAGATGGCAATCCGTATCCCTTTTTCCCTGACCTCATTGGGGGTATAGTCGAGGTCGCACTCCGAATCGGGGGTGGTATAGTTGATGGTGGGAGGGATGACCCCCTCGTGCAGGGAGAGAAGGGTAGCGACTGCCTCGATGACCCCTGCTGATCCCAAACAGTTTCCGATCATCGCTTTGATGGAACTGATAGGTATCTCATAGGCCTTCTTGCCGAAGGCCATCTTGACTCCCCTAGTCTTCACCACTTCGTTGAGCGGGGTCGCTGTCCCATGGGCTTTGATGTAATCCACCTCCTCAGGGGCGATCCCCTCATCCGCCAAGGCCAATCTAATGCATCTAGCGATCCCTGTCCCTGAGAGTTCGGGGGTCAATAAAGAGGTGTCTGAAGATCATCTTGGGAAGGCGATTAAAACCATAGAAACCTACGATTAGGTTTTAAAAAAGAAAGGAATCCGCTTTATTTTTCTTCCGATCCCGAACAAGGAGAATATTTATCACGATTATCTGCCAGACCATCGAAGGCCTATTTTTTAGAACAGCTGATTTTGGAGTTAAAAAATAGAAATACCAAAACTGTTGATACTCAAAAAGCCTTTGAGGATGAATACAGAAAAGATTCGGCCATGCTCTATTTTTTCGATGATACCCATTGGAATTCAAAGGGTGCACAATAGGCAGCAGATCTAACCGCCCGGTTGATCGAGAAGAAAAATGACGGATCCAGTTCTACAAGATGATTCCTCCTGCCACCGGCCTTCCTTCCTTTTCCAGTACAAATCTTCCCATCTCAGGGATATGATTAAAATGGTCCACGACGGCCGGGGCCTTCAGTCGTATCATCACATCCGCTATCTCTGCGTTCTGGATGGACGAAACATTTTTTTCCGTTAATTTCATTGAGGCGGGATCGAATTTCTTATAAATCTTTTCAATCCGGCACGGAATTTCCTGGGTCACACACTTGAAGAGAAGTGTTTCCCCTCGTTGATAAACACTTTGTTCCATCCAGAAGATATTGGTTCTGATTCTATCGGAGATCGTCGAGGAGAGATTTCCGGCGATGACCTGTCCCCTCTCTGCTTGAGATCTACCCTTCAGGATGATTCCGATCGACTCTTCACAGCCGGCCTCTGTTATACCTCGGGCCAAGAATTTTTTGATACTCTTTACTATTACCTTTTTCTTTTCAGGCAAAAGAAATAAATTCTCTCCCTTCACAAGATGACCCGATTCGATTCGGCCCACCAAAATCTTTTTCCCATTCATTGTATAGCGATCCTGAATAGGAAACCGTAATGGCTTCTCTTCGACTTTTAATTCGCGAAAGGTGTCCAGGGCCTGCAATACGGTAGGGCCATTAAACCATGAAATTTTTTCCGAGGGTCTGGCCACATTATCACCATGAATGGCCGAGATGGGAAGGATAAAAGTGGGATGGACGTTTAATCCATTTAAGAAATCGGTAATCTCCCCCTTCAACCCCAGAAATTTTTCTTCAGAATAATTGACCAGGTCTATCTTATTTAATAAGACACATATCTGCTTCAGACCCAGCATGCCTAAAATATAGGCATGCCGTTTGGTCTGGTCCCGAATCCCTTCAAAGGAATCGATGATCAACAAGGCAGCCTCCGCCTGGCTGGAGCCCGTGATCATATTTTTTAAAAATTCTTTATGTCCGGGCGCATCGATAATGACATATCTTCTTTTTGGCGTTTTAAAAAAGGTTTGGGTGGTATCGATTGTGATTCCTTTTGATCTCTCCTCTTCGAGGCAGTCCATCACAAAGGCGAATTCTACGATCTTGCCCAGCATCTCAGAGCTTTTCTGGATTTCAGAATATTTGTCGGGGGGTAAACAACCCGTATCATAGAGCAATCTGCCGATCAGCGTGCTCTTCCCATGATCCACATGTCCCACAATCACGATGGGAAGGGCTCTTTCTTCACCGTTCATACAATTTTTCCTCCTTCACATATACCCCAGGGCTCTCAGCTTCTGCATCGTATAGATATTCTCTTTGTCCTGGGCCCGGCCGGACCTTTCCGAAGTTTTTGAGGTCCTGATTTCTTCAACGATGTCTTCAATCGTTTGAGCATTGGAATCGATGGGGGAACAACAGGTCTCGCAGCCGATGCTTCGGAACCTTTTTCCATTCCTGCTAAAGTAGAGCGGTACAATGGGAAGTTTCTCCCGTTTCACATAGTCCCAGATGTCATATTCCGTAAAATGAAGAAGGGGATGAATTCGAAAATGTTCCTCTTCTTCCACCGTGGACTGGTATTGATCCCACAATTCCGCGGGTTGATTTTCATAGTCCCATTTAAACTGGGAATCCCTCGGAGAGAAGTACCTCTCTTTTGCCCTGATACCATGTTCATCCCTCCGAATCCCCAAAAGGATCGCTTTCAGCTTATACTTTTTGATCACCGATTTTAGCGCATTGGTTTTCAGCTCGTTACAGCAATCCAGCTTGCTTCCCTGACCCGGGCCCATTCCTTCCTTTAATTTTTTCTCATTTCTTCCGATGATAAGATTGAGATTCCATTCTTTTGCCTTTTCATCCCGGAATCGGTACATCTCCGGGAATTTATAGCCGGTGTCAATATGAATGATGGGAAAAGGGATTTGACCGAAGAAGGCCTTTCTGCAAAGCCAGAGCAAGGTGGTCGAATCCTTGCCCACCGACCAGAGCATGGCGATATTTTTGAATTGATAATAGGCTTCACGAATAATATAGATGCTTTTGTTTTCCAATCTTGTGAGATGATCCATAAATCATTCTCCTATTGCGTATAATATTGAATAATGTGTTCCGTTAGATTTTCGATAGACGGTTTTTTTGAAAAAGAAATATCTTCTGGAAGAATGCAGAAGGCGTCATGCCAGGTATGCATTCCTGTCAAGATGTTTTTACCAAAAAGAGTATTCTTCCCCAAACTGCCTTTTAAATCATATCCATCTTTAGGGAGGCAGACCAGATCCGGAGCCATACGGGTCTGGGGGCCTTGATAGATCTCATTTTTTTCGAATATCTTATCAATGACCTCTTCCCCGTTATTCCCTTTCATGTTCCTCAAGACCCCCTTGATCTCCCCTAATAAATCCGGCCTCTCTTCGCTTGTCACGGGACCCCGGCGATACCGATCCCGATCATGGATATGTATCCGGCCAGGATCCAGAACAAAGGCGCGGCTCTTGGGGTCGACCCTTTCGTAGAAGTCACCTTCGCTTCTCAGGGTCAGGTATCCTTCCTCTTCTAAAAACCTATTGAGATAAACTTCTTTCTTAATCGGAGCGAATCCATGATCGGAAAGGATCATTAAAAATCCATTCTCCGAACCTTTTTCGAAAAACGTATCATACAAATATTTTATATAGTTATCCAATTCAATGTAGAACCGAAGAAATGATTCATAATAAGGATTTTCCTTGTCTTTTGAAGCGTCAAAGAAGAAATGGTGAAGGCGATCTGTCTCGGTGATGCAAGCGAAGAAAAGGTCCCAAGCTTCTTCCATAAAAAAGTGAGAGATCGCTTTTTTACGAATCTCAAAACATTCAAATAGGCTCTTCATAAAGGCGGTTTTATCTTCTCTAGCCCTTTCAGCCTCCACATCGATGAGGTAATTCATCGAATGAAGATAGGTATAAGCAGATTCAGGGAAGCTGGCCTTCTTCAAATCGATGGCGACAAAACCGGAGACCAGTATGCCGTTCATCGGCAAGGCAGGATAGGTATGAGGGACATTAAAAATAATGGATCGATAGGAAGAGCTTATTTTTTTAGGATATTTTTGGGACAGGGTCGAGGTTTTATTATTTGTCTTTCCGATCATTTCCCAGAAGGTGGGCGCTTTGACGTCCTTAGAATTTGGGAAAGATAAGGAATAGTTTTCCGGATCAATATCGGTAAATCCATAGATTCCATGTTCCCCGGGATTAACTCCGGTGTTGAAAGATGTCCAGGAAACCGAAGAAATGTCAGGGATAGAGGCATTCATCTGGTGAAGCGTAAAATTTTGGCTCAAAATCTTTTTCAGGTTCGGCATGACATCATTATTTATGTAGGTGCTTAAGAGGGAATAGGGAACCCCATCGATCCCAATGATAAGCGCCTTTTTTTTCTTCTTAGAAAATAATTTCATCTTTAAGTCACTGGTTGAATCCCGATTATCCCGTATTTTTGAATTTTAACTTATTTCTCCTGAAATGTAAGCACGGGTTCTTGCATCTTGGGGGGAGCTGAAAAACTGTGCTGCAGGGCCGTGTTCGACCAACTCTCCCAGGTAGAGGAAAATCACATAATCGGCTATGCGCCGTGCCTGGCGAAGGATATGGGTGACAACCACAATTGTATAGTGATTTTTCAGGGTCTTAAACTGTTTTTCGATCAGCTGCGCCGAAATGGGATCAAGGGCGGATGTCGGTTCGTCGGCAAGGATGACCTCGGGTTCGACTGCCAGCGCCCGCGCCAGCGCTAACCGTTGCTGTTGGCCGATGGAAAGCTGTGTTGCCGGCGCGTGCAGCCTCTCCCATACTTCATCCCAGAGGCCGGCAAGACGGAGGTAGTATTCGACCAAATAGGCCATCTCCGGGTTTTTCCTGGATCTCATTTTTTCCTGTCTGCCGTTCGGACACAATGAATCGATGGGGATATGTTTTTCCAATTCATGAATCTGTTCGAGAAGGTCCTTTCTGTTCATCCTGTGAATTCTGGGTCCGAAAGTAATATTATCTTGAATAGACATGGGAAGAGGGTAGGGCTTCTGAGAAAGGAAGCCCACCTTTTTTCTCAGGGCCAGGAGGTCGGCTTTTGCGTCATAAATATTGACACCGTCAATTCGAACCTCTCCTTCCACCTTGATTTCCTCATAGAGGTCAACCAGACGATTCAGGCTTTTAAGAAGGGTTGTCTTTCCACAGCCGGAGGGTCCGATGATCGCGGTGATCTGGTTGTTCGGAATATCCACGGTAATATTTTGAAGCACTTTTTGATTTCCATAAGCAACCAGTAGATTCGACAAGCTAATATGCGGCATTTAAGTATCCTACCTTACAATGTGTTTTGAGAACCGGCGGCTCAATAGCCTTGAAATAAGGCTGACTAGGAGAACGATGATCAACAAAATGAGGGCTGAGGCATAAGCCCGTTGCTGAACTTCAGGGATAGGAGTGGCCACCTGGAAAAAAACGGCAAGGGGGAGAGAGGCCACCGGGTCGAAGAGAGATCGGGGAATGTAATCGGTGTAACCGGCCGTGAATAGAATAGAGGCTGCGTCTCCGATCCCGCGGCCAAAGGCAAGGAGAACTCCCGTAATGATCCCTGGCAGCGCCTGCCTCAGGACCACCGTGAGGGTCGTCTCGATTCTTGTGGCCCCCATGGCATAAGAGGCCTCTTTCAATTCAGGAGGGGTCATACGAATGACTTCTTCAATGGATCGTATCATGATGGGCAACATGAGAAGGGTCAGGGCAATGATTCCGCCCAGCAAGGAAGCCCTCAACCCGAGGTAAACCATAATGATAAAACCAAAAGCTCCATAGACGATGGAGGGGGTTCCCCAGAGGATGTCCAGAGAAAGCCTGGTGATTTGAGCAAGTCGGCGGCCTAAATATTCCTTTTGTAAAGCGAAGGCGATGGGAAGCCCAAACAGGAAGGATAGCAGCGAAGCGCCAAACGCGAGACAGAGAGACCCGACGATGGCATTCGCGATTCCGCCTCCTTTGCCGAGGTAGTAACCCCCTTCCGGGGTTTGGATAAGCATCGCCAGGTTGAGAGAGGAGGCGCCCCGCATGACGATGACGATCAGGATGCCTGCGAGGACAGCGAGAACCGATGTAATGGAGGCAATCATGAGAACCTTGAACACGGATTCCTCAATCTTTCTTGATTTCATCTGTGGTTACCTCTTCTCGATCCGCATGAGCGTGAGATGGGCGGTGATATTAAAGGCGCTGACCACCAGCAACAGGATCAGGGCCGAAAGCAAGAGTGCGGAATTGTAAAGGGGGATGGACATCATCTCACCGTAATTATTAGCCAGCAAAGCCGGAAGCGGATACGCAGGATCAAAGACCGAAGTCGGGACCTTGGGGACATTTCCCACAATCATCAGGACGGCAATGGTTTCACCAAATGCCCGTGCAAATCCAAGAACGATGGCTGAAAGAATTCCATGAAAGGCGTGCCTCAGGACGACATGTTTGATGGCTTCCCACCTTGTCGTTCCCAGAGATAAGGCCGCTTCCCTGGCCTGGAGAGGCACGGTTCGAAGCACCTCCAGCGAGACAGAGATGATAATGGGAGAGGCCATGATAGCAAGAATGATTCCTCCGGCCAGTAGGCTGTAACCGGTGGTTGGGGTGTCAAACATCTTTCCGAGAGCACACACAAAAGGTACGACGACGATCACCCCCCAGAGTCCGTAAATGACGGAGGGAATGGCTGCCATGATATCAACGGTCACACGAGCGAGCTCCCGAAAACGGTGATGCGCATATTCTGAAAGATAGATGGCGCTCAAGAGACAGACCGGAATAGCCAGGATCATGGCGATGGCAGTGACTTCCAGCGTTCCAATAATGAATGGATAAAAGCCGAATTCACCTTTCAGAGGATGCCAATTTGAAGAAAGAAGGAGATGGAAGATCGATTTCTTTTCGAGAATAGGGATTGACTTGATCAATAAGCCAAGACCGATCAAGAGGACAATCGAGTTGGCAAAAGCCACGGCTAAAATCATGGTTTTAGCAGCAAGCCGATCCTTGACCTGTCTCCAGACCATATTGTTAGATTCCCCCAATGTATGTTTATGGCTGCCGAAAAATGATTTTTTTCAAATTGCCCAAAATTGAAATTCTCGTACAGGGACAATTCATGAATTGCCCCGCCATGAATTAATCCCCCAGTTTTTTCAAAGCGGCATTGACCTGGGTTTTTGTCAATTGAATATATCCTGTTTCATCGACATATTTCTGACCATCCGTCAAAATCCATCGGATGAATTCCCTGGAGAGATCCTTGAAACCATCCTTCGTCAGGAGATAGAGATCTCTTGCCGGAGGAGAAGGATAGACTCCGGAGGCAATCGCTTGAATGGCTCTGCTTTTCGTTTTTAAATCTTCTTTGGGATCGATCTTTCCATTTTCGTTTAAATCAATAGGAACGACACGGAGCCCTTTGGGCGGAAGGCCTGACTTAAAATCGAAAGCATAATTGAGATTGTTGAATCCAATTCCAAGCGGATCTTTTCTGACCGCCTCGGCCAAGCCGGGGTCCCCATAGACGCCAATGCCCTGAAGGTCTTCCTGGTTTTTCTTCCCCAGGTATTGTGCCCATGTCTCAGCAGCGCCACAGGAGTCTGACCTTGTGTAGACATTGACCTTATATTTAGCGTTCGTTGTTTTAGAGTCTGCCTGGACAATTTCGCCCCAAGTCATCTCCCTTCCTTTTATCCAGAGGTCCATGAAGATCTGTTTCTTGATCCCTTTTTGTGACAAACCCTTATGGAGGATGAGGTTCTCATTATTCATCATCGGGAATACTGCATCTTTCACAACGGGGACATAAACGGCGCCCTGTTTGATTTCTTCAGGGGATATTTCCCTGGATACCATTCCAATGTTCACAAGGCCTGACAGGGCATCGGCCGCTCCCTTACCGGCGCCTCCGGCAGAAATATCCACCCTTATATTGGGATGAACCTTTTTGAACTCCTCTCCCCACTTCACCATCATCGGGTAAAGAGCCCAGGCACCGGATACTCGGATGGTCCCCTGAAGCTCCTTAGCTGCATTAGGAGGCGCCGGCCTGTTTGCTTTCTCCTGCCCAAAAGAGGAAGACGTCATCATGAGGAAAAGACTCAAGGCGATGCTCAAACCAATTAATCCGATTTTGCCAATTTTTAGCTGCATACTTTTAGCCCTCTCTTTCATGAAGCGTTGAACCCCTATTATAAATATCCGAGCGATTTTAATCTCTTCTTAACCAATTCAATTTCCTTTTTTGAGAGCGAGGGTTCTTTTTCAACCGTCCTTGAAGAGATAAGATCCCTGAGAATATAGACGATAAATTCAGTGACGGAATTGAAGCCGCTCCCCCCGATAATGTTACTAAGGTTATCATAAAGGGGCCTGGGTATCTTGATCGTGACCTTTCCCTGTTCCTTCTTCATATGGACTCCTATAATACTCTTATAGGAGTGCACCCCCTATTTGTCAAGTTTTTTTTATGAGAGGCTTAGAAACGACTATACGCTCCCTTGATAAGCTATCTAATCAGTGATTTCTGGATTTTTTCAGAAATCTATTATATCATCAGTGATTATGAACAGATACTATACGCACCTAACCAGTGAGGAGCGGGACATCATAGCCGTTCTTCAGGCGCAGGGAAGAAGGCCCAGTGAGATTGCACGGATTCTGGGGCGCAACAAAAGCACCATCTGCCGAGAACTCAAACGAAATAAATAACCTGTGTACACTGTCTATGTGACTCATCGCGACCATGAGCGGGCTGGTAAACGCAAAGGGCACGCTGCCCGCAGAGGGCGGCTCAAGAATGAGTTGATCATGGGCTACATTATTAAGAAGCTCCATCTGGGATGGAGCCCTGAACAGATAGGCGGCGCACAGACATATTTCTGTGAACCGTATCTCAGCTGGGTAAAGCGCTCGGCGGAACATACCATCGAGCTTATCAGGCGCTCCTTGCCAAAGAAGATAGATTTTGCGATAATTACATAATTACCTTAGGGCAACTCAAACGGATCGAACATTTACTCAATAACAGACCTCGCTAGGTCCTGAACTAGAAAACTCTCAATGAGATCTAGAGGGAAAGTGTTGCGCGTGCTTTTTAGCAAAAGGGCAATCCGATGATACCGTTTCTTCTCACCTGGAAAGAGGCCCTCTTTTTTACCGGTGCCCTTGTTGTTGTTCTAACCCCCTGGAGCAAGGATTTTCGATGGCAGCTCCTGTTGGGACTTTTTATCTATCTGTTGAACAAACCTTTGATTGCCAACTTCCACCCTGGGGAGGTGGGGTGGTGGCTGGAAGACCCCGCTGCCTGGATCACCGCGGCAACCTGGGTGGGGGCTGTGGTGACATCTTTGTTTTGTCTCAAAGGTATAAAAGGTCAAGGGGTGTGGAATGCCCTCTTAGGGGTATCGTGGCAGCCCCACCTTATCGCTTTTTCCCTTATAGTATTGGCAATTTTTCTCTTCAATCTTGTTGCTATCTCCCCACAGTTTAAGGTTCGTCCCGACTATTCTTTCGTTATCTTAATCGCTAATGTCCCCATGCAGTACTTCATAGGACTCTATCTTTTGAAGCCATCTGAAGAATCTGCCAAACATCTATTCTCCCTCGTCGTAGCAGGAGTTTTGCTCTTTATTCTTTCTGTGAGCTTTTTGTACCTGCACGGGGCGGTTTCTGAATACAGAGCGCTGCTCAAGATCCCACCGACTCAGAGGGGGGTTTCTGAATTGATAGGGAGATGGGAGTCCTTGCTGGAGAGGAACACGGTGCCCTCCATCGGTGCCATAAGGGTGACGGCCTACGGTAGGATAGGGGATTTGAAGCTCTCGCTCGGTGATTTGGAGGGGGCGCGGCAAGGATACAAGAAGGCATTGCGGGAAGCGCCCGATGATGTTACGGGCTCTATTGGTCTGGCAAGGCTCCTGATCCGGTCAGGAATATCAGAAAAGGCGAGAGAAGCCCTTAAGAAAGTGATAGACTACCATCCCTTTCTCTCCTGGGAAAGGCTAGCAGAATTGTTTCCACCTCTCCAATTTCAGGAGATCTGGATATTGGCAGCGGCCTTGGAGGCGGAAGGCAGGCAGGAGGAGGCCTTTCGTGCATATAGAGAGGCCTGGCAGATACAGCCTGAAGATCCCCTGGTGAACCTCGGCTTGGGCAGGATATACCTTGCCCGAGGGGACTATGAGGAGGCCATTGGGGCCTTCAAAAAGACACTCGCCAGGTTACCCCGCCACCTTTATGCCCTCTCCTCACTCATCGATACCCATGAACAAGAGGGGAGGCAGGATCTGGCTCAACACTATCGTGAGATCATTCTAAGGGATATGGTTACCCATCGCATCCGACCCTCAGAGTGGAGAGGCAAGGCTGGTGGGAACCTGTATTGGAATAAGGCGGGGTGTCATGCCCAGGTAACGTTGCTTCGGGGCAGGGTGTTGTTTACGATTCAGGCCCGGGGCACCCCAGCCCGGGGGATATGGCCCCACATGGTGGTCATGTTGGACAAAGAGGTCATTGGAGAGGCCGATGTGACGAGCGCAGAATGGAAACCCTATTCCTTCACCAAGGATGTGCAGACAGGTGAATATCTGCTCTGGGTCTATTTCACCAATGACCTCTGTTTGGTACAAGAGCGAGATGGTAAAAAGGTCAGGGAGGATAGGAATCTGTTTGTGGGGGCCGTGGAGATGACCTCTGTGAGATGATGGTACATCTTGAGGCTATATCCCTGTGGGGGCTGCGAACTTGACACAAAGAGATTTTTTATGTATTTTATGTGAAAAATTTATCTTGTTGTTTGAAAGAACAAGGATTTTGGGCCTTATAGAGATTTAGCGTTAAGGCAGTAGAAACTGTGCGCGCGAAAGATTACAGTGTGAACGCATGAATTTTGGGCTGACGGTAAAGACTCCCTTGAAATCAGCGGGTATTTCCGGAGGCACACAAGATGCAAAATGAGGATAGGGCAAGAGAACAGCTGATGCATGAATTGGCGGAATTGCGCAAACGGGTTTCCGAATTGGAGGCCGCAGAAGCTGAGCACAAGGAGATGATGGAGCCATTGTCGCAGGGTAAGGAGAACTATTACGATTTCTTCAAGAACTCAAAGGACGCGCTCTATAGTACCGGACGAGATGGCAGGTTCGTTGAAGTCAACCAATCTTTTTTGAACCTCTTTGGTTATACGAGAGAAGAGTTGGGAAATCTCAAGACACAGGAGACGTATGTTAATCAGAGTGATCGGTACAGGTTTCAGCAGGAGATAGAACAAAGGGGATTTGTATTGGATTATGCGATGAGACTTTGCAAGAAGGATGGGACAGAGCTGGACTGCCTAGTTTCTGCAACGGTGCGGCGGGCAAATGACGGAAACGTTCTGGGATACCAGGGTATCATCCGGGATACCACCGAACACAAGCGGGCTGCGAAAGAACTGCGTATAAAAGAGAATGCCATAGCATCTTCCATCAATGCTATTGCTATGGCTGATCTTGAAGGGAATCTGATATATGTGAATCCTTCTTTTCGTAAGCTGTGGGGATATGAGGAGAAGGAATTGTTAGGCAGGCCTGCCGTCGAATTTTGGCAGGAAGCCGAAAAGGCATTGGAGGTAATAGAGGCGTTGCGTGAAAACGGAGATTGGCTAGGGGAGCTCACTGCAAAGAGAAAAGATGGCTCTGCGTTTTGCGTTCAGCTCTCCGCAAACATGGTTGCCGATGAGATTGGTAATCCCATCTGTATGATGGGTTCATTTGTAGAAATCACCAAACAGAAGAGGGCAGAGGAGGCGCTGAAGGAGAGCAAGGAACGGTTCCGTTCTCTGGTCGAAGCTACCAGTGACTGGCTATGGGAAGTGGATCAAAACGGCGTCTATACCTATGCCAGTCCGAAAGTCAAGGAGCTACTGGGATACGAGCCTGAGGAGATCATCGGCAAGACGGCGCTCGATCTAATGCCTTCGGATGAAGCTGAACGCGTTGGCGCACTGTTCCGCGACATCGTGGCTTTCCAAAGGCCCCTTGAGAGGTTGGAGAACGTGAACCTCCACAAGGATGGCAGACGAGTATTCCTCGAGACAAGTGGCGTGCCGATCTTTGACAACAACGAGAATCTTTTAGGCTACCGGGGCATTGACCGGGATATCACCGAGCGCAAGAGAACTGAAGAGGCACTGCGCGAGAGCAAAGAGCTTTACCGCGTCCTTTTCGAGAACGCACCGGTGGGCATTGGTATAGCTGCCCTCGATGGACGTATCGTGGCCGGCAATAAGGTCATGCATCAGATAACCGGTAACTCTGAAGAGGACATTGGGAAGCTCAATGTGAGAGACATCTATGTGCATCCTGAAGATCGCGACCTCCTCTTGAGGCGGTTTCTAAGAGATGGGTCGGTGCAAGAGTTTGAGACGAAAATGAAGCGCAAGGACGGCACAGTCTATGATGCGAGCATAACCGTAAACCGGATCATTGTAGATGGCGAGAACTGCATTCTGGCCATGCTCAGGGACATTACCACGCATAAAGAGGCAGAGAAAAAGCTTATAAACTATCAACAACAGCTTCGCTCTCTGGCGTCTGCATTGTCTTTGGCCGAGGAGCGGGAACGACGGCACATCGCCACGTATCTACATGACCATATCGGCCATTCCCTGGCAATATGCAAAATCAAGTTGGGCTTGCTGCGAGAATCACTGGCACCCCTTTTTCAAGACGGATATTTAGATGAGATCAGGGAGCTTATCGAGCAAGCGATTCAAGGCACGCGGTCTTTGACATTCGAACTCAGCCCTCCTGTCCTCTATGAGATGGGGCTAGTACCGGCATTGGAATCACTGGCTGAAAACGTCGGTCAACATTGCGGAATCCGGGTCAAGGTTAAAGATACCGACCATCTCATGAAGCTGGGAGACGATCTTAAGATTCTACTCTTTCAAACAACACGTGAGTTGCTGACAAATGTTGGCAAGCATGCACAGGCACGAAACGTAGAAATAGATATTCGGAGATACGAGAAAAAGGTACAAATTAGGATTCAAGACGACGGCGTCGGATTTGACACAGCCCAACTGCTATCCGTCAGCACGAAAAACGGCGGATTTGGTCTCTTTAGCATTCGGGAGCGATTACATCATGTCGGGGGGCATTGTGATATCCAATCTCAGCCCAACGGTGGAACATGTGTGACAATTGTTGCGCCCCTGGAAACCAAGGAGTAGCGCGGTGAGTATCAGAGTACTTCTTGCAGACGACCATACGATTGTTCGCGAAGGCATCCGTGCATTACTTAATAGGAAGCCCGACATAGAAGTGGTGGCAGAGGCAGAAAGCGGACGCATGGCACTACAGATGGCCCCCGAGGTGATGCCCGATGTAATCGTCATGGATGTCAGTATGCCTGACTTGAACGGGATTGAAGCTACTCGTCAGCTTATCGCCGCACTGTCAGACGTTAAGGTGATTGCCTTATCAATGCATTCAGACAGTCGATTGGTGGTGGAGATGCTCAATGCGGGAGCGTCAGGGTACCTCTTGAAGGATTGCGCCTTTGAGGAGCTGGAAGCCGCAATTTATGCCGTGATGAATGGTCAATTCTACTTAAGCCCTAGGATAGCCAAGAATGTTATTGAATATTATAAAGGGCTTGACTTGCCACTAGATAAATCAAATGTTTTTAGCGTTCTGACAGTAAGGGAACGTGAGGTGCTGCAGCTTCTGGCTGAAGGCAAACATGCGAAGCAAATCGCATCCTACCTCCAGGTGAGCCCAAAAACCATTGAAACGCAACGTCGTCGAATTATGAAGAAGTTGAATATCAAAAGCATAGCCGAACTCACCAAATTGGCCATCCGTGAAGGGCTAACTGCCCTCGAAGACTGATTGCCCCGGCAAAGGCAACGGACCTCCTAACCGTTCCTACCTTATTCCAAATATCACTTAAAGGCATTTCGAAGGCAAAAATCAGGGATTGCCTTATTGACAGTGGCCTTATTGTGTGCATAGATAGTACAAACAATCCACCCCTGATTCTCTAAAAAAGTATAACAATACCAGCGAACCTTTGTGGAGTGGGGGATGAGAAAGAAGGGTTTTCAGCAGGTGGTAACAGGAGTTCCAGCGGGATAGAGACATCCTGGGGGCTTTTTTTCATTTATCACTGAGGGAGGAAAAGGGGGAAGGAGGGAAGGTATTATGAAGAAGGTTATATGGCTGATTATCTTGTTTCTGGCCTCCCTGGCCTTGGAGGATAAGGGGTCTGTGTGGGCATAGATGACGAGGATTTCATTATATATAATAAATAAAAGAAGGCGGTAAAGAAAAGAAATGAAAAAATACGTTTTGCTTTCAATCCTGTTTTTATTGAGTTGCATTTTAACCCGACCTGTCTATTCTCAAACCGCGGCCCTGATCTCCGACCACCTGACCGCACAACTATCGCTGATATCCGAAGCAGACGTGGCGTTGGCCAAAGCAACCCTGCATATCGCCTATGGCCACACCTCCCATGGCAGCCAGCTCATAACCGGCATGGAAGGGCTGCTCTCATTTAAACCAGGGTACGACACGTTATACGCCTTCAACCCTGGGGGCTTAGATGGCGCCCTCGACCTGCGCGAGCCCCTCTTTTCCGGCGCCTCTGATTTAGGCAACCCGGACTTTACCGCCTGGGCAACCGCAACCAGGACCTATTTGGATGCCCACCTGGAGGTGAATGTCATTATCTGGTCGTGGTGCGGTCAGGTGAGCGATGCCAGCGCAGCCAATATCACGACATATCTCACCCTCATGGAGGGGCTGGAACAAGACTATCCCGGGGTGAGCTTCGTCTATATGACCGGACACCTGGACGGAGAAGGCCTGATTGGCAACCTGCACCTCAGAAACGAACAGATCAGGGCGTACTGCCGAGAGAACAATAAAATCCTCTTTGATTTTGCCGATATCGAAAGTTACGACCCCGACGGAAACTACTTCCTGGATAAACTGGCCAATGACAATTGTGATTACGATTGGGATGGAGACGGGATTCTGGAGCCGCCGCAGGAAGGTGGTGACGATAGAAACTGGGCCATCGACTGGCAGACCTCGCATACGATGGGGGTTGATTGGTATGACTGCGACCCCGCCCACACCCAGGCATTGAATGGTAATCTAAAGGCCTATGCCGCATGGTACCTATGGGCTGGCATCGCCAAAAGGAAGAAGCTAACCATCCCCTGTGATTTTGATGGCGATGGTGATTCAGATATTGGGGTGTGGCGTCCCTCGACCGGCAAGTGGTTTATCAAGGATCAGACCTCCCCCTTGTGGGGCGCTTCAGGTGATATCCCGGTGCCAGAGGATTATGATGGCGATGGTGATTCAGACATCGCGGTGTGGCGTCCTTCCAATGGCACGTGGTACATCCAGGGTCAGTCAGCAATCGCATGGGGTGTCTCAACGGATATCCCGGTGCCAGGTGACTATGATGGGGATGGTGATGTAGATCTAGCGGTGTGGCGTCCCTCCAATGGTAGGTGGTACATCCAGGGTCAGTCGGCAGTCGCCTGGGGTGTTGCAACGGATATCCCGGTGCCAGGTGACTATGATGGGGATGGAGATACGGATATAGGGGTCTGGCGTCCTGCTACGGGCAAGTGGTTTATCAAGGACCAGACCTCCCCCTTGTGGGGCGCTTCAGGTGATATCCCGGTGCCTGGGGACTATGATGGGGATGGTGATGTAGATATAGCGGTGTGGCGTCCCTCCAATGGCAGGTGGTACATCCAGGGTCTGTCATCGACCCAATGGGGTGTCTCAACGGATATCCCAGTGCCAGGCGACTATGATGGGGATGGAGATACGGATATAGGGGTCTGGCGTCCTGCTACGGGCAAGTGGTTTATCAAGGACCAGACCTCCCCCTTCTGGGGCGCTTCAGGTGATATCCCGCAGGCGCAGAATGTCTGGATTTGGAAGCAAACCGGGTTGATTCCGTAACTAATAAGGATAGAGCAGCTCTGTAATGGGCACATAAGGGGGCTTCCTGTTTGCATGGCAGGAAGCCCCTTTTGCTCTGTGGCGGGGGTGATTATGTGAGGTGTCGGGGGGAGGGTTATGGGGCTGGGCAGGGGCACCTCATGAGCGAGGGGGGTCTTTACACTCCATCGGGGCTTACCAATACGGGGATCTGCTCCTTTTCCTGACATGGTTGTAAGGTTTTTCGAAGGCAAAAATCAGGAATTTCCTCATTGACATTGGTTTTATCTTGTGAATAGATGGTAACAACAATCAGGCCGATGTACAAAAATATTACAACTTAACGGCAAACTTTCTAAGAAGGGGGGATGAGCGGACAATATCATGGCAATCGCCCATTACAGGCCTTAGGAGGGAGGTGATAGCGCGAGTGGTTAATTTTTGCTCACGTGCACATAAAACCAGGAAGAAAGAGTCAGGTAATGTACAAATATGATTTAATAGCACTGGTTTCAATGTTCTTTCTGTTCACCGTGCTCTCGTGCGGTGTGAAAGGCCAATCCGGGTCAAGGCCGCCTGCTGGCGGGGAGTGTGAATATAAAAAATACAGGGGCAAGGCCGAGATCGTCTCTATCACCAAAAGGACGGATGCCCCTGAGGGATACGAGATTCGGTTCTCTTTCCACGCTGAGGAGCCCGTACAGGGGGGGTTCGCCAGGGTTGAAGGCAAGGAATATCTGCTTTTGTTGAGTAATTCATCGTATCCCGGGGCAGATTTCCTGGGCACATACGGGGTAGCAGTGGGCAAGCGATTCGACTGCTATCTGAAGGTGATCACCAAGGGCACGTGTACGCCTATCCTCTTTGAATTTCCAACGCTCGATCGATGTGTGGGTCAATGAGGAGGATAATCGCATCCATTATTAAAAAAAGGAGGTGAGACAAAGAAACTCACATGTGTTAACAGGTACGAGGGCTTTTATTAAAACTATTAGGAGGTAAAGATATGAAACGCAAATTTCTTTGGCACGTAACAGGGATTTTTTTGGTGATGGCTTTTGCCTTGGCACCGTGGGCGGTCCTGGCCCAGGAAAGGAAGCCCACGCCATCGGTCCAAGCGCCGCCGAAAGTAGTGAAAGCAGCCCCGAAGGTTGATGATCTTCGGGCGTCCTATCCCATCATGCGGCCGGACCATGAGACCCTAATGAGGTGGATAGCGGCCTATCAAAGCGCCCCTCAGATCTCTCTCGATGAGAAAGGCATGATGCTCATCCCGCTTCGCGGTTCAAAGAGTCTCCTCAGTCACCTCAGTTATGTGCCTGCTCTGCGCAATCAGGGCAACTGCGGCGACTGCTGGGCCTGGGCCGGTACCGGGGTGATGGGAATAGACCTGGATGTGCAAAAGGGGACTCTTGATCAGCTCTCCGTTCAGTACATCAACTCCTGCAAGAGCGGATCTTATGCCTGCTGCGGGGGCTGGCTGTCAGATGTTGCAGACTTTTATACAACCAATCCCCAGGCCATTCCCTGGTCCAATACCAACGCGAGCTTCGCGGACGCCGGCAGGTCATGTGCTAGCGGATCATCGCTTGTCGGTTGCGGCTCCATTGCCACCTCACCCAACTATCTCATCGACTCCATTTCCGACCTCTCGATCACAACCCAGGGGGTTGCGCAGGCAACGGCCATCGCCAACATCAAGGCTGTGCTGAACGCAAACAAGGCCGTTTTTTTCGCCTTTTACCTGGCCGATGACGCAGACTGGCAAGACTTCTTCGACTACTGGGATGCCGGGCCCGAGACCGCCCTGTGGGACCCGAACCCCTACTGCGGTCATACCTGGGTCGATCTCGAGGGCGGCGGTCATGCGGTGTTGTGCGTGGGGTACAATGACGATGACCCGAACCCGGCAAACCATTACTGGATCATCGTCAACAGCTGGGGTACAGCCGGCGGAGCCCGGCCCAATGGGATCTACCGCATGAAGATGGATATTAACTATAGCTGCACATTTTATGATGGCGCATGGTATTATTCCCTCAATTGGCAGACCCTGGATATCGACTGGAGCACCAATGTTGTCCTCTGGAATCAGCCGATGAGCGCTTCTGTTAACAATTCCTATCCCAGCCAGGATTTTGAGACGGCGTTTGATACGTATGACACATATACCGCGGATGACTTTACCAATACCGTACCCTGGTCCATCTCTACCATCTTTGTCCAAGGAGACCTGTGGAATGGTGGGACAAGTTTAATGAACGCCACAAGCCTGCGCTTCTTTATCTACACAAACAGCGCGGGCGTCCCGTCCGGTTATCCTGATGGCGGGCTGGGCGGCTCAGGCTCGCCTGTTTGGAGCCTCTCAGTGGCCCCTGCGGATCCCAGGGTCACCTTAACGACCGGCGTGGGCGGCTATCTCAGTAATGTGACGCTGAAGCTGACCGCCCCCATCAACCTCGACCCTGGCACGTACTGGTTTGGCTTTTATCCCGAGATGTCCTTTACCAGCTATGGCCAATATGGCAGGCACGTCTCCGATACCACCAATGGATACGAGGGCAAGTTCAACAACCCGGGGGGTGCATTTGGTTATGGAACTTCCTGGACGGACCTGACCACTTGGACCGGTACTACCCAAACAGACTGGGCATTTCGCCTGGAGGGGGGCATCGCAGGGGCGGCGCCCTGTGATTTTGATGGGGATGGTGATTCAGATATAGGGGTGTGGCGTCCCTCAAATGGCAAGTGGTACATCCAGGGTCAGTCGGCAGTCGCATGGGGTGTCTCAACGGATATCCCGGTGCCAGAGGATTATGATGGCGACGGTGATTCAGGCATCGCGGTGTGGCGTCCTTCCGATGGCAAGTGGTATATCCAGGGTCAGTCGGCAGTCGCCTGGGGTGTCTCCACGGATATCCTGGTGCCAGGTGACTATGATGGTGATGGGACCACGGAGATCGCGGTGTGGCGTCCTTCCAATGGCAAGTGGTATATCCAGGGTATGTCAGCAGTCGCATGGGGAGTTTCCACGGATATCCCGGTGCCAGGTGACTATGATGGTGATGGGACCACGGAGATCGCGGTGTGGCGACCCTCCAATGGCAAGTGGTATATCCAGGGTATGTCAGCAGTCGCCTGGGGTGTTTCCACGGATATCCCGGTGCCTGGCGACTATGATGGGGATGGGACCACGGAGATCGCGGTGTGGCGTCCTTCCGATGGCAAGTGGTACATCCAGGGTCAGTCGGCAGTCGCCTGGGGTGTTTCCACGGATATCCCGGTGCCAGGTGACTATGATGGGGATGGGACCACGGAGATCGCGGTGTGGCGACCCTCCAATGGCAAGTGGTATATCCAGGGTATGTCAGCAGTCGCCTGGGGTGTCTCCACGGATTGGCCCTTGGCGCAGAACATCTGGATTTTGAAGCAAACCGGGCTGATTCCGTAACTAAGGATAGAGCAGCTCTGTAATGGGCTATGAGGGGGCTTTCTGTCTTTCTGGCAGGAAGCCCCCTGTGTATCTAGTGGGGCTAACGCTGTGAGGTATGAGGGGGAGGGGTATGGGTGCTGGGCAGGGGTGCGCACCTCATGAGCGAAGGGGGTCTTTACACTCCATCGGGGCTTACCAATACGGGGATCTGCTCCTTTTCCTGACATGGTTGTAAGGTTTTTCGAAGGCAAAAATCAGGAATTTCCTCATTGACATTGGTTTTATCTTGTGAATAGATGGTAACAACAATCAGGCCGATGTACAAAAATATTACAACTTAACGGCAAACTTTCTAAGAAGGGGGGATGAGCGGACAATATCATGGCAATCGCCCATTACAGGCCTTAGGAGGGAAGTGGTAACGCGAGTGGTTAATTTTTGCTCACGTGCACATAAAACCAGGAAGGAGGTGAGTATTGAAAGATTTTATAGGGCTGAGGATAGGGTAAGGGCACGTAAACGTTAGAGAACGGCCTCAGGCAAAAAAGGCCTAATTCTCATGCCGCTATGATGGCTGTCGCGGCCGCGAGGAAGAGGAGTGGTCCTGTAATGAAGTTCTTAATTACGCTAATCGTTATGAGCATGTTGACCATAGATGCTTCAGGGGCGTTTCCCCGGAATGAGGGCACTCCGCAGAGTGGCACCTCGTGCCGGAAGGCGAAACCCAGCGATCCTGAAAAGGACCTCGAAGCACTACCAATAGGGACTATCTTGAAGTCGCCGAACAACTTTGTCAATCGTGAGGTTCTCATCGAAGGGGAGTTTCTAGGCTGGACCGCCGAGGTAAAACATCCTCTTGTCACGAGAAGCGACTGGGCGCTGAGGGACAAAACCGGGACCATATACGTTTCCGGAAAATCACCCGGCAATCTCGACCCTTATCGGGACGTGGGCCATCCCGTCCAAGTTCTAGGGATAGTGCGCATAACGCACCAAGACATCGTCTACATTGAAGCAAAAGATGTTGTCGTTCACCAGTAACTGTTTTGAAAGGAGGTAGTTATGAAACGAATAGTACCGTTACTCTTATTTTCCCTGATTATTGTCATAGCTGGCGCCGGTAATGCTACTGCCGCTAATAATTGGACCTTTATGGTATATTTGGATGCAGACAACAACCTGGAAAGCGCCGGCATTGGTGATTTTTTGGAGATGGCAGCAGTCGGGAGCGATGCCAACGTCAGAATCGTCGTCCAATTCGACCGCAGAGATGGATACGACACCTCTTATGAGGATTGGCAGACGTGCAAGAGGTTTTTCGTGACCTCAGGCATGACCCCCATTGCTGCAAATCAGATTTCCGATCTCGGGGAGTCCAACATGGGAGACCCTGCCACGCTCACGGCATTCATCAACTGGGCCACGACCAACTATCCCGCAACCAACTATGCGCTGGTCCTGTGGAACCACGGCGGTGGATGGCGCGAGGAGCAGGAGGCCCTCTTGAAGGCCCTGGACATGGCCAAGACAGCGGCTAAGAAAGAGGAGATAAGGCGCGAACTGGAAAAGGTGCGGAGGCCCGACTTCAAGGCGGTCTGCTGGGATGATACCAATGGCTCCGACGCACTCTACATGAAAGAGGTCAAGTCGGCCTTGAACAGCGCCACAATCGATATGGACCTGGTGGGGTTCGACGCCTGCCTCATGGGGATGATCGAGGTCGCCCATGAGATCAAGGACACGGGTGCGAGCGTCATGGTGGGCTCGGAGGAGACCGTACCGGGGGATGGCTGGCCCTACAACACGATCCTGAGTGATCTCAAGACTTACTATACGTGGACCCCTGCCCAGTTGGCCACCGACATCGTGAACCGTTACTATGAGTCCTATAGCAACAGCGAAACCCACGCGGCCATCGACCTCAGCCGCATGAACGCCCTTTCCAGCGCGGTCAGCGCTTTTGCAAATGCGATGAGCACCTACTGGAATACGAACCAGGGCGCTGTGAAGGCGGCTGCGCAAGACGTGATGGACGAGCTGGATACGGCCATCATCAACGAGCACCATGGGGCAGGCTGGCCCGGGGCGCACGGCCTGGCCATTTACCTGCCGGCCACGGTAGGTGAGTTCGACTCTAATTACAACGCAACAATCATCGATTTTGCGGCGAACACCTTGTGGGAGGAATTTCTGTCCGATTACTACGCCTCCATGGGCGGGTCATGGATCCAGGACGCGAGATCGATGACTCAGGAGTTCTACTACCCTGAGCACATCGACCTGTACGATTTCTGTGACAACATCGTTACCGCAAGTCCTCCGTGTCCACCGCTCAGCGGCGGGGGCTTCGAGGGTGGTATCATGCCGCCCACAGGCTGGACCAGAATCCAGAACAATCCCTCCCAAACCTGGAAGATCGATTCGGTTAGTCCCTACGAAGGCACCTATGCTGCAAGGTGCGACTATGATCCCGCTCTGGTCAACCAGAATGAGTGGATAGTCACCCCCTACATGACGAATCCATCACAAGTCACGTTCTGGTCCTTCGGCAGCGTCTACTGGTGCCGCGATACTTATGACAACTGCGATCTGGAGGTCTGGCTCATCAATGGTTCAGGCGTGACCGACGGCGATGATGTCTACCTCGGCAAGGCCGACGACGACTGGCCAGCAAACTGGACGTACGCAAAGAGCACATTTCCACTGTCGCCCTCTCCAGGGACCCCGGTGCGCATCGGCTTCCGCTATTTTGGCAACGACGGCGCTCAGATCAACTTGGACTATATCAGCGTATGCTTAGAGGGTGCCGGCACCCCCTGTGATTTTGATGGTGATGGTGATTCAGACATAGGGGTCTGGCGTCCCTCAAATGGCAAGTGGTACATCCAGGGTCAGTCAGCAGTCGCCTGGGGTGTCTCAACGGATATCCCGGTGCCTGGTGACTATGATGGCGATGGTGATTCAGGCATCGCGGTGTGGCGACCCTCCAATGGCAAGTGGTATATCCAGGGTCAGTCGGCAGTCGCCTGGGGTGTCTCCACGGATATCCTGGTGCCTGGCGACTATGATGGTGATGGGACCACGGAGATCGCGGTGTGGCGTCCTTCCAATGGCAAGTGGTATATCCAGGGTATGTCAGCAGTCGCGTGGGGAGTTTCCACGGATATCCCGGTGCCAGGTGACTATGATGGTGATGGGACCACGGAGATCGCGGTGTGGCGACCCTCCAATGGCAAGTGGTATATCCAGGGTATGTCAGCAATCGCCTGGGGTGTTTCCACGGATATCCCCGTGCCTGGCGACTATGATGGGGATGGGACCACGGAGATCGCGGTGTGGCGTCCTTCCGATGGCAAGTGGTACATCCAGGGTCAGTCGGCAGTCGCCTGGGGTGTTTCCACGGATATCCCGGTGCCAGGTGACTATGATGGGGATGGGACCACGGAGATCGCGGTGTGGCGACCCTCCAATGGCAAGTGGTATATCCAGGGTATGTCAGCAGTCGCCTGGGGTGTCTCCACGGATTGGCCCTTGGCGCAGAACATCTGGATTTTGAAGCAAACCGGGCTGATTCCGTAACTAAGGATAGAGCAGCTCTGTAATGGGCTATGAGGGGGCTTTCTGTCTTTCTGGCAGGAAGCCCCCTGTGTATCTAGTGGGGCTAACGCTGTGAGGTATGAGGGGGAGGGGTATGGGTGCTGGGCAGGGGTGCGCACCTCATGAGCGAAGGGGGTCTTTACACTCCATCGGGGCTTACCAATACGGGGATCTGCTCCTTTTCCTGACATGGTTGTAAGGTTTTTCGAAGGCAAAAATCAGGAATTTCCTCATTGTAAAATCGTTCGGAATTTGCTAATTGTGTGAAAAAGATCCCCGCCTTTTCTGAAGGCATCTCGGGTTTCCCAGTAAGGGGGTAGCAGTTCCCAGATAGTCGAGTGAGGCGTGATCGGCTGTTGAGGCGGTTGTGCTGGGGAGAAGCTGTTTAATAGGTGGTGGATAGTCGCCCTGAGACGGGTGGGAGGTGGTTGTGTCTGTTGAGCTATTCTCAACGGCAGCGTGGTATGTGGTCCAGACCAAGCCGAGGAAAGAAGCCGAGGTCTTCCGTAACCTTTGTGCTCGGGGGCTCAAGGGTCTTTTCCCACTGATATACGACGGAAAGGTCGGCGGTGCTCGCCGGCGCACGGCTGAAAGGCCCCTCTTCCCAGGATATCTCTTCGTCAGGATGATCCCCTCCTGTGATTACTATAGGATCAAATGGACAAAGGGGGTGGCCCGGTTTGTGGGGTGGGGGGATAGGCCTGCCCCCCTTGCTGATGCGGTAGTGGAGATCATCCGCACCCGTATGGATGAACAGGGGAGGGTGAGGATAGAGAGTGATTGGAGGTCTGGGGAAACGGTGCGGATCAAGGCCGGTCTGCTCAAGGACCTCATCGGCGTATTTGACAGAAAGGTATCTCCACTGGGTAGGGTGAAGATATTGCTGCAGTTGGTCGGCTCTCAGGTGAGTGTGCATTTACCCGAGTCGCTGGTGGAGCGGATCAGATAGATCGAGTGCTGTATCAAAAAATGCTGGATATTCAACAGGTTGCAACCAACCTGAACGGCGGAGCTTTAACTTCTAAACAATAATTAATGGAGCCTCTCAGGTGATATCCCGGTGCCTGGTGACTATGATGGGGATGGGACAACGGAAATAGCGGTGTGGCGTCCTTCCAACGGCAGGTGGTACATCCAGGGTATGTCACCGGCCCAATGGGGCCTCTCAGGTGATTGGCCCTTGACCAGGATACTCCTAGATTGATTGACTCGGTGCGCGGGGGCTTCCTGTCTTTCTGGCAGGAAGCCTCTCGTAACGGGGAGGTAGTGGAGATCATCCGCAACCGCATGGATGAGCAGAGCATTGGCCTAGTTCGCAGGTGTTTTTATATTGAAAAGGACCGTGCATGCAGATCTTTTTTATACTGATATCTAAGGAATAAAAATCTGAGGGAGTTTAAAATATCAAAGCCGTAAACCGCGGTATCTTTTTATGTCGAGCTCTCGACAAAATAGGCGTATGTGGGGTGGAAAGGAAAGAAAGCTGATCTCCGAATGGTTTGTTGTCTGAGTATTGCAGTTTCAATGAATGGACAGAGGCAGCTTTGTAGTATTGGAGGTAAGAAGTTCCTTGACTGATAGAGGAGTTATCGCGGGGGAAACGTAAATTGAAAAAAAAATGGCAGAATGCTTTAAAGCTTATAAAGAAATTTGCGATGGACTCTGCTTTTTTTTTCACGGGGGATAAAGAATCGACCCTTCTCCTTGAACTTAGAAGGGGGCTCGATATACCGGTCATATTTGTCGATACTGGTCTTTACGCGAAGGAACTTTACGATTATCTCACATTGGCGGAAGAGCACTGGGGATTTCGAGCCATTGTTCTCAAGGATAAGAAGGTGGTAGAGGAGAGCAGCGCTTCCGGCACAGAAGAGTGCTACAAGTTACTTAAGGAAAAAATTATCTTACCCTATTTGGTGAAAGAAGGGATTTTTACGTTAATAGAACCGCTAATATTTGAAAAAGAGATCGTAAAGCATGGGAAAATCACACACGTTTCTCCCCTCACTGGGTTTTCTGATCTGGAGATCTGGCAACTTATTAGAGACTATAACCTTATCTATTGCGATCTCTACAACAAGGGCTACCGTGACGTGGGCTGTGAACCATGTTCCAAGGCAGAAGCAAAAACCGAAGTAGATCAAGAAGAGATTTCAAGGAGACTCAAGGCTCTTGGATACATATAATCTTAAGCTTGTTGCAAAGGGTTCTGCAACGGCATTTTGGAGCAGGATGTATGCTGTTGGTTTTCAGTACCTGTTCACCCTCATCATAGCGAGAACCCTTGGACCCACGTTGATGGGTTCCTTTTTCCTTGGGTTTGCGATCCTCAACGTGCTTTCTATGGTTTGCCAGATGGGGCTGGGAACCAGCCTTCTGAAATTTCTCAGCATTCGGCTCCTGGAGGAAGATTACGAATATGCAAAAAGGATTCTCCTTTTTTCTGTAAAATGTATCATTGGTATTAGCATAGGGATGGCAGCCTTGACCTACATCTCCAGGAATATGCTTTCCCTGCACGTTTTTTCCGATCCTGAGCTCAAACTGGTGTTCGTCTTCATAACTGCAATCCTTCCTTTCTACTCACTATTCCTTTTCTCCGTGGATGCTTTAAAGTCTTTTAAAAAGATCGGTCTTATTGTAGTAGTGCAGTACCTCTTCTTTCCTACTGTCCAACTTTTATTTTTGGTTTCCTTTTTTTATATGGGTTTGAAACTGAGTTCTCCTTTAATTTCTCTTTTTTTAGCCACTGTTTTATCGCTTGCGGCATTTCTAATGATATTTCAGAAATTACTTCCTCAAGGAGTATATAATTCTGAACAGACTCTTGACACCCGTGAGATCTTTAGCGTTTCGATTCCTATGTATCTTGCAACGGTTATGTTTCTTTTAATGTCTTGGACAGATACGATTATGGTAGGATTATTTAAGTCCTCACAAGAGGTTGGTTTTTATACTGCTGCGGCAAAAACAGCACTCTTTGTATCCTTTTTCCTCACGGCTGTAAACTACATACTCCCTCCGTTGGCCGCTCAGCTCTATGAAAAGGGAGAAAAGCAGGATCTAGAATCCATTGCTCGTCGAACGGCCCGCTGGAACCTCATCTTCGCTACTACGGTAACATTGGCCTTTGTGCTCTTCGGGAAAGAAATCCTCTCCTTGTTCGGTCATGAATTCGCCGTCGCCTATATACCTCTTCTATTACTCTCTCTTGGACAGGTGGTGAATGCCGGGACAGGCTCTGTGGGTTATATCCTTGCCATGACTGGATTTCAGAGGGTGCTCTTAAATATCTCCATCTTCTCCGCTATTTTAAATATCCTACTGAATGCCTTGCTGATTCCCTTTTTCTCTATAATTGGTGCAGCCCTGGCTACAGGATTCATAATTAGCCTTGCGAATATCCTCAATGCATACTTTGTCAAAAAGCGTCTAGGTATAATACCTTACTCTGATAATATCCTAAAGATAATAGGCTATATTATAATAGGAGGAACCATTTCCTTTGTTGGAAAGATCTATTTAGGTTTGATAGGTGGGATCGGGGCCTTTCTGATAATTATGACCTTTATTATAACAATAGCATTGATGGATAGTTCCGATAAAATACTTATAAAATCACTCATTCTTAGAACTAAGAAGGCATTTTGAGAATGAAAGAGAATCTGCCCAATATCATCCTTATAGTCTGTGATACCCTTGGGGCAAAGCATATGTCGCTTTATGGATATGAACGTAACACCACGCCAAATCTTGAGAGATTAGTTGAAAAAGAAGGTTTTACTGTCTATGAAAATTGCTATGCGACAAGTTATTGGACAATCCCCAGTCACGCCTCTCTATTCACCGGACTTTATGCATCTGAGCATGGAGAGCAAATAAGAAAATTCTTCCTGCCGGATCACCTGATAACTTTGCCTGAGGTTATGAAAGCGATAGGTTATCGTACAATAGGGATATCGTGTAATAATCTAATAGGTATGGGCACAAATTTTCATCGAGGCTTTGAAAAATTTATTGAACTTGAAAAATGGATGGTGTTCGGCGAAAAGACGCGAGATTTTAAGCGATTAAGAACATTTTTAGAAAATAATCATGAAAAAGGTTCTTTTACTAAAGTATTAAACTGCCTACTTTGGGGTTTCCATGAAAGAAATCCGACAACTGCTCTTAAGTTTTTGACAAATCGCATATACCGTAGCATCAAGTCTTTATATTATGCAAGGTTCGGTGTTACAAGAAATGCTACACCTTACACATTGAAGGCTTTTCGCATAGGCAAAGAACTTATTTTTAATTCTCGGCAACCTTTGTTTCTTTTTATCAATGTGATGCAAACACATCACAGATACAATCCCCCTTGGGAAACCAAAGGTATTTGGTCGGAACAGAAGTCACCGTACCAAAATCACACGCAAGATCCCTTTCAGCATTATATTAACCCTTTTAAAAGGGAAGTGATCGATTATTTTAGAAACTTATATGACGAAGAAGTCCTTTTTTTGGATAAAAATTTAGTCCATTTCTATAAAACGGTTAAAGACAGATTAGGAAATAATTCTGTTTTCATTATCACTTCCGATCATGGAGAACATTTTGGCGAAGACGGACATTTTAGTCATATTCTATCGTTGCACGATGCTGTATTGAAAATACCACTGCTTATAAAATATCCTTATGCAACGACCCATGGAAGAAAAAACAGGCTTGTTCAGATAAATGATTTATTCGCCACGCTTTCCGAGCTTACTAAATCACCGTTGCCATATCCTGGTAGTTCTTTTTCTTTGCTATCTTCAAATAAGCGAAGAGAAGGCAGAGCGGAAATGATCAATCCTGACCCCCACTTATGGCCTCTGGATCCAATAACTGCGCGCAAAATTGTGGCTGACACTTTAAGGATTATCAGGTAAATAGAAATTGTGTGGGATATGTGGATAATGAATTGTTCTATGTGTTTTCGACTAATCTAACATAACCACCAAGGTCCTTAATAAACAAGAAACTTAAAAGAAGAAAGAATTAATAATTGCAGGTGACAGATTAGAACATGTTATACGATCAAGGTTTTCGAAAATAAGAGGCATATTGATCTATGGTGAGCATTTCAATTTTATCTTTTCTGTTCGTTAAAAATTCATTAACGGCTTTTTTACATCCATCCCAGCTGTTATAATCATCAATTATAATGAAGCCATCTCTTACAACATTATCATATAGATAATCTAGGCACACCGCCGTTGACTCATACCAATCGCAATCCAATCTCAAGATAGCAATAGGGCCGATCTCATCTTTAATTCTTGGTATTGTGTCCTGGAACCATCCTTGATGAATAGCGACATTCTCTCTTTTCAGTTTTAATAAAGAAAATAATAGATAATCCACATCTTCATAATGGGCAACACACTTACCAATGCCACAGAGCCTTCCTCCCACCTTATTCCCTGCATATATCTTTGCCTCAATGCCATCCTTCTCGATCGGTTCTGGGAGTCCCTTAAAAGAGTCAAACAAATGAACTTTTCTGTTGTTTCCGGCTTTATGCGCAACATACGCCATCACTGCGGCACATCCGCCACGCCATACGCCGCATTCAACAAAACACCCTTCAATTTTATTTTGTTCAACAGTTTTTGCCAATCCGTAGGCATTAAATAGTCTGCGATAAGTAACCATAGTGTATGGTTTAGCTCTTAAGAATAACCTCATTTTTTTTATATTTGTTAGTTCCTTACAAGGTGCATTTTTAAAAAGGGTATACAGGTTATGCATTGTCTTCAACAAGCTGCTCTGTTTTTCCATGTTTTTAATAAAATTAAGTAGAGATCGTTTCATTTTGTTCCCCTCACAATACGACACTTGAAAAATAAATAAGGTGCCATACAAGGTGCTATTTGTGACAGAAATTTATAAACTATCACTCTCTTTATGCTTTCTGGATATTTGTAGTAATACGTGAAGCAAAAATCATCTGCTTCAAAATTATACTGCTCTATAAGGTTCCTAAACGTCCTATAACTAAAATTAACATTGTGTTCAGGATGAAGAAGCTCTTTGTTTTGTAAACCAGACACCACATGCTGCCAAAGATTATGATAATTGGGCGCTGTCAGTATTACCTCACTGTCTAAATTCGTCTTTAAAATGTATGATCTGACAGTCTCCAATGCCAAGCCAGGGTTTGTGAGGTGTTCCATGACTTCAGCGATTAATAAGATATCAACCTTTTTTTGAGCAGATTTTTATTATTATAAAGGTAATATATATCACCAATAAAAGGGCTGTCAATAAAATTTCACTTCTCCTGCTGAGGCCGTTCCTTGGGATCTCTTCGTGGATCATTCATCAGTCACCTCTTCTTGCTCCTTATAGGCGCACTATACTGTTGGATACCAGCCTCTCATTCAAATCTCCGGACGTCTTATCGTGCCATGACCCTTGAAAGAGGGGTGAGTTATCCTCGTATAAACGCCCTGTTATCCCTGAGCATGTAATAGATAATATTCAACGGCTCCCGTTGGACTGCTACCCGAGCAGTAACTTTACTAGACTCTTGGCGACCCGTTTGTACAGGTTTTTCAACCTCGCAGAACCCATGACTAAAAGTTCTACCAGGATCCAGCGCAACCACGTGGAACCCTGCTCGGTGATAGCATCAGAGCGGATCTTTCCCCCAGAGGCGTGCACTAAAGGAACCACCCCTGCATAGCTACACAGCTTCCTGGCCGTGGGGAATCTTTCAATCTCCTCAATCTCGCTGATGATCAACAAGGCTGAGTAGTAGCTAATACGAGGGATTGTCATCAACAACTGTGCGCGAGGGTCATCTGCACCATCCCTTCAATCGTCTCGGTTACTTTCTGAATCAATGTGTTGCGGGTTGGTGCCAACCGCAGCTATCCATTAAGACCTTGTTTATAGCACGTCTTCAGCTCTAATGCCTGCAGATAGTGGACTGCCTTCTTCCCAAAGACATCTGTGTGCGGCATCTCAATGCCATTCTTTGCCAGGATGACATGGACCTTGCTCTTGATCGATGTCCCCAGGGAGACCAATGGCGTCCGATTCCGCAATACCTCTCGGATATTCCGTATCCCCGGGGGGCAATATATGAGTGAGCAATAGATTTGTGCGCAGCAGATGGACAAGGATCGTAGAATCTATCGTGTCTGTCTAGATCCGAGCCTCCGCAATAGCCCTCGTCCTCAAGGGCTGGGCAGGGTATATCTCAGAGCTACTATCCTCTCTAGTATCACTTTCAAGAGATTTTTGACATGTTCTAACATTTGTGTTGAAATTACATTGTCGCAAGTATCAGAAGCAATGGGTAAATATTCAGCTGACGCCATGCAATCGATATGCTCACTATAGACTAAATCGATACCAACGTATTTCTTTGATCTATCTTTGAAAAAAGGGAAATAGGGTTTACTACCGAAGGCAATATCTAAAATCGTAAGGCTAGTCCCTCGACTATTATATTTACCTATGGTTTTTTTAACGTTTTAGTTAGAGAGTGGAGGACCAAATACGCCATTTGATATATTTTGGGATAAAGTCTTCTATAATTTAGCGCCTCTTTTATTACTTTTTATGCTCATTATCCCATCTATTAAACCCTTTAATCCTTCTTTTCCTCCCTCTTTTCTCATGATCACATCATAACTCTGTCTCATAAATAATCCTGCTACTGACCACCAGAAGGCAAACTTATGCTTAAGGTTTTGCGGAAAATTTTTTTTAAATAAATAATGATGATTTTCTATTTCCATCTTCATCCTGGCGTATTCTTTATCTCTCGAAATAGGAGAAACATTATGAACCAATTTTGCAAATGGTGTGTAAATATTTTGATATTTCTGAGAGACTCTATACGCAATGTCACAATCTTCCATATACGAATAACCGTGCAACTTTTCATCAAACTTAAATTCCTCAAATATTTCTCTTCTGAAAGCCATATTACATCCAGCGAGGCATTCAATAGGCAGGATTTTCTTTACCTTATTAGAGACAAAGGTTGAATAACCGGAAAGTCGAAATTTTCCGTAGCTATATATAAATAAAAAGAAGATAGTTCTATAATAATGACCAATGGAGCGCTTAAACGAAGTTTTTGTTTTTTTTAGCATATCATTGCCGGTTACGCCACCAATATTCTTCTGCAGATCATTGTTGAAAACATGCATAATTTGTTGTATGTAATTCCTGTCCAATATCACATCGTCATCCAAGAAAATAATGATATCCCCTGAACTGGTATTAATGCCAACATTTCTCTGGTAGGTTAGACCCGGTCTGGTGTGGATATATATAAAGTTGACTCTCTCGGATTTCAAGGCTTCAATACTTGATTTTAATTTTTGCTCATTGCTGGCATCTACTATGACTATTTCATCTGCTAAAAGTGATTGGGTGAGAAGGGATTTAATACATTGTATAACATCTTTGGGCCTATCTTTTGTAGGTATTATTACTGATATCGTTTGTTTTTTACTCATTCTTTGCGACTCCAAGAAAGCAGAGTATAACGTATGCTGAAGAACTTTGCTATATGATAATATTCTTATTCGGTTTTTGGCAAAAGGGTTCTTGAGAAAAAATTATGAACCAAAGATTTCCAAGAAAGAAAACAGAAGCATGAGATAAAGGCAAGAAGGGAAATTCTTACCTCAAGAGGCCCTTTTTTTGCAGCGAGGGTTTTAACATTAGAGAGGTTTTTCAGAGAGATAGATTGTTAATAGGGATGGTCTTTCTCATGGATTTTCTATTTGTTTGGTATGTTGAGTATATAATGAAAGCTTGACCTTTTACAAAAAACTAGTTTAAATAACGGCAGTCTTCTCCATGACAAATAATATGACATAGACTTTGTTCCGATGATAGCCTTACAAAAATTATGACATTATAATGTAATTTAAAGGTCATTTCGAAACTGATTAAATGAGATCAATTATTCTAGCGCCATTTACTCTAATCTATCCTAAAATTTTCTTTTTATTTTTTCTGCTAGTAAGACCAATCGTCGACTTCTACTCGTATATTAGGTTAGCCGGTAGTATTAATTTGGCTTCAATTCTCACCCTATTTTTAATTATTCTGTATCCCCTAGAACTTCTAAAAAGGCAAAAAATAAGGCTAAAAAACAGCAATTTTATGGTTAATTTTAATATATTATTTTTTATATTTTTATTTATAAGTCTATTTTCCCTCGTTTATTCTAACAATATCTCGATCTCTTTGATGGATTTTGCTCGCCTCATTTCAATTCTAGTTGTTTTTAATTATGTTGCTATATATTGTTCTAACAGGGAAAACCCTATGCTTTTGGTAAACGTTATATTAATTTCTTCTATTATTCCTTTGTCTTTTGGATTTTATCAATTCGTATTTGTAAAAGGAGGTTTAGCAACACCAGGATTCAATAGAATCTATGGAACGTTTATGCATCCCAACGTATTTGCACAGTATTTGTTATTAATTTTCTTTCTTCTTTTGTTTCTACTTTCAACATTCAAAATAAAAAAACTCTACAGAAGATTTTTAATTTTTTATTCTCTCGTAATCATTTTTGCATTATACAACACTTTCACAAGGGGAGCGTGGGTTGCCTTGCTGATGGGAGTATTGATATTTATTTTCTTAAGAACTAAGGCCTCCAAAAAAATAATCCATTTTTCCTTAATATTAATTCTTCTGCTTGTACTCTCCCCTTATCTTCAAAAACGATGGGAGGACATTACTCGACCGCAATATAATCAAGTGAATTCCTTAGAATGGAGATTGAATTTATGGAGAAATAGTGTGGAATATTTAACAGAACATCCCTTTATTGGTAATGGTTTAGGAATGTATGAATATAAGACAGGGCAAATGGCTCATAATGATTATTTAAGAATCAGTTATGAGACTGGATTTTTAGGGTTATTAGTTTATATGGTTTTACTATGTTATATTTTGTTTAGTTCTTTAAGAAATCTATTGAGATCTAAGACATTATTTAATATTAATAGATATAAGATAATATTATGCGTCATTGTAAGTTTATTAATTATGGGTCTTACGGATAATTTAGCTAGGTCCACATTGATAATGATCTATTATTTTTCAGTTATAAACATCTTATTCAATTTCCCAAAATTAAAAAATCTGGAGGACAAAGTAAATTTTAGGATAATAAATAATAGGTGAAGGGGTATGCATGATTTCGAGATGATTAGGGGATAAACAAATTTGGTCTTTTGGTTATGCTTTTATGATTAATACTCTAGATAGAGAAAAACCCTGACATTTTGATGATTGCTGGGGTGAAGAAAGCAGGAGCAACATCGTTCTTTGCATCTCTGGCGCTTTTTTATCTGGCTGGGAGATTTCGATAAAGCCAATGAGTCAGTCAAAACCTATAATTCTTAATATCTTTCAAAATTATTACATCCGGGGGAGTACTGATCGCTTTTTTATGCAAGCCGATCTTGTGGGGAAGTATGAGTATAGGATTAAGTCATTTTTCCGCGGCCGATTCTAGAAATGTACCCATAGAGTGGGCAGGCTAATTTTGGCCGATTGGATCGGGCCAAGGGGTTTTGCTTTATTGGAGACTACTGCCGGCTCTGATGTTTGCGTTGTACGACCAGGAAAGGAAGCACCCGGACTGTGCATAATCGCGACTCGGTTGAGTTTTTTGAGTTCCCTTGAGATATTTATATGCGCCAAGTTCACGCCGAGTAGCTATAAGGAAAAAGTGTGAAGGTTATACTAGCCCACAAATTTTTCCATATGACCGGCGGCACAGAAAAGTATTTCCAAGATTTGACTGCTATTCTGGAAGATCATGGTCATCAAACGATCCCTTTCACATTGCAACATCCCAATAACCCCAATACGCCCTTTGCAAGGTTCTTCCTCAAAAACCTGGATTATGGTGAGCCATCAAAAATTTACCGTCTAAAGAATGTTGGCCGGATTCTCGCACGTACGCTGTATTCCTGGGAAGCAAGGCGCAAGATAGAAGCCTTAATTAAGGATACCAACCCTGATCTGGCTCACTTGCAGTCCATTGAAGACCACATTTCGCCTTCTATTTTGCATTCTCTTCGTAAATATAATATCCCAGTTGTCCAGAGTATAAATAACTATAAACTGGTTTGTTCATCGTATCGGCTGTATTCGTTTGACCGGGGAGAGATCTGCAAACGCTGTTTATATGGCAAACACTACCACGCTTTTCTGACGCGTTGTGTGAAGGGTTCTCTACCTGCTAGTTTTCTGGCTATGATTGAGATGTATCTACACAGCTTGCTTAAGATTTATCATCTCGTGGATTTTTTTATCGTGCCAAATCGTTTTATGGAAGCTACCTTGTTAGGGGCAGGATACCCAGCACAGAAGATTGTAAGGTTGTTGAATCCCTTGCAGTTAGCAGACTATACACCTAGTTATAAGTTTGGCGACTATATTTTGTACTTCGGTCGGGTTGTCCCAGAAAAAGGCCTGATGACTTTGGTTCAGGCTATGAAACGCTTCCCCAACCTGAGGCTGATTATTGTGGGTAGTGGCACCCAATTAGAGGAATTAATCAATTGGGTCAGAGGGAGTAGGGTAAAGAATATAGAGTTCGTGGGGCCAAAGTGGGGAGATGATCTGATGCCGTACCTGGCCGGTGCACGCCTGGTTGTAGTACCATCAATTTGGTATGAACCGTCACCGATGGTTATATATCAGACATTGGCCACAGGCAAACCGGTGATCGGCTCAAATATTGGAGGCATCCCTGATCTGTTGACTGAAGAGACCGGGGTGCTGTTTCAAGCCGGGAATGTTGCGGACTTAGAGGAAAAGATTGAGTCGCTTGCTTTTTACGACAAACGACTGCGGTCCATGGGATGTGCCGCAAGGCATTGGGCCGAAGAGAACCTAGATCCAGAACGTTATTATGATACATTAATGGAGATATATGCGCAGGCGATCGAAGAGAGGCTTAGATGAAAGCGGTGGTTGTAGGAGGAAATGGCTTTATCGGCAGCCACCTGGTGGATTCCCTCTTGGCCGATGGATGGCAGGTTGTGGTATATGACCGTGCGCCAGAGCGCTATCGCCCGCCACTGGCTGGAGTTGAATACGTCATAGGGGAGTTGGGAAACAAAAGCTTGTTGGCTTCCGTATTGCCCAAGGCAGATGTGGTTTTTCATCTTGCCAGTACAACGATACCTCAATCATCGAACGAGTCTCCAGTATTTGACATACAAAGCAATTTAATTGATGCAGTTCGATTTCTTAAAGTATGTGTAGCGAGTCAGGTTGGGAAAGTTATCTTTTTCTCGTCCGGTGGAACGGTTTATGGCATTTCCAACTCATTGCCGGTAAATGAAAAGCACCCCACGAACCCCATTTGTTCGTATGGAATTGTGAAATTAGCCATTGAGAAATACCTGCATCTATTCAAGCAACTGTATGGACTGTCGTACATGGTCCTTCGCCCATCGGTTTCTTATGGACAGCGACAGAATCCGACAGGGGAACAGGGAGCTATTGCAGTTTTTTTAGGCCGTATTGCGCAAGAACTGCCAGTCACTATCTGGGGCGATGGAGAAATCATAAGAGATTACCTTTATATCTCAGACTTGGTCAGAGCCTGTATGCTTGCCGCTACATCTACACGAACCAGCATGGTTCTCAATGTGGGAAGCGGACAGGGAGTATCTTTGAATCAGTTGTTGGAGATTATTGAGGGGGTGGTTCAAAAACCGTTCTCGGTAGTACGACTACAAGCCAGACCATTTGATGTTCCCAATTTAATCCTAGATTCGCAGCGGATAAGCGCAGAGTTGAATTGGACTCCAGAAGTTCTGTTAGAAGATGGCATTTCCCGTACGTGGAACTGGATTCGCTCGTTGAAGTGGTCAAGACAACTGGTGCGATGAGTCCCGCCTCATGGAGGGGATAAGGCAATGGAACAGAAGCTGCCTTGCATAACGGATTGGGGATGGGATTTGGAACGCATGAAGGGTAAGTTTTGCGCTACTGAGTGGTAGGAAACTACCGTGGTGTTTGACCTTGGGAAAAGATTTCTACAGAGATTGAAGAATTTACAGCATAGGATGGATGTCCGATGAACCATCATGCACTTTCAAATAAATTGGGAAGTTGCTCAATGAGCTTCCTCATGGATAATGCTATTGTTTTTTTATCCTTCTCCGTTTTTTAAACTCTCCACATGTAATACAAGGAATAGCCTCAAGTTCTTTATTATATTCCAGATCCGATCCTGTTTGAAAAAGGGCACGGGAAAATTGATAATATTTATTATTCCATATTTCAGAAAGCTCCTCCTTTAATAAGTTTCCATATGAAAAGCGATCAAAGCCACGACCACAACAAGGATAAACATTTCCATCGGGCCTGATCAACATACCAAGGTAAAGCCAAAAGCATGTAGATTTGTTCGGTTTGTTCTTATTCGCAATAAGGGTATCCTGCTCATTAAATCCTAGGCATTCCTGGCGGTAGGTTATTTTATCAACCTTGCATTTTTTTAGAAAATTATTAATAAGGGGTATTTCATCTTTTATATGATCAAAAAGAACAACCTGAACATCGACAATCGGCCATTTAGCTTTAGTATGCTCTTTATGCTCCATAACCATCTTGATTCTATTCTTTACAATTTCAACATTACCTCCTTTCCGGTATTTTACATATTTTTCTTGGGTGAATCCATCGAGACAAGGTTCTAATACCGTTAATCGACTGCTAAAAAGCGCTTCCAAGTGTTCTTTTTTGAATAAATTAAAATTTGTGCTAATCAAAGTACTTATATGTTTATCGCTAACATATTTGATCATAGCATAAATATTTTTATTCAAAAGGGGTTCACCCATGTCATAAAGCGAGACTCTAAGAGCAGGACTATAAATTTTATCTATAATCACTTTAAAGTTATCTGAATCCATTATCCTCTTTTCAGTGGTAGTTGTTTTATGTGATTCACAAGAAATACAACGCAAATTGCAAAGAGAGCAGGGATCTACTCGGTATATAAAAGGCTTTGAAGTACATAGTGTTTTTCTCATTTGCATTTCAAATAATGCAAGAATAATATTATATATTTTATATGCGCTTAAAAATGGAAATAAGGTCCTGAAATGCCTTTTAATATACAAATTTAAGTTATTATATGCCGAGAGAAACATGTCGAACCTTGCTTTTTCAATTTTCCTTTTCGTTAAGGACTTTGGAAGAGCGTCTATAGTTCAGAACCTTGCATTGTCTGTTGCTGAATAAGTCCTTGATCTGTTTGAGTTGCTTGGGGGTAATTGTCACAAAATCTATCTTCTTTGTCAAGAGACATCTGATAAGCCCGATAACATTTTCCACTGATTCCTTTTCCCAGTTGTGATACGCTTTGCAGAAATATGACTGGGTATGGGAGTCTGGTGGATAAGCACAAACTCGACATTCTCAGGGCCAATATCATAGGCGATGGTCTTTTTTATATGTTCGGGATATCTGCTCAGGGACCGTTAAGAGAGGTTTCTTAACCTTCTAGCTGGTTTCGCCATGACCTTGGCGATGTTGTATTGTGCGGCTGAGCCGTTTTAGGGCAACACCGAAGAATGATGCGCTGTGGGAGAAACCATCGTATTGACATCCCTGTAGTCAGGTTCACCTCGGTCATAGACTGACATAGGCAGGACGCTTTTTGTTGGATATCCTCTCGGGATTGGGGGAGTTTTTGCGCTTGCGATATCCACGTTCATAGCGCCTTCTGTGCCTGTGAGGCTGACAAGGCTCCAGATCGGTATGCTTAATGCCTTCTCCGTCATAGATAAACTAATAGATGGCCTCGTGGTTGATGAATTTTCCAGGCATATCAGTGTCAATACTTCCTGCTATCTTCTCAGTCCTCCATCCCAGATACAGCTTCTTAATAACATAGGCCATGATCAGCTCATTCTTGAGACACAGTCTGCGGGCAGTGAGCCGTTTTCGTTTGACAACACGTTCGTGGGCACGATGAGACACATACACATTATTGTAAATGAGTGACGTATTGTCCCCTTTAGGAAGGAAAACCCTTTCCTTTAGGCGATAGTAGTTTACTTCGTTTGAGTTCTCGGCAGATAATACTTTTGTTTTGCCACAGAATCCGTGCGGTCTCACTGAGCCCTTTTTCCTGTGTCCGGATAACGACTATGATGTCCCGTTCCTTACTGGTTTGGTGCGTATAAAGTTTGTTCATAACACTTTACTCTATGAAATATCCTAAGTGGTGAACTTGCTTATTAAAATGGGTTGCGAAACTTATGAAAAATGGTTATACTGATCTTTGGGCAGATTGGCTTTTTCTTCGCAAGCGGACCGGGGATATGTGGTAATTGAACAAATTCGGCAAATTGATGCTTTGCGTCATGAGATTATTTCCTGCTTAGTGGTACTGCTCTGGATTGTTTTTAGTAGTGCAGGCGGGAAAAGAGCAACAATGATAACCTTGAAAGTGACCCCTACAATAAATAACGTGATCAGACAAGCACGTCGCTTCACCTACATGTACGCCTACGGCGTACCGCAGGCTCCTGCCGCCGTTCAGCTCCCACGCTAGTGAAAAAGGAGGACAGAATCTATGCACGACAATAGCAAGCTCTTGTTCGCCAAGTACGCCACTCCATATTTCAAGCCCGGAATACGTGTCCTGGAAATTGGCGCACAGACACATACGTCCACCTATCGAGCACTCATTCCTCAGCAGAACATTTCGTGGGATACCCTTGACATCAAACCAGGGGAAGGAATCACTCATGTAGCGATCAGCGCGTACTCATATCCTATCGCCTCAAATACATATGATGTAGTTCTGGCCGGCCAAGTCTTGGAACACGTGCGCCATCCATGGCGCTGGTTCCCCGAATTGGCGAGAATTGCGGCAGTAGATGGTCTCGTGATCACGGTTTCGCCTATAAGCTGGCCATATCACGAAGCGCCTGTGGACTGCTGGCGCATTTATCCAGAGGGGATAAAGTCTTTATGCGAGGAAGCATCACTGACAGTGCTCACATGCGTCTATTCTTCCGAGGAATCTCTCAAATATTGGCGTACTCGCTACGGCCGAGGTCGTGTTTCCGAGTCACGGCGCTCTTTATTGAAATACTCAGCCTTAAGGATCCTGTCTTTTGTGGGCTATCCGGTAGAGGTCGCATTGGATCTCATTCTAGTCGCCAAAAAGCGCTAACCAGAGGGTGCAGTTTACGTTTTGCCCGTATCGAGCACAACGAAACTAACCCCTCACGTTAGGGGCACAATCAGGAGAATGGTTATGTAACAACAAAAAACATCACAGTTGTATGACAAGCACATGACAGTTGCCTTTTACCAAGAGCGATACGCTCGCAGCTATATGGATGAATGGCCGATTGAAAAGAAGCGCAGAATCTTTGAGGTCATCCGCAATTTTTGACCTTCCAGACGTAGGGGAAGCTCTTGACTTTGGGTGTGGCAACGGCGTTTTTACCGATGTTATCAAGCGGGCTTTGCCTACTGGCTGGAAAGTATATGGCACGGACATAAGTGAGATTGCGATTGAGAATGTAAAGAAGCGATACCCAGAGTGTGTTTTCTTCGTGGCAGATGACGAAGAATTCATAAGTAAGAGATTCGATTTTCTGTTTACTCATCATGTCCTTGAACATGTATACAACTTGGCTCAAGTTCTCAAGAAGATAAATGATCGTCTGAAGGACGAATCAACAATATTGCACATTTTACCGTGTGGTAATGAAGGCAGTTTTGAACATAGCATTTGTCTTTTGCGAAAGGATGGGATTAACAAGATGAGATTTCAGGAGTCGCTTGTGTCGTTTCTGGTGGCACATAGGGTCGAGGTGGCCCTGGAAAATAGGCAAGCAATTCGAGCGCCGACCAACGCCGTGAGCTCTATCATCATGCTGGAGAGATCGTGAATTTGAAGATAGGTCTGTTGGTAACGCGGGGCATCCCCGGCAGTTATAGCGGATGAGTTTTTGTTTAAATATCCTTAATTGAGGGGAAAATTGATGCTAATTCGCGTATTAGGCATTCGTGGGCTGCCATCCACTTATAGTGGATTGGAGACGATTATGGGAGAACTTGCCCCCCGGTGGGTGCAAGCTGGTCATGAGGTGATAGTCTATTGTCGAAAATCTCTTTTCGAAAAGCGGCCCTCAGAATGGGAAGGGGTCAAATTAATCTATCTGCCCAGTACAGAACATAAGGCATTTAGTACGATAAGCCACAGCGTTATGGCAATTTTGCACGCTTCCATTAATTCTTCGAATGTGGTACTAGTTTGGAATGCTGCCAACGGGCCATTTGGGTGGATTCTGCGCTTGGCAGGCAAGCGAGCTGTGATTAATGTGGATGGGATGGAATGGTTAAGGCCGAAATGGCGAGGTGCTGGAAGGATCTACTTCAAATGGGCCGCAAAGATGGCTACGCGTGCTTTTCCTATCGTGATCACCGATGCAAATGAGATGAAACGGCTCTATTTGCAGGAGTTCGGTGTCGAAACCACCTATATCGCTTATGGTGCAAACATTGAACCTTCAGAACATCCTGAGGTACTGAAACAGTACGAATTGGTACCACGCGGTTATTATCTGATCGCTAGTCGCTTAGTCCCGGATAATAATGCTGACCTAATTCTAAAGGCTTTCATCGCGTCCGACAGTCAACGACTGCTTGCCATTGCCGGTGGGGCCGATTATAGGGGAAATAAAGAAGAACAAGCGTTCCTGGACGGTCTCAAATCGACAGCCAATGATCGGGTTAAATTTCTCGGTCACATTGACAATCCCGAACACATCAAAGAACTTCACCACCACTGCTTTGCCTATATACATGGACATCAATTTGGGGGGATAAACCCCTCACTTTTGAAGGCCCTGGGTTTCTCTAACTGCATCCTGGCGCTTAATACTCCGTTCAACAGCGAAGTATTGAATGGTGGGCACTATGGCATATTATTCGAGAGAGATGCAGCGGATCTCAAGGACAAAATTAATCACTTAGAGGCATATCCAGAAGTGGCAGAGGACTTTCGCCGACGAGCAACGGATCCAGTACGCGATCGCTTTAACTGGGATCTTATCGCACGGCAATACCTTGATTTATTTGAGGAGGTGCAGAGATTGCGATGAAATCATTGGTCACTGGGGCAGCCGGTTTTATGGGCTCACATGTGGCAGAGTGGCTAATCCACGATGGGATAGAAGTAGTTGCTTTGGATGACCTGAGTGGCGGTTTTCGAGATAATGTTCCCCGTGGCGCAAAGTGGGTTCAGGGTTCTGTTACCGAATATGATCTGCTTATGCGTTTATTTGAAGCAGAACAGTTTGATTATGTGTACCATCTTGCGGCTTATGCGGCCGAAGGATTGAGTCATTTCATTCGGCGTTACAACTATGAGACGAATCTTATTGGTTCGATAAACCTGATAAATTTGAGCGTCAACTATGATATTCGGTGCTTTGTCTTCACCTCATCCATCGCGGTTTATGGCGCTAACCAGGTGCCGATGACTGAGGATATGATACCTCGCCCTGAGGACCCATATGGCGTTTCAAAATATGCGGTGGAGCTTGATCTTGAAGCAGCTCATCGCGAGTTCGGCCTTGACTATATTATCTTCCGTCCTCACAATGTTTATGGCGAACGCCAAAACATCGGGGATAAATATCGCAACGTCGTCGGTATATTTATGAATCAAATATTATCAGGGCAACCTTTAACCATTTTCGGTGACGGAAATCAAACGCGTGCGTTTTCTTATATTGATGAGGTAGCTCCAGTCATAGCTCGTTCGGTTTTGAATCGTAAAGCCTACGGTCAGGTATTCAATGTTGGTGCAGATCAACCCTGTACGGTGAATGAATTGGCTCAAATAGTATCCACAGTTATGCGTGTTAAGCTTAAAATTGTTCATCTCAAACCTCGCAATGAGGTAATGCATGCCCTCTCTTCTTCCGACAAGGCAAGTCTTTTCTTTAATCTACCCGATCCTGTACCGCTGCAAGACGGTATATATAGAATGGCTGAGTGGGTTCAGAATGTCGGTTCACGCAAGACCAAAGATTTTACAGCTATTGAAATCCCAAGGAATCTACCTGAGGGTTGGTAGATAGGGGAGCGTTAGCAATCTATGTCGGAGGAGCTCGATAGGGATGACCTTGGGTGACAGATGATTGTTGAATCTTCACATAGGATCAGTTCCATGGGCGCCTCGCTTACTGACCGACAACCGCCTGCATTGGTTGGAATAGCTGATTATCGAACTGCAACGTTTCTTTTGGCATAACCCCATCGGCAACCCTTCCTCTTGTCCTTGTAACGGCTGTGAAGGAAGGGATGCGTTGGTTGTTCCTAGGCTAGAATTTTAAATTTGCTCTGGGATTGCATAGAGGATATATGATATTTCGGCGGTTCAGCGTTCAATTCACTATCCTTTCAATATTTCTAGATGTTGGTCTTACACTCCTCGCTCTCTTGGCGGCTGTTGCTATTCGACCATCACTTTCAGCGCTTTCCTTTCTACGTCCGCTACCCGAGGTTGATGTTCCTTTATTGTTTTACCTGTTTGTCCCGCTTCTCTGGATAGCCATTTTCCTCATCGCCTCCGTGTACGATCCCAAGCGTACGTACAAGGCGGTGGACGAATTTCAGAACGTGATCAGATCAATTGGTATAGCCGCCCTCTCCTTCGCTGGCCTTCTTTACTTCATCTTTCGCGATATCTCTCGTGGGCTCTTTATCACCTTTTTCCTGCTCGATCTAATTCTACTCTTAGGCTGGCGGGTAGTGTTCCGGATTGCCTTTCGGCTTGGCAAAGTTCCATCCTCCAGAAGGCGTATAGTCATTGTGGGGGCAGGGGAGCTGGGGCAACGTGTGGCGCAGATAATCCAAGACTATATCTGGAGCAATTTGCAAGTCGTTGGTTTTCTTGATGACGAGCGCGAAGGTCCAATTGGCGACTTACCGATTCTTGGATCATTTAACAAGATACGCAGCGCGGTCGAGAAGGAACGTGTCGATGAGGTGATCATTGCGTTGCCGCTCCGGGCTTACGAAAGCTTAAATCAGATCACTACTAACCTCCTGACGTTGCCGGTTCAGGTAAGAATTGTCCCTGATTATCTCAACCTGGCGCTCTGTCGCGCTGCCATTGATGATTTTGGCGGTCTGCCGATGATCAATCTCCGTGCTCCCGCCTTTAGTTATTATCAACACCTCATTAAACGTGCTTTCGATATCATCGTTGGATCTATCATGACGTTACCCGTCCTGCCCCTTATGGGCATTATTGCTGTCGCCATTAAGCTTGATTCCGCTGGACCCATTATCTTCAAACAACAACGTGTCGGCGAAAACGGCCGCCTATTCACCCTGTACAAGTTCCGCTCAATGGTTGCAGATGCTGAAGACCGGCACAAGGATATGATTCACTATGATGAAGAAGGTCAGGTGATCCACAAGGTGCCGAATGATCCGCGGGTGACACTCGCCGGACGTTTGATTCGGCGCTGCAGCATCGATGAACTCCCTCAATTGTTTAATGTGCTCAAAGGAGACATGAGCTTAGTAGGACCAAGGCCGGAGTTGCCGTGGTTGGTGGAGCAGTACGAGCCATGGCAACGCAAACGCTTCGCTGTGCCTCAAGGGATCACGGGATGGTGGCAGATAAATGGGAGGAGTGATCAACCTATGCACTTGAACACAGAGTTGGATCTATTTTATATTGAGAATTACTCTATCATGCTTGATTTATATATTCTATGGAGGACTGTTGGTGCTGTTTTAAGGAGGAAGGGGGCTTTTTAACATCAAAATAGTTAGGGGGAGACTAATGAGGGTTCTCATAACTGGAGGGGCAGGGTTTCTCGGGAGTCATATCTGCGACACGCTCATTAACCTTGGAAATGAAGTTATTTGTGTTGACAACCTTTTGACAGGGAGGTTTGAAAATATATCTCACCTCAGGAGAAGTCCAAATTTTCAATTTATTGAAGCGGATGTGTGTGATTATAGGTATACGGATGGGCCCGTGGATGCGGTTTTGCATTTTGCTTCTCCAGCCTCTCCGAAAGATTATCTTCTCTATCCTATTCATACATTGATGGTGGGGTCATTTGGTACCCATACAGCTTTGGATTTAGCAAAAAAAGAAAATGCACGGTTTCTTCTGGCATCTACTTCTGAGGTCTATGGTGATCCTCTGGTAAACCCCCAGCCTGAAGCTTATTGGGGCAATGTAAATCCCATCAGTCCCCGGGGTGTATATGATGAAGCAAAGCGGTTTGCAGAGGCGATGGTCATGGCCTATCACAGATATCATGGGCTTGACTCCAGGATTGTGCGGATTTTTAATACCTATGGTCCAAGGATGAGAAGGGATGATGGGAGGGCTATTTCAAATTTCATAGTCCAAGCCCTAGGAAACAACCCTATCACCATCTATGGAGATGGAAGCCAGACCAGGAGTTTTTGTTATGTTGACGATATGATAGAGGGCATTATAAAACTACTCTTCAAAGATTCAGATAGGACCTATAAGGAGAGAATAGATAAAAACAGATTCCTTTGTGGTAAGAACAATTGTTTTGGTAATTCTATGCATGAGCCTGTGAATCTTGGCAATCCTCATGAGCTTTCTATGTTGATGATAGCAGAAAAGATAAAGGAACTCAGTGGCAGTTCCAGTCCTATTATCTTTACGAATCCCGCAGTTGATGATCCCAAGGTAAGAAGACCAGACATAAGTAAGGCTAAGGAACTTTTGGATTGGGAACCGATGATAGGCATTGATGAAGGAATTAGAAAAACAATAGAGTATTTTAAGGATGTCCTTTGAATTAGGCGGTTAGTGGGTGAATTGGTGAATGGGGTATCTGAGTTTTAAAGAGTTGCGGGGGCTTGCCCTGTGTAATGGTAATAATTCTTATCAAAATTATGGTAAATTTGCCATGTTCATAAGCATCATGGTTAATTTTATAAGTTTTGAAATTATTACACAGGGTGAAGCAGGAGGCTAAGGAGTTGGCTATAAATGTTTATGAGATAACTGCCAAAGGAGAACTCTCTAGGGATTATGGGTTGAAGGATCAGATACAGAGATCTGCTGTATCTATACCTTCCAACACTTGGCCTGTGAAATAATATGTACTATGTTTATGTTTTGCAATCGAGTAAAGATGGTAATTTATATGTTGGATTCACAAAGGATTTAAAAAATAGGGTTAAACAACATAATGGTGGTTGGGTAGATTCAACTAAAAGCAGGATACCTTTAAAATTGATTTATTATGAAGGATGCCTTATTAAAGAAGATGCTTTAACAAAAGAGAAATACCTAAAAACCACATATGGGAAAAGATATTTAAAAAGTAGGTTAAAAAACTATTTCACAGGCTAAACAAGAAGGTTATGAAAGAAATAGTGATAAAGATTTTGTGAGATTCCTTTTGATTGCCAAGGGGTCTTTAAGTGAATTAAGAACATGACTGGAAATAGCTCAAGGAATCGGATACTTAGACCAGAGAACCTTTGAAGCCTTTGAAACTCAATGCAGAAAGCTTGGGGCTATGCTAACTAAACTCATCAAATCCAGAAAGGTCGATTAACCTATTTACCGATTCACCTTTATCAAATAATTCATAAGGAGGGATTATGGAGAAGGATAGAATGAGAGAGAACCTTGGAGAGATAGACTTCTACGAGTATCTGCGAGTAATCTGGAAACGAAGGTGGTTGATCGCCATTGGGGTCATCGTGGCCACGCTCGCAGCAATACCCGCCTCGTATCTCGTACGGATTTATGAGAGCCAGGGGGTGCTAAGACTGAGTGAGGAGTTGAAACCAGAAGAGACCGCACAAAAATCTGAGAAAGAAAGTAAAGTAAACATCATTACCCTCCCTGAGTATAAGATCTACAGTGCAGCCTTTATGGACTCCAGGTCCTTTTTGCACTATCTTCATGACCAAAAAATTCTCTCTACCGAACAGAAGGCTTATATTGATAAAAAGCTGCGGAATGAACCGGTCCTTGAGGATTATATCAAACCACTGTATGCATACGCTGAGCAGGAGACAAAGACCTTTCGTCCGACGGAGCAGTTTATCAGTGCGGTTCAGCTGAGCTGGAAGGGATCTTCTCCTGTACTGGTGCAGAAGGTGGTAGATGCCATGGGCCTTTTTGTGAGAGACGCCTTAGAACAAAAGGTCTTGGAGAGATATGTAACGCAAGGGCATCAGGCGGCCTATGCCCGAGTGCAAGAGTTAGGGAGCAAGTTGGCAGACCTGAAGTTTTCCCTGAAACAAAACGAAAAGAAGCTGGTAGATCTTAAAAACATAGCGCAGCGCTCCCCTGAAGCGGAGCAGCTTACTGGCAGGGAGGTGGTCTCCATTGAGGCGGGAGGGCATCGTTATCTTCCCCCTTCCACCCAGGCGGTGGCCACCGAGGTTACCATCTCCGATATTAAATTAGGTATAAGGGACACTGAGAGGCAATTAAAGATCAATCGAGTCAAGCTGGAGATCTTTACCAGGATGAAGAAGGCCCTGGAGACGGGGGATGCGAAGAGTCTATTTGAGCGTCTGGCAGGGATCAAGGAAACCTTCTTTCAGGGGAAGGACTTGACGAGGGATGAAAATCTTCTCGTCCGAAATGAAGTCTTTGCTGATTTTGCCCAGTTTGAACACTGGTTTCATGATGTGATGCAGCTTGTCTCCGGTCCCACCCTACCCCAAAAGGCCAAGCCCTCCAAAAGGGTTGTAGTCGCTATCACCTTCGTTTTTGGACTTTTTTTCTTCACTCTGCTCGCCTTTTTTCTGGAGTTTATCCAGCAGGGCCGGCAACGAGAGAAAGCAGGGGGAAAACGAGTGCTAAAAAATCAATGATAGTAGCTGTTTCGGTTTCAAGATAAAAAGGTATGTTATGAATAAGGTAATCCTTGTCACCGGCGGGGCGGGATATATTGGAAGCCATGTGGTGAAGGAATTGAGGAGGAAGGGCTACCGACCGCTGGTCTACGATAATCTTTCCACTGGGCATCGGTGGGCGGTACGAGATGATGAGTTGATAGAGGGGGATTTGGGGGACCAAGGATATTTGCAAGGAATTCTGCATAAAGAGAAGCCCCTGGCGGTGATGCACTTTGCTGCAAGTGCTTTAGTAGGAGAGTCTATAGAGCGACCAGAGCTCTATTTCCGCAATAACGTTATCAATACCTTTAACCTTTTGGAGGCGATGCTGGCATGTGGGGTGAAATACTTTATCTTCTCCTCCAGCGCAGCTGTTTACGGCAATCCACACCAGGTCCCCATCGCCGAAGATCATCCCTTGACTCCGGTAAACCCCTATGGAGAGGGAAAGGTCTTTGTAGAAAGGGCCCTACGATGGTATGAGGATGCCCATGGCCTCAGGTATATCTCGTTGAGATACTTTAATGCTGCAGGGGCCGATCCTGAGGGTGAGCTGGGAGAGGCCCATAATCCAGAGACACACCTCATCCCCCGTATCTTGGAAGTAGCATTGGACTCGAGGCCCTTTGTTGAAATCTATGGCACTGATTATGATACCCCTGATGGCACCTGTATCAGAGACTATATTCACGTCATTGATCTAGCCCAAGCCCATATCCTGGCCCTGGAGGCCCTCCTCAATGGCATGACAAGCCGTGTTTACAACCTCGGGAATCAAAGGGGATTTTCCGTAAAAGAGGTGGTGGATGTTGCCCGCATGGTTACGAATCACCCTATCCCTGTGCGAGAATCCTCGCGAAGACAGGGAGATCCTCCTGTGCTGGTGGCCAGCGCAGAGAGGATTAAACAAGAGTTTGGCTGGAAGCCACGATATGATGATCTCAAGACAATCCTGGAGACGGCATGGAGATGGATAAAAGGGGGAAAATGTCGCTAAGGGTAAACCGGGGGGCTTCTCCCAGACTTGATGTAAAAAAAGAGGACAAGGAGAATCTAATCATCCTGCTCTCCTTTGGTCTTTTATTGAGGCTCTATACCTTCTCCCAGATCTATATGATCGCCATCGATGGCGCCTTTCAGTATATCCCTGTGGCCAAGCTCTATTATCACGGCGAATATCTTCAGGCTCTTGCCCAGCCCCAACTTCCCCTGTATCCCTTTTTGATCTCCCTCCTCGCTCATGTGATCGGAGACTTTGAGCTGGCTGGTCAGTTGATTTCCATCATCTTCAGCCTCTTGGCCGTCTTCCCCCTGTATTTGATCGGGCGATCCATCTTCGGCCCCAGAGCCGCCTTCTGGACTACGATATTGTACCTCATCAACCCCCTGATGCTGTATTGTTCTGTGGATGTATTGAAGGAGGGGCTGCTGGTCTTCTTATTTCTCTCCTCAGTCTATTGCTCCTTGAGGTTTTTACAGGAGGGGAAAAGACGCTGGCTGCTCTGGACGGTGGTCTTCGCTGCAGCAGGGGCTCTGGTCACCATTATCGCCCTGGTAGTGTTAGTGGTTATGGGGGTGTGGTTGGGGTACGGGAGCCTGTGCGGTAGGGTAAAGGAGAGAGAGTTGGCATATCGCTATCTCTGGGTGGTCATGGCGGTTGTTGGCATTGTCTTGATCTTCCTTATACCGGGCGTCCTTGGTTGGGAATTCTTGATCACAAAAAAACCCTATAAAGTCATAGAGGGTATTTTCTACCGATGGTTCGTATATGACTGGCCAGGTCTATCTCAGATTGGACAAAGCGCTCTTGCTATTGTCGGTCGGTTCATAGAAAAGGCAGGTGCCCTGCCCTTTAACCTCGCCCTCTTCGGCCTCGGGTGGAGGGTGAAGGTCAAAGAATTCGGCGCTGAGGAGAGGTACCTTGCCTCTTTGATAGGGGTGCTTATCGTCATTTTTTTCCCCAATTTAATTGCCTCGGGGAGATATCACCTTCCTGGCATCTTCCTGTTGTATCTCTGGGCCGGGTTTGGCTTTGCCAAGATTAGGGAATTGATTAATAGGCGGTTCAAGAGATATCCGAGGCTTGCGGCCATTACACTCGTTATGATCCTTCTTGCGACAATTTTACCCATCTCCCTTAAACCCCAAAGGTTGGATAAGATCGGTCACAAGGAGGTGGGGCTGTGGTTGCGAGAGCACACTCTGACCCTACCCCTCATCCTGACCGACGATTATCGGGTTGCCTACTATGCAGGGGGAACATATGCGCTTATTCCCCCCAAGGCTACCCCCAAGGAGATCGTGGAAAAGGGGAGGAAGGAGAAGGCAGACTACCTGGTCGTCGAGGGGAAGGGGACTGGGATCTCAGATGCCTTTTCCCCTTTCGAGAAGAAAGGGGAATTGGAACTCGTCCTCCACCATCCCTACGGCTGGAAGGGGAGGACTATGTATGTCTATAAGATGAAAAAGTAGGATGATCCCTCTCAAAAGGCCTCATAAGATTCTGCTGCGCTCTATGCCTTGCTGAACACCAGACAGACATTATTCCCCCCAAAGGCGAAGGAGTTGGAGATGGCCATCTGCATCTCCTTTTTTCTAGCCTCATGGGGGGTGTAGTCGAGGTCGCACGCAGGATCAGGGGTGGCGTAGTTGATGGTGGGGGGGATGATCCCCTCGTTGAGGGAAAGGAGCGTAGCGACAGCCTCGATGGCCCCTGCTGATCCCAAACAGTGTCCGATCATCGCCTTGATGGAGCTGATGGGTATCTCATAGGCGCGCTTGCCGAAGGCCATCTTGACCCCCCGTGTCTCCACCACGTCATTCAGCGGCGTTGCTGTGCCATGGGCGTTGATGTAATCTACAGCCTCCGGGACGATCCCCGCATCCGCCAAAGCCAATCTAATGCATCTGGCGATCCCTGTCCCTGAAGGCTCAGGGGCCGTGAGGTGATGTGCCTCGGCGCTGATCCCGTAACCCAAGACCTCCCCCCATATCCGGGCGCCCCTGGCCCGCGCATGTTCTAATTCCTCCAGGACGAGGATGCCTGCCCCCTCCCCCAGAGAGAGTCCCTGCCTGTTTTTGTCAAAAGGCCGGCATCCCTCCGGGTCAATGGCCCTGAGGCTATTGAAGCCGGCATAGGTCACCTCGCAGAGGGAATCGCTTCCCCCCGAGATCATCAACTCCGCCTCCCCAAAGGCGATGGCGTCATAGGCGAAGGCGATGGCCGCCGCGCTGGAGGAGCAGACGGTGGCCGTAGTGGTGCGGGGACCGCGCAGGTCAAACTCCTGCGCTATATGGTCTGTGGCGGTGGCGAGGGAAAAGGAGAGCAACAAGCTGGGGGAAGGCCTTTTAGAGGCATGGGTGTATATGGCTCGAAAGTATTTTTCCACCGAGAAGATCCCCCCGGAATCCGCTCCTAAGATGATCCCAAATTTTTCACGATCTCTTTCCGCCTGGTCGAGCGCTGAGGCGTTCATCGCCTCCCGGGCGGCGATGATCCCGAATTGATCGCAGCGGGACAACCTCCGCAAATCCCTCAGGGGGAAATGGCTCTCCGGTGATAGATCTACCTCACCGCCATTATGGCTGCGATATGCCGAGGTGTCAAAGATGGTGAGGGGTCTGATCCCGCAATACCCCTGTTTTAGGGATTGCCAGAAGGTGGGGATATCATTCCCTACGGCGGTTACAACGCCCATGCCGGTGACCACTACTCGTCTCTTGTTCACGAATCGAATCTCCTATCGGAACGTTCCCAAGAGGGAAATTTTAATACTCTCCATTTGTACCCGACCATGTTTTATTATCCCATGCACGGAGAAAAACCCTTGGCTGAAAAGCCAACTCCGGCGCCTTTAGGTGAAGCATTTGGTTGAATCTTTGTCTCATAAGGGTTCAGGGGTCCAACGGGTCAGGGGTTCTACAAACATGCCGAAGCCGAAGGTGGCTCTTTAGCCAGTGACCCTTTGGTCATTTGAACGGTTTTCACTAGAACCCTGCCGCCAGCGGCATCCCGCTTTCGTAAATCTATATTGTGTCGCTTTGCGACACCCTGCTTTCCTTAAGACTTGAAATTTAAGGAGCAGGGCTGAGTGGGATTGAACCCTTGCATCCTAGGCCCCTAAAGTCCCGCCTTTGGCGGGATACTTTACTTACGCCTCATCGGCTCTATGATCTCGACGTCAGAGGGGAGACGGAGTTTAAAAGAGTCATCGGGGATCCCGGTGTTTGTCTTGATATTGCAATAGTTGATGGTGGTGCGATCACCATTCTTTTCTATCAACTCGACGCTCTTCGGCAGCCAGTTTGCTGTATCGACTGAGATCTTGATTTTTTGAAAGATGGCAAGATCCTCTGCAGGCGCTATGCCCAGTACCACCTCTCCCGCTTTCTCTTCCTGTAGCCAGATCTTCTTCCCCAGGGTATCGATGGGGTTTTGGAAAAAGAGGAGCCATTTTGCCAGGACGGGGTTGCTGGCCACCTGATAGCGCTGGGCCACCCGCTCATCCGGGAAATAGATCAGGAAGACACCCTTATGCAATACCGTGATGCTGGGGTAGGGAGGATACATCTCCACCCATATCCGGTCCGGCCGTTTGAATCGCATCCGCCCGCGGGAGACCACCGGCTCCTGGAAGAGCGAGGAGACCTTTACCTGATTGATGTCGGCGGTGAAATCCGCGATGGCGTCCTGGGCCTTTTTGATGTGCCCCAATAGAGGAGCTAAGTCCTTACCCTCTTGCTGGGCTTGGGAAGGGGTTCCCAGGGAGACCACCGAGAGGAGCAGGAGGAAGAAGATAGAGAAAAGGCCTTTTCTCACTGTTCTGCCTTTCTGGCGATAGTGGTCTTGCTCACCCCCGGCAGCATGATCTTTCCCCCTGATAGTTGAGAGAGTATTTCGGCCAGGTTGCCGAAGATGATCCCTGCCCATTGACCTGCCAAATGGGGAGGGGCGGTGAAGCCCCCGACGACGGTCTTGATCCTTGCAAACCCCGCTTTTGCCAAGGCCCTGCGCATGGACGTGGGTGAGAAGTCGCAGAGATGAAAGGGGAGGTGGTAAAGATAGTTCTTTATCCTCATGAAAGAGAGGATATCCTTTATCGGCGTGGTATGGGGATAGCGCAGCACGATCATCCCCCCAGGCCGTAATGTCCTGTGAACCTCTCTGAGGAAGGCCAGGGGATCGGGAAGGTGCTCTATGACATAAAAAGCAGTAACCACATCAAATTCCCCCTCTGGGAAAGAGGTTTTCTCCCACGGCTGAGAAAGGATATGCAGCCCCCATCGCTTTCGACCATAGCGCGCCCCTGTCGAGGAGGCCTCCAGCCCCATGACCTCCCATTCCCTGGACTGCATCAGGGCGAGAAAGAAGCCGTACCCTGTTCCCACATCCAAAAGCCTGCCCCGCGGCATATGGCGCTCGATGAGGTCCGCCCCTTTTCTGAAGACCGGCTCCGTCATCCTCCCCCAGGCCTCGATCTCCTCTGCTGCCCGAGGGAGATACCCTTGATAGCTTTTTAATCGTTCCTCCTCTGAGGGACGGGGGTTTTGGTAGATAAAACCACACGCCAGGCAGCGGACCATGACGTAATCTCCCTCTTGGTGTTTTTTCTTCGCTCCCTTGTTTGAACAGAGAGGACATGCGATCCGCTCCACCACTAGCTCCTTTTGAGCGCATAGTATGTCATTTGTATGCCCTTCCCGAAAAAAAACCATGCCCTCAACCTTTTGCTATTTAAAAATCGTCGGGAAAAGGATGTTCGAATTGTAGCCCTGTAATATGGGAATCCTCGCCCGTACTATCATGTTGCGATAGGCTCCAGTTAAGCAGTGGCAGGCAAGAAACACGAGGGGGGCGAAAGAACAAACACCCCCCTCGTGATATTTTGCCTTCTCCGTTGTGTCGTTACTACTGCTACCTTATTTATTTTTATAGATGACCTTGGCTGCTGCCTCGGCGTTTCTCTCCATGGCGTAATCCACCGTGTCGTCAGAGCCGGTGGAGCTGGTCCTGAAGTCTTGCTCATCAAGGACCTGACCGGTTGCCTTGTCGATAAACTGATAGTGGGCGGCAAAATAGGCTGTTCCGGTATATTCTCCACCGGGCATCCAGCTGCGCCCGATCCGTCTCCCCACTGTCGACCTGGTATACTCCCTGACCTCACCTTTGATGAGGAGGACCTTTTTCCCCGCCGGGACCTGCGCGGTCCCTTCTTTTATCACCATCTCAAAGAGGCCATATTTTTGAGAATACCTACGAATTTGGTAGACAATCTTCTCGGCGAGCTCAGCCCCGGACATTTGAGGGGCGGGGACACTGGAAGGGACCTTAAATTCCTGCACCACCACGGCATTATAGTCCTTGAAGAGAGCCTCTTTCCCCACGGCCATGCTGCCGGCCACACAGATCATTGCCACTGCCACGATTGCACCTAAAAAAATTCTGATCTTCATGCTCTTCCTCCTTCTACGTTATTCTTTATTTTCCTACCTTATTTTGATAGATGACCTTGGCGATATAGTTAGCTACCCGAAATCTAAAGCCCTTGGCATCAATCTCATGCAGGATAACCTTAAGGCTCTTCATCGGTGACCCTACTTTCCTTTCTTTCTTTATTTCAATACGACTCGATCCACATCTCAATGGCTTGGGGGTATATCCTCCAGGCGGGCAAGTTCGATCGCCTCAACATTTCTTTACACTCCTCCAGGCTAAAAGATGCCTTGAGCGAATTCCACAGGCCGTCTCTGGCCCTCTTCTCCCTCATTACGAGGCGCCATATCGAATCAAAAAAAATAGCTAAGGCCTTTGGGGCATCTCGACGCAGGTCTACCATAACATATTTTCCCCCCTGTTTCAAGACCCGCGCAGCTTCGTTAAAGAAAGCAAGGGGGTCTTCGAGATGGTGCATGGTTTGCACACAGAGTACCAAGTCGACGCTCTTATCCTTGAGAGGGAGGGCATAGGCAGAACCTATCTGGAAATGCACCCGATCCTCCAACCCTCTTTCCCTGGCGTTGGCCTGGGCCGTCTGTATCATGGCCGGGGAAAGGTCGATGCCAAGAAATTCCATCTCCGGCAGGGACCCGGCGATACCCAGGGGAAATATCCCGGGGCCTGTCCCGATATCCAGGGCGAATCCTTTCTCTACCCCCAGGGCCTTGATCCGGGAGAGGACCCTCTTGATCGGAAACCGCATGTACCTCTTGGCCATGCGGCTGTAATATTCCGTTAAGGACTCATCTTCTAGGGGACTGGACTCAGGGACCCTCTCCTCGGCTATCATGGCTTCCCTTGTGCCAGGACCACTATTCCCTGGGCCACCGTCTCCCCCTCTGACTCGGCCCTGACCTTTACCTTGGCCATCGCGCCGAAGCTGAACTCCACTTCGGCAAAAAGGGTGAGTTGGGCTCCAGGCCTGATGGTCTTGGTAAAGTGCATTTCTTCCACCTTCACCAGGATTCCCATCCCTGCTTCTTTGGCGCTCAGCATGGCGATGCCGCCGGTCTGGGCCAGGGCCTCCACGATGAGGGCTTCGGGCAAGCACGGGTTGCGGGGAAAGTGACCTTCAAGGAAGAAATCGTCGAGGCTCACTGCCTTTACTGCCACGGCCCTGCGGCCCGGTTCCAGTTCCATCACACGGTCGATCATCAGGAAGGGGTAGCGGTGGGGGAGTACCTTTTCCATTGTTCTCATCCCTTCTTCAGGATCTACCATATATCCATTGCACCCTTCGTTATACCCAGGGTGAGGAGGATGCCCAGCAGGGATCCCATCAGGAGGAGGATCGTACCCTTCACTCTGTTTCTGCCCAGGAGATAGGAGAGGATGGTGGCTGAAAGTACCCCAAACCCCCTGATGGGAAGGGCGCAGAGCAGTACGATCCCCACGTCCCCCCACGAGGAGACCTTTTGCACGAGTTTTCTCTCCTGCCAGGACGCTGAGGCCCGCCGCACCCTCGTCCCCGCCCAGCGCAGAAAGGGGATGCGGGAGGAGCTCTCCAATATGTAACCGTATACCGGTATCTGGAGGAAGTCGTATACCAAGGCCAAGGGGAGGTAGAAAGGGAGGGGGAGATGGTTGATGATGGCGAAGACCACAGAGGCGGTCCTCCCGATGGTGAAATGCAACAGGGTGAAGATAACAAAGGCGTTCTGTGGCGACTCAAGAAACCCCATGAGCCCTCCCCAGGATGATAGCCATATACGTCCCATCCAAAGAGATCCCCGTATGGAGTATGGTCCTGACACGGGCCTTCAGGCTCTCTTTTACAACCCTGAGCAGGCAACGGGGATCGGGATATGCATAATTGATGGTCTGTGGGATGACCCCGCGTTCCATAATCAGGAGGTCCGCCGCTATCCTCGCCCCGCCTGAGGCGATCCCTTCCCCGAGCATCGACTTGAGGGAACTAAGGGGGATGTCGAGATATCGGTCCGAAAGGGCGAGCCTGAATCCCTCGGCCTCCACGGCATCCAGCCGGGGTGAGGAATTTCCGGCGCCATCGATGCAATCGATCGTTTTCACCCCGCCCCTTTTCAAGGCACCTGATATAGCGCGCGCCACCTTTTCCCCGGGATGTGCTGCGCCGCCGGCTGTGGCAAAACCGAGGACCTGCCCGTAGATACGCGCCTTTCTCCGGAGGGCATCCGCCTGTCGTTCGAGGATCACAATCCCGGCCCCTTCTCCCGGGATAAATCCATTTCTCTTGAGATCATAAGGGGCGCTCCGTTCCCCGTCACCAGCATCCCACGCCGTCATGCGCAGTTCGTTCCATCCCCGGTATAAGATGGCGCTTAGTTCGTCCACTCCGCCCGTTATGATGACATCGGCCTTGTGGGCGATCAATTGTCGGCAGGCGAAGAGAAAGGCAGCCTCAGCCGTGCAGAAGGACTGGACGACGGTGCTGTTCGGTCCTTTTACCCCCAGCTCGATGGAGGCGTTGCTGGCTGCTGCATTGGGCACGGTATTGGGGAAGAGGATCGGGTTGAGATCGCCGGGGCCCTTCAATACCTGCCCCCGGTGGAAGGCCTCGGAATTGACCACGCCGCAGAAGCCGGAGCCGAGTATGATTCCCATTCGCTCTGGAGGGACATCCACCCCTATGGTGAGGCCGGCATCCTCCAGGGCCATCTTGGAGGCGGCGATGGCGAATTGACTGGCCCGATCCAATCTCCTGATCTTCAGGGGGGGGATAAAGACCTTGGGATCGAACCCCTTCACCAGAGCCCCTTTCTTCGACCGGAAGGGCGCCGTGTCAAAGGCCGTGATCTCCTCGATGCCATTTCGTCCCTCAACCAAACCCTTCCAGAACTCCTCCTTTCCAGTGCCTAGGGGACTGACTGCTCCTACCCCTGTGATGGCCACCGCTTCCATTAGACCTGGAGATCCTCCTTCCCGAAGATCAGCGCCGTGCAGTTTCCCCCGAAGGCGAAGGAGTTGGACAGGGCTATCTCTATCTCCGCCTCTCTTGCCTGCGGACAATAATCGAGGTCACAGACCTCATCCCCCTGCTCAAATCCGGCGGTAGGGGGGATGAAATGGTGACGCATGGCCAACAACGAGGCCGCCGCCTCCAACCCCCCTGCGGCCCCCAGGCAGTGTCCGATAATCGATTTGGTGGAGCTGATGGGGAGATGATATGCATCCGCCCCCCATACCTCTTTGATGGCCAGGGTCTCCACCTGGTCATTGATGATGGTTCCGGTGCCATGGGCGTTGATATAGGCTACCTCGTGCGGTTTGATCCCGGCATCCCTGAGGGCCTCTCTCATGATCCTCGCCTCCTCTTTGCCCGTCTCCTCCGGCGCGGTGATATGGAAGGCCTCACCACCCAGGGAATAGCCGAGGAGCTCCGCATATATCTTTGCGCCTCTCTCCAGCGCCCTCTCTTTCTCCTCCAGGACCAGCACTGCCGCGCCCTCACCCAACGAGAGCCCCTGCCGTCGGGCATCGAAGGGGCGGCACGGGAAGGGATCCATGATCTTCAAAGAGCAAAAGCCGCCGAAGGTAAGTTCGCTCAAGGCCTCACCGCCACCGCAGGTCATGACATCGGCCTCACCCCATCGGATGAGTTCGGCGCCATAGGCGATGGAGCTCGCAGAAGAGCTGCAGGCGGTCGTAATGGTGGTCCTCGGTCCCTCGAGGTGGTATCTCTCTGCCAGGCGATCGGTGGCATAACTGGGGACAAAGGGGAGTAGGAGCGAAGGCCTCGGTCTTTTTCCCTCGAGGAGTTGACGGTGGTACATTTCCGCAGAGAGCATGCCCCCTGCCCCTGCCCCGAGGCATGCCCCGATGCGCTCGCCATCTTCTGGATGAGGCTTCAGATAGGCATCGGCAAGGGCCTCCTCGGCAGCGATCAGGACGAACTGATCGACCCTGGAGAGGCGGCGCAGCTCCCTCTTGTCGAAAAAATCCAGGGGGTCATATCCTTCGATCTGGGCCGCCATGTGCGAAGGATATCCGGAGCAATCGAACAGGGTGATCTCCCTGATCCCCGGTCGCCCATCCTTCAAGGAGGCGAGAAACTCCCGCACATTATTCCCGGTGGCGCAGATGATCCCCATACCGGTGATGACTACCTTCTTTTTTCTATCCCGCATCGCCCTTCCTCTGGTCAATCAGATCTTGGAAGGCCTCCAGGCGAGTCCTGATCCCTTCCACGGTGGTATGTTCATCGAAGGTAAGAGTCATGAAGGGCATGTTTTCCCTCTTGTTCGTCCCCACCTGCCGTTTGAGAAACTCCTGAATCAGGGCATCGATGCCGCACTTAAAGGAGGTAACAAAGACGATCCCATCGGCAATCCCTCGTTCGGCGAAGTAGAGGATGCTCCCCACAATCTCTCTGGAGGTCTCCCAGTAGATCTCCTTCGAGAGAGGCAGAACCCTCCGTTCCCTTTCATGCAAGGGTATAGTGTCGGAGGTTACTACCTTTATCCCCGATCCCTTGGCCAGGGTAAGAAGGTCTTTGTTGATGAAGGGGTCAAAGAGATTGTAGGATCGACCGACAAAGGCCACCGTATGCCGATAATCATGTTTGGTTGCTGAGGGACAAGGGATTTCAAGCTCAAAGATCTCCTCCATCCCCAGGTTGTTTATCCTGTCCATCAGTTCTTTGCTAAACGCTTGGTAGCATTCTTCACCCCTCTGGTATGCCCGTCGTACCTTCCGGGTATCAATCCCGGTCCTCCTCGCCATGTCCAGGAAGAAATCATCCAGTCCCCTTTTCCCCCGACGCAGATCTAATACCCCATCCCAGATCTCCACCGTGTCCTTCAAGGCCAACTTGAGCACATCGGGGGCCCCTCGAAACTTGGGACAGAGGATATAGCGGCGGTCCAGGCTGATCAGGCGGGGGAGGAAAAGGGAGTCCACCTTACCCACCAAGCTTTGGGAATGGGGGATCAATAATTTTAAGGGGAGGCAACTGTCCTCATAGAAGGGAACACCCTTTCGCAAGATTTGATAAACCGCTCCATCGGAGGTCACCACCTCCATCCCCAATTCCTGCAAAAAGGTCCTCCAGAGGGGAAAGAGTTTATAATACATCAAAGACTTGGGAATACCGACGCGCATAAGGCCGTATTATCTCGCCCTCCTCTCGTTGAGGGGTTATACCCTTCACCCTCCCCAAAGAAGAGGTTTTTTTGGGCAGTCGAACAGAAAATAGCTTTTCTGCATGACATAAAAAAGATATCATCGAATAGGGCAAAAGGCAAGGTGCGCCACGGCGAAGGAGTTATTGACAATCTCCACTGATAGATGCTAATTAGTGAGACGGTGAGGGCAATCTCGGTGGAGGCATCGTTGTCCTGTATGTCCTTTTGTTCCCATACGACCAGAGCAGAGGTAGATTTAGGGGCACTTGCCTATAACTATCATCAGCTGCGTCGGTTTGCTCCTGCATCGGTCAAGTTCTTGGCAGTGGTAAAGGCCGACGCGTACGGTCATGGAGCGATCCCCGTATCTAAGAAATTGGAGGGGTTAAGTGCCGACTTTCTGGGGGTTGCTTGGGTGCAGGAGGGGATAGAGCTGAGGAACGGAGGGATTAAAAAGCCGATCCTCGTCCTGAGCGGTATCTATGAAGAGGAGGTGGAGGAGGTCTTAGACTATAACCTCACCCCCATGGTCTATCGCTTGGAGATCGCCCAGGCGCTCTCCTCAGCGGCCAGCAAGAGAGGTAAAAAGGTTCCTGTCCATCTTAAAGTGGATACGGGAATGGGGAGAATCGGGGTCCTTGCCGAGGAGGCGCCCGCCTTTGCGAACCGCGTGCGGCAATTCGAGAACTTAGAGATAGAGGGTATCGCCTCCCATCTCTCTACGGCAGATGAGGGGGATTCCGCCTTTGCGTCGATGCAGTTGGAAAGGTTTTCTCGGACCATAGAGGAGATGAAGCGATTGGCAATAGATCCTCCCTTCTGCCATATTGCCAACAGCGCGGCCCTTGTCAATCTTCCTGCTGCTCATTTCACCTTGGTGCGTCCGGGGATTATGCTCTACGGATCCTATCCTTCCCCCTCCTTGAAAGATAAGGTTTCCCTTCGACAGGTGATGTCCTGGAAGAGCCACATTGCAGATCTTAAGAAGCTCCCCGCGGGCTATCCCATAAGCTACGGCCGGACTTTTATCACCCAACGCCCCAGCCTCATCGCCGCTATACCCGTCGGTTATGCCGACGGGTATAATCGCCTCTTTTCCAATCGGGGGGAGGTCTTGATAAAAGGGATGAGGGCACCCGTAGCAGGGAGGGTTTGCATGGATTGGACCATGGTGGATGTGACCGCCATCACCGGGGTTGAGGTGGGCGATGAGGTGGTGTTGATGGGGAGTCAATCGGGCCAGGAGATAACCCCCGAGGAGATGGGGGGCTGGATCGGGACCATTTCCTACGAGATCCTCTGCTCGGTGGGGAAACGGGTCTCTCGCATCTATAAGGGGTAGCCTATGTTGAAAGTATCGAAGGTCATTAATATATTGTGGGAAGAGGTAGCAGGGTACATCTTCATACGAGATCCTCTGACCGGTGGGGAAAGGGGTCCCGCGCATCTATAAGGGGTAGCCTATGTTGAAAGTATCGAAGGTCATTAATATATTGGGGGAAGGAGTAGCAGGGTACATCAAGGAGATGGGGCAGATATTTCTGCTCTTTCTGGATACCATCCGCTGGTCCTTTTCTCCCCCCTTCAGGCTAGACCTCTTCTTTCAACAGATGGAGCGGGTGGGGGTGCGGTCTGGCTTGGTGGTGGTCCTTACGGGGGTCTTTTCCGGCATGGTCTTGGCCCTCCAGGGCTTCCACGCTACGAGGCAGTTCGGGGCTGAGACCATGGTGGGCGTTGCCGTAGCGCTGAGTATGACCAGGGAACTGGGGCCGGTTCTCACCAGCTTCATGGTCACGGGGAGGGCGGGGTCGGCCATGGCTGCGGAGATTGGTACCATGAGGGTCACTGAGCAGATAGATGCCCTCTTATCCATGGCGGTCAATCCCGTTAAGTTTCTCATAGTCCCGAGGGTGTTGGCCAGCATCGTGGTGCTCCCCCTTTTGACCGTCGTCGCCGACTTTATCGGGATCGTGGGGGGGTACTTGATGGGGGTGACCGTTCTCGGGATCAATGCCGGGGCCTATGTGGCCAATATGGAGAGGTATGTAAAAGTGGATGATATATACCATGGTCTTATCAAAGCAGCGGTCTTCGGGCTCATCCTCTCCGTCATCGGGTGTTATAAGGGATACACCACGACAGGAGGAGCAGAGGGGGTGGGGAAGGCCACCACTGAGAGCGTGGTCCTGTCAGCGGTGGTTATCTTGATGGCGAACTACTTCTTGACGGCGGCGATGTTTTAAATGATTGAGGTCAAGGGTGTACATAAATCCTTTGGTGCGCTGAAGGTCTTGAGGGGTGTAGACCTCCAAATCCCCAAGGGGCAGATTACGGTCATCCTGGGACGCAGCGGCGTCGGCAAGAGTGTGCTGCTGAAGCATATTATCGGGCTCATCAGGCCCGATAGGGGGCGGATCTGGATAGACAAGGTCGACATCACCCGGCTGGGGGATAAAGACCTCACTGAGATGAGGAAGCGATTCGGGATGCTCTTTCAGGATGCAGCGCTCTTTGACTCCATGAATGTGGGGGCAAATGTGGCTTTTCCGCTGCGCGAACATACTAAGCTTAATGAGCAGGATATTCAAAGGATCGTGGCCCACAAGCTGGAGCAAGTCGGACTCCCCGGTCTGGAGGAGAAGATGCCTGCCGAGCTCAGCGGGGGGATGAAGCGGAGGGTGGGCCTTGCCCGGGCCATCGCCTTGGATCCGGAGATCGTGCTCTTTGACGAGCCCACCGCTGGCCTCGACCCCCCCATGGCCGAGTCAATAGAACATTTGATCATAGGGACCCAGCGGAGATTGGAGAGGACCTTTGTGGCGATCACCCACAGCATTCATACTGCTTTTCACATTGCTCACAAGATAGCCATGTTGCATGAGGGCAGGATCATAGAGGAAGGTTCCCCTGAAGCCTTCAGGGGGTCATCGAACCAGGTGGTTCAGAGCTTCATGATTCGAGCAGAACACGAGGAAGAGGAGACATAAGGAGGTGAACGGATGAAGGGAACCAAGGTCAGCACGGAGGCAAAGGTGGGGATCCTGGTATTAGTGGGCATTATCCTGCTGCTCTTCATGTCCTTCAGAGTGAGTAGGCTGGAGCGGCTCAAAGGTGAGGTTTACACCGCCCTCTTTCCCTCGGTTTCAGGTCTGGTGATCAGCGCCAATGTCGAGGTCGCCGGGGTGCCCGTAGGAAGAGTGGAGAAGATCAGTTTGGAGAAGGGGATGGCCAAGGTCTGGATGAAGATCGGTCAGGCCCAGCTCCACGCGGATGCAGAGGCAGCCGTCAAAACGCACGGCGTCCTGGGAGACAAATATGTCGAGATCAAACCGGGATCCCCTGACGCCCCCTTGCTTCCCCCGGGAGGGACCATCACCAAGGTGCGATCAGTACCTGATATGGATGAACTCCTCACATCCCTGGAATCCGCTGCCCGCGGCATGGCCGACCTCGGCGAATCCTTGCATGAAGCCGTCGGAGGGGAAGAAGGGCGAAACAAGATCAAGGAGATAGTCGCCAACCTCCAAGAGGTGAGCGCCGGCCTGAAAGAGATGGTCCAAGAAAACAAGGGTAAGGTGAACAATATCGTCGCCAATCTGGATGATATTACTGCCAAGGTGAAGGCAGGGGAGGGCTCCTTGGGAAAACTCGTGAACGATGATAAATTATACAATGAGACTGAAAAGACCTTAAGGAAGGTGCAGAAGGCTGCGGAAGGGGTGCAGGAGCAGACCCCCATCACCATTCTGTCGGCCATCGCAGGTCTCTTCTTCTGATCTGCAGGAGGATCTTTTGCCCCGCAAGAGCCTCCTCGGGCTCCTCCTCTTCATCGTCATCTTTTTTCTCCCTTTCTCCCCTGCCCATGCGGCAGGCGGGATATGGCCCCTCTTTTCCTATTACGCCTCCGAGGAGCAGAAAGAGGTGGAGGTCCTCGGTCCCCTCTTCACGTGGCGGGAAGCTAACCAGGGGACCGAGTGGGGGATCCGGCCTTTCGTGTATCACACCAATTTCCCCTCGCAGGAACTCCGGCGGTGGGAGTTTTTATACCCCCTGGCGAAGCATCAGCTCAAGGAAGGGGACAGCAAGTTCTACCTCGTCCCTTTCAGCCTCTTCAGGGATGAGGTTACCTCATCCGCACCCGTGAGAAGGGAGCGGAACTCCTCTATCTTGACCGCTTTTTGGGGAAGGACAGACAAGGGAGAGAGCTATGGTGGCTTTTTCCCCATTGCCGGCAAGTTCAAGAAGAGATTCGGCCGGGATAAGATAGAGTTCTACCTCTGGCCCCTCTACTCCCGCATCGAGGACGAGGGTGAGGTTACCTGGCGGATTCCGTGGCCTGTTGTCTCGTTGATGGGGGGTAAAGCCAAGGGTTTATATATCTGGCCTCTGTGGGGCTACAAGGTGAGGGCCGACGAATATTCCAAGGGCTTTATCCTATGGCCTTTCTACGGCTATGCAGATGAAGATCTCAACACCGATAAGCCGGTGAGCACGCGGTTTTATCTCCCCTTCTACGCCACCGTGCGCTCGCCCGGCGCACGGGTCGACATCTTCATTCCCCCCCTCTTTTTCCATCAACGGGTTGACGATCCCCCCTTAGAAAAGTGGGAATTCCCCTGGCCCTTCTTTACGCTGGTAAGGGGAGAGGGGGTGAGGGAAACGCAGGTCTTTCCCCTGTTCCGGGTTAGGGAGGAGGAGCAGAAGAAGCGCTTCTATATACTCTGGCCCCTGTACAAATACGAGTGGGACATCATGGCGGCTGAAGAGGAGACGGTGCGCCGTTTTCTCCTCGTTAACAAGTATCGAATCGTAAAGGAGTTGGATACGGGCAAGGAGGCCCTGGATACAAACTTCTGGCCTCTGTTCGACTATCGCCGGGGATTCGAGGGTGAGAAGAGCTTCTACATCTTCCCCCTCCTCCCTCTGCATGATGACGGGATGGAGCGCAACATCTATCCCCTCTTGTGGGTCTATCGGTACACCCGTTCTCCCCAGGGTGAAACCCTCTCGGACCTGCTTTGGGGGCTGTACCGCCGCAGGCACTCATCTGAGTTTTCATCAACCCAATTTGCCTTCCTCCTGCGCATCGAGAAGAAGGGGGAGAAAAGTTTTTCTCTCTCTTTTCTCGAAGGGCTGATTCGCTATCAGGGAACACAGGAAGGTGGGAAGGTGGGATTTTTCTTTGTGAACCCCGCCGATTGAGGGCATGGCGTAAAGAACCGCGATGTCGGCGCGCATGAAGAAGAACCTCATACTATTTTTGGGGATGGCAATCTCCCTCCTCCTTGTGGCCGGCAATGCCGCCTGCAATAATCCAACCGTCACCGTCGCCTTTGGCGGGGATACACTGTTCGGTGGATATTATCAGAGCAGTGATACCCGTTTCGGCACCATGGATGATCTCGCGCAGATGATCGATTGCTATATTCAAAGCCATGGTGAGGAAGAGGGGATAAAAAGCTTTGTGGGGTATGCCTTTCAAAACATCAAACCGATATTTGCCAAATCAGCGTATGCGGTGGTAAATCTCGAAGGACCCATCATCGCCACCCAAGATACATTCGTCCCAAAAGTCTTCCCCCTCAAGCAGCACGTGCGGACCCCCGAGATCCTGAAAGAGGCAGGCATTGTCTTGGTATCCCTCGCGAACAACCATATGTATGATTTTAACGGGGCAAAGGGCATCGAGGAGACCATGCAGAGGCTTGAGGATGCCGGCATTGCATACGTGGGGGCGGGTAGGGGAGAGAATGCCTATGCCGACGCATTCGGCTATAAAGTCAAGGAGGCCAATGGCATCAAGATCGCCTTTTTCGGCGTGACCGATGTCATAGAGCCGGGAGATATGGTTGCGGAGGCAGGGAAGACCGGGGTAGCGGCCTTGCCCGAGCAGTCCAATTACCGGGAGAGTAAAAATCTGCGTTATCTTCTCGGCAGGATCGGCGAGGCCAAGAAAGAAGCTGATTTTTGCGTGGTCCTGCTGCACGCCGGCCCTCCCCGGGGTCATGAGTTACATGAACGCCAACAGGAGATCGTCGATATCCTCTTAGAGGCAGGGGTCGATGTCATCATCGGATCCCATTCCCATTCGCAGCAACCTATTAAAGAGGTTACCGACAAACAAGGGCGATTAAGGCAGGTGGCCTTCTATGGGATCGGCAACCTTGTCTTTGGCGGCTGTAGGGGCAGGCAGGGCCTCAGTTTAATTGTTCTTATCACCTTCCTTAAAGAAGACGGCGTGCCATACCTCTCTTATGAGGGAGTTCCCATTCGGCCAAACGAGGATGGCACCTTTCAACCCTCCCTCGTGAAATAGCTGGCTGCGTTCATACAATAAGGTTTTCAGTTATCCCGGCGGGCCGGCTCCCCGCAAGGGCGAGGACATTTTGACTACGCTCAGCGGTGAATTGTTCGGACAGAACAGGGATGATGGGCAACCGCATAGCTGATGGATTGCTCAAGCGCGCGCAACGATCTGTTGCATACCCTCTAAAGACAGGCTGTGCGAAGACGGCATCCGATACAGACAATAAGCTACAAATCCGCGATACCCGAAAAATGCGGCTGACACTCAGTCTGTCGGCTCGTTATGAGATAAACTATGTGTGTGGTTTTATTGATGTAGGTGATTAGTAGCGCCGGCCGCCCCCCCCTCCTCCTTGGCCACGGCGGTTATCTGACCGGGGGCGAGCCTCATTGACGTTCAGGGTTCTTCCGCTGAGGTCTTTTCCATTGACCCCGCTGATCGCGGACATGGCTTCAGCCTTTGTGGGCATCTCTACGAAGCCGAATCCCCTCGATTGTCCACTAAACTTGTCTTTGACTATAGTGGCGGATTCAACCTGCCCGTATGCTTCAAAGGTCTGGCGCAGTTCCTCTTCCGTTACATCGAACGATAAATTTCCCACATAAATGTTCATTCTGATCTCCTTTTTTGTGATTAATTCTGGGTCGTTTTTCTGCCTAACAACTTACTCTATAAAAAGTTATTCAACGTTACCATTTTTTTATCGTTTAGTCAATCTTAAAGAAGCAAACCTTGGCGGATTATGTATCAAGACCTTTGCAGGATATTCCGTGATTTGCCATGGGGCATTGCATTGAAAATTAGACAGAGAAGGATGCTGATCAATTCCCATATGCCCACAATCAAATCCTCCGCTTCTAGCCTATATGAGACAAAATTCCTCTTTACAGAGGCTCGATTAAATGATATAGGGAGTACGGTAGGTTATTTATTACAAACCTTTATATTATAACATGAAAGGAGGAGGGTATGAGGAGAGCAATAATTATAGGTCTGGCGATTGTCTTTTGTTTCATGTCGGTGGCATCGTATGCAAAAAATTCTTACTTTGGTGTTCTCAACAGGGCGTTAGTGTACCCTAACGAGTTTGACCAGACAGAGGCAGCCATCACCAAGGCGGAACAGTCTCCAGGGGCCAAGCTTTGCCCCGACAAGATCGCCCAGGCGCGAGAGTTGGCTAAAAAGGGGGTAGAGACCTATTGGGCCTGCCGCGATAAAGAGGGCCTGGCATTGCTGGCTCAGGCGCGCAAACTGGCTGAGGAGGCAGAGATATGCGGTCCTGCCAAGCCGAAAGAGGTGGTAGTCCTCAAAGGGGTAAATTTTGCCTTCAATTCCGCCGAGCTTACTCCCAAGAGCAAGGAGATCTTAGACCAGTGGGTTGGGAAGATCAAGGGAGACAAGAGCATGAGGATTGAGGTAGCGGGCCATACCGATATCATAGGTTCGGATGCCTACAATCAGCAGCTCTCGGAGCGCAGGGCCAAGTCAGTGGTGGACTACTTTGTCTCACAGGGTATCTCCGCTGACCGTCTGAAGCCAGTGGGTTATGGAAAAAAACAGCCCATTGCCTCCAATGCGACGGACGAAGGTCGGGCCCAGAACCGCAGGGTAGAACTACAGATCTTTTGATCTTAAGAAGGTAAGCAAAGAGGCGCTGGGCAAGAGAAGGCTCACCAGAGGTCTTCAGTTTTGCCCGGGCTATACCCCTGCCTAGCGTGGGGCAAAAATTAAAAGGGACTGATGTCGGATTCCCGTCTTCCCTTGGCGATTGAACGAAGAGAGTCAAGGGAGTAAGGTAGCGGGGAGACGACATCGCCCCTTTTTTGTATTGTCCTTGGGAAGCCGCTATTAGATTGGATATTGTTGTTAATTACCTAGCGGTTCTCTTTTACCCTCAGTTCCCTCTATCCTCTCAAGAGCATTCTTGTCCCTGTTATGGGTTTCCCTAAACAGCAAATCAGAAGTTTGATACCCACACACTGACGGAGTTAACCGTGCCGCATTTACCGGTGATGCCCAGTGGACAGGTCATTGGCGTGTAACCAATAGAAAAATGGGACTTTTTAAAAAATCCGTGCAATAAAACGTCCCGACAGTCTCTCGTGGTGTAAAGACTCAGTTTTTGAGAACTGACATAAAAACGGGTGTCTTTGCCAGTGACTTGGACCAAATCAACCTTGCCAACGTAGTTTTCTGCGATCGCGGGCAGTGTCAACGCGGCGCTGATGATCCATACTACGGCTGTTATAAAGAAAATTTTCTTCGCTCTTGCGGTCATTGTAGTTACCTCCTCGTATGCTACTTGCCGATACTGAATTCCACCTTGTTCGCGCCGCAGTCGGATTTCACCCAAAAGACATGTTTGCCGCCTGGCAGCTTGTGGACGAACTGGATGCTGGTTTGATTGTAGAAGTTTGCACTGCCCAGTGCAGGTGCATTGTCAAACCCCCATTCAACCTTATGGTCGCCTTTGCATGTCACGCTGAAGCTTGCCGTGAAGTAGGCGGACTTGAGGACCCCGGGGGACGGATCAGTGATGGGATACGTTGCCCCCTTGATGGGGTAGACGATGTTGACCTTGACCTGGTCTGCATAGACAGTCATGGCAGAAAACAGCAGAACAAGGATCAAAATTGCGATAACCTTCTTCTTCATAAGACACCTCCTTTTCTCTTCCCCTGCCCGCCATGGGCAGATATTCGAGTGCTTGAGGAGGGCAATATCCAACCTCAAGCACTCTGTTATCTGCTTGTTCCGAACACTCTTTCAAGAAACTGTATCTTTCTAAAACTTAATCCCCACTCGTCTTTAACTGTTAAGGCATATTTGTGTTTCTTATACATAATGTTAAAGGTATAGCCGTTGAAAGAAGCGGGTTACTGGCATTGTCACAATTTTGCTTACTCATCAAAGCAGGATTATCGGCGCAAAAACCACTCGGTTCCATAAGCGACCCGGAGGTGCTATTCCCAGGGGGATGACTCAATCCCAGGGCATGTCCGAGTTCGTGCGCTAGATTGTATAGATTGATTGGCAAATTTGTATCATACGTTATGATTTTCGTATTGGCTGTGCCGCCAGAATAGCAAACTCCTCCGCCATAGGTGCCAAGTGGGTCGCCCACCTCTGCGAAATATACCTCGACGGCATTAGGATCATCATATGCAGCCATGAGACTACTATCTTCGCTCGTAGAAAGGATGCGGTAGTTATCATTTGTAACATATGCCACCGGAAGAAAATTGAGGCTAATACAACATCGGCCCCACATCTCGATAGCCTTATCCCTCAGCGTAATAAAGCTGCCGCCTGTCGTGGCTGTAGTTGAGCCGCCAAAGCAACCAGTTGCCGGGGTATACCGAACAAAGACAGGCCTTATATTGATGACCTTTTTGAGATAGAATTTGGCTATAAAAACTTTATCTATTTTATAGGTCCCCATAAACTGATATATCCTGCCGAGACCCTTTTCTTTTTCTTTCAATTCTATCTTCATCGATATGCCTGTCCCCTTTTTCAGCATCCGCTCTTGATCAATGCGAGGCTTCTCACTCAACGTGGAGCTGAGAGTCACTGCAAAGGTCTCTGTATAAGACCGATAATCATCCTTTTCGCGTTCGCCTTCTTTAGGCTGTATATACCCTTTAATGCGATCGATAAGCGGATAGTGAACATCGACAAGAAAGTCACTCACAATAATATTTTTTACAGGATCATATTTCGTCACCGCGCTCTGTGGTTTAAGAGTCATCGATATATTGCCGGTATCTCCCTCTTTTGTTTTTATTCCTGAACCTATCATGCTGAAGGAGTCCAACTCGAATATCATCTGGTTTCCCTTGGGTACTATCCGATATATTATTTCACCGCTGAATTTAGATGCCGCCTCTTTTTTCTCCATTGTTTTGAGCGTGTATTTTTGATTATCAAGCTTCATGATCACCATGGCTGGTTCTTGTTGTGCCATTACAACCGTGGCAAAACACATAAAGCAGATAAAAACAAAAAAAACTGAAATTTTTTTTAAGCGTAAAGTTATCATGATATCCCCCCTTCTAAAAGATGTTACGTTAACTGTCAAATTTGATAATTTTCGCGGATGGCCTATTTTGAACCTTATTCTCCTTTCCCTGCCCACGATGGGCAGATACTATGTTTTGGCGATTGTCAACGCACCCCCCCCAGCCTACCTTGGCACTACGTCACTTCAATCAGTCATAGTCCACGGAATAGAGTTTTGCCTTTGCTCAATTCATTCACTCGGCTTCTTCTGATTCTATTCTTTTTCAAAAGGAATAGTTTGAAGATGTCGGTTACCTATTTATAAAAACCCGCCAGAATACCCCGCTGCTTGCAGCGGGGATGAATGGCGAGCGGGGTTCAAGGGGATGCAATCCCCTAGAACGGGGTTTCCAAAGGGGTTGTAGACCCCTTTGG
>Ga0299912_10000110_pt1 | contig 93407 bp, 91 predicted proteins | sample RVTome_2_FD_207667 | JGI IMG/M metagenome (GOLD analysis project Ga0299912, IMG submission 207667) | Soil microbial communities from uranium-contaminated site in the Upper Colorado River Basin, Wyoming, United States - RVT95D214 (version 2) ... | reverse complement strand
GTCTGTAGTCCTTGGGTATGTAAAGTCACAATCATGCCTCCATGATCCCAACTTCCGTACCTCCAGGCTCATCTCACGCTGGAAACATACACCCTCGCTCAGGCTCACTTGTCATTGGACAAGGCTGAGGCTTTGAACCTATCGCGACTTCTGTTAGTCTTACGCCCGTCTGTGGAATTCAAGCCTTAAATTGCGGTACCTTTGTTGGCCCTTTTTTCTTGATTCGATGGATCCGGGCAACCGCCCACGTTAACTTGTTTTAGGAAAATACAATGGCAGCAGGTACAGTAAAGTGGTTCAACGACGCTAAAGGCTTTGGATTCATTACCCCGGACGATGGCGGCGAAGACCTCTTCGCGCACTTCTCGGCGATCACGGGAAACGGCTTCAAGTCGCTGCAGGAAAACCAGCGCGTGACTTTTGAAGTAACGACCGGACCGAAGGGCAAACAAGCCTCGAACATCCAGGCCGGCTAAGCGCACAGCGAAGCCAAGAAAAACCCCGGCATGCCGGGGTTTTTTTACGTCCGCAATTTGCCGGCGCGACGGTCAAAAATACTTTTTCAAATCCATGCCGGCGTAGAGATGCGCGACCTGCTCGCCATAGCCGTTGAAGGGCAAGGTTTTGCGTTTGAGGAATTCGCCGATGCGGCGCTCGCGCGCCTGGCTCCAGCGCGGGTGGTCGACTTCCGGGTTGACGTTGGAATAGAACCCGTATTCGCGGGGCGCGGCCTTCATCCAGGCGCTGGTCGGCTGCTTTTCCACCAGGCGGATTTTCACGATGGACTTGATGCTCTTGAAGCCGTATTTCCACGGCACCACCAAGCGTATCGGCGCCCCGCTCTGGTTGGGCAGCACGTCGCCGTAAAGCCCGACGGCGAGGATCGCCAGCGGGTGCATCGCCTCGTCCAGGCGCAGCCCTTCCACGTAGGGCCAATCCAGAACCCAGGAGCGTTCGCCGGGCATTTGCCGGGGGGCGTTGAGGGTGGTGAACTCGACGTATTTGGCGTTGCCGTTCGGTTCGGCGCGCTTGACGATTTCACCGAGCGGAAAGCCGACCCATGGGATCACCATGGACCAGCCCTCCACGCAGCGCAGGCGGTAGATGCGCTCTTCGAGCGGCGCGAGCTTGAGGATTTCGTCGATGTCGTAGACCTTGGGCCGCTTGACTTCGCCTTCCACGGTCACGGTCCAGGGGCGGGTCCGCAGGGTGTGCGCGTTTTTCGCCGGATCCTCTTTGTCCACGCCAAACTCGTAGAAATTGTTGTAGCCGGTGACGTCTTTCAGGGGGGTCAAACCCTCGCCGGTGCTGAATGCGCTCTTGCCCGCGCCGGCGAATCTCGCCGCCGCCCGTGCCCGATGCGGCAAGGCCGCCAGAGCCAGCGGCAGGGAAGCCGCCATGAGGAACTCGCGCCGGCTCCAATAGGTTTGCTTGTCCGTGATTTCCGAGGGCAGGATGTCGCCCGGTTTCTTGATTAACATGGGATGCTTCCTTGCGGGCTTTGATCCTAAAAACCGCAGTTCATTCACCACAGAGTCACAGAGGCACTGAGAAATGGGGTTCGCAGGGATGGGCAACGCGTTGCCCAACTCGCAAAACAGTAGGTTGCCGGAAAACGTGCATTCACCAAATTGGTGAATGATGTGCACAGGAGTTTTTCCTTGTTTTTGCGAGTTGGGCGATAAAGCCGCCCATCCCTGCCTACCCCGTTTCAACTCTGTGTCTCTGTGTCTCTGTGGTTAACTGCTTTTTCCAGGTTGATTTGTCTTGAAACTAAAGACCGCTCGCAGACAGGGGAGTTCAACCGCAACGGTTCAGGGATTGAGCCCCTGATACACGGCGTTGGCCACGCGCAGCAGGGCCGGCTTTTCCATCTCTCCGGATAACGCATAGCCCATGCCGTTGTCGATCCAGTAGAACACCCCGATTTTACCTTCCTGTGCGTAGCGGAAAGCGGTTTCGCCCTTGTCCGCGGCCTTGTTGCTCAGGTACAGGGTGAGGCGCTGGCCGCGCGTGTCCTGGTACATGAACTGGGCGGTCGGACCCTGGTTTCCCGGCAGCAATCGCCCCCCCACCAGTTCGTAGCCGACGTCGCGCAAGTGCGGTGGTTTGACCGCCGCGCCGAGGCGTTTGGAAAGCCATTTCACCAAGTGCGCTTCCTGGTCCGCGCCGACCTCGACCGGGTGCAGCACTTCCGGCGTGTAGACGACGTGGGCGACCGCGGCCTGTCTGGCCATGGCGAGCATGGGTGCAGGCTTGCCGGCATCTGCGCCGTGCAGTGTCCAGCCGATGACGCCGCTCAACACCATCCAGCCTGCCATTGCGGCATAGCGCAGCAGCGGCGCGAAGCTCCGGCGCCGGGCCTGCGGGTGCATTTGCAGCGGCAGCGGCTCGTCCATTACCGGGTCGAACATGGCTTGCAGCATGTCGTTCTGTTTGCGGTAGGCCGCAATGCGCTCGGCCTCGGCCGGATGGGCCGCCAGCCAGGCTTCGACCTCGGCGCGGCGCGCGGCATCCAGGCGCTGGTCCACGTAGGCGTGCAGATCGGCCTCGGGCATCGGGTTCGTCCGGTCGCTCATTTCACTCTCCGCAACGCGGGCGTCGTGGCGCCCGCCATCAGGGCGCGCAGCCGTTCGCGTCCGCGCGACAGCCGCGACATCACGGTCCCCAGCGGAATGCCGAGCACCTGCGCGGCTTCTTCATAGCCCAGTTGTTCCAATCCAACCAACAGTATTACTTCACGATATTCTACCGGCAGGCGTGCGATGGCCGCTGCCAGGTCGCGCATTTCCAGGCCGTCTGTCTGGGTCGCGCGCACCGGAACTTCCAGGGCTTCGTCGTCCAGCGCCACCGTAGCGGCCTGATGCTGCCTGATCTGGTTCACAAAAACATTGTGCATGATGCTGAACATCCAGGCGCGGATATCGCTGCCGCGCCGCCACTGGTGCAGCTTGTTCCACGCCCGTTCGAGCGTGTCCTGCACCAGGTCGTCGGCGCGCGTGCGATCCCCCGTCAGCGCCCTGGCATAGCGGCGCAGGCGCGGGACATGCTCGGCGATGAGTCCGTCCATGTTATCCACGGATTAGCCTGGCCGGGCCTAGTAACCCATCAACTTGGGGTCGATTTGCCACACTTCGTTGACCAGTTTGCCTTCGCGGTAGACCAGTACGTAGCGCACCTTGATCGTGGTCTTGCCCTTGAATTCGACGTTGGCGGTCACGGTGGCGCCCTTGGCGTTGGCGCTTTCCTCGACTTTGCCCGCGGAGACTTCGAGCGGCGCATTGCCTTTGGCGAACTTGCTCCACAGTTCCTTGATCTTGTCGCTGCCGGCATAGGCGCCGTCCAGCGGCCCGCCGACCCACTGCAAAGCGGCGTTGTCGGCGTAGCCGTGCATGATTTGCTCGACGTCGCCGGCGGCAATGGCCTTGAAATGCGCGTTGGCATCGTCGGCCGGTCCGGCGAGGGCGGCCGAGAGGGGCAGCAGCATTGCGGCAGCAACGAGGGTGCGTTTGAACATTGGATGGCTCCTTAAAGCAGAAATAAATGGATACGGGTGCTACATAGGGGTAAACACACCCGCCGGCCATTTATTCCCGGAGCGGCAAAACATTTTTTTGGGGGTGGGCTGGCAGCCGCGCCGGGCCAGCCCTTAAAGTGAAACTCGCGAAGCGAGCCTGCGTCCCTCAGATCAAAACAGGCGCCCTTCACGTTTGCCTCCTCTCCCGCTTGCGGGAGAGGAGTGAGGAGAGGGTGTCCCTGCGGGAGAGAGTTGGGAGAGAGGGAAACGGTCATGGCGAGTTTCATCTTCAGGGGTGGCCATTGCCATGACCGTTAATCCAGCGCAGGGTCCACGCACTGCACGCCGCCGCAGCTTCCGCTCAGCTTGGAGCGGTACAGGGCCTGATCGACGCGCTCGAGCAGGGTGGCGAGGTTGTCGCCTTGCGTGGGTGCTTCACCCATGCCTATGGTGACGCTGACGTCGAGATCGTTGGCCTGCGACCAGTCTGCCACGCTGGCCTGGATGCGTTCGGCAACCTGCTGTGCCTGCTGCAGCGGCGTGTCGGTCAAGATCAGCACGAACTCGTCGCCGCCGTAGCGCGCCGCGATGTCCGCATCGCGGATCGAGTCGCGCACGATGTTCGAGAACTGCTTGAGCACCTCGTCGCCCTTGGCATGCCCATGCGTATCGTTGACCGCCTTGAATTTGTCCAGGTCGGCGAACATCACCGTCAGCCGGCCGCTGCCGTCGAGCTTGCGGAATATGCCTTCCGCCGCTTCGAACAGCGCGCGCCGGTTCATCAACCCGGTCAAGGCATCGACCGTGCTGCTCTGCTCCAGTTGGCGGCGCGAGGATTCGATGCGGCTCATGAGGATGTAGGCGTAAACCAGGATGATGCCGCCGAACAGGTTGAGGAACATGACGCCCGGCGTAAGCCCCGCGCTGCGCAGGGTCAACACCACCATGGCCCCGGCGAAGGAACCGGTCAGCGCCTCGCCGAACAGCCGCATGCCGTAGCGCATGCCGTTGCCCAGCACCACCATGATGAACACCAGCAGCGAAGGGGGGATTTCGTAGGGATCGTTGAGCATACAGAACGAGACCAGCGCGATGTCCACCCACATCGCCAACCGGTAGCGCGTCGGCGAAACGGGGTGGCGCCGGGCGTGCAGCAAGCAGGCGGTGTTGACCACCAGATACAGCGCAAAAACCGCGTTGATTGCCTGCAGGCTCATCCAGCGCGGAGTGAAATCGCCGGAGAAATTGAAAAACAGCACGCCCAGAACCACGAACAGGTAGCGCGTCAGGAACTGTACGCTCTGCTCCTTCCAGCTCGGGAAGCGCATGCCCGCGGCTTCCTGCTCCCTGCGCTCGCGCCGGGCACGGCGTTCACCCCCGGTGCGCGAGTCGTTCGAACGTCTTTGCGGTGCTTTCATACCCTCATATCCGGCTGATTTTACTCAAGAGCCCCGTATCATAGACCAATTGGCGCCCGGCCGTTACCCTCCCCCGGCGAACCCGTTCTGCCTCCACGCTTCATACACCACCACCGCGACCGCGTTGGATAGATTCAGGCTGCGGCTGTGCGCCAGCATGGGCAGGCGCAGCCGCTGCCGGGCGTCGAATTCCTGCAACACCTCCGCCGGCAGGCCGCGCGTTTCCGGGCCGAACAGGAACACGTCCCCCGCCGCGTAGCCGATTTCACTGTAGCGGCCGGCGCCGCGCGTGGTCATGGCAAACATGCGCCGGCCGGCGAGTGCCGCGCGGCAGGCGCTCCAGTCCTCGTGCACGGTGAGCGACGCATACTCGTGGTAATCCAGGCCGGCGCGCTGCAACTGCTTGTCTTCCAGGGTAAAGCCCAGCGGCTTGACCAGATGCAGCTTGCAGCCGGTGTTGGCGCACAGGCGGATGATGTTGCCGGTGTTGGGTGGGATTTCCGGCTGGAACAGGACGATATCGAACATGGTGGCGGCAGCGAATAGTTGGTTCAAGTTTGAGCAGCATACGCCGCTATTACCGACAGTCTCCAATCACTTGCGGCAAGGAAAAAGCATGGCACGGCCGGAAAAAGTCCGCCTGGGCGAGATACTGGTTCAGCAAAAGCTGCTCTCGCAGGAGCAGTTGGGGCAGGCGCTTGCCGAACAGAAGCGTAGCGGGCGCAAGCTCGGGCGCGTTTTCGTGGAAAGCGGCTTCGTCACGGAAGACGAGATTTCCGAAGCGCTCGCCAAGCAGCTCAACGTCCCCTACATCAACCTCAGATATTATAACGTCGATTCCGAAGCGGTACTGCTGCTGCCGGAAACACAGGCGCGGCGCTTCCGCGCCATGGTCCTGGAACAGCGCGGAGCCGCCGTGCTGGTGGGCATGGCCGACCCCACGGACCTCGCCGCCTACGACGAGATAGCGCGCATCCTGAAACGCGAGGTGGAGCTTGCAGTGGTCAACGAAGGCCTGCTGCTCGCCACCATCGACCGCCTCTATCGCCGCACCGGCGAGATCACCGACCTGGCGCGCGAGCTGGAGCAGGAGCTGGGCGACGCCTATGTCGATTTCGGCGGGATGGGGTTTGCGCCTGGGCTGGAGGAAGCGCCGGTAGTCAAGCTGCTGCAATCGGTGTTCGACGACGCCACCCAGGTGCGCGCCTCCGACATCCACATCGAGCCGCAGGAAACCAAGCTGCAAATCCGCTTCCGCATCGACGGCATGCTGCACCTGCAAACCGAGGCCGACATCAAGATCGCCCCCGCGCTGGCGCTACGCCTCAAGCTCATGTCGGAGCTGGACATCTCGGAGAAGCGTTTGCCGCAGGACGGGCGCTTCGCCGTCAAGGTCAAGCAGCAGCCCATCGACGTGCGCATCTCCACCATGCCCACCCAGTACGGCGAATCCGTGGTGATGCGTTTGCTCAACCAGGGCGGCGGCATACTCGGCCTGGACCGGATAGGCATGCCGCCGGCCATGCTGGAAAAATTCCGCGCCGCCATCCACCGCCCCAACGGCCTGGTGCTGGTGACCGGACCCACCGGCAGCGGCAAGACCACCACGCTGTACGGCGCCCTGTCCGAGCTCAACACCCCGGAGCGCAAGGTGATCACGGTGGAAGACCCGGTGGAATACCGGCTGCCCGGCATCAACCAGGTGCAGGTCAACGAAAAGATCGAACTCACTTTTTCGCGCGTGCTGCGCACCGCCTTGCGCCAGGACCCGGACATCGTGCTGGTGGGCGAGATGCGCGACCAGGAAACCGCGCAGATCGCCATGCGCGCCGCCATGACCGGCCACCTGGTGCTATCCACCCTGCACACCAACGACGCCGTCAGCACCCCGATACGCCTGCTCGACATGGGCGTGCCGCGCTACATGGTGGCGACCGCGCTGCAAGCCGTGCTGGCGCAGCGTCTGATGCGCGTGGTGTGCGATAGCTGCGTCGAGCCGGCCGCGCTCAAGCCGCAAGAACGCGAATGGCTGAAGTTCGAGCTGGGCGACCAGGTCGACCAGCACGAGTACGTGCATGGGCGCGGCTGCTCCCACTGCAACGGCACCGGTTACCTGGGCCGCGTCGGCGTCTACGAGTTGCTGGAGATGACCACGCCCGTGGTGGAAGCCGCCGGCCACCAGGACCCGGCGCATTTCCTCAAAGTCGCGCGCGAGCAGATGGCGGGCGAAACCCTGAGCCGGCACGCGATTGCGCTGGTGCTGAAGAAAAAAACCACGGTGGCCGAAGCCATGCGCATCAGCAACCAGGTGGAAGAGTAGGCCACCCGCCCGTGTCAAATTGCGCAAATGGACGATTGCATCGCAGCCTCCCATCGAACGTAGCGTGCGCTGTGCGCACGTTTTGGCTTGGTTCGTGCGCACAGCGCACGCTACAAACCCTAGCCCCTAGCCCCTAGCCCCTATAAAAATGCCCTTTTTCGCATACAAAGGAAGAAACGCCCGCGGCGAGCCGGTCAACGGCGTGCTGGAGGGCGTCAGCAGCGGGGCCGTGGCGGACCAGTTGTTCAACACCGACGTCACGCCCATCGAGATCGTCCCGACCAAAAAGCCCTTGGTCGGCACCAAGGACAGCGCGCTCATGCGGCTGTTCGAGGAAAAAATCAAAGCCATCGACGTGCAACTGTTCAGCCGCCAGATGTACACCCTGCTCAAATCCGGGGTGCCCATCATGCGGGCGCTGGCGGGCCTGCAAGAATCCGCCACCAACAAATCCTTCGCCAAGCTGCTGCGCGACCTGCGCGAATCCCTCGACAGCGGGCGCGAACTTTCGGCCTCGCTGCGGCGGCACCCGGAGGTGTTCTCCCCGTTCTACCTGAACATGGTGCGCGTGGGGGAAATGACCGGCATGCTCGAAGAGGTCTTCATGCGCCTGTTCAATTATCTCGAATTCGACCGCGAGATGAACGAGCGCGTGCGCTCCGCGCTGCGTTACCCGATGTTCGTGGTACTGGCGATGGCAGCGGCGATGGTCGTCATCAACGTCTTCGTCATCCCGGCTTTTGCCAAGGTTTACGCCGGTTTCAAGGCCGATTTGCCGCTCATGACGCAGGTGCTGATCGGCTTCTCCAACTTCACCGTGCGCTACTGGCCGCTGCTGCTGGTGGCGACGGCCGCGGCCTCGATCGGTTTCCGCTTCTACATCTCCACGCGCGACGGCAAATACCGCTGGGACAAGCTGAAACTGCGCTTCCCCATCGCCGGCAAAATCATCCTCAAGGGCACGCTGGCGCGCTTCGCGCGCAGCTTCGCCCTGGCTAGCCGTAGCGGCATCCCGGTGGTGCAGGGGCTGACGGTGATGGCGCAGGTGGTGGACAACGCCTACATCGCCAGCCGCATCGAACAAATGCGCGATGGCGTCGAGCGCGGCGAAAGCGTGCTGCGCACCGCGGTCACCGCCGGCGTGTTCACCCCGGTGGTGCTGCAAATGATCGCGGTGGGCGAGGAAACCGGCGCGCTCGACGACCTCATGCAGGAAATCGCAGAAATGTACGAGCGCGAAGTGGACTACGAACTCAAGACCCTCACCGCGCAAGTCGAACCCATCCTCATCGTCGGCCTCGGCATCATGGTGCTGATATTGGCGCTGGGCGTGTTCCTGCCGATCTGGGACCTGGGCAAGGCGGCGCTGCATCACTGATTCCGAGAAGGCCATCGAAGACCGGGGTAGCGAGATGCGAGGAGGACCAAGGCCGGCTTTGTGCTGGGCTTCCTGCGTCAGCCCAGCCTACGCGACTGATTCGAGATGCGACAAACCCAGACTGTGGCAACCAAGCATGTAGGTCGGTTCAAGCGAAGCGGAACCGACAAACCAAACGCGCCGAATGTCGGTTCCGGCCTGCGGCCTTGAACCGACCTACATGCTGCATCACTGAGGTGGGCTGACGCAGAAAGCCCAACATGATGCGTGGCCAAGCGCTGGGCTTCACAAGTTCAGCTCAACCTACGCGGTTCAAAACCGTGCCCCGGCTAAAGTTCCCGTCCCATCCGCCGATAACATTTTCACGCGCGGCTAATGTGCGCAGTACATGCAGCCTGTCGCACCGACGAATTATCTGAAACAAGGAGTACTGTGATGCGTAACACACAATCGGGTTTCACCCTGATCGAACTGGTGGTTGTGATCGTGATTCTGGGCATATTGGCGGCCACGGCGCTGCCGCGTTTTGTCGGGTTGCAGGGCGATGCCCGGCAGGCCACGATGAATGCCATGCTCGGGTCGGTGCGTGCCGCCGCAGCGTTGGCGCATTCCGCCGCGCTGGCGCGCGGCGTGACCAATGGGCAGGTCGCCATGGAAGGCACCAACATAGACATCATCAACGGTTATCCCACGGCGAACTCGACCGGCATCGTGCTTGCAGCGCAGTTGGATGCCACGGTCCTTACCATGTCCGCAGGCGGTGCGCTGGCAACCTCTGTGATCACCATAGACCTTACCAGCGCAGCAACTCCGTCGACTTGCCGCATCAGCTACACCGCTGCGGCCGCCAACGCCGCGCCAACGATCACACCCACCATCAACCTTGCCGGGTGCGCGTAAGCTACGCAGCAACCTAACGGCGGGGCGCCCTGTGCGCCCCGCCTTTGTTTCCCCATACGGCCGCAACATGAATCCCCAGGGCAGCAAGACGCAAAATCAAACCGGCTTCACCATCGTGGAACTGGTGGTGACCCTGGCCATCGTTGGCATTCTGGCGGGAATAGCCCTGCCGCGTTTTTTCACGCGCGGGACTTTCGAGTCGCGCGGTTTTCACGATCAGGCGCTCACCGCCCTGCGCTACGCGCAAAAGGCGGCGGTGGCCTCCAGGCGCAACGTCTGCGTCGATCTCACCACCCCCGGCACGATGGCTTTTACCATCGCAACGGCGACGGGCGCCAGCCAGCCATGCAACACGGCCCTGGCCGGCCCCGGTGCCGAGCCTGCGTTCAGCGTCACGGCGCCTAGCGGCGTGACATTGGCCGCCACGACCACCACCTTTGCCTTCGACGCCCTTGGCCGGCCCAGTCCCAACGCCGCGGTGACGCTGACCATCTCGGCATCGGGCGAAGCCGATCGCAACATCACCGTGGAACAAGAAACCGGCTATGTCCACCCCTGATCCACTCAGCACTCGGCACTCGGCACTCGGCACTCGACAATCCGGGCTGACCCTGATCGAACTGGTGATGTTCATCGTCATCATCAGCGTGGCGCTGGCGGGGATTATCGGCGTGTTCAACCTCAACGCCCAGCACAGCGCCGACCCCATGGTGCAGAAGCAGGCGCTGGCCATTGCCGAATCGCTGCTGGAGGAAATCGAGTTGATGCCTTTCACCTATTGCGACCCGGACGATGCCAACGCCACCACGGCGGCCGACGCCACCGGCTGTGCGACAACGGCGGAGGGGACGGGGCCCGAGGCCACCCAGGGCGAGACCCGCTATTCGGTGGCGACGCCGTTCGACAACGTCAACGACTACGACAGCTTCACCATGAACGCCGGCAATGGCGGCATCCTCGACATCACAGGCGCGGCGGTGGGCGGCGCAGGCACCCTGGACGCCTACAGCGTGGTGGTGGCGACGACGCCGACCGCGCTCGGCACCGTGGCCGCCGCCGACTCGCTGCTCATCACCGTCACCGTCACCGGGCCGGGCAGCACCAGCGTGGTGCTCAACGGCTACCGCACCCGCTACGCGCCGAATGCGACCCCCTGACATGAAGCCCCCGACCAGCACTTGTAGGGCGGATGAGGCCGAAGGCCGTTATCCGCCGCATGGGACACGGCAACATTCGGCGGAAGGCGCTGCGCTTTTCCGCCCTACCTGTAAGGTTGCTTGCCCTAATGGACAATCCGGGATGAAGACCCAATCCGGCTTCAGCCTGATCGAGGCTATCGTGGTGATCGTCATCACCGGCATACTGTCGTCCGTGGTGGCGGTGTTCATCCAGGGGCCGGTGCAGGGCTACATGGACACCGCGCGCCGGGCGGAGCTGACCGACATCGCCGACACCGCCCTGCGCCGCGTCGCGCGCGACCTGCGCTTGGCGCTGCCGAACAGCGTGCGGCGAACAGAGGTGGGCACCACGGTTTACCTTGAATTCCTGCAGACCGTCACCGGCGGGCGCTACGAGGACGACGAGACCTGCTTCAGCACCGGCTGTTTCAGCATCACCACGTTCGGCGACGTGGTGCCGGCGGCGACCATCACCCCCGGCACCGACCGCATCGCCATCTTCAACCAGTACAACAATTCCGCCAACGATTGCAGCGCGGCCAACCCGAGCGCCTATTGCGGCAACAACACCAGCCTCGTCAGCGCGGTCACCAACGGCGTCAACGACGAGGACACCATCAACTTCGCCGCGCAGACCTTCGTGCCGCCGGGCGGCTCGCCGGGCAAGCGCTTCCAGGTGATCAGCGGCCCCGTGACCTACGTTTGCGACAAGGCTGCGCACACGCTGCGGCGCTATTCGGGCTATGCGATCCAGCCCGCGCAGCCGGTCGATAGCACGGCGGCGCCCTTGTCCAACGCCCCGGTCAACGCACTGCTCGCCCAGAGCGTGACGGACTGCGACTTTACCTACGACAACAGTCCGGCCACCATGCGCGCCGCTCTGGTGTCCTTGTGGCTGCGCGTTTCGCAGGCGGACGAGAACGTCGATCTGTACCACGGAGTGCATGTCAGCAATGTGCCTTGATCAAGAAAAACCGCCGCTGGCCGTTATACCTTGCACGGACGGGCGCGAGGGTGGCTTTGCCATCGTCACGGCGATCTTCCTGCTGGTGATCCTGGGCGGGCTGGCGGCTTTCATGGTCACCGTGTCCACCGCGATGCACACCTCTTCGGCGCTCGATGTGCAGGGTGCGAGGGCCTACCAGGCAGCGCGCGCCGGCATCGAGTGGGGCGCTTATCAGGTATTGGTGCCGGCCAGTTGCGCGGCGTCCACCACCTTGCCGGCCCTGGGCGGCAGCCTGGCAGGCTTCACCACTACGGTGACGTGCAGCCAGTCCGCGCACGACGAGGGGGGGACGCCGGTGACCGCTTACCTGATCACCGCAACGGCGACCTTCGGTGCGCCGGGCAACGCGGATTATGTGGAACGGCAGTTGCAGGCGAATTACGCGAGATAGGACAAAAGGAGACGGGCATGATGAGCAAGGATCAACCGGCTGTTGCACCAGGAACCGTTGTCCCAGAGTGGCGCCGTGGTTCACCCCGCCCTGTGCGCAAACAAGTCTGGCGCATTGCCTTGGCGTTGCTTTGTCTTCAAACCACCATTTTCCCAGTCCCGAGCTCGTGGGGCATGGGTGGGGGCGGTGGCGGGGGCGGCATGATGGGCGGGGGCACGAACGCCGATCTGACCGGTTTCAACGCAGTGGATACGGGCGGCGGGGTGACCGGGGTCATCAAGACCAAGGTGGCGGGAACCGCGTTCAATCTGGACATCCTGGCGTTGAAGTCGTCCAACACGGCTATCTACACGACGTTTTCCGGCAGCGTATCCGTGCAATTGCAGGATGCCAGCAACGACGGCGGCACCCTGGATTCAGCCACCGGCTGCCGCAGCAGTTGGAGCAACATCAGCGGCGCCTCCGCCACGGCATCCTCGTTCAGCAGCGGCCGCAAAGCCGTTTCCTTCACGGTGAGCAATGCTTACAAGGATGTCATCGCGAAGATGACCTACAGCTACACCTATAGCTGCGGCATGAGCACTTGCAGCGCCTCCGTCGTGAGTTGCTCCAGCGACGACTTCGCCATTCGCCCGAGCTCCCTGACTATCGGCACCCCCACCGATAGCAACTGGAGCACCGCCGGCACCGGCCGCAACCTGAACAACACCGCCAGCACCGGTGGCAACGTGCACAAGGCCGGGCGGCCCTTCACCATCCAGGTGGTGGCCAAGAATTCCAGCGGCAGCACCACCAGCAACTACAACGGCACCCCGACCGTAAGCAGTCTGGCCTGTTCGCTGCCCACCGGCTGCGTCAACGGCACCCTGACCCTGGGCACCTGGAGCGGAAGCGGCACGCTGACCACCTCGACCGCCAGCTACTCCGAGGCTGGCGCCTTCAATCTGGCGCTGGAAGACCAGCACTTCGCCGACGTGGATGCTGCGGACGGTTCGACCACCTCGCAACGCTATGTTCCCAGTGCCGCGGTGGCCGTAGGCCGCTTCGTGCCGGACTATTTCGATCTGGCGGCTGCCAATACCCCAAAATTCAAGACCTTCAATTCGAACGCCGCAGGCCGTACTTTCACCTACATCGGCCAAGCGTTCGGCTACCTGATTCTGACCGTACCGCATACCATACCGCCGCAGGCGACCATCACCGCTAAAAATGCCACCGGAGGCACCACCCAAAATTACAGCGGAACATTGTGGAAACTGGCGGCGGCAGGGGTGGCCCAGAATTATACCGCTACGGGACAGCCTGCCCTGGACACCAGCCTCGTGGGCACCCCAACCGTAACTGCCGGCACCAATGGCGCCGGCACGGTGGACGTCAACTCCAGCGACGTAATCGCCTACGTGCGCGACGCAACCACACCGCGCGTGCCGTTCAACGCCAACATCAGTCTCGCGCTGAGTATCGGCGACAGCAGCGAAGCGGGCACGACCGGCAACGGCACCATCGCCACCGGCACCCCCGCCACCTTCAACGGCGGCGGCACCGGCATTGCATTCGACTCAGGCAACGAGTTCCGCTACGGACGGGCCAAGCTGTCCAACGCAATGGGGTCGGAATTGCTCGATTTGCCGGTGCCGATGGAGCTTCAATACTGGAATGCTGCGGGCCGTTTCGCCACCAACACGGCGGATAATTTCACCACGCTGAGCGCCGGCAGTTTCAGCCTGGGCAACTACACCAAGACGCTGAGCGCCGCCAACACCGGGACGAGTCATCTAACCCTGGGCAGCGGCGTCTTTAGCGGCGGCAGGAAAAATCTGCTGCTCGGCAAACCGAGCCCCAGGGCGACCGGCAGCGTAGACATCACGTTGAATCTGGCCGCAGCGGGCCTGGACTATCTGCAGGGCAACTGGAGCGGCGGCAGCTACAACCAGAACCCGACGGCGCGTGCGACGTTCGGCGTGTACAAGAGTCCCAACGATTCCATTTACCTGCGTGAAAACTATTAGGGCGTAGCGGCAAAGGTATGCGATTTTTCACCAAAACTAAAAAACCCGGCTGGATGGCGGTGAATTTCCTGCCGGAAGGGATGTGCATCGCCCACGTCAACCGCCCTCGGGGCGCAAAGCCCGAGGTGACGATGTGCGCGAAATACCGCCTGGATTCCAGCGACTCTGCGGCGCTGGACAAGGCCGCGAAGGACGCGCACCTGGCCCGCTACAACTGCACCACGCTGCTTGGCCCCGACGATTACCAGATGCTGCTGGTGGAAGCGCCCAACGTGCCGCCGGAGGAACTGAAAACCGCGATCCGCTGGCGCATCAAGGACATGCTGGACTACCACATCGACGATGCCACCGTCGACGTGCTCGACATCCCGCCGGACAAGAACGCGGCGGCGCGCACCCACTCCATGTACGCGATAGCGGCGCGCAACGAGGCCGTGCGCGGCCGCGTGGCGCTGTTCGAGCGGACGCATACCGCGCTGGCCGCGATCGATATCCAGGAACTGGCGCAGCGCAATATCGCCAGCCTGCTCGAACAGGAAGGGCGCGGACTGGCGCTGCTGGCGTTCGACGCGGAAGGCGGGCTGCTGACCGTCAGCTTCAAGGGCGAGCTGTACCTGTCGCGGCGCCTTGACGTGACTTTGGCGCAGTTATTGGACGCGGTCGATGAGCAGCATCGCGCCCACCATTTCGAGCGCATCACGCTGGAGTTGCAGCGCTCGCTCGACCATTTCGACCGGCAGTTCCATTTCATTGCGCTGTCGCGCCTGGTGGTCGCCACCCTTCCGGAAAAGCTGGGGCTGAAAGAGTCGCTGTCGGCCAACCTCGACGTGCCGGTGGAGAACGTCGACCTGGGCGATTTGCTGGATTTTTCCAAGGTGCCGGAACTGTTGCAGCCGGACCGCCAGGCGCTGTATTTCCACACGCTGGGCGCTGCGCTGCGCCTTGAGGAGAAGGCGCTGTGAGCCAGCAGATCAACCTTTTCAGCCCGATCTTCCTGACGCAGAAAAAGCATTTTTCCGCGCACACCATGGCGCAGGCACTGGGGCTGATCGCGCTCGGGTCGCTGGCGTTTTTCGCTTTCGCCTTTTGGCAGACGGCAGGCATGGCCAAGCAGGCGGCGGATACGACGCGGCGTCTGGCGCTGGAGCAGACGCGCCTGGAGCGGATCGGAGCCAACTACGCCCCGCGCGGCAAGAGCCAGTTGCTGCAGCAGGAAATAGCCCGGCTGGAAACGCAGATGAGGGCGCGCGCCGAGGTGCTGGAACTGCTCAAGGGCGGCGAGTTCGGCCGCACTGCCGGCTTCTCCGAATATTTGCGGGCGTTCGCCCGGCAAACGGTGAATGGCCTGTGGCTCACCGCTTTCAGCATCAAGGGCAACGACATGCAAATCAGCGGCCGCACCATGCAGCCCGAGCTGGTTCCGGCGTACCTGCAACGCCTGCAGCGAGAGCCGGCGATGCAGGGGAAAGCCTTCGCCAACCTGGAAATGGCCATTCCCCAAACCGAACCGGCCAGCAAGGGGGCGTCCGCCACGCCGCCGCGCTACGTCGAATTCACCTTGCAGTCGAACGAACCGGGAGCCGCCAAATGAAGCAGCGCTGGCAGCGCCTCGTCGTCAAGATCGACGCCATGAGCTTGCGCGAGCGTGCCATGATCTTCGCCATGGCGGCGCTGGTGGTGGTGACGCTGGTCAACACGCTCATGCTCGACCCGCTGTTCGCGCGGCAGAAGGCCCTGTCGCAGCGAGAGACACAAGAGCAGGGCAAGATCGCCGACATGCAGAAGCAAATCCAGGCACTGGCCGAAGCCCACGGAGCAGACCCCGATGCGGCTGCGCGCGCCCGCTTGCAGGGGCTGCAGCAAGAGTTCGCGCAGCTCGCCGAGCAGTTGCAGGCCATGCAAAAAGGCCTGGTGCCGCCGGACAAGATGGTGCAATTGCTGCAGAGCATCCTCAAGCGCCAGGGCCGGCTGCAACTGGTCGCGCTGAAAACCCTGCCCGCGACCGGCCTCTCCGGCCAGCAGCCGAAAACGGACGCGCCGCAGGCCGAAGGCACGGAAAAGCTGGTCTACATGCATGGCGTCGAGATCACGGTGCAGGGCAGCTATGCCGACATGCTGGCTTATCTTGCGCAACTGGAGCATCTTCCCTGGCAGATGTTCTGGGACAAGATCAGCCTGGAAGTGAAGGAATACCCGGTGGCGACCGTAACGCTGACCCTCTACACCTTGAGCCTGGATAAAACATGGTTAAGCGTTTGAACGTGTTGCACGTCTGCGTCGCCGCCGCCCTGATGGCGCAGGTGGCGGACGTGCCGGCCGAGGTTTTGCCCGACCCCACGCAGCCGCCGGCCGGGCTTGTGGCAGACCCCGGAGCCGCGCCAGCCGCCGTTGCAAACGCGGCGACCGGCCCAGTGTTGCAGTCGGTACTCATTTCGCCCAACCGCAAGTCGGCCATCATCGGCGGCAAGACGGTGGGCATCGGCGATCGTTACGGCGACGCGCAGGTAGTCGGCATCGGCGAAGGCGAGGTCGTACTTAAATCCGGCAACAAGCTGCGGACGTTGCGGCTGTTTCCGGAAGTGGAAAAACGGAAGGCAACAAAATGATGCGAACAATCTATTGTGCGGTACTCCTGCTGGGCCTGGCCGGTTGCGCCGCCACGGCGCCCAAGCCAAACGCCACCCATGACCGGATCAAGGCCGAGATGGACCAGGCCGCCGCCGAAAGGCCCAAACCTGCCGCGCCCGGCGCGGTAAACAGCGCGCTGCTGCCGCCGCTGCAAATCGAGATGCCGAAAACGACGGCCAAGCCCCTGGAGCAGCGTTTCGACCTGGTGGTGAACAACGCGCCTGCCAACCAGGTGTTCATGGGCATCGTTTCCGGCACGCGCTACAGCATGCTGGTGCACCCGGACGTAACCGGCGCGATTTCCGTCAACCTCAAGGACGTCACCGTATTCGAGGCGCTCGACTCCATCCGCGAGCTCTACGGCTACGATTACAAGGTGGAAGGCACGCGCATTTTCATCCAGTCGCTGGGCCTGCAAACGCGGGTGATCCAGGTGAATTACCTCGCCAGCCAGCGCAAGGGCACGTCCGACATCCGCGTCACTTCCGGGTCGGTGAGCGATGCCCCGAGCGGCGGCACCGGCAGCTCCGGCACCACGGCCGGCGGCGCATCCACCAGCCGCGCCATCGAAAGCAGCCGCATCAGCACCAGTTCCAACAGCGATTTCTGGGGCGAGCTCAAAACCGCCCTGTCCGCCATCGTCGGCGACAAGGAAGGGCGCAGCGTGGTGGTCAGCCCGCAGTCGGGCGTGATCGTGATCCGCGCCATGCCGGAGGAATTGAAAAACGTATCGGCCTACCTCAAGGCCTCGCAACTGGCGGTGGACCGGCAGGTGATGCTGGAGGCGAAGATCATCCAGGTGGTGCTGAACGACGGCTACCAGTCCGGCATCAACTGGGCCGCCTTCAAGACCGGCCCCAACAGCCGCTTCACCGCCGGACAGGCCGCGCCGGGCACCTTTCTCGGACCCGCCGGGGTTCTTGCCAGCGGCGCGACCGCGCTCACCACGAATCCGACCACGGGCGCATTGACCATCTCGAACCCGCTTCTGAGCAGCCTTCCCGGCGCGAACATCGTGACCGACACACGCAACCTGGGCAGCCTGTTCGGGCTCGCCTTCCAGACCAGCAACTTCGCGGCGCTGCTCAACTTCCTGGAAACCCAGGGCGACGTGCAGGTGTTGTCCAGCCCGCGCATCGCCACCCTGAACAACCAGAAGGCCGTGCTGAAAGTGGGTACCGACGACTTTTTCGTGACCAACATCACCACCACCACCTCTTCGACCGGCACCACTTCCACCATCGCGCCCACCATCACGGTGCAGCCGTTTTTCTCCGGCATCGCCCTGGACGTGACGCCGCAGATCGACGAAAACAACCTCATCACGCTGCACATCCATCCCTCGGTGAGCGTGGTGACGGAAAAGACCAAAAGCCTGGATCTCGGCAGCCTGGGAGCTTTCAAGCTGCCGCTGGCTTCCAGCGACATCAGCGAGTCCGACACCGTGGTGCGCGTGGAGGGCAGCAACATCGTCGCCATCGGCGGCCTGATGAAGCAGCAGCAGAACCAGGGCCATTCGCAAGTGCCGGTGCTGGGCGACCTGCCCATCGTCGGCAACGCTTTCCGCAACACCGACAATTCCTCGGTCAAAAGCGAACTGGTCATCCTGCTCAAGCCCACCATCATCCAGGACGAGAAGAGCTGGCAGCAAGACCTGCTGGACACGCGCGAGCGCCTGCAAATGCTGGAGCGGCGCGGCAACGGAGGCGAAAATCGTTAAGCAGGCGGACGCGGCGTAAATGTACAAAGCCCATTTCAGCCTGCGCGAGCCGCCCTTCGGGATCACCCCGGACACCAGCTTCTTTTTCGCCTGCAACGCCCACCAGGAGGCGCTCAACACCCTGCTGGTAGCCGTGCGCAACGGCGAGGGCTTCGTCAAGATCACCGGCGAGGTGGGCACCGGAAAAACCCTGCTGTGCCGCAAGTTCCTCGCCTCTCTCGGCGACGGCTTCGTTTCGGCCTATGTTCCCAACCCCTACCTGGAGCCGCGCGCACTGCTGCTGGCACTGGCCGACGAGCTGGGAGTGGCGCTGGACAAGGGCGTCGATCAGCATCGCTTGCTCAAGGCACTCAATCTCGCATTGCTCAATGCCGCGCGCAACGGCAAGCGCGTGGTGCTTTGCCTGGACGAAGCGCAGGCCATGCCGCTGGAAACCCTGGAAGCATTGCGCCTGCTGACCAGCCTCGAAACCGAGAAGCGCAAGCTGTTGCAGGTGGTGCTGTTCGGACAGCCGGAACTCGACCGCAACCTGGGGCAGGCATCCATCCGCCAGCTCAACCAGCGCATCACATTTCACTACTGTCTTGCGGCTCTGAACTTGAAGGAACTGGACAATTACCTCGACTACCGCCTCGGTATCGCCGGCTACAACGGCGTGCGCCTGTTCGCCAGGGGCGCGGTAAAGCGGCTGCATCGCGCCAGCGGTGGAGTGCCGCGGCTAATCAACATCCTCGCCCACAAAGCCATGATGCTCGCCTACGGCGAAGGCGCCCGCGAAATCTGCACACGCCATATCCGCGCCGCGGCGGCAGACACTCCCGCCGCGCGCCGCAGCCGCTGGAGGTGGTGGCCTACCCTGGTAGTGCTGGTGTGCGCCGGGGCCGGCTCGGCGTGGGCACTATTCAGATGAGCCTGATCAACCAAATGCTGCAGGACCTTGAGCAGCGCGATGGGGCGCCGCCGGCGCACGCCGCCGTGCCCGGACTGGTGCGGGCGGTAGCGCAACAGCCCGGCGTGCGTCGCGCATGGTGGTGGGCTTTGCCGCCGCTGCTGCTGGCAAGCGGCGTAGGGGGCTGGCTGCTGACGCGGCAAGCGCCGTCGCCAACTAGCGTCGCGGTACCCCCGGCGGCTCACCCCCCCGCCGCCCACCGCAGCCCAGCCGACGCCGAAATCGGCGCGCTCCTGCTGCAATCTTCACTGCAATTAAGCACGGCCTCGCTGGCATTGGCATCGGCGCCCTTGCCCGCCAAACCAGTAGAGCCGGCGCAGCCGGTAAGGCCCACGGCCCCCTCACACCCGGCAACGTTCCGGGTAGAACAGTCCCTGGTTGTTGCCAATGGCCCGGCGGCACCGGCATCGGCTGCTGCAAAGCCGCGGCGCGAGGAGCCGGTAGCGGCGAGCGCCATCGACAAGCGACTGCGGGAACTGAGTCCGCCGCAGCAAGCCGAAAACGAATACCGCAAAGCGCTCGCCCTGCTGCAGCAGGGCCGCATCGTGCAAGCGTCAAGCGGGCTTGAACACGCGCTGCAACTGGAGCCACACCACGTGGCCGCGCGCCAGACCTTGGTAAGCCTGCTGGTGGAGGGCAAGCGCTACCCCGAAGCTGAACTACAGTTGCGGCAGGGATTGCAATTCGACCCGGAGCAAGCCGGCTTCGCTACGATGCTGGCACGTTTGCAGGTCGAGCGCGATGCCGCGCAGGAGGCGCTGGAAACGCTGCAGCGCAGCCTGCCCTACGCCGCGGAAAGGGCCGACTACCGCGCCTTCATGGCGGCGCTGCTGCAGCGCCTGGAACGCCACAAGGAAGCCGTCGAGCACTACCAGGCCGCGCTGCGCCACGCACCTCAATCAGGCCTGTGGCTGATGGGCCTGGGCATCTCGCTGCAGGCGGAAAACCGCCCGGCCGAAGCGCGCGAAGCCTACACCCGCGCCCGCGCCTCCGGCACGCTCACCGCGGAACTGCAAGCCTTCGTGGAACAACGGCTGCGGCAATTGCCGTAGCGTCCGTTTCAGCGCAGAAAACGGCAGGTTTCTACCACCAAGGCACAAAGGCACCAAGAAAGGCAAAACCTTGGGTAGCGTGGTGATAGGGGCGTTGCGCGGATAACAAATGAGCTGTAGTCGCTTTTGACCCGGATTATCCACACACCATTGTAGGAGCGGCGCCAACCCTCTCTCCAACTCTCTCCCACAGGGAGAGAGGGCGATTGTCCCTTCCCCTTCAAGGGGGAGAGCGAAGCGAGGGGCTTTAGGATGGGGATGGGAATTGGCCGCGAATGCGGCCGCAAATCGCGGCGAGGGCGCCGCTCCTACACGCACAAGCATTCCAACCCGGGTTTGATTCTCTTGGTGCCTTTGTGCCTTGGTGGTCAACTCGCTCTTCAGATTTACTTCTGCATCAACCCCCGCGCTACCACCCACGCGCCGACGCGGGCAGCACCGCGCCGCCGCAGCGTCCTGGCGAGTTCGTCCAGGGTGGCGCCGCTGGTCATGACGTCGTCCACGATGGCGACCGATTTCCCGCTCAAATCCGCGTTGCACCCGAAAGCCCCCTTAATGTTGCTCCTGCGCTCCTTCAACGGCAGCGAGGCCTGCGGCGCGGTGTCGCGGATGCGCTCGGCGCCGTCGGCGGCGAGCGGGATGTCGAGCGCGCGGGCCAGCGGCTTGGCCAGTTCCATCGACTGGTTGAAGCCGCGCTCGCGCAGCCGCGTCGGAAACAGCGGCATGGGGATCAGCAGGTCCGGCTTGGGTTCGGCAGCGACGCGTTCGAGCAGCGGCTGCGCCAGCACGCTGACCGTGGCCAGGTTACCGCCGTATTTCAGCGCCTGGACCAGCGCGTCCAGCGGGAAGACGTAGCTGAAAGCCGCCACGGTCGTGTCGTAAGCCGGCGGCTTTTTCAGGCACTGGCCGCAGACTTCGCCGTTGGTGGTGGGGATGGCGCACACCGGGCAGCCCGGCGCCGGGTGATAGGGTAGGCGCGTCAGGCAAGCGGGGCACAGCTTGCCCGCACCGGCCGCGGCCCCGCACAGCATGCAATCCTGGGGCAGCAGGGATTGCACAAAAGTTGTGCAACTGTTCAAAACGGGGCGGGCGGAATTTGACAATTAGGCCTGAATCCACGATGATTTGGGCCATTTTACGCAGTAGCCAGGCGCAAAGGAAAGGCGCGCCGCGCCACCGAAATCCTATGGGACAAGATCGATGAATAGCGCAGTCATGAGCCACACCGCCCCCGCCGTCGGGGAAAAATCCGCTTCCGCCTGGAGCGTCGGCCAGATCGAGGCCCTGTTCGAACTGCCCTTCAGCGACCTGATGTACCAGGCGCAGACCGTGCACCGCCAAAACTTCGACCCCAACGCGGTGCAGATGAGCACCCTGCTCTCCATCAAGACCGGCGGGTGTTCCGAGGATTGCGGCTATTGCCCGCAGTCGGCGCGCTACCACACCAATATCGAAAACCAGGACCTGCTGCCGGTTGCGGAAGTGGTCGCCGCCGCCACCGCTGCGCGCGCCCAGGGCGCCACGCGCTTTTGCATGGGTGCTGCTTGGCGCGGTCCCAAGCAAAAAGACCTGGAGCCGGTCATCGAAATGATCAAGGCGGTGCGCGGACTCGGCATGGAAACCTGCGCCACGCTGGGCATGCTGCGCGAAGGCCAGGCCGAGCAACTGGCCGCCGCCGGCCTCGACTACTACAACCACAACCTCGACACCGCGCCCGAGTTCTACGGCGAAGTGATCACCACGCGCGACTACGAAGACCGCCTCGACACCCTGGACAAGGTGCGCCACGCCGGCATGCACGTATGCTGCGGCGGCATCGTCGGCATGGGCGAATCGCGCGGCCAGCGTGCCGGACTGATTGCGCAACTGGCGAACCTCGACCCCGCCCCGGAATCGGTGCCCATCAACATGCTGGTGCGCGTCGAGGGCACGCCCTTGGCCGACCAGGAGGCGCTCGACCCGCTCGAATTCGTGCGCACCATCGCGGTCGCGCGCATCACCATGCCGGGCAGCTTCGTGCGCCTTTCCGCCGGGCGCCAGGAGATGTCGGAATCGGTGCAGACGCTGTGCTTCCTCGCCGGCGCCAACTCGATTTTCTACGGCGAAAAACTGCTCACCACGGAAAACCCGGAGGCGCAGCGCGATCTGGCCCTGCTGGACAAGCTGGGCATGAAGCCGCTGGGCCGCGTGCGCGAAGGCTGAGGCGCTTGGCTCTTCCCGAGCTGGCATCGGACCTCGAATCCCTGCACCAGCAAGGCCTGCTGCGCACGCGCCGCGTGCTGGAAAGCGCCCAGGGCGCGCACGTCACGGTCGATGGCAAGCATTACCTTTCCTTCTGCAGCAACGATTACCTCGGCCTGGCGAACCACCCCGACCTGATCGCGGCCGCGCAGCAGGGTGCCGCGCGCTACGGCGTCGGCGCCGGGGCATCGCATCTGGTGAGCGGCCATAGCGCGGCGCATCACGAGCTGGAAGCGCGCTTGGCGGACTTCGTCGGGCAGCCCGCAGCACTCCTGTTCTCCACCGGCTACATGGCCAACATCGGCGTGATCGGTGCGCTGCTGGGCCGCCACGATGCCGTGTTCGCCGACAAGCTCAACCATGCGTCGCTCAACGACGCCGCCCTGCTGTCGCGCGCCAAACTGCAGCGCTACCCGCATCTGGACATGCAAGCGCTCGACGCCATGCTGGCCGCCTCCAAGGCGCCACGCAAGCTGGTGGCAACCGACACTGTGTTCAGCATGGACGGCGACATCGCGCCCTTGCCGGAGTTGCTGGCCCTGTGCGAACGCCACGATGCCTGGCTGCTGCTGGACGACGCGCATGGTTTCGGCGTGCTGGGCGAACACGGGCAGGGGGCGCTGGCGCACTGCGGCATCGCCTCGCCGCGCATCATCTACATGGCGACGCTGGGCAAGGCGGCGGGGGTGTTCGGCGCCTTCGTGGCGGGCGCGCCCGAACTGATCCAGACCCTGGTGCAGCGCGCGCGCAGCTACATCTACACCACCGCCGCGCCGCCCATGCTGGCCTCGGCACTGGCGGCGAGCCTTGAGCTGATCGCCGCGGAAGACTGGCGCCGCCGCCATCTCGGCCAATTGATCGCGCACCTCAAGCAAAGCCTGAAGCTGCGCCGCTGGCATCTGCTGCCCTCGGTCACGCCGATCCAGCCCGTGGTGATCGGCCCCAACGCCGAGACCGTGGCGGTGAGCGAAGCCCTGCGCGAACGCGGCATCCTGGTTCCGGCGATCCGCCCGCCCACGGTGCCGAAAGGCCAGGCGCGGCTGCGCATTTCGCTGTCCGCCGCCCACAGCATTGAAGACGTGGAGCGCCTGGCGCAGGCCCTGAATGAATTCGAAAACCGGTAGGTCGGGCTTCAGCCCGACATGTCGGGCTGAAGCCCGACCTACAAACGTGCACGTCGAATCCACCGGCCACGGCCCCGACCTCGTGCTGCTGCACGGCTGGGGCATGCACGGCGGCGTGTGGGACGGCGTGCGCGATGGACTCGCGCAGCACTTCCGGGTGCATGCGGTGGACCTGCCGGGCTACGGCGCGAGCCCGGCATCCGGCCCGATTACGCTGGAGCGGATGGCCGACGCACTAACGCAGGCATTCCCGCAGCCGGTGCACGTTTGCGGCTGGTCGCTCGGGGGCCAGGTGGCGCTCACGTGGGCGCTGCGCTTTCCCGAGCAGGTAGCGCGCCTTATCCTGGTGGCCGCCACGCCGTGCTTCACCACCCGGCCCGACTGGCCGTGCGGCATGGACGCCGCCGTGCTGCGGGAATTCGAGCAGGGTTTGCAGGCCGACTACGAGGGCACGCTGAAGCGCTTCCTGTCCCTGCAGGCGCGCAGCGGCGAGGATGCCCGCGCGGTCATGGCCCAGTTGCGCCAGACGCTGTTCGCCCGCGGCAGGCCGGACCCGGCGGCGCTCACGGCAGGGCTGGAAATCCTGCTGCACACCGACTTGCGGCAACATATGCAGGACGTGAAGCAACCGACCCTGCTGATCCACGGCGACCACGACACCCTGGTGCCGCTGGCCGCCGCCCAGTGGCTGCGCGACCACCTGCCGCAAGCGCGGCTGGAAACTGTGAAGGGCAGCGCACACGCGCCGTTCCTGTCGCATGGACGGGAATTCATTGAACAGGTAACGGGCTTTCTGCATGAGTGATGAGTTTCTTTTCGACAAGCGCCTGGTGCGCCGCTCCTTCGACCAGGCGGCGGCGACTTACGACCAGGTGGCGGTGCTGCAACGCGAAGTCAGCGACCGCATGCTGGAGCGCCTGCAATACATCAAGGCCGCCCCGCACACCCTGCTCGACGCCGGTTCCGGCACCGGCTACGGCACGCGGCAATTGCTGCAACACTACCCCAAGGCCGACATCGTGGCGCTCGACCTCGCCCCCGCCATGCTCAAGTTCGCGCGCGCCCACACCCCGCGCTGGAAACGCCACCTGCCATGGCTCTCGACGCGCGACTACGCCGTGTGCGGCGACGTGGAAGCGCTGCCGCTCAAGTCCCAGTCCATCGACATGGTGTGGTCCAACCTCACCGTGCAATGGTGCAACAACCTCGAAACCGCCTTCGCCGAATTCAACCGCGTGCTCGCCCCCGGCGGCCTGCTCATGTTCAGCACCCTGGGCCCGGACACGCTCAAGGAACTGCGCGCCGCCTTCGCCGGCCTGGACGGCTACACCCACGTCAACCGCTTCACCGACATGCACGACATCGGCGACATGCTGGCCGGCGCCGGCTTCGCCGCACCGGTCATGGACATGGAACACATCACCCTGACCTACACCGACGCCCTCAGCGTGGTGCGCGACCTCAAAGCCCTGGGCGCGCACAACGTCACCCGCGGCCGGCGCCACGGCCTCACGGGCAAAAGCGAATGGCAGGCGGTAGAGCGCAACTACGAACAGTTCCGCCGCGAGGGCAAGCTCCCCGCCACTTTCGAGGTGGTCTACGGCCATGCCTGGAAGCCGGAAGGCAAGCCCGGCAGGACGGCCGACGGCAGCCAAGTGATCAAGCTGGACCTGAAGCGGTCGCGGCATGGCTAGCGTGAAGCAGTGCGCTCGAGGATTTTTCGTCACCGGCACCGACACCGGCGTGGGCAAGACGCTGATCTCCTGCGCACTGCTGCACGCCTTCCGCAACCGCGGCCTCTCGGCCGTCGGCATGAAGCCCGTCGCCGCCGGCTGCGAACCCGGCCCCGACGGCCCGCGCTGCGAGGACGTGGACCTGCTGCGCGCCGCAAGCTCGGTCAAAGCCCCGCAATCCCTGGTCAATCCCTACCCCCTCACCGCCCCGCTCGCCCCCCACATCGCCGCCGCCCAACAGGGCGTGGAGATCGAACTCGAACCCATACGCACCGCCTATGCCCAACTGGCGCAAATGGCCGAGATCGTCATCGTCGAAGGGATCGGCGGCTTCCGCGTGCCCTTCAACGCCCGCCAGGACAGCGCGGACCTCGCGGTCGCCTTGGGTCTGCCCGTCATCCTCGTCGTCGGCATGCGCCTGGGCTGCCTCAACCACGCCCTGCTGACTCAGGAAGCCATACAGGCGCGCGGGCTGCGCGTGGCGGGCTGGGTGGCGAACCGGATCGATGCGCACATGCAGGCATTTGACGAAAACCTGCGGGCTTTGCAGGAGCGGATGGGTTGCCCGTTGCTAGGCGTGGTGCCGTGGCAGGAAGCACCGGAACCGCAAGAGGTTGCGGCGTTGCTCGATTTTGGATTTTCCGATAGGCAGGCCCTGTTGTAATCTGTAAGCCAACAGCGTACAGTACCCGCATGATCAAAAGCTTCCGGCATTCGGGTCTGCAATCGTTCTTCGAAACGGGCTCCAAAGCGGGTATCCGTCCAGAACACGCGCCGAGGTTGAGACGCATCCTCGGCGTTCTGGATTCGGCCGCAGTGATCGAGCAAGTCAACGTGGCGGGCTTCAGATTGCACAAGCTCACGGGCAACCTGGGGGGCTTCTGGTCAGTAACGGTCAATGGAAACTGGCGAGTCATCTTCCGTTTCGAACATGGAGAGGCGGAGCTTGTGGATTACCTGGACTACCATTAGGAGGACACCATGCGGATGCACAACCCGCCTCATCCCGGCGAAATTCTGAAAGAAGATGTACTGCCCGAGATTGGCCTCACGGTAGGCCAATTCGCGGCGCATTTGGGCGTTTCCCGTCCGCACCTCTCCAAGGTTCTCAATGGTCGCGCGGGCATCACTGCGGAAATGGACCTGAAACTGTCCGAAGCCCTCGGGCAACCTCCTGGACTATGGATCAGAATGCAGGCCGCTTACGACCTCTGGCAGGCGGAACAGCAGCCGCGCCAGCATGTGGCACCGTTGCGCGCTGCCGCCTGACTGGGTCGGTCAGGAAGCACGCCAGGGCGCAATCGTTATTGCGCCAAATGAAAACATACGGACGCCCCGCAAAGCGGCGCATCGCCTAACTTCAGCAACAAACTAGGGTCGGACACGATACTCATGGATGAACTCGATATTCGCTGGCAACAACGTCTCGCCAATTACAACAAGGCACTTGAACAGCTTTCCAACGCAGTGGTCACGAGCCAGCAGCGCCCGCTTTCCGATCTGGAAAAACAGGGCCTGATTCAGGCGTTCGAGTTTACGCACGAGTTGGCGTGGAACGTGATGAAAGATTACTTCGCCTACCAGGGTAATCCCGGCATTACTGGTTCGCGCGACGCGGCGCGCGAGGCGTTTCAGAAAGGCCTGATCGAGGACGGCGAGGGCTGGATGGAAATGATCCGGAGCCGCAATCAGACTTCGCATACCTACCAGCAGAAAATCGCGGACGAAATCGCGGGGCACATCGTCGCGCGGTATTTCCCTCTGTTCGAGCAGTTTCTGCGCAAGATGGACAGCCTCAAGGCGGCATCCTGATCGCCATGCCCTACGGCCTGCCCTCGGAAACGATAGCGCGCATCCACGGTGTGCTGGGGGCGCACCCCGGCATCGAGCGGGCGACGCTCTACGGTTCGCGCGCCAAGGGAAATTATCGCGACGGCTCCGATATCGATCTGTGTCTGGTGGGCGAGACGATTACGCTGGCGGAGCAGTTGAAAATCGAGTCCGAACTGGACGATCTGCTCCTGCCCTACAAGATAGACCTGTCGCGCTGGCATGCGTTGGACAACCCGGATTTGATCGAGCATATCAGGCGGGTGGGGGTGGTGTTCTACGAGCACGAGTCGCAAGCAAGTTAAGGCAGGATAAACGGCAAACGCGCGGCCATCACCGCCCTGGTTTTGGCTCTCTTCCCCTCCAGCACCGCCGAACGAATCGGCGCAACCAATTAAAGAATGGCGACGGAGCCGGTGTTACAGTCGGGTCGAGAGACCTTGACCACAACCCGGCAAATCGGTCAGCAATTACCGCCTCGAATGAACCGTGCGATGCCGGCGGCGACCATACATCCATGTCGATACCCCCCAAACAGGGGGTACTCAGCCCGCGTAGGGCGGATTAGCGCAGCGTAATCCGCCGAATGTTTTCCATCATGCGGCGCTACGTGCTGTCCCCAGCTCCCCAACCCGGGCTACGCCCCCCACTTTCCATCTCCTATACTAAGAGCTAACTGCCTCGGGCAGCATATCCCGCGTAGGGCGCAATCGTTATTGCGCCGAATGAAAACATCCGGTGCAATGCGCTTCGCTTATTGGCACCCTACATTACGCCTTACCGAGTTGAATACGGCGTCTCACGTTGTGAAATTCCAGAAGTGGAGGTAACAACCATGCGTAGGTCTCGTTTCGTCGTAGTCTGCTTTATCTGCATTGCCAGCGTTCTACTCGGAGGTTGCGCAACTCGTCCCAAGTCGCCTCCCGCTCAGGAATGGGCAAAACCCTGCCCCAACAATTGCTTTCTTCCTGGCGTAGAGAACTTCGCAAAGGTGACAGACCAATTGTGGCGGGGCGCACAGCCGGACAAGGACGATAACGATCCAGACATCTTCCGCAAACTTGAGCAGAAAGGCGTCAAGACGGTAATCAATCTACGGCATGGCCATGATGACTTCGATAAGCTAAAGGGAACGAGCATCCGGTATCTCTGGATTCCTATGCGGGCGTGGGATCCTGAGGAAGAAGATATCGTTCTTTTCCTAAGCGCCCTTCGAAGGATTGTCGCCGACCCAAACCGTTGGCCTGTCTTCGTGCACTGCGCTGAAGGTCAAGACCGAACGGGTTACGCTATTGCAGCATATCGGATCATTGAAAAACGATGGGGAGCAGATGATGCCATCCACGAGATGTTCGATTTCGGTTACAACCCGATCTGGTTCGGTAACCCGAACTTCTTGCGTCACCTGAAGGACCCCGACAAGGAAATCGAGGCCCGAGTAACCAAAGCGCCTTGATAATGTCGATGGCTGGCGAGGATGCGGGTCGGTGTCCGGTCTATATGCATCTCACCCACCAATCCCCAATCTTCCGTCTCCTATACTAAAAGCGAACTGTCCCGGGCGCACAAACCCGTTCCTGCGCCAGAGCGGGGTTCGGTCAAATAGATAGGAGCCTTTCATGATGCGACGCGCCTTGGTCTTTGGCCTGTTCGTTTTGCTCTCAACCTGGGCCGTCGCCGATGGCGGCGAACTGCGGCAACTGCAAGCGATCCTGTCCACGCTCAACCAGGAGCTGACGGCTACCTACCAGCAATTCCAAATGGTGGAGCAGGCGCGACGGGCTGTCTTGCAATCCATTTATGCCTCGCCCCCCGGCCTTGATCCGCGCAGCTACGACCAGATGGTCGAGGACCGCGCCCAAGCCATGCAGCAGGAAAGAGAGTTGACCGACCAAATGGGCCGCCTGCTTGCCAAGGCGCAGGAGATTGAAAACCAGATGAACCCTGTCCTCGATCGCGTCTACCAGTTGATACCCGCTGCGGTGAATGTGCCGCCAGCGCAGGCGCCCGAGACAAGCCCGGCGCCGTATTAGGGAGGCGCAGTAGCAACGCGCCGTACGGATGCCGGCGGGAAGGTGTTCCCGCCCTACCGCACCTTGACCACAACCCGACCAATCACCCGCGCGTGGCCGCCAAGCGGGGAAGGGCGGCGTTGTATCGCCATTCTGCGAATACCAGATTCGGCACCCAGCACAGCCATGCGACGATGGCGTAGGCTACCGAAAAATCGACGCCTGCGGCCATGGATGCCGGGAGGTAGAGCCGCAACGTGACGGCGGCAAACGTAAGCGAGAAGTTGCGCACCATCCACCTGCGATGTTCGTCGATTGCGCCACGGCTGATGGCGAGGAACGCTCGCAGGCCGGAATAGAGCCAGCACGCCGCAAGCGTTGCGAAGCCGAGCCGGGCCAGCGTCCCGCCGAAGGCGAACTGCGACATGTACAGGCCCGCCAGGCCGCCACCGAGAACTCCCACCCCCAGGTATGCGCGGCCAAGCCAGCGGTGAACCTGAGTGCGTGTCTGTCTGAGGTGGCTGGAGAACTGGAATGGGCCGAGCGTCAGCGCGACTATGGATGCAAAGGCATGGGTGTAGATGCCGACAGGATGCGCCAGGAAATTCGCCTTCATGTCGGGATGCACGAGCGAACCCAGCGGCAGGAAACCATAGACGACCGCAGCGTATCCGGCCACGCCGAACGCGAGGAAGAAAAGCAGGCCTTTGCCGATTGAGCGCATGGCGAAACGCTGGCTCAGGCGGGATAAACCGGATTGTCCGTTGGCATCCATGTTTCCCAATATTAGGCCATTCCGGCGAACATGCGGCGCAACGCCCTTCGGCTGTTGTGTTCTACGCGGCTTGCACCAGGCATTCAATCAACCGCGTCGGCGCGCCCCAATTTGCCAAAGTGTAGCAATCGGACGATATTCCGAGTGTCCGAGGTCCGGGGTGGGCGGAATATGAACAGTGCTTACGGAGGTGAAGGGCAATATGAACGTACTCTCTGATTCGATCTTGATAAAGTTTCAGCCATCCACGGGCAAGCTGGAGATACATGCCCTGTATAGCGATCTGAAGCGACCCGCAGTGGAGATTGCTTGTGACACCAGAAATGGCATGAGCTTTGAAGAGCTTTCAAAGTTTATTGGGGAGCGGATAGTGATATTAAGTCCCTCCTTGCGCAAGGAGTATGAAGACTATCTTTGGTCGCCGGACGGCTCGCCCCCGAAGAAAGCCCCAAGCGAGGGGCGCTAGCCAGAATATTGCATAGAATGTAAGTAGTGCCGGCCTGATCCGACTCCGAAATCCACGCCATTTCGAACGAGCGCAGCGGGGTCAGGTTGAGCCCGTTGGCGTTGTAGCTGCGCTGCTCACCTCGCCATGGACTCGCATCGGCGGCCGGTACACCACGCGCATCGAGGGAGACGACTATGCATAAGCGAGTATGGATATTGGCAACGGCGGTTCTGGTGGTTTTCAGCGTAACGGCCTGTACCCCGTTCCAGCAGTACCGCACCGTTTACCCGGAGGTCTGCGTCAGCTCTACCCCGGCACCGTCGCCGGAATGCGAAACCCACGCGCTGCAGCAGTTGCCGACGGCCAATGGCAGCCGCTACCTGCTCGGCTTTATTGAGTTCGACGACCAGGGCCAGTTGTGGGACCGCAGGCAGATGTCGGAGGTGGTCGGGAAGCTGGCGGGCGAGGCCGGCACGAAAGAAGTGCTGATGGTGGTTTTCGTGCATGGCTGGAAGCACAGCGCCGCGCCCGGAGACGGGAACATCGAGACCTTCCGCAAGGTGCTGGCGCAGCTCAGCGATTCCGAGGCACAGATCGCCAAGCTCACCGGCGCGCCGGCGCGCGAGGTTGCCGGGGTGTATCTCGGTTGGCGCGGCGGTTCCGTGACCGTGCCGCTGCTCGAAGATGCGACGTTCTGGGAGCGCAAGAACACGGCGCAGAAGGTTGGGCACGGCGGCGTGACCGAGGTGCTGAGCCGCCTCGAACTCATCAAGCAGGACAAGGAAAGTACCGAGCCGGGCCGCAGCAGCACCCGCCTGGTCGTCGTCGGGCACAGCTTCGGCGGCGCCGTGGTCGACACCGCGCTCGCCCAGGTGCTGGAGAGCCGCTTCGTCCAGACCGTCGGCCCGGCCGGCGTGCAGAGCGACGTCGCCGGCTTCGCCGACCTGGTGGTGCTGATCAATCCGGCCTTCGAGGCGATGCAGTTCACGGCGCTCAGCGACATGGCCACCGAGCGCGGCAGCTATTTCGCGTCGCAGCTTCCGGTGGTGCTGGAGATGACCTCGGAGGCCGACTACGCGACCCGCTATGCCTTTCCGGCCGGTCGCTGGTTCTCCACCTTGTTTGAAAACACGCGCGACCGGCAGCGCTACAATGCCGTCACCCGCGAGCAGGAAAACATCGGCGAGTGGGACGCCAACATCGCTGCGGTCGGCCATTTCAAGCCCTATCGCACGCATCGGCTCTATCCGCTGGGCGATCGGGAACGCACGCAGCTCAAGGAACTGAGCACCGCCGACAGCGTGCGGCTGTTCCTCCAGTCGAGCGCGGACTGGGCGCATGACAAGCCGGGCAGCAAGATACCCTTCGGCGACGTGATGCTGGAACGCACCACCACTTCCGCCGGGCGCAATCCCTATCTGCTCGCCTATGTCGACAAGCACTTGATCACCGGCCACAACGACATCGACGACCCGCGCATCATCGAATTCGTCAAACAACTGATCCTCATCTCCACGCAGAGCCCCGAGCAGGCCAAGGCGATCCGCCGGCTGCAGGCGCCCGTGGCCGCACCCTGAGGCGGCGGCGCGTAGCCTACGAGGGGCTGTTGCGCAATTGACTCAAGGCAATCATTGCGCGTGCAACTTGCCGTAGGCGGCGAGCAGCCGCTGGTGCAGGTCGCAACCCTGCAACGCCAGCCCCGGCGAGTGCAGGCCGAAGAAGCGCTGTTCCCGCTTGAGCAAGGCTTGCGCCTGTTGCAGCGCTTCCGCACCGTACAGGTGCCGCAAGGCGTCGCTGTAGGGGGCGGCGGCGCCGAGGTTGAGCAGACTTTCGATGCACAGGTAGACGCGGCGGCGCTGCTCGTCCAACTGCGCGAAGTTGCGCACCCAGTCGCAGCCTTCGCGGGTGGCTTCCGCGTCGCCGATGGCCAGTGCCAGCAGGGTTTTTAGCTCGCCCACGCGCAGGTCTTTCCACAGCGAGCCTGCATCGGGTGCGAGGCCGATCAGCGCCGCGACCGGGCGCTGGTCGGCGAGGCCGAGTTCGTTCAGCGTTTCCAGCAGGTCGGCGCATTCGTCGTCGTCCAGGTCCGCCAGGTGCAGGATGGCGGGGCGGATGTCGTTGCCGACGCTGTTGTTTTCGTATTCCAGATCGTCGACCGGATAAATCTCGGACATGCCGGGCACGAAAATACGGCAGGCGTAGACGCCCAGATGGGTGAAATCGGCGACGTAGATGTCGCGCTTCTCGGCGTGGATGCGCTCGACCAGCCACGCATAGTCCTGCTCGGTGGTGGTGCTGAAATTCCAGTCGCTGAATGCGAAATCCGGGGTGTTGCCGAGGAAGTTCCAACTGATGATGCCGCTGGAGTCGACGAAGTGGATTTCCAGATTCTGCTGGTGGGCGATTTCGTCCAGGTCGAAGCCCGGTTCGGGAAATCCGCCCAGCGCCTCCAGCGCACGGCCTTGCAGCAGCTCGGTGAGGGCGCGCTCCAGGGCGATTTCAAAGCGCGGGTGGGCGCCGAAGCTGGCGAAGCAACCCTGGTCGTGCGGATTGAGCAGGGTCACGTTCATGACCGGATATTGCCCGCCCAGGGACGCGTCCTTGACCAGGATGCCGAAGCCCGCGGCGCGCAGTGCGCTGACACCCGCCGCGATGCGCGGATAGCGCGCGATCACGTCCTCCGGCACGTCCGGCAGGCACAGGCCTTCGGCGATGATGCGGAACTTGACGAAGCGCTCGAAGATTTCCGACAGCGCCTGCGTGCGCGCCTCGGCGCGCGTGTTGCCGGCCGACATGCCGTTGCTGACGTAGAGGTTGCCGATGATGTTGACCGGGAACCACACGCTGGCACCGTCGCGTTCGCGGATGTAGGGCAAGGCGCAAATGCCGCGTTCGGCGTTGCCGGAGTTGATGTCCACCAGCGCGCCGGCGTCGACCGCGCCTTGCGGATTGTAGAACTGGTGTAGCTCCGGCGTGAGCAGCTCATCCGGCCAGTTGCCGTCGGCGCCCGGCTTGAACCATTGTTCGCGCGGGTAGTGGGTGAAAGCGCGCGCGGCAATCGACTCGCCCAGGTAGTAATGCGTCCAGAAATAGTTGCAGGAGAGGCGCTCGAAAAACTCGCCCAGCGCGCTCGCCAGCGCCGCCAGCTTGGTTGCGCCCTTGCCGTTGGTGAACATCAGCGGACAATCGCGCTCGCTGATATGCACCGACCAGATGCCTTCCACCGGGTTCAGCCAGGAGCGCTCTTCGACGTGGAAATCCAGGGCTTCGAGCTTGCCTGTCATGGCAGCGATGGATGATTCGAGCGAGGCGTCTTTGCCCGCGATAAAGCTTTCTGTGTGCATGTGGGGGTCCTGCCGGGAAGGGTGTGGGGTTATCGGAAATGGTCGGAGCGATAGCTCAAAGCCCCCCCATTATCGCAGAACCGCTCGCCCAAACCAGGCCCGTTCCGAGTATTAACCTGGAAAAATCAACCGCCGAGCATTTGTCGAATGGCGTTTACATCCTTCCCGGCAAGCCGAGTCCGAGCTGGAAGCCGTGTTGCACTTCAAGTTGAATCCACTATATTTAAAAATCATCGTCCCAATAATTCAAACCCGGCAACTATTGAAAGGGCCTGTTATGGATACCGTTGACGTCTTGATTTACGTGCACCCGGAACTGTCCCCGGAAGCCCGCGCCACGGTAGCGCAAGAGGTAATGGACTGCGCCGGCGTGATTGCCGCGAACTTCGACCATCACAAGCATCCGCATGCCCTGACCGTCCTGTACAACCCCACCGCCGTTAAAGACAAGCAGATACTCGAAGTAGTGAGGCGACACGATCCGGCGGCCACCCTGGTAGGCCTGTAACCGGCTTCCCCCATACGCTGGGCGCCCATCGTATGCATGCCCCATTGCCTGCACCGACACTCAAATATCGCCGGACTTTCTTGTACATCGCCGCATAACAGTTCGCTCCCGCTGCTCGCTGCTACCCCTGCTGCCCATAATTCGCTTTGTTGCCGTCGCTGTCGGAGGCGCACACTATCCGGCGCGGTTGGGCAAGTGTGGGGCCACCAATTGCCGGCCCCGTAAATTCCTGTGTAACCTTTTCCCAACCCCTCCCGAATATGCCGATGCGTGGATGAAAGGCCGAGGGGCGACCAAGGCCGGGGAACTTGAATCCGTGCATTTTGCTGTAAGGAAGCGTGGCTTTCTCCGACCAACGGTTGGAGGCAAGCCCTCCAATCTGTCAACCAACAAAAAGGATTTTGCTATGAACAAACGTCAACTTCTCTCCACCGCAATTGGTGGTTTACTGGCGCTGGGCCTGGCTAGCGGCAACGCCAGTGCCGCCGACATGAAGAATATGGAAAAATGTTTTGGTGTCGCCAAGGCAGGCAAGAATGATTGCTCCAGCAACAAGAGCGCACATTCCTGTGCCGGGCAGGCCACCAAGAGCAACGATCCAATGGATTTCGTTGCCGTACCCAAAGGCACTTGCGACAAGATCGCCGGCGGCAGCCTGAGCGCTGGCGACGGCATGATGAAAAAGAGCATGTAACGAAAATGCCCGCAGGCCATACATTGCCGTGCACTGCAGGTATTGGCTTGCGGGCGCCTCATTACCGCGAGGTGTTGGAAAATGTGCCCAAGCTCGGCTGGGTGGAAGTGCATAGCGAGAATTTTTTCGGGGGCGGAGCGCCCCTGCGCACCTTGCTCAAGGTGCGCGAACATTATCCCGTCAGCCTGCATGGCGTGGGGATGGGGCTGGCTTCCACGGACCCGCTGGCCCAGGAACATCTATCCGCCTTGCGTCGCCTGTGCGATACGGTGCAACCCGCGGCCGTGTCGGAACATCTGTGCTGGAATTCGGCGGCAGGCATGGCCATCAACGACCTGCTGCCGTTCCCCTATACGCAAGAGGCCTTGTCCCACGTGGCAAGGCGCGTGGAACAGGTGCAGGAAAAGCTGGGCCGCCAGTTGCTGGTGGAAAATCTCTCCAGCTATTTGTCTTTCGCGCACAGCGAAATGAGCGAGGGCGAATTTCTGGCCGAACTGACGCGGCGCACCGGTTGCGGCATTCTGTTCGACGTCGAAAACCTGTATGTGAATGCGCGCAACCTCGGCGTGGATGCCGAGGCTTTCATCAAGGCCATTCCGGCGCCAGCGGTGAAGGAATACCACCTGGCCGGGTACAGCGAGAGGGACGGCTGCCTGGTGGACACCCATGACCATCCGGTCTATCCCGGGGCGTGGGAGTTGTACGAGTTCACCTTGCAGCACATCGGGCCGCGCCCCACGCTGATCGAATGGGACAGCGACATTCCGGCGTTGCCGGTGCTGATGGGCGAGGCGGCGAAAGCACGGCAGCGCTTGGAGAACTGTAATGCCTGCGTTGACTGACGACCTCTCCGATTTCGCCCGCGCCATCGTCCTGGGCCTGGACCTGCCGCCGCAGACCCATGGCACCGGCCCGAACTACCCCGTCGCAACGGCCATGGCCGTTTATCGCAACAATTATCGCGGCAATCTGCACGATGCCCTTGCGGGCGCGTATCCGGTCACCGGGCAACTCGTCGGCAAGGATTTTTTCCGCCGCATGACGCGGGAGTTCATCGGGCAACACCCTTCCCGCAGCGGCAACCTGCATCGCTACGGTGCGGAAATGGCGGGCTTCGTTGCGGCCTTCGAGCCTGCGCGAGGACTGGTTTACCTGGCGGATGTTGCAGCGCTGGAGTGGGCCTGCCACTGCGCCTATTTCGCGGACGATGCCGCCGCGCTCGACATCGGCAAGCTGGCGCAGGTGCCTCCAGAACATCATCCCGATTTGATCCTGCACACCCATCCGGCCTGTCGCCTGGTGCGCTCCGACTATCCGGTTGCCGCCATCTGGCATGCCCATCAACCCGGTACGAACAGCGATTTCCACATCGACCTGGATAGCGGCCCCTGCATTGCGCTGGTAAGCCGCAAGGACGATGTCGTGGTGGTCGGCGAGATGACGCAAGCCGATGCCGCATGGCTGCAAAGCATACAGGCCGGGGCTCCGCTGGGTACTGCGACTGACGCCACGCTGGAACGCTATCCGGAGTTCGATTTGCAGGCAGCGCTGTTGAATCTGGTGTCACAGGATGTGCTGACCGATTTCAGTTGAGGGATGCGTCGTGCCCGGCTCGACCCGGCATCCAGTTGTTTGAAAGGACACCATGCCATGAACCCGTTATTACGCCTTGCCCGTTTTTACTACACGGCATCGCACCTGCCGGAACGCCTGGCGCCCGTTCTCGATCTGGGCCTGAGACTATTTCTGGCAAACGTATTCTTCAAATCCGGACTGGCCAAAATACAAACCTGGGACAGCACGCTGTACCTGTTCAGCGATGTCTATCAGGTGCCGCTGCTTCCCTCGGATGTTGCCGCATGGCTGGCCACCAGCGCGGAACTCGGCCTGTCAGTGCTGCTGGTGTTGGGGCTGTTCGGGCGCTTCGCCGCAGCCGGGTTGTTCATCCTCAACGCGGTAGCCGTCATTTCCTACCCCGACCTGAGCGAGGCAGGCCGCAACCAGCACCTGTATTGGGGGCTGTTGCTGGGGGTGCTGTTGCTGACAAGCCATGGCTCATGGTCGGTAGATGCATGGCTGGAAAAGAGGCTGCGAAAATCTGTTTAGCCTCTCGAATGCATATTCGATCCGTATACCCGCCCACTTTCACAAGGGGGCTGGTCTATTCCCATTGCGTGAAAAAATGGTCCACCCTCAAAGCGTCTCGACCGAGGCTGTGACGACACAGATGGATGAGGCTGCCCCCCTTCCCCCTTGCCTCTTTTCCCGGATGCGATGAACTGATGGTGGAATAAAATGGGGGCCTTAAACGTCTTAGAAAAATCCGACTATCACTGGGGGAACACCGATTTTTCCTTCCTTACTGCATGCACGGGAATTGAAAGCGCGCATGGCACAGGGCCGCAGCCGGCTTTATCGCGTCGCGTTTTCCTGGTGCCACGACGCGGGTCTCGCGGACGATCTGGTGCAGGAAGCGCTGATCAAGGGCCTCAAATCCATACATCAACTGAAAGACGCGGCGGTCCTCGACGCTTGGCTATTCAGCATACTCAACAACTGCTGGCGCGACCATTTCCGGCGCCAGCACCCGCACGCCGATATCGAAGAAATCATGGAATTGCCTACCAACGATCCGAACCCGGAAGAGACCCATGCGGAAAGCCAGTTGGTCGGCCGCGTACGCCGCGCCGTGGCGGCTTTGCCGATGGGGCAGCGCCAAGTGATCACCCTCGTCGACTTGGCGCAAATGGCTTATAGCGAAACGGCTGAAGCGCTGGGCATCCCGGTCGGCACGGTGATGAGCCGCCTTAGCCGGGCACGCCAGTCGCTGCGTGAACTATTGCACGAAGCGCCCGTCCCGTTACGGGTGCTGACGCCGAAAACCAGGAGCGGGCAATGAGTGCACCGAATTTATCCGAAGAAGAATTGAACGCCTTTGTCGATGACCAACTCGGCACGGCAGACCGGGCGCGCGTGCTGGATGCCATCAACCGCGACGAAGCATTGCAGCGTCGGGTCGCCGAAATCCGCCAGACGCAGAGCCTGCTCCGCCATGCCTATGAACGGCCTCCGCTGCCGCGACGCACAGCGGCCACGCCCGCTGCGTGGAGCCAAAAAATGCTGGCCGCCTCGCTGCTGATCTCGCTCGGCATCGCCTCGGGATGGATGCTCCACAAGCTGGCGGGCAACGGCTTCAACCAAGCAACGCAGACTGCCGCCACGCCCAAGGGCGTGGTAATCCAGGTCAGCAAGAACGATCCGGCCGAGTGGGAGGTGGCATTGGCCAACGCCCGCAACGTGCGTAAAGCCTATGGGGACAAGGACATCACCGTAGAGATCGTCGCCTATGGCCCGGGGTTACAGATGCTGCGCAACGACTCCCCGGTCAGCGCGGGCCTGGAGGCGGCGCAACAAGATGGCGTGAAGCTGCTGGCCTGCGGCAACACCATGCGCATGACCCACACCACCCGCCAGGATCTGAATTGGCTGGTGGATGTGGTGCCCGCGGGCATCGTCGAGATATTGCAGAAGCAAAGCGAGGGCTACGCCTACTTGCGGCCATAAGTGGGCTCGGCTACCAAGAAAAACATGTACATCAAGAGCTGCATTTCCTGCTTTATCGTGGGCGTGTCTATTGCCTCTGGCCTCGTCCATGCCGACGAGGTGACGCTGGCGTACAGAGGACTAAGACTTAACGCCGACCTCGAACTCGCTGCGGGCAAGAAACCCGCCGACGGCGTGATCCTCGTCACCCACGCCGGGCTCGCGCACCGCGGCATGGAGACCATTGCCTACCTGCAAAGCCTGCTCAGGGAGCGCGGCTACAACACGCTTGCCATCAACCTCAGTCTCGGGCTCGACAACCGCCACGGCATGTACGACTGCAAGGTTACGCACCGGCACCGCTACGCCGATGCGGCCGGCGAGATCGGCGCCTGGGTGGACTGGCTGAAGCGGCAGGGAGCGAAGCACGTGACGCTGCTCGGCCATTCGCGCGGCGGCGCGCAGACGGCACTGTATGCGGTGGAACGGGACGAGGCGGTGGTGCAGGCCGTGGTGCTGCTGGCACCGGATACGCGCGAGACCAACGACGCCGCTGCCTATCTGAAGCGCTACAACAAGCCGCTGGCGCCGGTGCTGGAGAAGGCGCAGAAACTGGTCGCGCAAGGCAAGGGCGGCACCGTGCTCGAACACACCGATTTTCTGTATTGCCCCGACACTTCGACAACGGCCGACACCTTCGTGTCGTACTACGGCCCGGACCCGCGCCTCGACACCGCGTACCTGATTCCCCAGCTTGGAAAGCCGACGTTGGTGGTGGTTGCCGGCAACGACGAAGTGGTGGTCGGTTTCGTCAACAAGGTGGCGCCGCTCACCGACGGTGTGCGCGTCAAGATGAAAACGATAGCCGGCGCCGATCACTTCTTCCGCGACCTCAACGGCGACGACGCAGTCGATGCGATCGACGCGTTCCTGAAGGGCGGCGGTCACCGCTAGCCGGACCTGCTTGCCAGTGCAGTGCTTCATTCTGTTTGGAACTTAATTGCGGCTGGCATCGGGTGTTGTAGGTCGGTCTTCAGACCGACATGTCGGGCTAAAGCCCGACCTACAAGGCTCAGCGAACAAGTTCCAATAATTTGAAAGCACTACACTAGCTACTCCCACTCTTCCTTGGGTGTCGGCTTCTTTTTCTTGTGCGCCTTGCCCACGGCATGTTCTATCGCCGGCAACGACGTCACATACTCCGCAATGGCCGCGAGGTCGTCCTTGCGCAGGTATTGCAGGCCGTCGTCGATGACCTCCGCCATGAGGTCTCCCGCGGTATCGCCGTCCGGCATCATGCCGGATTGGAGATACTCGGCCACATCGCTCGCGCTCCATTTGCCGATGCCGGTTTTCTTGTCCGGGGTAATGTTGGGCACCGCGGAATTGTCCGGCCCGCTGCCCGTGCCGGCATACCACAGGCTGGTGTCGCTGCCGCCCAGGGCGTTGCGCGGCGTGTGGCACTCGCCGCAGTGAGCGGCCGCTTGCGCCAGGTAAGCGCCGCGGTTCCAGGCGGCGGACTTGCGCGCGTCCGGCTGGTAGGCGCCGGGGGTGAAGTACAGCGCTTTCCACAGGCGCACCAAGGGGCGCGGCACGCACCACTTCAGGTCGTGGGCCTTGTTCGCCTGCCGCACCGGCGCGACTGAGCGCAGATACGCCCACAGGGCGTGGATGTCCCGGTCGCTGAGCTTGGTGTAGGCCGGATAGGGGAACGCCGGATAGAGCTGTTTGCCGCTGCGATCCAGGCCCTCGCGCAAGGCGCGCGTGAAATCCCGTTCGCTCCATTTCCCGATGCCGGTCTGCGCATCGGGCGTGATGTTGGGGGTGTAGAAGGTGCCGAAAGGCGTTGCCAGCGGGCGTCCCCCGGCGAGCGGTTTGCCGTGGTTCTTGTGGTCGGTGTGGCAGCCGAAACAACCGGCGGCGCGATACACGTATTCGCCCTGGGCAACGAGCGCTGCCGGTGCTTCAGCAGCGGCGGCCCAGGCAGACGGGGCTGCCATCAGCAACCCCGTCAGCGCCAGCCCGCGAGAGACACGCGACATCTTCATGCGCGTCCTTCGCTGATGCTATTTCTCTTCTTTCTTGCGGAAATCCTTGTGGCAGGCCTTGCAGGCTTCCAGCAGATCCTTGAGGCGCGGGCCGTAGTTTTGCATCTCGCCGGCGGCGACCGCCTTGGCAAGGGCGGTGGATTTCTGCTGGGCATCCTTGGCGCGCTTCTGGAACTCTTCGTTATTGCTCCACACCTCTTTCAACGCCTTGGTGTCGCCCATGTCCGTATCCTTGGGAAACAGCTTGTCTATTTCCATGGTCGTCGCCTCCAGCGCATTCACGTGGGCCGCGAGCTGGTCCTTGAAGGCCACCTTGCCCTGAATGATGGCCGCAGAGGCTGCCATGTGAGCGGCCTGGGATTTCATGACAGCCTGGCGGTATTTAACGATTTCGTCTGCGGGGCTGGGTTCGGCAGCATGGGCTACCAAGCCCGTGCCCAGCAACAGGCCTGCGGCGGCAATACACATACGATGGCGGCGGGTAACGGATTTCATGGTTTTTCTCCTCCTTGTTGAGTGGTGGGTCCACAGCATGCCGGGGAATCGGTCTTTGTGGATCCCACCTGGGTAGACACATGATGAGAGGATTTTATTCCCATCGCGTGAAAAAAGTTTTGCAATGAGAGAAAGGGCGTGTTTTGCGTGTGGGCGCAAATCAAGTGTAATCTACGGCCATGGCAAAGCCACTGGGTAAAGCATTCTTGGGTTGTTCCGGTGCAATATGGGCATTGCTGTCCCGGTCTGCCGGCGCCTTTTGCATTATGCTTGCCCTGGTGTCGCCAGCGGCGGCAGCAACATTGGAGTTGAAACAGGCCGAGTTCGTCGCCAGCGAAGCTTCGCACCCCCCCGCCGACGCTGCGCCATGGACAAGGCAAATGCTGCCCGACCAATGGCGCGCCAACCATCCGCAAGCGAGCGATCTTTGGTATCGCTTCCGTTTCGAGTTTACCGAAGCCGACACGCAAATCCACGCCATCCATCTGCCCCGCTTCAGCATGAACGCCGCGGTGTATCTCAACGGCATCTTCCTGGGTTCCGGCGGGCGTTTCACAGAACCCGTGTCGCGCAACTGGAATCGCCCGCAGTTTTTTCTCATTCCTCCCGGGCTGCTGCGGCAGGGACAAAACACCCTGCACGTGCGCGTCCTCGCCCCGGCCAATACGCAGGGCGGTTTGTCACCGGTGCTGGTGGGGCCGGAAGCGGCGCTGCGGCCCGGATACGAGCAGGCCTTCTTTCTGCGCATCACGCTGAACCAGACCGCCAGCCTGATCATCGCCGCGGTCGGGGTGCTGATGCTGAGCCTGTGGTGGCGCCGCCGCCGCGATACGATGTATGGCTATTTCGGCATGTCGGCGCTGGTGTGGGCGTTGAACTCCACCAATCTCTACGTTCAGGAAATACCCGTCCCGACGCGGGGCTGGGAACTCCTGGTCAATGCAAGCTTTCAGGTATTCGCCGTACTTTTCCTGATCTCGCTGCTGCGCTTCATCGAAGCGAGACACCGGCTGCTCGAACGTCTCCTGTGGACCGTGCTGGTGGCATCGCCGATAACGATGGCGCTCATTCCCCCCGGCGGATATCTGGGGCTTGCCGTATTTTGGCATCTGATGACGCTGGCCGCCGCGGCAGCAACGCTGATCCTGTTGATGCGCGCGGCCCTGCGCCGGCGCGACGCCGATACCGGCCTGCTGGCTGGCGGCATGTGGCTGATCGTGGCATTCGCCCTCCATGACTGGCTGCTGTACAGCAAGCTGTTGTGGTATGGCAAAACGCTCGCGCTCGGCCAAAGCGAAGTGTATTTGCTGCAATTCGGGGCGCCTGTCCTGTTCCTGGTGGTGGGCTGGATCATGACCGCGCGCTTCGTGCGCGTGCTCAACGAATACGAACGCCTCAACGTGGAGCTGGAAGACCGCGTGGCCGCCAAGCATGCCGAGTTGTCCGCGAACTTCACGCACCTGCAGGCGCTGGAAAAAGAGCGTGCGGTGCTGGAGGAACGCGAGCGCCTCATGGACGACATGCACGACGGCCTGGGCGGGCAACTGCTTACCGCGCTGCGCAGCGTGGAAACGGACCGCGCGGGGCAGGTGGACGTGCCGCAACTGCTGCGCGAATGCCTGGACGAAATGCGTTTGGTGGTGCACTCGCTGGCGTCCGAGCACAGCGATTTACTGACGGTTTTGAGCGATCTGCGCTATCGCTTCGACAGCCGGCTGGCGAAAGCGGGTATCGCCCTCGAATGGCGGGTGCAGGAGGTACCGCCGCTGGCCGATCTGTCGCCGCGCACCGCGTTGGATATCCAGCGCATCGTGCAGGAGGCGCTCACCAACATCATCAAGCATGCGCAGGCAGGCCGCATCACCGTCGAGACCGGCGTGGCCGAGTCCGGCACGCAGGCCTACGTGCGCATCGCCGACAACGGCCAGGGCATCTGCGGTGAGCATCGCGGACGCGGGCTCGTCAACATGGACAAGCGTGCGCAGCGCGTCGGCGGTGCGATGCAGATGGAATCGGGCGACGGCGGCACCGTCGTGACGCTGCTGCTGCCGCTGGCCGGCACGGCAGCGCTGTAGCCCCCGCGCATGCGGGGTCGCCGGTACTGCGTGCCGCGGTTACAATCGGACCGATTTATTGGTACGTGCGCACAGCGCACGCTACGTGGTTCTGTGCGGGGGTAACGAACAATCATGCACATCGGTCTCGTACTCGACGACCTGCCCGAGTCACGCGCGTGGCTCGTAGAGGCGCTGCAATACAGCTTCCCCGGCATACAAGCCGCCGGGGTGGGCTCGATGCAGGAGGCGCGCGCCTGGCTGGCGCAGGGCGTCGCACCCGACATCGCGCTCATCGACCTCGGGCTGCCGGACGGCAGCGGCGTGGAACTCATCGAGGAACTGAATCGCAACACGCCCGGCTGCCTGTGCATCGTCGCCAGCATCTATGACGACGACCGGCACATCTTCCCCGCACTGCGCGCCGGAGCGCACGGCTACATTCTGAAGGACCAGTCCAGCGACGACATCGTACCGCTGCTGCAAGGCATCGCCGCCGGGCGGCCGCCGCTGTCGCCGACGATTGCGCGCAAGATTCTGTCGTCGTTCCGCCCGCCGCAGATCGAAAACGGGGACGCGCCGCTGACGCCGCGCGAAAGCGAAGTGCTGAGCATTATCGCCAAAGGCATGACCCTGGCCGAAACAGCGGCCATGCTGGGCATCAGCCGCCACACGGTGGACGGCTACGTGAAAGACATTTACCGCAAGCTCAACGTCTCCTCGCGCGCCGAAGCGGCGCTGTCGGCACGCCGCATGGGGCTGGTCTGAGCCACAAATAACAATAAAGGATTTCCCCGATGTCTTTGCTGAATGTTATTACGCGCCGGATGCGTTGCGCCCCGGCGCTGTTGTTTCTTGCTGCAGCCCCGGCGAGTGCCGATCAACTTCCCCCTGTGTCCAATTTCGCGCTGGATTCCATGGCCCCGGCCGGACGCTGGGCGACCAGGATCGAGCTGCGCGCAAACGGCTACGACCAGTGGTACGACAACGACGGCAAGCGCCGGGATCTCGATGCCGCGTTCGACGGCGTGGAGTTGAACGGCTCGGTCTTTCCCAGCCTGGCGCTGCTGGGCGCCGGTGCCACGCTCGGGTCTGCGTCGATCGACACCAAGGCGGAACTGCGTTCGCTTCAGTTGATACTGGGATATGGCATCGCCGAGGATCTGACTGCCGGCATTATCCTGCCTTTCGTAACGACGCGCGCAAAGGTGGGTTTTTCGGTATCCGGCGGCAACGTGGGGTTCAACCCGGCATTCGACCCCGGACAGCCCATCGGCGCCGCCAACTTCCCCTTCGCGCCGGTAGGCGGCGGCGCCACGGCACCGCTCGGAACCGGAGGCGTAAAGCAACTGCTCACCGACCCCATCTACGGCTACGGCTATCGCCCCATCGAAGATACCGAAACCAGCGGCCTGTCCGATTCAACCGCGGGCCTGCTCTGGCGTTTTCGTACGGGTCCGACGTCCAGCGCGATCCTGGGCGGCGGCGTGCGCTTCGGCGTGGCCGGCGGCGACGATCCGGACAACCTGCTGGATGTGCCCATTGGCGACGGCAGCACGGACATCCGCCTGCGCATGGAATACTTTCGCGATCTTGCCGCCGGCTTCGACCTGCACCTGCTGGCGGAAAACTTTACCCAGCTCCCCGACCATGCGGACATGCGCGTGCCCCAGCCCGGCCAGCTCCTGGCAACGGCGGATTCGAAGGAAAGGCTGCGGCGCAACATGGGCGACTATCAGGAATACGACATCGAAATGGGCCGCCACTGGGGCAATTGGCGCGCCTCCGCGACGTGGCACCGTTACCGGAAAGGTATGGATCGCTACACCTCCGACAAGGGCACCGACACCGGCATGCTCGAAGCAAACACCGAGGTTCATGCCAATCAATGGCGCGCAGGCGTTTCCTGGAGCGGCATCGATGCCTGGCGCGCGGGCACGCTGCCGTTGCCGCTGATTCTCAAGCTGGAAATGCAGGAAACCTACGGCGGGCGCAATTTCCCAGACGTGCGGGACTTTTACCTGCAAGCCATCACCTTTTTCTAGCCCCCGTGTGCGTTGCCCCCGGGTTCACGGGGGCGCGCGCCCAGTGGAATGGATGCGACAATAGACTCGACAAGTCCTGCATACCCACTTTAAGAAACCGAGATGAAACCGCTCCTTCTTCCCTTCGCTCTTGCTGCCTGTTTGTCGGCGGGCGGCGTACAGGCCGCCAACCTGCTGGTCAATCCAGGCTTCGAGTTGCCCTCGGGTACCGGTTACGCCGCCTTGCCCGGCAATTCCAGCGCAATTGCAGGTTGGACTACCGTGCTCAGCGGCGTGGAATGGTTCAATGCCACCGGCTATGGCGGCGCGGCCGAGGGCGTCATGGTGGTCGATCTCGCTAATTACGTGTACACGGGCGGCGGCATCGAGCAGACCTTTGCCACCCTGGCCGGACAAACCTATGACTTGAGCTTCAGCCTCGGCACGATGCAAGCATCCGGCCGCGACGGCACCGCCCATATCGATGTCACGGTCGCGGGGAGCACGACGGGCTACGATGTGATCAACCATACCGGCGGCATGGCATGGACTCCCGTCAGTCTGAGCTTCCAGGCCACCGGTGCCAGCACCGCCCTGCGCTTCAGCAACACCGAGAACCCCTATCTGCACTTCGCCTACGTAGACGCCGCATCGGTGGCCGCCGTCCCCGAACCCGAAAGCTGGGCCATGATGCTGACCGGATTAATGCTGGTAGGGTTTGGGTTGGGCCGGAAGCACTCCGCCCCCCGGTTCCTTCCCTTGCGCCCCGACAAATACTGACACTCCACGCCTTGAGGAAAACGCCATGAAACTCTGCAACGCTATCAAACAAGCCGCCATCCTTGGCCTGGCCATCTCCTTTTCCGGACCGGTCTTCGCCAGTACCGTGACCAGCGGCGGCTACACCGCCACCGACAGCATCCCCTTCCAGTGGGATGAACTGGGCACGCCTTCCAAGACGCCGGTCAGCGGCGCCACCCGAGTACTGGGCAACAACGATGACAGCACCACGGCTGCGATCAGTCTCGGCTTCGGTTTCACGTTCTTCAACCAGGCCTACACCCAGGCCTACATTACGTCCAACGGACTGCTGACCTTCGGCAGCACCACCACCGACAACCTCAACACCCCGCTGGGCGGTCCCATGGTTGTCAGCACCATGCCGCTGATCGCGGCGGCGTGGGACGACTGGACCACCACCTTCTCCGGCACGGACGGCGTGTACTACAAGACGCTGGGCACCCCGGGAAATCAACGCTTCGTCGTGGAATGGCGCGACACCAAGAAGTACGACACCGCAAGCAACAGCAATTCCAGCCCTCTCAGCTTCGAGGCGGTGTTGTACGAAGGCTCCAACGCCATCGAGTTGCGCTATCTCGACATGGAAAGCGGCGGCAGTTCCGTCAATCCCGATGCTTCGCGAGGCGCGACTGCGACGGCGGGCATACGCGACACCAACGCCAATATCAATGGCGGCTACTTGCAGTGGTCGCACAACCAGGCCATCCTCGGCAACAACTCCGCTGTGCAGATTACCCCCGTTCCCGAACCCGAAACCTGGGCGATGCTGCTGGTCGGCCTCTGCTTGATGGGTCTAAAACTGCGCCGTACCGAATCGGAATCCATCCACCTTTAACCAACGGGAATCGCCGCTATGAAAGCCCTCGTCTCCCTTCTTGCGCTTGCCGCAACCCTGCTAGCCAACTCCGCCAGCGCCGGCTCCATCCAAAGCCTGGCTGGACTGGAAAAAATCCGTGTCTGGGAGACAACCTCCTCCACCCTGTCCGTTGACTTCGCTCTGAACGATGCAAAACTGACTACGCGGCTCGCCGGCGCCGCGCTCACTGGGTCCAACCGTGATTTCGGCTTCTTCGCGGGGGACGAGAACTACGATGTGTTCTTATCCGACGCCAACGGCGCGCTCAACGCCAGCGGCTCATACCTCACCATCGAGGGCAACTGCGGTGTGCCCTACAACTGCTTCAACATCACCGGGGTGGCGCTGGTAAAGACCGGCGGGGTGCTGGAATACGCGAATTCGCTGGCCAGCGCAGTCTATGGCCGCGCCGGTTCTTTCACGCCGAATTCCGCAAGCGCGGCAGTGGATGGTTCACTGAGCACCTGGACTGCGTTGGGAGACACCATCGGCATGGATCCCGATGCGCGCATGCGTATCACAGTGGGCTTCGCTTCCACGCCGCCTGTCCCCGAGCCCGAAGCCTATGCCTTGATGCTTGCCGGGCTGGGGCTGGTCGGGTTTGCTGCGCGGCGTCGCACATCCGCTTCTTTCTAACCTTCCCGGAAAACAACGCTCATGAAACCCACTTTTCTTTCCCTGATTTTTGCCGCCGGCTTGGTAGCAGGCAGCGCCCAGGCGCTGCCTGTCGTCGATCAGACCGGCAACCTGGCGTATAACGGCAACTTTGAATGGGGCTCCTCGACCGAAGTGTCCTCGGGCTATGCCGCTTCCGTCGCTTCCGCGTTGCCTTTCTGGAATCAGTGGGGCAACACGTTCAACACAACGGTGATCACGAGCCGGGCCAACGGCCCGTTTATCGAAGGGAATCATGCCGCTCACATCACCGGCAACCTCGACGATGGCCTGTATCAGTACTACGGCTGGTCTGGCTTTCACACACTGAGCGCCTGGGTCTATGCCGTGTCGGGGTCGGCGCACCTCATCCTTGCCGGAAATAGCGGTAGTGCGACCATTCTAGGCAGTGCATCCACGCACACAGGTCAATGGGAATACCTGACGGTCACCGCCGACATGAATGGCACTTATGGCGGCCCGGTGCTTTACGGTGCCAGCAATAACGCCGATTTTTATATTGATGGCGTGTGGTTCAACGCGGGTGCGAGCAGTACTTCACCATTCAACCCCGCGACGGGTTTCAACCCCAATGCCGTACCCGAACCCGAAACCTGGGCGATGCTGCTGGCCGGCCTCGGCTTGGTGGGTCTGAAACTGCGCCGTACCGAATCGGAATCCATCCACCTTTAAAGCAGCAGGACTCGCCGCCATGAAAGCCCTCATCTCCCTTCTTACCCTCACCCCCACCCTGGTGTTTGCCTTGTCCAGTGTCAATGCTAGCGCTGCGATCAATCTGGATTTCACCAGCCTCCCCTCCGCGCAGGGCTGGTTTTACATAGGCCAAAATACTTCGGCTACCACCGAAAGCAGCGTGTTTTCGGTGAGCGGCGGGGTGCTGACACAGAACACTTTAGGGGTCGTCTCATATGCTCCGAGTTCGAACCGCTACAACCTGTTTGATGCATTGACCACGGGGCTGGATTACACGCTGGAAGTCAGAGCGCAGCTATCCCAGGAGCAGTATTACGACGCCAACAACCATTGGGCATTTGGTGCGGGTTTCTTCGATGGCACGGGGGCAGCCTATGGCTTTGGCCTTGGCGATGCCGGAGTGAAAACCGATTGGGGGTTTTACACAGGCATCGACACGCACGATGACCATACCTATCGTCTGGTCAGCCACGCGGCGAGTGCCAGCAGCCCTGCCAGCGCAGAACTGTGGATTGACGGCGCGTTCATCAGCCAGGGCAATGTAGGTAACTATGGTTCTTGCGCGCCACTGGGTGCTTTGTGCAACAGCGTTTATCTGGGTGACGGCACCAGCGGCCCGAATGCCAGCGGCAAGTACTACTCGTTCAGCATGGCGCCTGTGCCCGAACCTGAAACCTGGGCGATGCTGCTGGCCGGGCTGGGGCTGGTGGGGTTTGCAGCGCGTCGACGCGCCTGACCGGCGCGCACCCGGCGAGTCTTACGGCGCCGCCGGCTCAGCCGGTCGTTCCCTTCTTCTCCACCTCCAGCAATTTGCGCACTTCGAGGCAGTTCACCGGGCGCTCGCGCTCCGTGATGTAGCCCTTCGGAAACCACACCGGTTTGAGGTGGACGGTGTCGTCTTTCTTGATGTGGTAGAGCAATAGCGCGAAGCGCTGCTCCGGGTAGATAGCAACCAGAATGGCCTGCTACTTCGCCGAGAAATAATCCGCGAGACGCCGGTAGACCGGCATCCGAAACGCTACCGCCTTGCCGACGAGCTGCTGCAAGGGCATCCAGCGCCAGGCCCTGAATTCGGTGCCGGCACCCAGGTCTATCGCGGCCTCTCCTCCCGGCTTCAGCTTGAACAAGAACCAGTATTGGACTTGCCCGCGCCCTGTCTTGCGGCTGCGCGCCTCGGGCGGAAGCTCGTAGGCCAGGGGTCCGGGGTAGGCCCCGACCAGTTCCAACTGCGTGGGGGGGATGCCGGTTTCTTCCTGTATCTCGCGCAGCACCGCCTGCAGCGGTTCCTCGTTTTCCTTGACGCCTCCCTGCGGCATTTGCCAGGCGTGCGCGATATTTGCACGTTCGAGGGCAAGCACATTCCCGTCCCCGTCGCTGATGATGGCGCCGGCGCCGGCGCGGAAGTATTGGTCGCGCGGTATCACGCTATAGCTCCGTTTCTGGGTTAAATCCAGATTGCCCATTGGAAACCTGTCCAATGGATCGCGGGCTTCCAGCCCGCATGCGGCCAGGATGGCCGCGCTCCGCCAGGCACCAATACAGGATTTTCGCCCCGGATCATAGCCACATTCCTCTAATGGACAATCTGGGTTAAAGAGTTTTGAGATATTCCAGCAGCGCGTTCTTGTCGTCCGGCGCCAGGTCCGTGCCGTAGACGTGGCCCTGGTTGCCGTTGCCGCGTAGCCTTACGTCGATGCGGGAGCCGACCCGCTGCGCTTCTTCGCCGTCAGCCACGAAGCCGACGTTGGCGGGATCGTAGACGTCGTAGCCGCGCCAGAACACCGTGGGGCGCTGCGCTTCGGGTTGCAGCAGGGCGCGCAGGGTGGGCACCGAGCCGTTGTGCAAGTACGGGGCGCGCAGCCATGCCCCGTCCAGATGCACGGCGATGTAGCCGGTGAGCGCGGCCTCGACCATGCCTTCGCGCACCACGCCCAGCTCCTTCACGGTCTGGTTGGCCTTGATCGCGGCTTCCTTGCTCCAGCTTTCGAGGCGGTTGCGGTCGGTGCCGATTTCTCCGATGGAGACCGACGTTCCGGTGCGCGCCGAGGCGTGGCAGGAGGCGCAGTTGGCTTCGAACACCGTCTTGCCGGCCTGTGCCAGTTGGGCGTTGACGGCATACGGGTATTTGGGAGCCGGCAGCGGCCGCAGGTATTTTTCCAGCCAGTCGATCTGCGCCAGGAAATCGCGCTGCGGCTTGACCACGACGCCGAGCGCGGAATCGATGATGACCGAGCGCGGCACCGTGGTCGCGCCGTCCCAGTTCAGGCTCATGCCCTTTTTGTACTTGTCGAGGTTCCAGATGGAGGGCATGTCGGCCGGCCCGAAAGTGCCGTCTTCCGGCATGTGCAGCATGAAGTACTTGGTCAGGTTCATGGGGTCGTCGCGGCCGCGCGACCAGTCCGGCAGACCGGGGTGGTTCATCCAGGCGAAGTTGGCGCCCTGCTCGATCAAGCGCTTTTTGACGATGGGGATGATGAGGAAACGGTAAAGCTGGCGGTCCAGCCAGGGCAGTTCATACACCAGCGATATCTCGTGCAGCAGGTTGTCGGCGTTGAATCTCGGGTCGGCGCCGGCCTGCGTGACGAAGCGGAAATAGCCCTGCACGTTGGAAGTGTGGCCCGGCCCGGCGACGACGTAAGTGGGCGCTTCCCCCGCGCTCTTGCGGTAGGAGGCTGTGTGGCACACGGCGCAGTTGTTCGCCACGCGCGGGAAACCCACCACCTTTTTGCTGAAGCCTATGGGCAGCTCCTGCCCAGGCTCCCACGGCATGCCGAGCGCCGCGTATCCGCCCGGCCCCGGCAGGTATTCGGGGAACATGCGCGGCAGCACGACGAAAATCCAGTAGGGAATGCCGGCCTCGTTCTCGCCGCCGAGGGAGCCGTATTTGAAGCGCATCTCGGGCGTGGCGAAAGGCGCTTGCGGCTCTTCGCGGAAGAACTTGTACCAGCCGAAGTAGGCCAGTCCCGCGGCTAGCGCCAGCACAATCAGCAGCGCCAGTTTGATGCCGCCCCACGCGCTGCGTTTTTCTCTAGGCATGCCGTGCTCCTTTGTATCAATCCGTTCCCCCCTTAGCCGGGGCGCATTGTGCGCGTCAGAAAATCAGTAGGTCGGGGTTCAACCCGACATGTCGGGCTAAAGCCCGACCTACGCCGAACGGATAATCCGGGTCAAAAAGTCTTCAAATATTCGATCAACGCGGCTTTTTCCTGCGCCGGCAGCGCGGTGCCGTAGCGCGCGCCTTCGTGCCCCGCGTTGGAGTTTCCGGGCACCGCCGCGTCGAACCTGAAAAACTTCCGCCCACCCTCTTCCGCCACGTCCGACCTGAAGCCGACCTTGTCGCGGTCGTAAACGTCGTAGCCGCGGTAGAACGCCTTGGGCCGGTTGGTGCCGGGTTCCAGCAGGTCGCGCAGGGTCGGCACGGAGCCGTTGTGCAGATAGGGCGCGCGCAGCCACAGGCCGTCCAGCGGCATGTTGGCGTAGCCCTGGGTCTTGCGGAAATTCTTGAAGCGGTATGGTTCGTAGCCGGTGTAGAGCGAACCCTGGTTCACCGCCAGTTCGTAGGTGTAGGAATCGAGGCGGCCGCGGTCGGTGCCGACCTTCTCCAGCGGCGTCACCTGGCCTACGCTCGGCCCTTTGAAGTCCTGGCCGCTCTGCCCGTGGCAATCGGCGCAGTATTCCTTGTAGACGACCGCGCCTGTCGCCGCCATGGCTCGGTTTATGGGATAGGGGTAGGGCGGCGGCTTCAGGTCTTGCAGCCAGTCCTCGACGCGCTTGATGGCGGCGTGGTCCACCGTGGGCGGTGTCGCTCCGGTGCCGAAGGCGGCGCTGAGATTGCGCTCCTGCAGCCGGGTGTTGTTGCCGTCCCAGTGCAGGTGCATGCCCTCGCGCTGGCGCTGGTTCCAGATCGAGGGGAAGTCGGAGACGCCGATGAGTTCGTGCGGCGATGCCTTATCCATGGGGAAATTGAAAATGACCTTGGCCGAGTTGAAGGTGTCCACCCGTCCCACGCCCCACTCCGGCTGGGCGGCGACGAAGGCGAAGCGGCCGCGCAGCATGAGCAGGCTGTCGCGCATCAGGTAGATCGCGGCGGGGTAAACCAGGTAGTGGTCGAGCAGGCTGAGCTTGCCGTGCTGCCGCTCGATCTCCGGGACGATCGCTGCGGGGGTGAATTTCTCGTCCGCGGCGCAGGCGAAGAAAAATTTCTCGAAAGCCATCAGATCGAAGCCATTCGCCGGCATGCCGAGCACGGTGCGCGGCGCGCTTTGCGGGGTGTCGCGCACGGTACTGACGTGGCACACGGCGCAGTTGAGGAAGACACGGTCGATGCCGGTGACGCGGCGCTTCGACATGCCGATGGGCAGCTCGCGCCCCGGCTCGTAGAGCAGGCCGAGCGAGGCATAGCCCGGCCCCGGAAGGTGCGCGGCACACACCTGCGGCAGCGCGTTCCAGATCAGCAGCGGAAAGCCGGATTCGCGCTCGCCGCCGGTGGAGCCGTACTTGAAGTGCTGTTGCGGCGCGCTGTAGGCGACTGCGGTATCCACCAGCAGGAAGCGCCACACCAGATAGCCGGCAGCGGCCACGGGCACCGCGATGAGCAACGCCAGAACCGCACGGCAAAGCCGGCACTTGTCCCTGCGTGGACGGACCGGCGCCGCACCGGCTTGTTGTTCAGCAGGTTTCGCCACGACTCACCCCGTAGCGATGGTGTTGATCACAGGAACGCCCGCACCACGTCCGACAGCTCGGGCGCCGGCGCTTTGTTGGCGAGTCCGTGTATGCCATGACCTTCGCTCCTGTTTTCAGTTGATGAAAATTTTGTGCTTCTCAAGCACCCGGCGATATTCGGGTTGGGCGCGCAGATTGGCCAGATCCGGGTCGCCGCGCAGCGCATCGTAGTCGTTGAAATCTGCCGCGAGCGCGCTGTCGAGTTCGTCCAGCGCGAGATCCATCTGGTTTTGCCGCGAGTAGAGAGCGGCCAGGTTGTAGTGGGCGAACGGGTCCTTGGGAGCGAGGCGCACCGCCTCGCTCAGGTCCGCCTGCGCCTTGTTGAGCTTGCCCGTCTGCATGTAGGCGATCGCACGATTGGCGTAGGCCACCGCATAATTCGGATCCTTCTTGATCGCCACGGAAAATTCGCTGATGGCGGGACCCCAGTCGCGGCTTTTGACGTAGTTCATGCCCTGCTGAAAATTGATCTGCGCTGCCGGCACCGGCGCGGCAGCAGTGGGCTCCGGCAGGTAGTCGGCGGGAACGTTTTTCTTGCCGATCCAGCCCAGCGACGAAAGGATCAGGATCGACGCCATCACCATGCCGGCGATGGCGATGCCGCCGCCTCTGACCTTGTTCTGCCTGGCGTCATGCCACGCACTGATGCCCAGAACGCCCGCAATCATGGAAAATATCAGCAGCCCGGTTTGCGTCTCGATATCCGTAAGCTCTTTGGACGACAGGCCGGCAATGCCCAAGAGGACAAAAACGCTCATCACCAGGCTCGCAATCGCCTTGCCGCTCAACCCGCCGGCCGGCACAACCGGCAGCGGTTGCGGCGCTGCAGGCTGGCCCGGGTTCACCCCTGGTTGCGGGGGAATGCTGCCGGGCTGGACATGACCGGCGCCGTTGGTGTGCTGTTTCTTGGCCTTGTTGAATTCGAGGACAAACTGCATCACGATCAGCAGCAGCACAACGGCCATGAAAATCACGATGCCGGTGACCCGGCTGCCCTTGTCCAGGAGGCCGATGGTGAGCGCGAAAACAAGCGATATGCCCAGTGCCATCAGCAAAAAAGGATAGCCCTTGAGGTAGCCGGCGATGTCGCCCAGCACCTTGCCGCGCCAATCCTGGCCCTTGTCTTTTTCCGCTTCCATGTCGTCTCCTTCGCGTTATCGCGCTACGGCAATCGCCCAGTTCCGTTCGTCGGCCGCCACCTGCGGGTGCTGCTGCTCCTGTTTTTCTTCGAGCACGCCGCTGGTCACGCGCGGTTTCGCGTACTCGAACGCCTGCTTGGCGTTGCCGTACTTTTTCAAGCCGTCGATGAAGTGGCGGGTGAAGAAGCTGTTGTGCAATTTCTCCGATTCCCAGGACTTCTCCTCCGGCCCGCTGGCGCTCACCAATACCCGCCCCCAGCCGTCGTTTGCGGTGCCGCTGTCTTCACCCGCCGCGTCTTCGTCGTCGAGCACCAGGTCCTTGGCGCCCAGCAGTTTCTTCGCCATGTGGCTGGACATGCCCTGCCCCTCGTCCTCTATCCCCAGCGACTTGCCGCCGGTCGGCAGGAAGCCGTCGACGCGCTTGTAGGCGCCGCTGCTGTAGCAGGTGTCCAGCACCACGATGAGGCGCTTGGCGCGCACGCCCTGGATGAAATCGCGCAGCATCTCGTCGGTGACCGATGACTCCCAGATGGCCTGGCGCGGCTTCACCACGGTGTCGTAGGTGACGATGTTGACGCTGCCGTTGATGTTGGGCGGGGTGCCGTGGCTGCTGAAATACAGCAGCACCAGGTCGTCCGGCTGTGCCGCGGCCCTGAGGCGGTTGAGCGCCGCCGCTATGTTGGCGCGCGTGGCACCGGCATCGGTGAGCAGGGTGACGTTGTCCTGCTTGAAGTTGCCGCCGGCGCGGCTGATCAGATAACCGTAAAAATCCTTCGCGTCCTTGGCCGGGTACTTGAGCCGGTTGATCGCTGTTTCGCGGAACTTGCCGATGCCGACCACGAGGGCGTATTTCCGCCGCACCGGGCCGGGAGCGGACGAATCCGCCGGGAGAAAATTTACCTTGGCATCGGTGGTGGGAAAGAAGCTGGAAAGCGCCTTCTCCCACTCTTTCACCTTGATGTCCTCGGGCACCACGGGCGATACCCAGCGCGCGCCAACCACCGTCTGCGCCAGCGAAAACGCGAGGTCGACCTGCTTGCGGTCCTGGTAAGCGCCTTTCAGCACCACGCGCCCGCCTTCGTCCAGAGCCGCCTGTGCCTGCGGCAACCCGTTGCGCGCGAACAGTTGTTCGATGCGTCCCACATGTTCCGCCTGCACCGGGCTGCCGTCGCCCCACGCGCCGGACGGCGCGGCGAAGACTGCCAGGCATAGGCCGGCAAGGATGTGGCAGCGCAGGTTCTTCACGGCTTAACGCCCCGCGCCCGCCATGACGACAGGGTGTTGCGCCAGCGCATGCTTGGCGCTGGCGATGGTGAAGGGGATTTCCCGAACGTCGCTCTTGCCCCCGGCATCCACCTTGAACGCAAGCTTGAACTGGCCGGCCTCCGCGTTGCCGGGAATGGCGACCGACCCGTCGGCGCTGCGCGACCCCGGCGCGATCACGGTGTTCTCGGGTACGGCGTACTCCACGTATTTTCCCTGGCTTTTGTCGTAGAACTTCAGAATGCGCGTTTCAGTGACCGGGATGTCCTTGGCCGTGGGCGTCATCACGGTGTATTTGGCCTTGAATTTGACGGTGTCTCCGGGCGCCGCCACGACCGGATCGAGCGCGTAGTCGTCGATCTTGACCACGGTGCCCTGGCGCGGCGAATACTTGAGCTGCTGCGAGGTTTCCTTGTAGCCCTTCACCTGCTGGCTCTGCGCCGTGGAGAACTGCTTGAAGCACTCTCCCCATGCGTAGGCAAAGGCAGCCACGCCGCCCGCGACCGCCCCGGCCGCCGTGCTCTTGGAGTCGCCTCCCAGCAACTGTCCGAACACCCCGCCAACCAAGGCCCCGCCGGCGGTATAGGCTGCGATGCAGGATTCCGGCGAACTGAACGACGTCTTTCCATCCTTTCCGGGTGCGGTTGCGCAACCGGGGACAGCCAGCACGGCAACCAGCAGCGCTGCGCCCCATCTCTTGTGCGTTTTCATCCCAGATTGTCCATTGGAATGCTCGTGACATGTAGGAGCGCCGCCCCCGGCGCGAATGCGGCCGCAAATCGCGGCCAATTCCCATCCCCATCCTAAAGCCCCTCGCTTCGCTCTCCCCCTTGAAGGGGAAGGGACAATCGCCCTCTCTCCCTGTGGGAGAGAGTTGGAGAGAGGGTTGGCGCCGCTCCCACAGTGGCGTTTCGGCTCTAATGGATAATCCGGGTTCATGTTTTCTCTCCTCGTTGCGGCGTTTCGCAGGCAGCACCTGACGCTCTATTTGCCATGCTTCAGCCTGATGTACAGGGAAATCACCTTACCGCCCTCCAGCCTCGATGCCGGAGCCACAACGTAGCTTGCAGGGGACGCCTTCGCGGAGTCGGCATCGTCTTCCAGCAACAGGTCCTTGGCGCCGTTGTTATTGGCGTAGGCCACGAACTTGCGCGTCTCGTGCGCGTCCATGCCGGGCGCCGCCGGGGACAAGCCCGCGATGGGCGTAGGGGAAAGCACCAGCAGCAGGGTTTCCGTTCCCGTGTGTTCGTCGAAGCGCATGTAGGCGCCGTCGGGGACGGAATATTCCCGGTTGGCCCTGACGAAATTGTTGTTCTCCCCAGGGCGCGGGAACATCAGCCTGGATGTCCCGGTGCTGCCCAGGCTGGAGAGGTACAGATAGCCATCGCGGTTGGATTTGAAGCCGAGCTTGATCCGGTCGCCGCTGCTGAACTCGCGCCGGGTGGTGGTCCGCACGCGGCGTCCGTCCTGGCCGGCCAGGTCGACCCAATAGGCGATGCCCATGTACTTCTCCCTGGACGGCGCAGCGGCGGGCTGCACCGGTTTCTCGGGCGGCGGCGCGGCCGGTTGCAGCGCCGGTGCAACCGGCGGTGCAGGCGCAGCGATCGTGGTGCCTTCACCCGAGTAGAACAGCGCCTTGGCGCCGGAGCCGGCCCCATGGGCGACACCGGCACCCAGCACGGCCAGTGCGAGCAGAATTGCGTGTTTCATGGCGATACCTCCTTGGCGGCGCAGGCCGCGCGTGGAATTCATTTTGAACCTAGAAACCTCAGTTGGACGGGGTGGAGTGTGCGGTAGTTGGGGTGCAGGGCAAGGCGCAACGACGCGGAATGGTCGTTCCATTCCAAGGAGTTGCAACGCCGCCATGCGCCCCAAATACCGTGCAATCCGCCCCGTAGCGGGCTCACCAAACGGGTGAAACGGTAAATCATAAAAAATTTCATCGCGATCACCGTGTTAAATATCACGTAGAGCGGTCAACTGAGGTTTCTAGGTTGAATATAGCCAACGCCACTTCAGGCGCAAGTGAGCGCACAGCTCGTCAACCCGGCGCCGCGAGGCATGCCGGCAGACTCTCGTAAGGCAGGCCGGCGTAGTCGCCCAGCTTCGGCACCTTGCCGCTCCGCGTTTTTAGCATGTCCTCGACGCTGCGCCGCATGCTTGCCAGATCGGCGTTGCCGCTCCACTGCGCTTCCGTCAGCCCAAAGCCGTGCAGGGCGAGGGCCGGCGGCATGGGCGTTTTGGGGCGATCCTGCGCCGCCAGCAGCCACATGCCGAGGCGGAAATAGATGCGCGGCGCACACTGCGCCAGCTTGGCTGCGACCTGTTCGGCATCGCCGTAGAGGAAGTTGGGCGGCAGCGTGTCGCGGGTCTGGTGGCAGTTCGCACAGTAGCGGTAAAACGGCTGCAAGGCGGGGCTCGCGGCCGCATTTGTGGGGGGGTGGGGGTCGACCGAGGTGTAGCGGTCCGCGTCGAGCCGGGGCGGCGCCATGCCTGCGTCGGCGACGCAGCACCAGCGCGCGGGCGCCATGCCCAGTTGCGCGAACAGGGCCGGCATCAGGCTGGCGCGGCGCAGGGGCTTGGCGCCGAATACGTCGAGTGCGCCGCTTTCTGTCTGCACCACCAATGTCGCGATGGCCTGGCGCAGCGCCGCGAAGTCGTCGACGACCGCCACCCTCGCTTCACCGGGTGACTCCGTTGAGGCATCCGTGGGCCAGTGCAGTTGCAGGCTTTCCACGGCGCGCCCGTCCGGGCCCCGCGCATGCAGGACGCCGCGGGCCAGATACAGTTCGGCTTGCGTGCCTCCCTTGGTCGCGACGACCTTGCCGCTGCCCACGTCGAGGTCGCGCAACTCGCCGCCATCGCGCAGCACCAGGCGGTCGACGGTTCCGCGCACCACCTTGCCGGCTTGCACGTAAATGCGCCCTTCCGCGCTGAAGCCGCCCCCGCCGTCCGGCTCGCGGCAGGTGAAGTCCAGGCGGTAAGCCCCGGCCTGCATTTCCTTGCGGCTGAACGTGCAGGCGCCGCGGTAGCTTCGGCGCGGGGTTGCGGCCTGCGAGCCGCGTTGGAAAAGGTGGGCGTCCAGCGCGCGCACGTCAGGCTCGGCGATGAACCCGGCAAGGCCGGCAACGATGCGCTCCATGTCGCCGGGCGTGGGCTCGCTCCAGATTTCCAGCGGCGCGCGCGGGTTCAGCGGCTCCAGCCGGGCCGGGATGTTCACGTCCACTTGCGTGCCGCCGGCGGCGAGCGGGTCGCGGTTGGGCACGTTGGGCTGCGCAATCGCCAGCCCGCGCGGCCAGTGCCGACGCCAGTTTTTTGCGAATGCCGGAAAAAAGGAGCTGCGGAACTGCGCCGAATTGTTATCAAAGCCGCTCTGTCCGCTCAAGCGGTATTGCAGCATGAAGGTGAAGGCATCGGCGCGGCACTGCACCGCCGCCGCGGCGTCGCCGCTTTCGCACCCTTGCTGCCACAGCAACTGGTAGGCGGAGAGCAGGTTGGCGCGTGCAGTGGCGGCGTCGATGGCGGCCGGCACGTCGATGCCGCGCTCCACCGCGACGCCGTAAAAATCGCCGCCATGGCGCAGCAGTTGCGCGGCCACCTGCGGATTGGCATTAGTCTCCTGCCACAGCGGCCGCGAAAAAATCGGCGCGCCGTTCTGGTGGCACGCGGTGCACACGTCGCGGTTGGCGTAGAACACCTGGGGTTGCGCGCCGGCGCGGTAGTCCTTGACCACCTGGAATTCGAAGCGGCCGGCAGCCTCGTTGTAGCTGATCACTTCCAGCACGTCGGCCTTGGTGCCGTAGCCGAGGTAGAGGCGGTCTTTCAGCAGCATGCCGGATGCCGTGGGTTCGCTGTCAACCGCGGCCACCGCGCGCGGATATTTGAAGAAATCCGGGCTCGCGGTGTTGCGCAGCAGGGCGCGGCCATGGGGCAGCAGCACGATCTTGAGCGGCGACTGGCCTGCACTCGCTTGCAGGCGGCGCTCGATTTGCGCCAGCAGCGCTGGGAACGGGAACGGCACCCGATAGGCGCCCCCTTGTTGCGACGTCACCACAAAATCGAACAACGAGCGCCCCACCGGCGGCAGGTCCGACCCCGGCACCGCGGGGTCCACCGCCCATGCCGCCACGACTTCGGTGGGCCGATCCTGTTCAGCAAAAAGGTGCGGTGCGGACGGCCGGTGCTGCGCCCGGGTCAGCCCTCCCCTGAGCAGCGCGGCCGCAAACAGCAAGGCCAGTGCTGCCGCAAGCACCAGGCCGAAGGTGAGCCTTGCTGTCATCGCCACCGTCACGGCGCGCTCTGGGAGAAATCCTGGTCCAGCAGTTCCCCTATGCGCTGGTCCAGCTTCAGCTTGTTGGTCCCGCTAAAGTAGTTCTGGGGGAACAGGACCAGCTTGACCCTGGCCTTGCCAAGCTTCTCGTCGGTACTCGTCAGGACCACCGAATACGTCAACCCGCCCCGGGTGCTGTGATCGGTAAAGGGCATGTCGAAATACGACACCTCGAAGCCGTCCCTGTCGTCGGCCGACGTGGCGACGCGTATGCGGTCTTCCTGCACTTTGAGCAGCCGCGGAGTAATCGGCACGCAGACGACCCCACCGGGTTGCGCCATGGCCAGGCCGTCCTGGCATGACTCGTGGCCGTCTATGCCGTTGCAGCCAAGCTTGCCCGATCCGGCCTGGCTTAGGTCAAGCTCGCAGACGCTCCCGCCGCTGCCCACCAGGTTGGCGATTTCCCGGCTCACGATGTTCTTGGCAACCCGGCGCAACTCGGTCTTGCTCTTTTGGTCTTTCAACTCCGCATCCAGGTTGTCGAACAGCGGCCGCAGTTCGAAGTCGTCCTGGAAGTTCAGCGCCATCAACTCCAGAATTTTCGGGCGTGCCTGCCCGCCTTTGAAATAGTTCTGCATCAAGGTCGCGAACATCTTCGCTTTCAGGTCGGCCACCGTCGCCTGGCGGCTGCTCAGGGTCTGGATCACCACCTGCGCGCGGCGGTTGGCTTCGGCCTGGAGGGCTTGCTCCGTCCGATTCTGCTCGGCCTCGTGGGCGCGCTTCTCCTCGCTGTAATAGCCGTAAAACGCGATGGCGGCCGGCAGCAGGACGGCCCCCAAACCCTTGGCGACGATGTCGCTCTTGTCCCACCAGTCACGGCTTTTTGGCGCTGCGTCGGGCTTCTCATTCGGCGTCATGGGCGTCACCACTGCACTTTGAATTCCTGGCCGACCGTGCCGCTTGCCGGGACATTCGCCTTGAAGCGCTGGCTGCGGTTGCGCTCGATCACCTTCACGGTGTACGTGCCGCCGGGAAGTTGCACCGCGAATTTTCCCTGCTCGTTGGTGAAGGTCGCGACGCTCTGGGGACCGTTGATTTCCACGCGGGCAAACTGCTTGGGATCCTGCGCCACGCCTTTGACCGTGCCCTCCAGCGTACCGGCCTGGGCCATGGAGCCGAAAAGGAGTGCTGCGGCCAAGAATAGGATGCCAAACAGCGGGTGGTGCCGGTTTTTCATGAGCTTCTCCGTTTTAGGTCGCGGGTTGAATTGCGGGCGCCGCTGAGGTTGCCTGGCCGCCCGTCCAGCAGTCCTCGCTGCGCTGGCCGGTCTTGAGGTAAGAGTCCGCGTCGCGCTCCGCGATTTCCTTGTTGTACAGGGTGAAGTTCAGCACGAACGCGCGGTCCATGTAGGCGCGGCCCAGATAGAAACCGGGGCGCACCATGCGGATTTCGTCGCGCACCTTGAAGCCGCGCCGCCCCGCCAGGAAATCCGGCTTCTCGCGGTAGCCCTCGATCTCGTCGCTGAAGGCATAGTCGATGATGATGGATTCGCGCCGGCTGTCGATCAGGCTCTGCCCGCAGTACAGCTTGGCGGGGAACAGCAGCCAGGCATCGCGGCCGGCCACGGTGATCTTGGGAATGTCCGCCAGATTGCCGTCGATCACGGGCTTGAGCACGGCCAGGTCCTCGATGCGGTTGCGCAGGACGCGGTCGTCGCGATAGAACACCTTGCCTTTCCACAGCGTCTTGCCGATGAGCTCCAGCTTCTCGCCTTTGAAATTGACCGCCAAGCCCTTCAGCCCGCCGACGATCTCGGCGGCGCGCAGGTCGCCGCTGCCGCCCTTGGGGAAAAACAGCCCGCCGTCGAAGGGCCCGTCGGGAATCGGGCCGGCCGTGAGGCGCGCGTAGATCTGGTCCACCTGCTCCTGGTCGAGCAGGGCGATGTTCTTGGGCGTGATTTTTTTCAGGTCGGCGGGCGCGAGCGGGTACTGGTGCTCGACTTCGGCCAGATCGGGCTTGGCGCCGTAGTCCGCGCCGTACTTGGCGAAGGGAATGTCCGGGGCTTTGTTGCGGAACTTCTCGAAAAAATTGCAGCCGCCCAAGAGCAGCGGCAACATGAGAATCGGCACTATCTTGCGCATCGCAGTCTCCTTTTTGTTGCGCTTGGGGCGCTCACAGCGTCGCCAGGAACGCGATGAGCGCGTTCTTGTCCGCTTCCGGCAAGTCTTCGCCGAAGCGGTGGCCGTCGTTCTCGACGTCCGCGGTGCACGAGCTGTAGACGTCCAGCAGCAGCGGCAGGCGTTTCTTCACGGCGGCAAGCAACTGCCCCGGATCCCTGATGACCTCGTTGGCGATGGCGTCCAGCTCCGCCGCAACTTCCTTGCCCTTGGCCGCGCCCAGCTCCCTGGCCAGCTTGGCCTGGAGTTCCGCCGGCTTGGTCTTGGCCAGCACCAGGTCGACGATGAAGGGCTTGTGCTGGAAATTGCCGAGCAGGCCGGCATTGGTTCCCTTGGGGATGGTCAGGGTGAGGCCGAACAGCTTTTTCTCGTCCTGCCCGTCCCACAGCCGTGGCCCTATGTCGATGGGGATGTCGAGATCGAGCTTGGTGATCTTGGGGATGCGCTGCTTCGGGTGCAGCAGGTCCATCATGGAAGCCTTGTACAGCTTGAAGCGCCCGTCCACGCTGGGGTCGTAGTTCCAGCACGCGGGCGGGTTGGCGAGCGGCTTGCCCTGGGCGTCGGCGTAGGGCGAGCGGTAGAATTCGACCTCGCTCGAACCGCCGCACAGTTCCGGCCCCACGGCGTTGTTGTGCAGGAACGGGGCGTGCGCCCACAGGCTGAGCAGCGAGATGTTGCGGTAGTAGCCGCGGCCGCCGTCGGCATGCTCCTTGACGTTGGGGTCGCCGGGCCGCGTCTGGTAAGTCTCCGAGGCGAACCGATCCCAGACGTGGCCCGCCATGTGGTTGGAGTGCAGTGCGCGGCAACGGTAGGTACCGACCTCCGACACCGGCGTCGCCTTGTCGTTGCCGAGCCAGTCCACGCGCATGCCGTCCGCACCTGCGGCGCGGAAGTCGCGTGCGGTGAAAGGCTCCGCCTGGCTGGAGTGGCAGCGCGCGCAGTTTTCGCCGAAGACGGCGCGGCCGCGCGCCACACTGCCGGCGCCGAATTCCTTCTCCAGCCCTTCCACCAGATCGGCATATTGATAGCGCGCTTTCGGGTTTTTCTCCCTGGCCTCGTTCTCCCTCGCCACCTGCAAGTCGGTGGCTCTGGCTTCCGGGGACAGGATGAAGTTGACCAGGTCCGGCAAGCGGTCCTCGATGGCGCGGAAATTGGGGCAGTCGCGGCGGCACTGCCCGATGTCGAACGGCGTCTGGCCGAAGTTGCGGCCGTGCGGGTCGATCTGGCGCAGGTCGGTCAGGTGGTTGACCCAGCACTGCTCCGAGCACGAGCCGATGTTGTTGTACACGCGCTGCAGGGCGTTGCCGACGCCGATGCTGTCTTCGCCGCCCTTGAGGATGTGGTGCACGGTTTCCCTCTGCGCGCTCTTGCGCCAGCACTTGCCCGGCTTGCCCGGTTCGCACCAGCATGCGCTCTCCTTCTCGCCGGCATTGCAGGATTGGGCCTTGCGCCATTTGTCCACCAGCTCGTCGGCAAAGGTCGGGCGCCGCGCGATGTTGATCAGCGCATTCATCGTGCCGGCGTTGTTGATCTGGTCGGTCGGCACCGCGGAAGTGTCCACCGCGCCCGGGCGCGAGTGGGAAAACACCTGCCACTCCAGCGTGTCGGGAGGCATGCCCGAAATCATGATCTCCGACATGCGCGTGTACTGGTTGCCGAGCAGGCCCTTGATGTTTTCCCAGCCGGGATGCGCCGGATCTTTCGGCGGATGCAGCGGATCGAAAGCGATGTGGCATGCCCCGCAGGCCATGCCGATGCGGAACGGCGGCTCGACGGACCCGTCCGCGAGGTGGCTGACGCGGGAGTCGGAGTGGTCCGCTTGCTGGCTCAGCTTCTTGTTGTAGCCTTCCCAGGTGCCCAGCTTGCCGCCGTTGAGGCGCCGCCACTTGTCCGCGTCGAAGCGCGGGTTGGGGAATTTGCGCAGGCCGAGCGCCCCGGTGGAAGTGCCGAAGGCCAGGTCGCAGGAGGACTGGCGCTTGTCGGTGGGGCCGTGGGCATCGTTGGGAGTTAGAGGAGCATCCTTGAAATCGCACGCCGGGTCGCGGTAGCCCGCCTTTCCGACGAACTTCAGCAAGACGTCGTCGCCTGGGCACCAGTCGAAACCGTAGGTCTCCTCGTAGCTCTTGGCCGGGCAATTGGGCGATCCCGGCGTGCAGCAGCCGGGGTCGTTGATCAGGCCCCAGGTCTTGAAGCGCCCGTCGCGCGTCTCCGCTTTCAGGATGCGGAACCAGTCGATCAGGACGCCCATGCGCTGCTGAAAGACATAGGTGTGGAAACGGTCGTTGCCGGCCGTGGCCTTGTACCAGATTTCGCGCCCGGCGCGCTCGGACGGCGTCAGAGCCGCTTCGCCGAGACGAAACCCGGCATCGCCGTAGCCTTGCGCGGAAACGGTTTGCGCAGCGCCGGTGGCGGCCTTTGGCCCGTCGGCAACGCGCGTCGGCAACGCGGCCGCCACAGCCAAGCCGACAAAAAGTAATACGGCGACAAATAGTGCTCGCTTCATGCCCGTCTCCCTGGGAATGGTGTGATGCCGATGCAATGGCAAAGGACAGCATGGACTGCACAGCTTTAGCAATTGGCATGCCAAAGCGAGAAAGTGCTGCAACCACATGACAACACAGGGATTAGCGGCAAGGCATGCGCTGGTGGCGGGTCTGTTCCGCCCCGCTTTTTGTCCAGCCGGCGCCAGTAACCATATGAAAACAGTCGATATTGATATGGGTCGAAAATGACCCGGTCCTGGGATAAACGGGGGCTCTACGACGCTGAGCGGCACCGGTTTGGCCGCGCGAGCCGATGACGTAGAATGCGGGGTTTAGAAGGGACGCAGAGATTGGATACTCACCACCCTTACCAGGACCTAACCCCCGACCGGCTGCTGAACGCGGTCGAGAGCGTCGGCTGGCGCTGCGACGGCAGACTGCTTGCCCTCAACAGCTTCGAAAATCGCGTCTACCAGATCGGCATGGAGGACGGCGGGCAGATGGTCGCCAAGTTCTACCGGCCGGGGCGCTGGTCGGACGATGCCATACTCGAAGAGCACGCTTACACCCTGGAACTTGCCGAGCGGGAAATCCCCGTGGTGGCGCCGTTGCAGGACGCGGCGGGGCACACGCTGCATGCGTTCGAAGGCTTCCGCTTCGCGCTTTATCCGCGCCGGCCGGGGCGTGCGCCGGAGCTGGACGACCCGGAAACGCTGGAATGGATGGGGCGCTTCATCGCGCGCATCCACGCCGTGGGGGCGATCAGGCCGTTCGTCCATCGTCCCGCGATCGACATCGAGACCTTCGGCGAGGAACCATTGCGTTTTCTGCTGGAGAGCGGCTTCATCCCGCCCGATCTGGAACCGGCGTACCGCAGCGTGGCCGAGGACGTGCTGCGCCGCGTGCGCGATTGCTATGCCCGCGCCGGAGCGGTGGCGCAGATACGCCTGCACGGCGACTGCCACCCCGGCAACATCCTGTGGACGCCGGACGGGCCGCACTTCGTGGACTTCGACGACTGCCGCACGGGCCCCGCGCTACAGGACATCTGGATGCTGCTGTCGGGCGACCGCGCCAGCCAAAACCTGCAACTGCTGCACGTCATGGAAGGTTACCGCGAGTTCTGCGATTTCAACCCGGCGGAACTGTATCTGCTGGAAGCGCTGCGCACCCTGCGCATGATCCACTATTCGGGTTGGCTGGCGCGGCGCTGGGACGACCCGGCGTTCCCCGCCGCTTTCCCCTGGTTCAACACGCAACGCTACTGGCAGGACCAGATACTTGCGCTGCGCGAACAGTCTGCATTGCTGGAGGAAGCGCCGCTGGTTCTGCGCTGAGAGCTACTGGGACAGCACCCAGCGCACGATCTTTTCCGCGTTGGCCTGCGACAGTTCGGGATGGGGCACCATGGCCGCCCCGCCGGTGACGGCGTTCCAGTTGCCCGAACCGCCCTTGATGACCTTCTGCGCCAGCTTGGTGACGATGGCAGCAGTTGCCTTGCCGCCGCCATAGTGCTTGGAGACGTCCTTGTAGGCCGGCCCTACGACCTTGTGGTCGACGGCATGGCAGATGAAGCAATTCTGCTTGTTCATCATCTCCCGCGGCAGTTCCGCGTCGACCACGGTTTGCCCTTGCGTGACCTGGGTGGCGACGTAGCCCAAGGTGGATACGTAGGCGAAATCGGCGCGCGACGAAGGCTCCAGCGCTGCGGTCTTGAGGTGCGACAGGGGGGAGTCGCTGCCGGACTTGATGTTGAGCAGTGCGTTGCGCAATTTTTCCTGATCCGCCTTGGGCATCTTGCTGCTGACCGCGATGCTGAGGTTGGGGGTGGCCTTGGATTGCGCGATCACGATTCCCCGATTCGTTTTCAGCCATTTGTCCGCGACCGCTTTGTCCACCGCGGCGACGTCGACCCTTTGCAGAGTCAGTGCGAACAGGGTGGAATCGGCGTAGTTGGAATACGTGATGTTGCTGAAGAAATTGCTGAGAGGAATTTTTGCCGCATTGAGCTCGCCCAGCGCCAGATAAGTCGCCAGCGAGTTCTTGTCAGCCAGCGCCAGAGCCTTTCCCTTGGCTTGTTGCAGGCTGCCGATGCCGTTGGCCTTGAGAGTGACGAAAACCGTCTGGTTGCTGCCGGGAAACTTGGCGATGGGCTCGTAGCCGTTCTTCAGGGCGCTGGCAATGATATGCGCGGGAGCGAGCAGGATGGCGTAGTGGCCGCTCTTGATCTGCTCCAGTTCCTCGTCGGGTTTCTGGCTGATCACCAGCCTGACGCTGGAGTCCAGCACGCTGCCGATATAGGTGGCGAGAGGCTGGTAGGCGTCCTGCGCAGCGAGGTAGTTTATCTTTTCGTTGGAATTGGCGTTGACGCTAAAAAGCAGGCTTTCGGCCTGCGCGCCGTTTGGCTGCCCGGACAAGCCCAGCATGCCAAGCAGAAGCAGCAATATTCGTTTCACTTCGGACTCCCCCACAAATCGTTTTTATGGCCCAGACGACAGAGCCACGGCAACGTGCAGCCGTGGCTCATATCCCGTGCATTTGAAACGACATGATACAGATAAGCGACTGTTTTGGGAGAGAGTGTGCGAAAAACGGCTGGCGCTGGTGCGTGCCTAGTCGGGCCAGGCACCGGGGAGCATGGGCAGCCAGGCGGCCGCAGGCGGGACGCCGTACCATTCCCATTCGTGGGCGGCCTGAAGGGTGATGCGCTGGATTCTCTGCGCAATCTCTTCGGGCGGGAGATTGAGCAGTTTCTGGATTGCCGCGTAGTCGTCGGGCAGCGCCGCGTCGAACCAGCCATTGGCGGAATGGCGCGCCAGCGCGACGGCCAATGCCACGCTGCGGGTGCGCGGCTGGTCCGCCTGGGCCGGGTCCATCAGGGATTGCAGCAGCGTGGGCAGGTGCCATTCGCGGGCCAGCGCCAGTTGCAGTTCGCCTAGCGCGAACCCCAGCACTTGCTGTTGCGCCGTGGCACTGCGCAGCGTCCGATCGTGATGCAGCAAGCGCGATATTTCCAGCATCGGCTGCGGCGCACAGCACCACAGCAGCATCTCGGCGAGATCGCGCAACAAGGCGGCGATCGTGACCTCGTCCGATTCGATGTCGTGGCGCAGCACCGACCAGTCGCGCACGTACAGCGCGGCATGGCGCGCGCGGCTCATGACCCGCATCACGCCGCCCAATGCCTGCGGGTAGTCGGCGAGGGTTTCCTCGATCAGCGGCTGGTTGACGAAGTGGTTGAAGAACGGCGTCGTGCCGACCATCATGACGGCGCGCGCGATGGTGGTGATCTCGTTGGTCTGCTTCCTGCTGTGATGCGAATGCAGATAGCGCAGCACCTTAAGGGTCATCAGCGGATCGTGCAGGATTGCGCCGGAAAGCTCGCGCCCGTTGAGGTTGTCCTCGTTCTCCTGGAAGCGCGCGAGTTCCGCCACGGTGCCACGCAGCACCGGCACTTGGGCATGATCGAGATAGGTGACCCAGGAGTTCACACCCCTGGGAAGGTTAACCAGCATCGGCGGCTCCAGCGACGTACATAACCAATATCGGCCGCTGCGGCAAAACCTTGAAAGGCTGGCGTTATTCCGCTTTTCTCGGGTACGCCGCGGCGGCCAGCGTGTCCCACTGATGCAACACCAGCCCGCAGCAGATGCTCGCCGCCCCCAGCCACACCAGCGGCTGGATGCTTTCGCCGTTGAGGAAATGCCCCAGCAACAGCGCGCTAACCGGGGTCACCAGCGTGATCAGCGCAATCTGCCCGGCCTGCATGTGCTTGACCACGTAGTAATACAGGTTGAACCCCAGCACCGAGCCGAACACGCCCAGGTAGAGGATGGCCCAGCCGGCGCGCGCGGGCAGCGTGGCCGGCGGCACGCCGTCGGCCAGCGCCCAGGTGACGGCATACAGCGGCACCGCCAGCAGCAGCGCCCCTCCCGTCACCGCCAGCGCCGGCATGCTGCCGCCGATGCGCTTGACCCACACCAGGCTCACCGCCTGCAACACCACCGCCAGCAACACCGCGGCTATGCCGGCCCAGGCATGCTCGTGCAGCGCCAAACGCGAGCCGAAGATCAGCGCCAGGCCCGCCGCCCCGAGCAGCATCCCGGCCAGTTTGCCCGGTGTGAAAGCGCGCTCGCCCAGCCAGAGCGCCGCCGCGATGCCGGTCACGATGGGCGACAGGCCGAACAGCACCGCAATCAGCCCGGAGGGAACGTAGCGCGCGCCCCAGTACACGCACAGCATCGCCCCATAGATGCCCAGCCCGGCCGCGACATAGGTGCGGCGCGCCTCGCGGTGCATGGGCAGCGCGACCCGAAAAATTTTCAGCAGCAGCAGGCACAGCACGACGCCCACCGTCATGCGCGCCAGCACGGCGAACAGGAAACCGTTGCCCTCGGTGCTCCACTGGATCGCCAGGGGCGTGGTGGACCAGATCAGGATGATGGTCAGATAGGCTGCGGGGACTGACATGTGAATTCCTTTTTGTTGTTGCGCGGGCCGGAAATGAAAAAGGCCACAGGGTTTAGTCTGTGGCCTTTTGCGGAAACTGTTCGTTGAACTGGTTACGAACGATGCAGACGATTCCTTCGGACACAGACGATGCGCGGCCATACTCGCAGGCCGCAGGGAAAGTGTCGCATCGTCTTTTGGTGGGAATTCATGGGTCCGATTTTTGCCCGAAACAAAATCCCTGTCAAGAAAACCGTGTGCAATCCATTCAGCTTCCATTCAGCGAGCCGCGCGCACCATGGGAACCATCAGGACAAGACCTGACAACGACCCGACTTGATAAGAGGAGCATAGCCATGAAAAGCAAACAAGCAAAATTGAATCTGACCCTGCTGGCCGCCGCGCTGGTCGCTTCTTCCGCCGCAATGGCGGACGACTACGACGACTACGCCCGCGTCAGAAGCGCCACACCGGAATACGAGCGCTACAACACCCCGCGCCAGGAGTGCTCGTCCGAGTACATCCAGCGTTCCGGCTACAGGGGCGAGCGCTCCTACGGCGGTTCCATCATAGGCGGCATCACCGGCGCCATCGTCGGCAACCAGGTCGGCGGCGGCCACGGGCGGGAAGCAGCCACCGCGCTCGGCGCCATCACCGGCGCCATCGTCGGAGACCGCGTGCAGAACAGCGCCCGCGACGATGACGAAGGCCGCGAAGTGCGCCGTTGCCGCAGCGTCGATCACTGGGAGCGCCGCCTCACCGGCTATCGCGTGGTCTACGAGTACGGCGGGCGCAAGTACTCGACCTTCATGCCCAACGATCCCGGCCGCGAGTTGCGTGTGCGCGTCGCCGTTGAGCCTTACTAACCGTCATGGCGAGTTTCATTTCCCGGGGTGAGCATTGCCATGACGGTTCCCTCTCTCCTAACTCTCTCCCGCGTGCGGGAGAGAGGGACGCGGGCTCGCTGCGCGAGTTTCATTTGGCGGCGCTTGAACGGATAACGCTGTGGTGGTAAGGTCAATTGGCCGCCATTCGAGTGTCCCTATCATGAAACCTATCGTCTACAGCACTCTTCTCATCGCCGTCCTGGCCCTGCCGTGGCCGGCCCAGGCCGCCGCTTTCGACGACGGCGGGGCGGGGCGGGAACGCATCCTGCTGGCCGCGGCGGACGGGCGCCCGCTGACCAAGGACGCTGCCGTGGCCCTGGTGCAGAAGCAGACCGGGGGCCGCGTGCTGGCCGTCGAGAAGTCGCAACTGGAAGGGCGCGAGACGTTCCGCATCAAGCTGCTGACGCGCGACGGCGAGGTGCGCATCGTGCACGTGGACGTCGAAACCGGCGCCATCAAGTAACTCCATGCGTGTCCTTGTGATCGAAGACGAGCTGAGCCTGCTCGAACAGGTGCGGGCTCGCTTGCAGGCGGAAGGCTATCGGGTCGACGCCAGTTCCGACGGCACGGACGGCCTCTACCTCGCCACCGAATATCCGCTCGACGCCGCCATCGTCGACCTCGGCCTGCCGGGCATGTCCGGCATCGAAATCATCCAGCGCCTGCGCGCGCAGGGCAGCAGCCTGCCGATCCTGATTCTCACGGCGCGCGGGCGCTGGCAGGACAAGGTCGAGGGCCTGGAAGCCGGCGCCGACGACTACCTGGTCAAGCCGTTCCAGATGGAGGAACTGCTGGCGCGGCTCAAGGCGCTGCTGCGGCGCTCGGCGGGCGCCGCCGGCGGCGCGCTGCGTTGCGGCCCGGTCACGCTGGACCTGGCGGCGCAGCAGGTCGCGCTGCGCGGCGAAGCGGTGGAACTGACCGCCTTCGAATACCGCCTGCTGGAATACCTGATGAAGCAGCGCGGCAAGGTGGTGCCCAAGAGCGAGCTGGCCGATTACCTCTATCCCCACGACGAAGACCGCGACAGCAACGTGCTGGAGGTGCTGGTCGGGCGGCTGCGGCGCAAGCTCGACCCGGACGGCACGCTGCTGCCGATCGAGACCCTGCGCGGGCGCGGCTACCGCTTCACTCTCGCAGCCGACGCTGGCAAATGATCCCGAATAATCCACTAGGCGTAGGTCGGGCTTTAGCCCGACATGTCGGGTTGAAACCCGACCTACAATCCACTGATCTTGTTGGCGCTGCACCGGCTAATGAACAATCCGGGGTGATGTCGTTAAGCGCGCGCGTCTCCCTGAGCGCGGGTTTCGTGCTGGCCATCTTCGTCATCTTGACCGGGATCGCGCTGGACCGCGCCTTTCACGACAGCGCGCGCTCGGCGCGCCAGGACCGGCTGCAGGCGCAGCTCTACCTGCTCATGGCGGCGGCGGAGGTGGATGAGCGCGGCACGCTGTCCATGCCCGCGCCTCTGGCCGAGGCGAAGTTCAGCCTGCCGGGGTCCGGGCTCTATGCGCACATCAGCGATGCCCGCGGCGCGGTGGTGTGGCGCTCGGCCTCCGCCGTGGGTGTTGCGCCTCCGTTCCAGTCGCTGCTACGCGCCGGGGAGAAGCGCTTCGACGAGATTCCCGATAAGGCGGGGCAGCCGTTCTATGTGCAAAGCCTGGGCGTCAACTGGGCCAGCGGCGGCGTGCGCCACGCCTTCACCTTCAGCGTCAGCGAAGACCTCGCCGAGTTCAACGCCCAGCTCGGCCGCTACCGCCGCAGCCTGTGGGGATGGCTGGGCGCCATGGCGGCATTGCTGCTGCTGGCGCAAGCCGCGGTGCTGCGCTGGGGACTGCTGCCGCTGCGCCGGGCTGCGGGCGAGTTGGCGGCCATCGAGGCGGGGCGGCAGGAACAATTGAGGGGCGTCTACCCGCGCGAAGTGAAGCAGCTCACCGACAACCTCAACACCCTGCTGGCCCACGAGCGCGCCAGCCAGAAGCGCTACCGCGACGCGCTGGCCGATCTCGCGCACAGCCTCAAAACGCCCCTTGCGGTCATGCGCGGGGCGCTGGCCGGCGGCCCCGCCAAAGAGGCGCTGGCGGCGACGGTGGAAGAAGAGGTGGTAAAAATGGACCGCATCGTGCAATACCAATTGCAGCGCGCCGCCACCGCCGGCCCCTCGTCGCGCCTCGCGGCACCCGTCCCGATCCGGCCGGTCGCGGCGAAAATCGTTGCCTCGCTGGCCAAGGTCTACCGCGACAAGGCCATCGAGGTGAGTATCGCAATCGACGACACGGCCGCCTTCCGCGGCGACGAGGGCGACCTCATGGAACTGCTCGGCAACCTGCTGGACAACGCCTGCAAGTGGTGCGGCAAGAAGGTGCGCATCGCGGCGGAACAGGACGGCGGCCTGGTCATCACGGTGGAGGACGACGGCCCCGGGGTGGGCGAGGGCGAGGCGCAGCAACTGTTGCAGCGCGGCGTGCGCGCCGATCAGGCCGTGCCCGGCCACGGCATCGGCCTGGCGGTCGTGCGCGACATCGTGCAAGCCTACCAGGGCGAGATCGGCATCGGGCGCAGCAGCCTGGGCGGTGCGGCGGTCCGCGTGGCGCTGCCGGCGCGCTGAACCGGGCGGCTCAAGATTGGCCCGGTTCCGGCCGATATCCTTTACAGATGCGGTTGCATCGTGTTTTTTGAGGAGCGCGCCATGGAAACCCCTTTTCAAATCCCCGTTGCCGGCTACAAGACCGTCTACAACGTCGCCGACGTCGACCGCGCCATGGAAGATTCCGCGCCCTCGAAAAACGAATCGCTCAAGTCCCTCTACGAAAAGATGAAGAAGACGGGCGGCGTGCGTTACATCGTCAAGCCCTCCTCCACCAACGGCGTGGATTCCCTCTACGACGCCTGCCCCAACTTCAAGGCGGTAATCGACGACCTCAAGAAACACATGGCCCTGGCCATTTCCGGCAACGAGCCGATGCAGTTCACGCCCATGCTGCTGCTGGGCGAGCCGGGCCTGGGCAAGACGCATTTCGCCAAGAGCGTGGCGCGCGTGCTGGGCACCGAATTCGAGTTCATATCCATGAGTTCGCTCACCGCCGGCTGGATACTCTCCGGTGCCTCTTCGCAATGGCTGAACGCCAAGCCCGGCAAGGTCGCCCAGTCGCTGGTCAACGGCCAGTTCGCCAATCCGCTGATCGCCCTGGACGAAGTGGACAAGGCCGGCGGCGATGCGCGCTACGACCCCATGGGCGCGCTGTACACCCTGCTGGAGCGCGACACCGCGCTGCACTTCAAGGACGAATTCATCGAGATCGACATGGACGCCAGCCACATCCTGTGGATGGCCACCGCCAACGACGAGGCGCGCATTCCCGAACCCATCCTCAACCGCATGAACGTCTACAACATCGAGCGCCCCGATTTCGAAGGCTCGCTCAAGATCGCCCTCGCGCTCTACCGCGACATCCTCGCGCAGCACGACTGGGGCTTCCCGGAGGAGCCGGGCGAGGCGGTGCTGGCCAAGCTCGCCGACATGCCCCCGCGCGACATGCGCAAGATATTGATAGACGCTTTCGGCAACGCCAAACTGGCACGGCGCGATCATTTGCTGGTGCAGGACTTGAACACCGAGAGACTCACCGGCAAGAAAGCAAGGATCGGATTTTGAGCGGCAGGATGGTGCATTTGCTCCTATGATATGAGCTCCTGCGCGCCAAGATGAACCGCGCCAACATGGAGCCCAACAAGAAAATGAAAGCATTCTTTTCCGCCGTCGTTCTCGGCATTTCCCTTTTTTCCGCTGCGGCCCACGCCGCCGGTCCCACTCCGCAAGAACGCGAGGCGTTGTTTTCCGAACTCGAAAAAGCGGAGGCGATCGTGGAAGGCGCGCGAGAAGCCAGGAGCACGCTCTACGTTTTCTTCGACGCCAACTGCCTGTACTGCAATCTCACCTGGAGAGCGCTGCAGCACTACGAGCCGGTCGGGCTGCGCGTGCATTGGGTGCCCGTGGCCTACCAGAAGCCGGATTCCATGGGCCGTGCGGCGGCCATCATGGAAGCGCGCTACCGTGCTGCCGCCCTGAAGTACAACGCGGTGAAATACGATGCCGCCAAGTACGAGGGCGGCATCCAGCCGCTGGAAAAGCCCAAGGCGGAAACCCTCGAAAAAGTGCAGGCGAATACCAGGCTGATGCAGCGCTTCGGCGCACCGGGCACGCCAGCCCTGGCATGGAAGGACAAGGATGGGCAGGTCCACTTCAAGGCCGGCTTGCCGCGGCTGTCCGAACTCGCGGGCATCACCGGCCTGCCGGAACAGAAAATCGACGACCCGGAACTCGCCCGCTTTCGCTGATTTGCTCTGACACTGCCGCTGCGCTGCATTTTGCGCTCAATATTTCCGGAGAGCTGCCGCTAATCTCCCGGTGAAGACCAAATCCAACAGTGCACAAGCCCTGACGGCCGCCAATCGGCGCGATGCACACGCCATCGCCGTGCTCACCGACCAGGGCAACAACCTATACCAGCAAGGGCAGATTGCCGAGGCATTGGTGTGTTTCCGCGGGGTTCTCGCGTTGCTCGACGGCAAGAAAGCGGAACGCGGCAAACGCGTCGCCATAGCGCACTACAATGCCGCGCGCGCTCTTGCCGCCCTGGGCGAGACAGAGCCTGCGCTCGATCACTACCGCAGCGCCATCCTCGATTTCCCGCGCTTTCCCCAGGCCCACAACAATATCGGCATGCTGCTCAACGAGCTCGGGCGCCACGAAGAGGCCGGCCGGCACTTCCACACGGCCATCGCCGCAGACCCGCTGTTCGCTTCGGCCTATTACGGACTCGGGGTGTCGCTGCAAAGCGCGGGCGACAATTTCAACGCGACCTTCGCGTATCAAAAAGCGCTCAATCTCAACCCGGATTTTTACGCCGCATGGGTGAATCTCGGGCTGATCTGCTACGCCATCGGCAGCCTGGACGTGGCCATCAACTGCTACACCGAGGCCATAGCCCTGGAGCCGCAGAATGCCGAGCTGTATCACAGCATCGGCATCGCCTACATGGCGGCCGGCCAGCTCCAGGACGCCGTCCGTTCGCTTGGCCGCGCGCTCGAACTGCAGCCGGATTTCGAGGCGGCCAGGGACGCCCTGCAGGAAGCGATGCTCTTCGAAATGGCTCCCCCCGCTCCGTAGCCTGCCGATATGGGCTCGTCGATGAAAGCATTGGCACCCGCATCATGACCACCGATTTCGCATCCATGCAGTTCCTCATCATCGACGACATGGAGGCGTCGCGCAGCACGCTGCGCCTGACGCTGAGCACCTTCGGCGTGACCCGCACCAACTTCGCCATCAACGGCATCGACGCCATGCGCCGGCTCGGCAACCAGAAGTTCGACGTCGTCCTGTGCGACTACGTGCTGGGCGACGGCAAGGACGGGCAGCAGGTGCTGGAGGAAATCCGCCATCGCAACCTCATCAGCCGCTCCACGGTGTTCATCATGATCACCGCCGAGCGCGGCTATCAAAAAGTGATCAACGCGGTCGAGCTGGCGCCGGACGACTACCTGATCAAGCCGTTCAACGGCGAAATGCTGATGTTGCGGCTGGAACGCGCGATCGAAAAGAAGGGGCACTTCAAGGCGGTTTACGAATTCGTCGATAGCGAGGATTTCGCTTCCGCCATCGACGAATGCGAGCGCAACATTCAGGCGCAGAGCCGTCACGTCATCGACTTCATCCGCTTGAAAGCGGAGTTGCTGCTGCTCGTCGGCAGCCCCGACGAGGCCAGGAAACTGTACGAGACCGTGCTTGCCTCACGGGCGGTGCCGTGGGCCAAGATGGGCCTGGGCAAGGCGCTGTTTCAGCAGAGCCAACTGGCCGAGGCGGAGGAAGTCTTCCTGTCCCTGGCCGAAGAAAACGATTCCTACGTCGCCGCCTACGACTGGCTGGCCAAGACCTATGAGGCGATGGGCGATACCGCGAAAGCCCAGGGCGCGATCGCGCGCGCCGTCGGGATATCCCCCAACCGCGTGGTGCGGCAGAAAAAGCTGGGTGAAATCGCCTATGCCAACGAGGATCACGATACCGCCGAGAAGGCCTTCAGAAGCAGCATCGAACTCGGCAAATACTCCGTGCACAAGAGTTCGGACGACTACGTCGGACTCAGCCGCGCGCTGCTGGGCAAGGGCGACCATGACAAAGCGCTGGAAGCGATGCGGGTACTGGGCAACGAATTTCCCGACGACGCCTGCGCCGCCCTGCAGGGCGCCATGACCAAGAGCCTGATCTACAAGGACATGGGCAACGACACCTACGCCAAGACGCTGTTCGACGAGGCGCAGCAGCTATTCAAATCCAACAAGGGCGAATTGCCCGGCCACGCCGTGATCGCCATGGCCGAGACGTGTCTGCACTTCGGCGCGGAGCAGGCGGCCAACGACATCGTGCGCGATCTTGCTACGGCCAGCCACGGCGACGAGAAGCTGCTGACCAAGGCATCCGCGCTATACAAGAGCTTCGGCATGGAAGATCAGGCGCAGTTGGCGATCAAGGAAGGCGGCAAAAATGCCGTGCAGCTCAATAACCAGGCCGTGATGCTGGCGCGCGAGGGCAAGCTGGAAGAAGCCATCGCGCTGCTGCGCCAGGCCGCCGACAACAAGAGTGCGGGCATCACCGTCATCCTCAACGCGGCCCAGGTCATCATCCTTTCCATCGACCGGAACGGATGGAACGAAGCCTACGGCAACACGGCGCGGCACTACCTGCGCCGGGCGCGCGAACTGGATGCCGCCGATCCCAAATACAAGAAGGTGGCGGAACTGTACAAGGGCATTACGGTCAAGTTCGGGGTGCGGCATGGACTGTGACGGCAAGCTCGGCATCGACTTCAGCACGGTGTTCGCATCCAACATCCACGACATCAAGAACCTGCTGTTCAACCTGCTCGGGACCCTGGACCAGGCCATCCTGGAAAGCGGCGGCGGGGCGGATGCGCAATGGATGTCGCAACTCAGGTTCAACGGCCAGCGCATCAACGACAAACTGGTGCAGTTGCTGGCCATCTACCGCATCGACGCCGCCCGCTACCAGCTCGACATCGAATACCGCTCCGTCCTTGAATTCCTCCAGGACCAGTTGGCGGAAACCCGGCCGCTGGCCGAGGCGCGCGGCATCGCACTGGAAGCCGAGATCGCCGAGGACATCGACTGGGTGTTCGACCGCGACCTGGTCGGCGGCGCCATTTCCAGCGCGCTGCACAACGCCCTGAGTCATGCCCGGCACCGCATCGGATTGTCCGCGCGGCTTGAGGAAAACGGCTTCCTCGTGCTCGCGGTGAGCGACGACGGCGATGGCTACCCGCAGGAAATGCTGACGCCGAACGGCACCGAGAGCGGCCAGATCGACTTCAAATCCGGGCGCACCGGATTGGGCATCTTATTCTGCGCCACCGTCGCCGCCGCGCATCGCAACAAGGCAGCGCAAGGCCGCATCCGGTTCGGCAACGGCGGCCCGCTGGGCGGCGCGAACTTCGAGTTGTGGCTGCCGTGAGGGGCATGCCGCCCGGGCTCGACAGCGCGTAGGGCGGAAAAGCGCAGCGCCTTCCGCCGAAGGGGATTGTATCCGTTGGCTTATCGCCGTTGTTTCATACACAGCCGGGCCGGTTTGTGGTGATGACCTGGCATTGACACGCTAGCATACGGCGGAAGGCGCTGCGCTTTTCCGCCCTACCGCGCTGATGTGCGCAGACTTCCGAGGCGTGCCTGTCTTCCAGGCACGTGCGAAATCCGCCATCGAATCGGCAGGCGTTCGAACATCAAGGGTTACGGTTTTCATGGTTCCACCTCGCTATGTCATTCTGGAAATCGGCGACCAATTGCTCCGGTGTCGTGAACGCGTAAGCACTTTCCTTTCTACCGAAATGCCAATCAACGCCTCATTCTGGCATCGCCTGCCGCAACGCCCGGCATGCGGCAGGTGTCCAGGCAGCCGCCCGCTCGGGGTGGCTTCATGTGAAGGGAATTTCCAAAAGGCTGTTTTCTGTGAGGCCCAATCAGCCCTCGCCGACCGGGCTCGTCCAACAAACGGTTCAGATCGTGGCTTCGCACGATCTAACCTTATTCGTTGGGCATCGCGATGGGACACACAGAAAATTGCTCATGGGTGAATGGGTGAAGCTGAGAGCTTGACGCCGAGCGCATGAAGCAGCTTGAGCATTGTGTCGTAGCGTGGCTTGGCACCAGGCGTAAGTGCCTTGTAAAGGCTCTCGCGGCCAAGGCCGGCATCTTTGGCAAGTTGCGCCATGCCACGGGCACGCGCCACATCACGCACGGCGGTTAGGAAGACATCGGGATTGGGATCTTCCAGAGCGGCGGTTATGTATTCCGCAATGGTTTCCTCATCATCGAGGTAGTCGGCAGCATCGAAGGGTGCAAATTTTTTCATGGTTCACTCCTTATCCAAAGCTCGCGCCATCTCAATGGCACGTTTTATGTCGGATTATCCATTAGAGCAAAACGCACCGTTGTAGGATGCGTGGGGTCAGTTCTAAAGGATGCATGGGGTCTAATGCGTGGGGTCAGTTCTAACTAATGCGTGGGGTCAGTTCTAACATTCCAACAAAATGTTTGAATGTTAGAACAGACCACTGACTTCTGCCCTGACTTCTGCCGCAACGCCCGGCATGCGGCAGGCGTCCAGGCAGCCGCCTGCCCAGCGCGGTAGGGCGGTAGGGCGGAAAAGCGCAGCGCCTTCCGCCGCATGGGATTGTCTCCGTTTGCTTATCGCCGTTGTTTCACACACAGCCGGGGCGGTTTGTGGTAATGACCTGGCATTGACACGCTAGCATACGGCGGAAGGCGCTGCGCTTTTCCGCCCTACCGCGCTATATACGGGGTGAGGTGGATCGAATATGGTGCATGACAAAACGATAGGCTGGGTGGTGGAGCGAGGGGGCATGATGAACATAATTGATTTGGGAGTGAATCCATGAGTCGATTGAACTTATTCGGGCTGCGTCCCTATTTTCTCGCAGAGGGCGGCTGCATGAAGACGCTGCGGGTAGCGGGCAAGCGATTTGCGGGACTTGGGTTGTTGTTCATGTTGTTTATGTTTTGCTTCCAGAATCTCTCGCACATTGATGCCACTATTTGCCAATGAACTCAGCGCAGACTCGGGCAAAAGCGTTTTGGCCATACCAAGAACAAAAGCTGGGACACTGAATGATGTTTCGTGTTTGCCATCAATAAATTTCTCAATCTTCACTTTTGCCATTTTTCTCTCCTTTTCAATTGGCCGCATAAAAGGCGATGTGGCACGCCAACGAATAAGATTCTTTCCGTCGTGCGGCCGCACGACGGAAAGAATCTGTTGAACTGAAGCGCTGGATTCGGGCCACTGCGCTATGGAAATTGAATGGCGCCAACGGGGGGTGGCGGCGGTAAATTTGCCGCTTGGAAGAAGTTGGGCGCACATGATTCTGGTTTTTCCCCTGGCGAATCGCTCGCGGCGATCTTGACGGCGACTATGGCACACGCATTTTTTCGGGTCAACCGAGGTGTAGCCGCAACCGCACCCGCGAGCGGCATCTTGCCGTTCGGGACGAAGCAGGATGCTGCGTCGCGGCAATCGCTCATGGCGGGCTGCGTTCGATGTCGATGTGGCACACCCGCAGCAGAAAGGCGGCCCCGCCCTCCGGTTCCGGCTTGGGCGGTTCCGGTTGGCCGAAACGGGCCAGGTACGGAAGCCCCCGTTCCCCGGTCCACGGCCGGCCTCCCTAAGCTCGACTACAATTAAATTCAGGGTGCCTCGGGGAGATGCTGCACATGGAGGACATGTTCCGCTTTGCGGATGCGTTGGGGCCGGCCAAGGTCATCCACGTCCACGAACCGTCGGTCGGTCTGAAAGCGGTGCTGGTGGTGGACAACGTGGCGGCCGGGCCGTCCATCGGCGGTGTGCGCATGGCTCCCGACGTCAGCACCGAAGAGTGCTTTCGCCTGGCGCGGGCGATGACCTTGAAAAACGCCGCGGCGGGGCTGGCCCACGGCGGCGGCAAAGCCGTGCTCTACGGCGATCCCAAGATGCCGAAAGCAGACAAGGAGCGCCTGATCCGCGCCTTGGCTTGCGCCCTGCGCGACGTGCGCGAATACATCTTCGGCCCGGACATGGGTACCGATGAGGAATGCATGGCCTGGGTCAAGGACGAGATCAATCGTGCCGTGGGCCTGCCGCGCGAGCTGGGGGGCATCCCGCTGGACGAGATCGGGGCCACCGGCTGGGGCATTTCGCACGCGACGGCGGTGGCGCTGCGCTACTGCGATTTTCCGCTCGCCGGGGCGCGGGTGGCGATTCAGGGCTTCGGCGCGGTGGGCAGGCATGCCGCACGCTTCCTCGCGGAAAAAGGCGCGGTGCTGGTGGCGGCGGCGGATTCCAGCGGCACGCTGCACGATCCGGCAGGCATCGACGTCGCCGCCCTGGTCGCTCTCAAGGATGCGGGGCGCAGCGTGCTGGACCATGGCAAGGGGCGCAAGCTGGAGCGCGATGCGGTGATCGACGTCGAGTGCGACATCTGGATTCCCGCGGCGCGCCCCGACGTGATCCACGAGGACAACGTGGCACGGCTCAGGACCCGGCTGGTCATCCAGGGCGCAAACATCCCCTTTACCCTGGGCGCGGAAAAATACCTGCATGAAAAAGGCGTGCTGTGCGTGCCGGATTTCATCGCCAACGCCGGCGGGGTGATCTGCGCGGCGATGGAGTACCGGGGCGCCGGCCAGGAGGCGGCGTTCGACTGCATCGCCGAGAAGCTGCGCCAGAACACCGGGACGGTGCTGGAGGCGGTCGCAACCAAGGGCATGCTGCCCCGCGATGCGGCCATGCAGATGGCCGTCTCCAGGGTGAAAAAGGCGATGAGCTGCCGGCGCTGGGGGGTGTTTTAGCAGGCTGGCGAGTTAATCCCATTATATCCATTGGAGCCAGAACACCGCCGTGGGAGCGGCGCCAACCCTCTCTCCAACTCTCTCCCACAGGGAGAGAGGGCGATCGTCCCTTCCCCTTCAAGGGGGAGAGCGAAGCTAGGGGGCAACTGGGATGGGGATGGGAGTTGGCCGCGATTGCGGCCGAATTCGCGCCGGGGCGGCGCTCCTACATACACGTGCATTCCAATGAACAAGCTGGACTAATACAATCTGCGGGGACAACAGCCATGTACCGCATCCGCTTCCACGGCCGCGGCGGCCAGGGTGTAAAGACCGCCGGGCGCATTCTCGGCACCGCCTTTTTCCTGGAAGGCTACGAGGTGCAGGACGCGCCGCGCTACGGCGCGGAGCGGCGGGGCGCGCCGCTTTTCGCTTATGTGCGGGCGGCGCGCCAGGCGATCTTTGAACGCGGCATCATCCGTCAGCCCGATCTGGTGGTGGTGGCCGACGACAGCCTGGTTGCCGTGCCGGCCGCGGGCGTGCTGCAGGGCATGGATGCGCGCACGGTGTTGCTCGTCAACAGCGTTGACGCGGCGGAAGTCTGGCGGCAGCGGCTGAACCTGGCGGGAACGGTGCTCACCCTGCCGGCGGCCGCGCTGGAGCACGGACTGCGTGGGGCCGGCGCCGCCTGCGCCGGGGCGGCGGCCCGGCTGGCGGGTGTGGTTTCGCGGCGCGCACTTGAGCAGGCGGTGCGGCAGGGACTGGCGCCGCTGGGCAGCGAAATAGTGGCGCGCAATCTGGCCAGCGCGCTGGCCGCCTACGACCTGATGGAGTCCCACGCCGGCTGCGTGCAGGAGGGCACGGCGGCGACTGCGGCCGATTATGCGGCGCCCGACTGGGTGACGCTGCCGCTGGACGAGGCCGACGCCGCGGCTGCGGCCATCCACGCCGCCGCCACCAGCGTCGAAGTGCGCACCGGCCTGTGGCGCACGCTGCGCCCGGTGATCGACTACGAGCGCTGCAACCGCTGCTGGTGGGTGTGCAGCGAGTTTTGCCCGGACAGCGCCATCCGCGTCAACGCCGAGGGTTATCCCGAAATCGATTACGACCACTGCAAGGGTTGTCTGATTTGTGCGGCGCAGTGTCCGCCCCACGCCATCCGCGCCATCCCCGAGCAGGAGGCTAGCAAGTGACCCCAGCGACAGACATTTATCCGCAGATGAACGCAGATTTTCGCAGAACGTCGAGTTGGCCCACCGATGCCCGTCATTCCCGCGCAGGCGGGAATCCAGAAGGCCCATGGACACCCGCCTGCGCGGGTGTGACGAAAGAAAACAATCTGTGGCCATCTGCGGATCACCAGCCATGACGCGCGCCCTCATCACCGGCAACGCTGCGGCCGCATGGGGTGCCCGCCTGGCGCGGGCGGACTACGTGCCGGCCTTTCCCATCACGCCCCAGACCGAGATCATCGAAACCCTGGCCGGCTGGATAGACGCCGGCGAATTCGACTGCCGCCTGACCATGCTGGAATCGGAGCATTCCATGCTCACCGCGGCGGGAGCGGCCGCCGCCAGCGGGGTGCGGGTGTTCACCGCGACTTCCAGCCAGGGCTTGCTCTACGCCATGGAGATGATTTATGCCGCACCGGGCCTGCGTGCGCCGTTCGTGCTGGTGAACGTGTCGCGCGGCATCCAGACCCCGGTGACGCTGGAGCCCGACCACAACGACGTGCTCGCCGCGCGCGACAGCGGCTTTCTGCAACTCCACTGCGCCACCTGCCAGGAGGTGCTGGACAGCACACTGATCGCCTACCGCCTGGGCGAGGACCACCGCGTGCGGCTGCCGGCGATCGTCAATATGGACGGCTTCTATCTGTCCTTCACCCGCGAGCCGGTCGAGATCCCGGAGCCTGCGCAGGCCAGCCGCTTCCTGCCGGCGTTCGACCCGGAAACCACGCGCTTTCGCGCAGGCTCACCGGTGAGCCAGGCGGTGGTGGTGCTGGGCGGCTCTCCCTATTCCTATTTCCGCTACGAGCAGCATCTGGCGGCGCTGCGCGCGCTGAAGGTCTACGAGGAAGTAGCCGCCGAGTTCGCGCAGCAGTTCGGCCGCCACTACGCGGCGCTGGAGACCTACCGCAGCGACGATGCGGAATTCGTGTTCTGCATGATCGGCTCCTTCGCCACCAAGGCGCGCGACGCCGTGGACCGGCTGCGCGAAGCGGGCCAGCGCGTGGGGCTGGTGCGGCCGCGTCTGCTGCGGCCTTTTCCGGCGGAACATTTGCGCCAGGCGATGGCCGGCAAGAAGGGCGTGGCGGTGATCGACCAGAACATTTCGTTGGGCAAAGGCGGCGTGCTGCATGCGGAACTGGCGTCGGCGCTGTATGGCCAGAAAGATGCGCCGCCGGTGCTGGCCAGCTTCATCGGCGGGCTGGGCGGGCGCGACATCGGTGCGGAGGAGTTCTACGAAATGATCGCCGTCACCCGCGCCGCCCATGAGCAGGGCCAAACGCCCGAGCCGCGCCTGCTCTACACCGCGGACGAACTGCGCGAGATGCGCAAGCTGCAGGCCATCGCCCATGCCGAGCGCCTGGAGGCAAAACCTTGAATCCGCAGATTACGCAGATGGGCACGCGGGTTGCTTTCATTCTGAAAAAAGCAGTTCACCACAGAGACACAGAGGCACAGAGTGGAAAACCAAGAGCAAACACGGTGTGATCCAGCTCACCCGGATAGCGAGCGGATTTGCTTCGGCAATCCTCTGTTTTCTCAGTGCCTCTGTGTCTCTGTGGTGAATGAATTGCTGATACTGGGGTCATCTGCGCATAAAGGGAAACGACCATGAGCGAAGCCACCGTCACCGTCTACAAACGCATGAAGGACCTGCCCTCCACCCATTTGCTCGGGGCGGGCACGGCCATGTGCGCGGGCTGCGGCGGTTTACAGGCGCTGCACGAGGTGTACGACGTGCTCGGCGAGAACACCATCGTGGTCAACGCGGCAGGCTGCATGACGCTGCTTTCGGTGTACCCGTTCACCCCGTTCCGCGGCTCCTGGCTCTACACCTCCATGGCCTCCGCCCCGGCCGGCGCGCAAGGGGTGCGCGATGCGCTGGACATCCAGCTCGCGCAGGGGCGCATCCAGCCCGAGCAAGACCTGCAGGTGGTGGTGCTGACCGGCGACGGCGCGGCCAACGGCATGGGACTCTCGTCCACCTCCGCCGCCATCGAGCGCGGGCTGGATTTCATCTACCTGTGCTACGACAACGAGGGCTACGGCAACACCGGCCAGCAGTCCTCCGCGGCCACCCCGCACGGCGCCCGCACCAGCACCAGCACCGGGCCGCGCGGCTTCGCCGGCTACAAGAAAGACCTGTTCGCCATCTGGGCGGCGCACCGCCCGGCCTATGTGGCGACGGTGATCGGCAGCGAGCCGCTAGACCTGGCGCGCAAGATCGAGCATGCGAAAAGCCTGAAAGGTCCGCGCCTCATCATCGCGCTTTCCCCATGCCCCACCGGCTGGGACTACGACCCGGCGCAGACGGTGGAGATCGGCCGCCTGGCAGTGAGGACCGGCGTCTGGCCGTTGAAGGAGTATGAGAATGGCCGGGTCACCCACACCAAGCTGCCGCACCCACGGCTGCCGGTGGAGGAGTACCTGGCCAAGCAGGGGCGCTTTGCCCACCTCTTCAGCCCGACCCGCAACGAGGCGCTGCTGGCGGAAATCCAGGCGCGGGTGGATGCCTATTGGGCGGACATCGAGACGGCGGGAGCCTGACGTATGGGCCTGTTCCCAGCCACCGCATCCCAACGCCGCGCCGACCCTGCCGCCAGCGCGGCGGCCCCCGGCGGCTGTGTGTTCCGCGCGCAAGGGCTGACCAAGGTCTACAAGATGGGCGAGGTGGAGGTGCCCGCGCTGCGCGGCATCGACCTGGAGCTTTATGCCGGCGAACTGGTGGTGCTGCTGGGCCCGTCCGGCAGCGGCAAGTCCACCCTGCTCAACATCCTGGGCGGCCTCGACGCTCCCAGCAGCGGCGAGGTGTGGTACCTCGACCACAAGCTCACCGGGGCGACGGAGAAGGACCTGACGCGCTTCCGCCGCGAGCACGTGGGTTTCGTGTTCCAGTTCTACAACCTCATCCCCAGCCTCACCGCGCGGGAAAACGTGGCGGCGGTGACCGAGATCGCCGAGGCGCCCATGCGCCCCGAGGAGGCGTTGCGGATCGTCGGGCTGGGCGAACGCCTGGACCATTTCCCAGCCCAGATGTCGGGCGGCGAGCAGCAGCGCGTGGCCATCGCCCGCGCCATCGCCAAGAACCCGGCGGTGCTGATGTGCGACGAACCCACCGGCGCGCTCGACTCGGAAACCGGCGTGGTGGTGCTGGAGGCGCTGGAGAAGGTCAACCGCGAACTGGGCACGCTCACCGTGCTCATCACCCACAACGTCGGCATCGCCGACATGGCCGACCGCGTGATCCGTCTGTCCAACGGCCGTATCGCCGATATCCGCCGCAACGCAGTGAAAAAGCTGGCGCGGGAATTGAGCTGGTAGAGCCATGCGCGCGCCCGACCCCCCTCCTCCGAGTTTCTGGCAGCAGCCGATCGCGGCATTGCAGGCGGAGCTGGGCAGCCGGCCCGAGGGCTTGAGCGATGAAGAGGCCAAGGCCCGCCGCCGCACCTTCGGGCTCAACCTGCTGCGGCCGCGCGCCGAAAGGGCATTGATCCTCCAGTTCGTGGCGCACTTCAAGAATCCGCTGGTGCTGGTGCTGCTGGCGGCGAGCGCGATTGCCGGAGTGCTCGGCGACATGAAGAGCTTCGTCGTCATCACCGGCATCGTCCTGATGAGCGTGACCCTGGATTTTTTCCAGGAGTATCGCGCCGGCCGCGCCGTGGAAAAACTGCGGCATTCGGTCGCCTTGCGCGCGTCGGTCATTCGCGCCGGACAGGCACGCGAGATTCCCGTCGCGGAACTGGTTCCCGGCGACGTGGTGGCGCTGGCAGCGGGCGACCTGGTGCCGGCGGACGGCCGCGTGCTGGAGGCGCGCGACCTGTTCGTCAACCAGGCCTTGCTCACCGGCGAATCCTACCCGGTGGAAAAACACGCGCTGGATACCCTGTCCGCCACCGACATGACGGCCGCGACCAATGCGCTGTTCATGGGCACCTCGGTCATCAGCGGCGCCGCCCGCATGCTCATCGTCCGTACCGGCTCGGCCACGGCGCTGGGGCAGATCGCCGACACCCTGGTGCAGCGCCCGCCGGCCACGGCCTTCGAGCGCGGCACGCAGGCTTTCGGCGCCCTCATCCTGCGCCTCACCGTGATCCTGGTGCTGGCGGTGCTGCTGATCAACGCTGTGCTGCACCGCCCCCTGTTCGAGTCTTTCCTGTTCGCCGTGGCGCTGGCCGTGGGCCTGACGCCGGAGCTCTTGCCCATGGTGCTTTCGGTCACGCTGTCGCAGGGCGCCATGCGCCTGGCGCGGCGCCGCGTCATCGTGAAGCGGCTGTCAGCGGTGCAGGAGCTGGGTGGCATCGACGTGCTGTGCACCGACAAGACCGGCACGCTGACCGAAGGGCACATCGTGCTGGAACGCCACGTGGATGCACAGGGGCGCGACAGCGAGCGCGTGCTCGAACTCGCCTACCTCAACAGCCAGTTCGAAAGCGGCATCCGCAGCCCGCTGGACGACGCCATCCTGGCGCACACCCACATCGACGTCAGCGCGTGGCGCAAGATCGACGAAGTGCCCTTCGACTTCGAGCGGCGCCGAGTTTCGGTGCTGCTGGACCGTGGCGGCGAACGCAGCCTGTTCGTCAAGGGCTCGCCCGAAGACGTGCTGCGGCTGTGCGCCCACTACGAAGATGCCGGCACGCTGCACCCATTGGACGAGGCCGCCCACGACCGCATCCAGGCCCTGTTCGAGGAACTCAGCCGGGATGGTTTCCGCGTGCTCGGCATCGCGTGGCGCCAGGCGCCGCCGCACCAGGATCATGCCGTGGTCACCGACGAGAGCGAGCTGGTGTTCAGCGGCTTCGCCGCCTTTCTCGACCCGCCCAAGCCCAGCGCGGCACCGGCCCTCGCCGCGCTGGCGGCCGGCGGCGTGGCGGTGAAGATCGTGAGCGGCGACAACGAACTGGTGGCGCGCTATATCTGCGCGCAACTGAATGTGCCGATCACGGGCGTGCTCAACGGCAGCGACATGCAGGGCATGGACGACCCCGCCCTGCACGCGCAGGTGGAGCGGACGAACCTGTTCTGCCGCGTCACGCCGGCGCAGAAGACGCGGATACTCAACGCACTGCGGGCGCGCGGCCACGTCGTGGGTTTTCTCGGCGACGGCATCAACGATGCGCCGGCGCTGCACGCGGCGAACGTGGGCATCTCCGTGGACAGCGCGGTCGACGTCGCCAAGGAGGCGGCGGACATCGTGCTGATGGAGCACGACCTGAACGTGCTGCAGGAGGCCGTGCGCGAAGGCCGGCGCACCTTCGGCAACGTCACCAAGTACATCATGATGGGCACCAGCTCCAACTTCGGCAACATGTTCAGCATGGCGGGCGGCACGCTGTTCCTGCCTTTCCTGCCCATGCTGCCGATCCAGATCCTGCTCAACAACTTCCTCTACGACCTGTCGGAAATCGCCATCCCGCTCGACGAGGTGGACGAGGACACGCTCGCCCGCCCGCGGGTGTGGGACATGGACTTCATCCGCAGTTTCATGCTGGCGCTGGGGCCGGTGAGTTCGGTGTTCGACTTCCTCACCTTCTACGTGATGCTGACGGTGTTCCAGGCCAACGAGGCGCTGTTCCACACCGGCTGGTTCATCGAGTCCATCGCCACGCAGGTGCTGGTCATCTTCATCATCCGCACCCGCGGCAGCCCGTTCGCCGGCCGCCCCAACATTTGGCTGATCGTCCTGTCGCTGGCGGTGGTGGCCGTGGCGGCGCTGCTGCCCTGGCTGCCGTTCGCCGGCGAATTGGGTTTCGTGGCCCCGCCGCCGGCGTTCTATGCAGTCCTGATCGGCATCGTGGGGGGCTATCTGCTGGCCGTGTACTGGGCCAAGCAGGTCTTTTACCGGCGCTGGGAACGGCGTCACGGGGGCCAGAAATGAAGGCCCTCGACCTCAAGCTTTTCCGCGACCTGTGGCACATGCGCGGCCAGGTGCTGGCCATCGCCGCGGTGATCATGGGCGGGGTGGCGACGCTGGTGATGTCGCTTTCCACCTACGACTCGCTGGTCATGACGCGCGACCGCTTCTACAGCGAATACCGCTTCGCCGAGGTGTTCGCCAACCTCAAGCGCGCGCCCGAATCCGTGGCGGAGCGGCTGCGCGACATCCCCGGCGTCGATCGGCTGGAAACCCGCGTGGTGGCCGGCGTAAAGCTGGAGTTGGCAGGCTTCAGCGACCCAATCACCGGCCTGCTGCTGTCCCTGCCCGACAACGGCGAGCCGTTGCTCAACGCCCTGCACCTTAAGCAGGGGCGCATGGTCCAGCCCTACAGCGCGGACGAGGTGGTGGTCTCCGACACCTTCGCCGGCGCCCACCGCTTGCGGCCGGGCGACCGGCTCGCCGCCATCGTCAACGGCAAGCGCAAGGCGCTCACCATCGTCGGCATCGCGGTGTCGCCGGAATACGTCTACCAGATCGCGCCGGGCTCCATGTTTCCCGACTTCAAGCGCTACGGCGTGCTGTGGATGGGGCGCAACGCGCTGGCCGCCGCCTACGACATGGAGGGCGCGTTCAACAACGCGACCTTCACCCTGACACCCGGCACGCGGGCGCAGGACGTCATCGACCGCATCGACGGCGTGCTCGGCCGCTACGGCGGCACCGGCGCCTACGCCCGCCGCGACCAGTTCTCCAACCGTTTCCTCAGCGAAGAACTGAACCAGTTGCAGACCACCGCCACCATCTTCCCCGCCATCTTCCTCGGCGTGGCGGCCTTTTTGCTCAACGTGGTGGTAAGTCGGCTCATTGCGCTGCAGCGCGAGCAGATCGCCATCCTCAAGGCCTTCGGCTACACCAACCGAGCCATCGGCGTGCACTACGTCAAGCTGGTCATGCTGGTGGTGCTGCTCGGGGTGGCGGGCGGCGTGGCCCTGGGCGCGTGGTTCGGGCAAGGGCTTTCCAACGTGTACATGGAGACGACGTTCCGCTTCCCGTATCTGGACTACCGGCTCAACGCCGACGTGATCCTGATCGCGCTGGCGGTCGGCACCGCGGCGGCGGTCAGCGGCACGCTGTTTTCCGTCGGCCGCGCGGCGCGCCTGGCGCCGGCCGAGGGCATGCGGGCGGAGACGCCGGTGGCGTACCGTGCCACCTTCGTCGAGCGTATCGGGCTGCAGCGCTGGGTCAACCAGCCCTCGCGCATGATCCTCCGCCACATCGAGCGCCGCCCGCTCAAATCCCTGCTCACCGTACTCGGCATCTCCTGCGCCTGCGGGCTGATGATGGTGGGCAACTACCAGAAAGGCGCCATCGACTTCATGGTGGACGTGCAGTTCCGCCAGGCGTCGCGCGAGGACCTGGCCGTCACCTTCATCGAGCCCACCTCGGGCCGCGCCCTGCACGAACTCGCCGCCCTGCCCGGGGTGCAGCATGTGGAGGGCTTCCGCGACGTGGCAGCCATACTGCGTTTCCAGAACCACCATTACCGCTCGGCGCTGTACGGCATCCAGCCCGAAGGCCGGCTGCACCGCTCGCTCGACCGCGCACTCCAGCCCGTCTACGTGCCGCCCGGCGGCGTCGTGCTCACCGACCATCTGGCCGACAACATCCTGCACGTCAAACCCGGCGACATGCTCACCGTGGAAATACTGGAAGGCGCGCGCCCCTCGCGGCAGGTGCCGGTGCTGGGCATCACCAAACAGTACCTGGGCGTGTCCGCCTACATGCAGCAGGAATCCCTCAACGCCCTCATGCGCGAGGGCAACGTGGTCTCCGGCGCCTACCTCGGCCTGGACCCAGGCGCCAGGAGCGAAATCTACGCGGCGCTGAACGGCCGCCCGCGCGTGCTCGGCATGGTGGCCAACGCTTCGGCCATCCAGAGCTTCTACGCCACCATCGGCGAGTTCGTGCTGTTCTACAACATGGTCGCCACCGTGCTCGCCGGCTCCATCGGCTTCGGCGTGGTTTACAACAGCGCCCGCATTGCCCTCTCGGAGCGCGGGCGGGAGTTGGCCAGCCTGCGCGTGCTGGGCTTCACCCACGGCGAGATTGCCTACATCCTGCTGGGGGAACTGGCGCTGCTGTCCCTCGTTGCCATTCCAGTGGGCTTCCTGGTGGGCGTGGGCTTGATCGGCATCCTGGTGGTGTCGTTCGAGAACGACCTCTACCGCTTGCCCATGATCCTGGCGCCCAGCAACTATGCCCTGGGTGCTACGGTGGTGGTGGCGTCGGCGCTGGTTTCCGGCGTGCTGGTGTGGCGCCGGCTGGGAAGGCTGGATCTGGTGGCGGTGTTGAAGACACGGGAATGAAAATTGTAGGTCGGTCTTCAGACCGACATGTCGGGCTAAAGCCCGACCTACTAGGATAAAAGCATGACACGCGGACGTATCGGGATTTTCCTCCTGGCTTTGCTGGTGGCGGCCGGTCTGGTCTACGGCTTCCTGCCGCGGCCCGTGCCCGTGGACGTGGCCGCGACCACCAGGGGACCGCTGGCCGTGACCGTGGAGGAAGAAGGCAAGACCCGCGTGATGGAACGCTACGTGGTCTCCGCTCCCATGTCGGGCTACGCCCGGCGCATCGATCTGAAAGTGGGCGATCCGGTCAAACGTGGACAGGTCGTGGCGCTGCTGGAGCCCGCGCGCTCCGACGCCCTCGATCCGCGCAGCCGGGCTCAGGCCGCGGCTCAGGCGAGTGCTGCCGAGGCTGCACTGGCCGCAACCCGCGAGAACGCCAGCGCGGCGAGCGCCGAGGCGCACTTGGCGCGGCAGGAGTTGGCGCGCACCGAGGCGTTGGGCAAGTCCAATTTCCTCTCCGCGCAGGCCGTGGACCTGGCCCGCAGCAACGCCGCCCGCACCCAGGCCGCGCAGCAGGCCGCCGACTACGCCGTCAACGTGGCCCGCTTCCAACTCGACACCGCGCGCGCGGCGCTGGCGCACGGTACCGTCCTGCAATCCGACACTCTGAGCGTGCGCTCCCCGGTCGAGGCACGCGTGCTCAAGCTGGTGCACCAAAGCGAAGGCACGGTGCGGGCAGGCGATCCCCTGATCGAGGTGGGCAACCCGGAAACCCTGGAGGTGGAGGCGGAGGTGCTCTCCACCTCGGCGGTGAAGATATCCAAAGGGGCCAAGGCGATGCTCGACCGCTGGGGCGGCAACCCCTTGCAGGGTGCGGTGCGGCTGGTGGAGCCGGCCGGATACACCAAGGTTTCCGCCCTGGGGGTGGAGGAGCAGCGGGTGCGCGTCATCGTCGATTTCACCTCGCCGCGCGATGCATGGCGGCGCCTGGGGGACGGCTATCGGGTGGAGGCCAGCTTCGTCGTGTGGGAGGGCAGCGACGTGCTGCAGGTGCCCGCCAGCGCGCTGTTCCGCCACAACAACGGCTGGGCCGTGTTCGTGGCGGAGGCCGGGCGCGCGCGGCTGCGGCCGATACAGGTGGGCCAGCGCTCCGGCTTGCAGGCGCAAGTGCTGGACGGCCTGAAGGCGGGCGACAAAGTCATCGTCCATCCCGACGACAAAGTGCTGGACGGCGTGCGCATCAAGGTGCGCAGCAGTGACGCGGGTTAGGGGACGAAAAGCCATGGCGCAAAAAAGCTACTGCCACCGCGGCGGCGCAGTGCCCCTGCTGGGGGCGACCATCCCGGCGCATTTCCAGTCCGTCGCCGACAGGCACCCCGGGCGCGAAGCGGTGGTTTCCATGCTGCAAAACCGGCGCCTCAGCTACGGCGCGCTGGCGAAGGAGATCGACCAACTGGCGCTGGGCCTCCTCGGCATGGGCTTTGCCAAAGGGGACCGCATCGGCGTCTGGTCCAGCAACAACCTGGAATGGCTGCTGCTGCAAATGGCCACCGCCCGCATCGGCGCCATCCTGGTCAACATCAATCCCGCCTACCGGACGCGCGAACTTTCCTACGCCCTGAAGCGCTCGGAGGTGCAGGGCCTGTTCCTGATCCCGGCCTTTCGCGACAGCGACTATGTGGCGATGCTCGCGGAACTCGTCCCGGAGTTGAAGCAGCCGGGCGGGTGGAAAAGCGGCGAATTCCCTCACCTCGGCCGCGTGATCCTGTTCGACCCGGCCAACCCGCCGGCAACGGCCCGGCCCCAGCCCGGCTTCACCCTGTGGGGCGAAGTGCTGGCAGCGGGGGAGGCGGTCGCGCCGGGCAAGCTCATTGATGCCACCGCTGCGCTCGACATCGACGACGCCATCAACATCCAGTACACCTCCGGCACCACGGGCTTTCCCAAGGCGGTGGTGCTGACCCACCACAACATCCTCAACAACGCCTGGTTCTCAGCACAGGCCATGCACTTCACCGAGGCCGACCGGCTGTGCGTGCCGGTGCCGTTCTACCACTGCTTCGGCATGGTGCTGGCCAACCTGCTGTGCCTGTCGGTGGGAGCTTGCGAGGTGATCCCCAGCGATCATTTCGACCCTCTCGCGGTGCTGCAGGCGGTAGAACAGGAACGCTGTACCGCCATCCACGGCGTGCCCACCATGTTCATCGCCGAACTGGAACATGCGCGCCTCAAGGAGTTCGACCTCTCCAGCCTGCGCACCGGCATCATGGCCGGCGCCCCGTGCCCGCCGGCACTGATGCAAAGGGTGATGGAGCAGATGCACTGCGCGGAAATCCTCATCGGCTACGGCGAAACCGAGGCTTCCCCGCTTACCCACCTCACCTCGCGCGACGACAACATTGCGCGCCGCATCGAAACCGTAGGGACGAATCTGCCGCACCAGGAGGTGAAAGTGGTGAGCCTGGACAACGGCCGCACCGTGGCGACGGGCGAGGTGGGCGAAATCTGCTTCCGCGGCCATCACGTCATGCGCGGCTACTACGGCGACCCGGATGCCACCAAAAAGGCCATCGACGCCAACGGCTGGCTGCACTCGGGCGACCTCGGCAGCATGGATGCCGACGGCTACCTGCGCATCACCGGCCGCCTCAAGGAAATGATCATCCGCGGCGGCGAAAACATCTACCCACGCGAGATCGAGGAACTCATCTTCACCCATCCGAAAGTCGCGCAGGTCGCGGTGTTCGGCGTGCCGGACGAGTACTACGGCGAGGAGGTCATGGCCTGGGTGCAACTGCGCGCCGGACAGGACGCCGACGCAGAGGAGATAAGGGACTTCTGCAAAGCCAACATGGCCTACTTCAAGGTGCCGAAATACGTCTGGTTCGTGGAGGAATTCCCCATGACCGTGACCGGCAAACTGCAAAAATTCCGCATGCGCGAAATCGCATTGGAGAAGATGGGGAAGGAGGGCGGCAGCCCGGTCTAACGCCTGCTAATTCCATTTCCAAATCAAGCGTGCACTTTGTTGGCGTGCCTTGTCGTACTATTCGTACTGCCTGCGGCCCGCCGTCGCGTTCACGCTTGATTTGGAAATGGAATAAGGGGTCGAGCAAGAGCAACTTGAGCACGGAGTCGCTCTCCACAGACTACGCAGATAAATGTAGGTTGGGTTGAACTAAACCGCTATCGCGGTGGCCCCGCACCGATTCCGCCGTCCTCTCTTCATCCCGCCCCATCTCACCTGCTGCAACCGACGTAGAAATCTCCGATCCTTGACCACGGGGGATGTCCCCGGC
>Ga0299912_10000109_pt1 | contig 93553 bp, 94 predicted proteins | sample RVTome_2_FD_207667 | JGI IMG/M metagenome (GOLD analysis project Ga0299912, IMG submission 207667) | Soil microbial communities from uranium-contaminated site in the Upper Colorado River Basin, Wyoming, United States - RVT95D214 (version 2) ... | reverse complement strand
CCCCTCTTTCCAAAACACACCCGTGGGGGGGGGGGGCCCCCCCCCCCCTAACCCCCCCCCACGGGGGGGGGGCCCCGCCGCTCCTACACAAGACGTAAAGCAATCGTTGTGCCATACGGCCTGTACGCGACAAGCCACTGATTCAATTGCGCTTATTTGCGCGGCGCCGGAAATCCGCCGCCACGCCGCGCACCACCACAGTGCCAAACCACACCGCATGCACCGAAAATTACGCTGCCGCCCGGCCGAAGCCATTGATCGCGGTGATTGCGCGCGCCTGATTGAGATCTTCGGTATAACCGGCGGCAAACAGGCACACCGCCAGCTGATTGCGGATCGGCAGCGGCAGCGGCAGGTGGTCGCGCATGACCTTATCGATCCACGCACCGGTTGCGCGCGCGTCCGGCGCCGGCAGATTGGCCGGTTCGGACGAGGTCAACTGCGCCTCGTACACCCGCTGCACCTGCCCGTCCTGCACCAGCACCATGTCCGGCCGCTGCAGCGGATCGGCAAACGCCTCGCCCTCGCAGCCCTGCAGCAGCAGGGCGTGGCCGCCCAGCGCTTCCAGCACGCTTTGCACGGAAAGCATGTCCGCATCCGTCGCCACCGGCGTCACCCGCACCGAGCGTTCGCCCGCCACGTCGGCCAGCATCGCCAGCCGCGTCACCCAGCCGTCGACGCCCAGCCGCGAGCGCAGGGCCAGCAGCGCGGCAAGCCCCGGACTCAAGAGTGCAACCGGCGCAAAGGCGATACCCTCGTCGCGTAGGCCCGCATTGACCTGTGCGGCTGTGCTGCACGGCATGACGCCGAGTTCGCGCAGCACGTAGGCGGCCGCCGTGCCGCCGCCGCCTTCGAGCACGCCGTGGATCAGCACCGGAATGCCGAAGCTTTTCAGCAGCCGCGCCAGCAGCGGGGTGAGGTGCGGGTGCTCGCGCACGCCGTGATAGGCGGGCAGCACCACCGTGCGAAAGGGCCCGGGCGGCACAGCAAAATCCGGCAGCCGCTCGGCCAGCGCTGCGTGCAGTCCGAGCCAGGCATCCAGCCCCGGATCGTGCTGGTTGAGCGCAACCAGGAAAGCCGCGGTTTCCAGCTCGGGCACGCCACCGTCGAGCAGCGCCGCGCCCAGCGCCCGCGCCTCGACGTAGCCCAGGCCATCGCCGGCTTCGATCTGGCGGATCAGGGTGGCGTAGCTCATGACTGTCCACCTGGAAAAAGCCTGAACCACAGAGACACAGAGACACAGAGAGAAACAGAAAGGAATTTGGGGTTCTCTGTGCCTCTGTGCCTCTGTGGTGAAATGGTTTTCATGCCGCCGCCCGCCTGGCCGACAACAGCCGTTTCAGTTCCGGCACGCACGAGCCGCATTCGGTGCCGCATTTCAGCGTGGCCTGCAGCGCGGCCAGATCGGCGCCCGCGGCAATCGCGACGACGATGTCGGGCTCGGCGACATTCAGGCAGTTGCACACCACGCGACCGCGGCCGGCGCCGCCCGCGGGCGGGCGCGTCACCGGCGCCAGTATCCAGGCGCGCAGGGGCGTCGCGTCCGCGCCTTCGACGATGACGTCGCGCAGCCAGTCGAAAATGGCGGTCTCGCCGGTGAGCCGCGCAGCGGTCACCTTGCCGCCGTCCACCCGCACCCGCTTGGAAATGCCGCGCGGCTTGTCCTGGTAGTGCATCACCGCGAGCGGATCGTCCAGCCCCAGCGCGGCATCGAGCGCGGCCAGCAGGGATTCGGGCAGCGGCTGCGTGTGCGCCAGGCGCAGCGTCAGCACGTCCCGGTCGCGCCCCGCCAGCCCGGCGGCGGCGTAGTCGCAGGCGCGCAAGAGCGGCTGCACGGCGTCGAGCAGCTTGGCACCGTCGCCTACCGCCAGCGCAGCCATGCGCCAAGGCAGCTCGGCCTTCGCCACCTGCACCGCGGCATGCTTGAACTCGGGCTGCTTCGACACCGCATCGAAGGTCGGCAGGGTGAGTGCGTTGACGCCCCGCCCGCCCATGAAGCGCGCGCCCCAGTGCATCGGCAGGAAGCACTGGCCGGGGCGCACGCTGTCGCTCGCCTCGGCCGTCACCACCACTTCGCCGCGGCGGCTTTTCACGCGCACCAGATCGCCCGCTTTCAGGCGCCGTAATTCGAGGTCGCGCACGTTCATCGACAGCACCGGCGCGTCGGCGTGGGCGAACAGCCGCGCCACCTTGCCGGTGCGGCTCATCGCGTGCCACTGGTCGCGCAGGCGTCCGGTATTGAGGTGCAAGGGATAGCGCGCATCGATCGCCTCGGCCACCGGCTTGTACGGCGCGGCATGAAAATGCGCGCGGCCGCTGGCGGTCGGATAGACGCCGTCGGCATACAGGCGCGCCTGGCCCGCCGCCACCCCTTCGGGAAACGGCCATTGCTGCGGCGCGCGGTCCAGCAGCGCGTAGCTCAGCCCGGTGATGTCGAGATCGCGCCCGCGCGTCGTCTCGCGGTGCTCGTTGAACACGGCTTCGGCACTGTCGTAGGGGAACAGCCGCGCGGCTTTTGCAGGATCGAGACGCAGTGCAAAATCGCGCACGATTTCCCAGTCGGCACGGGCTTCGCCAGGCGGCGGCACGGCCGCATGGACGCGCGAGATGCAGCGCTCGGAATTGGTCATGGTGCCGTCCTGCTCGCCCCAGGTGGCGGCCGGCAGCAGCACGTCGGCGTAGGGCGCGGTTTCGGTGTCGGCGAAGGCTTCCTGCAGCACCACGCATTCGGCAGTTTGCAATGCTTCGTGCACAAGATTCTGGTCGGGCAGCGACTGCGCGGGGTTGGTGCAGGCGATCCAGATCGCACGGATCTCGCCGCGCTTCACCGCGTCGAACATTTCCACCGCGGTTTTGCCCGGCGTCGCTGGCACGTCGTCCACCCCCCACAGCCGCGCGACTTCGGCGCGGTGCTCGGGATTGTCCAGATCGCGGTGCGCGGAGAGCAGGTTCGCCATGCCGCCGACCTCGCGCCCGCCCATCGCGTTGGGCTGGCCGGTCAGCGAGAGCGGCGCCGCGCCCGGCTTGCCGATCTGCCCGCTGGCGAGATGCAGGTTGATCAGCGCGGCGTTCTTGTCGAGCCCGCAGCTCGACTGGTTCAAGCCCTGGCAATACAGCGACAGGGTCGGCCCGGCGGCGAACCAGCGCGCCGCCTGCACGATGTCGGCCGCCGCCACGCCGCAGATCGGCGCGACCTTCTCCGGCGTGTAGTCGCGCACCCGGTCGCGCAGCGCGTCCCAGCCTTCGGTGTGCGCGGCGATGGCGGCGCGGTCGATCAGTTCTTCCCACAGCATCACGTTGAGCATGGCGTGGTACAGCGCGACGTCGGTGCCTGGCAGGATGGCAAGGTGCAGGTCTGCCTCGTTGGCGGTGTCGGTGCGGCGCGGGTCGACCACGATCAGCTTCAGGTTTGGGTTGGCCTGCCGCGCGGCCTCGATACGGCGGAACAGGATCGGATGCGCATACGCCGTGTTCGACCCGGCGATGAAAATCGTCCCGGCGTGGTCGATGTCGTCGTAGCAGCCGGGCGGCGCGTCGGCGCCTAGCGTGGCCTTGTAGCCCGCCACCGCGGACGACATGCACAGGCGCGAATTGGTGTCGACGTTGTTGGTGCGGATCAGCCCCTTGGCGAGCTTGTTGAAGACGTAGTAGGCCTCGGTGGTCAGCTGCCCGGAAATATAGAAGGCGACGGCATCGGGGCCGTGCTCGCGAATGACCGCACGGAATTTTTCGGCAACGTGGTCGAGCGCCGCGTCCCAGCTCACCCGCCGGCGCGGCGATTCACGGTGGGTGCGCAACTCGGGATAAAGCGCGCGCCCGGACGCCTGCGCCGACAGATGCAGCGTCGCGCCCTTGGTGCACAGCTTGCCGCGGTTGGCCGGATGCGCCGGATCGCCGCGCACGCCGGTGATCTCCCCGGCGTCGGTCTCGATCAACACCCCGCAGCCGGTGCCGCAATAACAGCAGACAGATGAAACGACAGACATGATGACTCCTCGCCCAGTCTGTCAGCAGGGTCTGTGCCAGGACATGGCAGCGTAGTCAATTCAAGGATTTGAAGGATTCCGGAAGGGTGTGATGCGCGCGATGCGCTCATCCACAGTGCATCGCCCGGAAGATGTGCTGCAAATTGGTGCGCCGGCTCAGGTGACCGATCAGGTCGGCTCCAGTCCCGTTTGTATTCGATGCAAACATGACTAAAGTTGAGAACCTGCCTTGTTTTTTTCAGTGCCACCTCAACGAGGACGACATGTACGGACCCTACAATCACGGATGGATGTTCGATGGGGGGATAGGCATGCTGATCGGCGGCCTGTGGATGGTCCTGATCTGGGGAATTACGCTCCTGCTGATCGTCGCTTTGCTGAAGTACCTGTTCGCCAAACCCCGGGACAGGGGTGCCCAAGAAAGCGCGCCGGAAAAGCAAACACCGCTCGATGTCCTCAAGGGAGCCTACGCGCGCGGCGAAATCAGCCGCGCGGAGTTTCTCCAGAAGCGGGACGACATTCTGGAGAAGTAGGCGGAAGCGCTGCGCGGCATGGACAGTCATGCCGGGGAACATTGAAGGAGGCCTCTAATGGCGCACATTCGTCCCCCTGCGCCGCCAGCCATGCCGTCGGCGGTCTATACCTGCCCCATGCATCCCGATATCCGCCAGGATGCGCCCGGCGCCTGTCCCAAATGCGGCATGGCCCTCGAGCCGCTGATGCCGCCCGCCCCGCCTGCGCCCGCAGCACGCGTCACCGAATACGTCTGTCCCATGCACCCCCAAGTGGTGCGCAGCGAGCCGGGCAACTGCCCGATCTGCGGCATGGCGCTGGAACCGCGCACCGCCAGTCTGGAGGAGGCGGAGAATCCTGAACTCGCCGACATGAGCCGCCGCTTCTGGTTCGGCACCACTTTGGCGTTGCCGGTGTTTCTCCTCGCGATGGCTGCCGACCTGGCGCCGCAATTGGCCGGACGCTTTCTCTCCCATGCTGCCATCCAGTGGGTCGAATTCCTGCTCGCCACCCCGGTGGTGCTGTGGGGCGGCTGGCCCCTGTTCCAGCGCGGCTGGGCCTCGCTGGTCAACCGCAGCCTCAACATGTTCACCCTCATCGCGCTCGGCGTCGGGGTCGCGTGGGGCTACAGCGTGGTGGCGCTGGTCGCACCGGGGCTGTTTCCGCCGGCCCTGCGCATGCACGGCGTGGTGCCGGTGTACTTCGAGGCGGCAGCGGTGATCACCGCCCTGGTGCTGCTGGGGCAGGTGCTGGAACTGCGCGCCCGCAGCCGCACCAGTGCAGCCATCAAAATGCTGCTCGGCCTTGCGCCAAAGACGGCGCGCGTCGTGCGGCCCGACGGGCGGGAGGAGGACCTCCCGCTGGAACACGTTCAACCCGGCGACGTGCTGCGGGTGCGCCCCGGCGAGAAAGTGCCGGTGGACGGCGTGGTGCTGGAAGGGGCCAGCGCGCTGGACGAGTCCCTGGTCACGGGCGAATCCATTCCGGTGGAGAAAGCGCCCGGCGACCGCCTCATCGGCGCCACCGTGAACGGCACCGGCGGCCTCTTGATGCGGGCCGAACGGGTGGGGGCCGATACCCTGCTGGCCCAGATCGTGCGCATGGTAAGCGAGGCCCAGCGCAGCCGCGCGCCGATCCAGCGGCTGGCCGACGTGGTGGCCGCCTGGTTCGTTCCCACGGTGGTGGCGGTGGCGGTGCTGACCTTCGTGATCTGGGCGCTGGTCGGCCCGGAACCCCGCCTCGGTCATGCGGTGGTGAACGCCGTGTCGGTGCTGATCATCGCCTGCCCCTGCGCGCTGGGGCTCGCCACGCCCATGTCCATCATGGTGGGTACCGGCCGCGGCGCCACGTCGGGCGTGCTGATCAAGCACGCCGAGGCGCTGGAGGTGATGGAGAAAGTGGACACCCTGGTGGTGGACAAGACCGGCACCCTCACCGAAGGCAGGCTGCGCCTGATGACGGTGACGGCTGCGCCCGGCTTCGACGAGGACGAAATCCTGCGCCTCGGCGCGGCGCTGGAGCGGGCAAGCGAACACCCTCTGGCGGCGGCCATCGTCGCCGGGGCCGAAGCGCGCGGGCTGGTCCTGCCCGAGGTGAAAGCCTTCCGCTCCATCACCGGCCGCGGCGTCGTCGGCGAGGTGGAAGCACGCACGGTGGCACTCGGCAACCAAGGGCTGATGGACGAGCAGAAGCTGGTCCTGGGCGGGCTCGCGGAGCAGGCCGACGCCCTGCGCAGCGAAGGCCAGACAGTGATGTTCGTCGCGGTGGACGGAAAGGCCGCCGGCCTGGTGGGGGTGGCCGACCCGGTGAAGGACACCACCCCGGAGGCCCTGCGCCTGCTCGGCCAGGAGGGCATCCAGGTGGTGATGCTCACCGGCGACAACCGGGTGACGGCCGAGGCCGTGGCGAAAAGGCTCGGCATCGAGCGGGTGCAGGCCGAGGTGCTGCCGGATCAGAAATCCGAGGTGGTCAAACGGCTGCAGGCCGAAGGCCGGGTGGTGGCCATGGCCGGCGACGGCATCAACGACGCGCCCGCGCTGGCCCAGGCGCAGGTGGGCGTGGCGATGGGCAGCGGCACCGATGTGGCGATGGAAAGCGCCGGCATCACCCTGGTAAAAGGCGACCTGCGCGGCATCGTCCGCGCGCGCCAGCTGAGCCGCGCGACCATGCGCAACATCCGCCAGAACCTGTTCTTCGCCTTCGTCTACAACACCCTCGGCGTGCCGGTGGCGGCGGGGGTGCTGTATCCGTTCTTCGGCCTCTTGCTCTCCCCCATGATCGCCGCCGCCGCCATGAGTTTCAGTTCGGTGTCGGTGGTGGGAAACGCCTTGCGGCTCAATCGGATGAGGCTTTGAAAAAAGCCGGACCAGCTCGAAGTTACTGTAGCGGATTTAGCGGCTGCGTCAGCCGAGCGAGCGCCGCAGCCACGCCTTGCGCATTTCCTCCACGAGTCCCATCAGCGCCGCCAGCGCCACGGCAAACAGCCAGACCTCCGCCCCCAGCGGCGCCGTGCCGAACAGCCAGTTGCCGGCCGGGGTGTAGACGATGAACAGCAGCAGGCCCAGCTCGGCCGCGATGCCGAGCAGGATCAGCGGGTTGCTGAGCAGGCCGTAGCTGAACACGGAACGCCGCGGGTGGCGGCACAGGAAAACGTTCATCACTTGCGTCATCACGATTGCCGCCAGGCAGGCGGTGGTGGCCTGCAGGTAAAGCGGGGCGTTGCGCGCCAGGGTTTCGCCGTATTGCCAGCCAGCCGTGTCCAGAACGAAGAAGAACACCGCCATCGCCGCCGCCGCTTCGAGCACTCCGAGGAACAGGTAGGCACGGGCAATCAGGTTCCATGACAACAGCCTTTCGCTGCGCGCACGCGGCGGGCGCTGCATGACGGCGGGGTCGGGCTTTTCGGCGCCGAGCGCCAGCGCGGGCAGCATGTCGGTGCCGAGGTCGACCGCGAGAATCTGGATGATGGTCAGCGGCAGAGGAATGCGGAACAGCACGAAGGCGAGATAGGGCACCAACTCGGGAATGTTGGACGACAGGATGTAGGTGAGGAACTTGCGCAGGTTGTCGAACACCGCGCGCCCCTCCTCGATGGCGGTGACGATGCTGGCGAAGTTGTCGTCGAGCAGGATGAGGTCGGCCGCTTCCTTGGCGACGTCGGTGCCGGCAATGCCCATGGCAATGCCGATGTCGGCGGTCTTCAGCGCCGGCGCGTCGTTGACGCCGTCGCCCGTGACGGCGACGATCTCGCCCTTCTTCTGCAGCGCTTCGACCAGATGCATCTTCTGCTCGGCGGCGACGCGGGCGAACAGGATCTCCGGTGCATCCAGCGCCAGCTGCAGTTGCGCCGGCGACAGGCGGCGCAGGTTGTCGCCGGTGATGACGACGGGCGCTTCGGTTTTCACCAGGCCGATCTCGCGGGCGATGGCCTGCGCCGTGTGCGGGTGGTCGCCAGTCACCATGATCACGCGGATGCCGGCCGCGGCGCAGCGCGCAATGGCATCGGGCACCTCGGGCCGCGGCGGGTCTTCCAGCCCGACCAGGCCCGAGAGGATGAGGCCGCGCTCCTCGGTTGGCAGGCCACCCGAGACCTCACCGTGGGCGAAGGCCAGCACGCGCAGGCCGGCCTCGGCCATCTCGTCCTGCGCGGCGAGCAGCCGGGTTCTTGCTGCGGCATCGAGCGGCGCGATCCCGGCGTCGAACTGCACCGAGTCGCACACCGCAAGCACCGTTTCCAGCGCGCCCTTGCAGAAGAGCATGCGCCCCTGCGGCGTCTCGCACAGCACCGACATGCGCATGCGGTCGGTGTCGAAGGGAATCTCGTCGAGGCGCATGAAGCCTTCGAGCGCACCGGCCATCTGCCGGCCCATGCCGGCCAGCGCCACTTCCATCGGGTCGCCCAGCCATTCGTGGTTGCCTTGGCTGTTCAACGCTTTCAGGTTGTGGCAGAGCGCAGCATTCGCGAAGAGCGCCTGGTGATCCTTTGCCAGCTTTGGCTGCGCCGCCAGATCGTCCACCAGGAAAAATTCACCGCCCAGCCACAGGCGCCGCACCGACATGCGGTTCTGCGTCAGGGTGCCGGTCTTGTCGGAGAGAATCACGGTGGTCGAGCCGAGCGCCTCCACCGCAGGCAGGTGCCGCACCAGCGCATTGCGCTTCGCCATGCGCTGCGTCGCCATCGCCAGCGACAGCGTCACCGTCGGCAACAGGCCTTCCGGCACGTTGGCGACGATGATGCCGATGGTGAACAGCAGGTTCTCCCAGAAAGGCAGGCCGAGCGCTTGGCCGATCAGGAAGAACACGCCGCCGATGCCGCCGGCGAGAAAAGCCACGATGCGGGAGAGCCGGGCAATTTCGCGCTGCAGCGGCGAGGTGACTGCGCCTACCGTCTGCGTCAGATGGGCGATCTTGCCGAACTCGGTGCGCATGCCGGTGGCGTAGACCACGGCGCGCGCCTGGCCCGACACCACCGAAGTCCCGGCCAGCACAATATTCTTTGCAAAGAGCGGTGACACCTCGGGTTGAGGATCGGCATTGCGCGCCTGGGGCAGCGATTCGCCGGTGATCGTCGCGGCGTTGACGCGCAGGCCGAACGCTTCGACCAGCCGGCTGTCGGCCGGCACGAAGTCGCCCTCTTCCAGCAGCACGATGTCGCCGGGCACCAGCTCGCTGGCAAGCCGTTCCACGATTTCGCCGCCGCGCAGCACCACGACCTGCTGCGGCAGCAGCTGGCGCAATGCGGCGACCGCCCGCTCGGCCCGGTATTCCTGCCAGAAGGAGAAGACGCCGTTGATGAGGATGACGCCGACGATGGCGACGCCCAGGCGCACCATGCCCTGGCCGGGTTCGAAATATTCGGCGAGAAACGCCAGCGCCGCGCCCAGCCACAGGATGATGGCGAAGAAGTGGGTGAACTCGCGAGCGAAGCGCAGCAGCAGTGGCTCGCGGCCCACTTCCTCGACGTGGTTGCGGCCGAACTCCGCCAGCCGGCGCTGCACTTCGGCCTGGGTCAGGCCAAGCGCAGAAGTATGCAGGCTGGCGAGGGACTGCTCCGCAGTGAGGCTCTGGATGTGCATGGAAAAATGGATGTCGGCGTCTGCTTACCCAGCATAGTGCAGTGCGACCGGGGCGCCACGCCCCAGCGTTTCACTTCATCCGGCCGAGGGCAATCCGGAATGCCTCGAGCCTGGCCGCGTAATCCGCGGCCTCGCCGTAGTCGAGGAAACGGCGGTAGCGGGAATGGGTGCCGAGGATCCGGCGCGCGTGCTTGATCGGGCAGAAATACTGTTCGGTTCTGGCCAGGATTTCACACACGTAGGCAATCAGCCCGCTGGCATACCCGCAATAGTTGCAGTGAAACTTCTCGATGAAATTGAGGTATTCGAGTTGATGCCGGTCCAGCACGATGTAGTCGGCACGGCGCACTTTGGCGATGCGGTAGATGGGAAAGCAGAACGCCTGGTACAGGGTGACGGACAGATCCAGGATCAGCAGCGGAACGATCATGCCGTAGATGAGCGGGCCGGTGATCAGGTTCTGCGGCCGGTCGGTGACCAGCCAGCGGAAAAAGCCTGTCTTCAGCCGGCTGTGCGCCTGCCTGATGCTGTGTTCGAACTCGACCTTCTTCCCCCTGACCTCGAACAGCATGCGGGTTTCCTGCTCGTGCAGGGCATCGCGCAGCTCGTCTTCGAGGGCAGCCATTTGGGTCAACACATGCTGGATACGATCGTTCATAAGGTTCCCGAGGCTTGCGCAACTTGACGGAATATCCGACCGGCCAGCCATCGGAAGCCCCGGCCGGGCGCCTCGGGGAGCATAGCCGCAATCGCCTTGCGGACAGGAGAAAATTTTCACGCCAAAGCCGACGCGCCTGTCTTGAAGAATCGGAAACCGGAACTAAGTTGTAGGTGTAGCCGTTGAACCGGCTCAAATCGTTATCCGAAAACTTTTGGGAGTGTACTCATGGCCAATATCAGTCGATACGACCCTTTCAGCCTCGCCCGCACCGATCCGTTCGGCGACATCGACGACCTGTTCAAGGGTTTCTTCATGCGCCCCGTTCTGTTCGAGGGCCAGCCCCAGATGCAGATCAAGATGGACGTGAAGGAGGATGACAACGCCTATACCGTTCACGCCGACATTCCGGGGGTGAAGAAGGAAGACATCCAGGTCAGCATCGAAGGCAACCAGGTTTCGATCAGTGCCGAGACGAAGATGGAAAAGGAAGAGAAAAAGGGCGAGAAAGTGCTGCGCTCCGAGCGCTACGTGGGCAAGGTGGCACGCAGCTTCACCCTGGCGCACGAGGTGGACGAAGCCAGCGCCCAAGCCAAGTACAGCGACGGCGTGCTGGAACTGACGCTGCCGAAAAAAGCGGTCACTGCTGCCAAGAAGCTGGCGATCAAGTAAGTCTTGCCTGTCCCCTGTGAAGGGCGGCGTCCGCTGACGGGCGCCGCCCTTTTTTCTGGGCGCGCCGGCTCGCCCATCGGGCGGCATGCGCCTTGAGCCGAGCTACCATTCACCTATCCCTCCGCTTCTCCATTGGATCGCGCCATGGAAATCCTGCTCTTGACTGCACTGATCGTGCTGAACGGCGTGTTCGCCATGTCGGAAATCGCGCTGGTGACCGCGCGCCGCGCACGCCTGGCGCGTCTGGCCGAGGAAGGCAACGCTTCGGCAGCGGTGGCGATGACGCTGCACGACGACCCGACGCGCTTCCTGTCGACGGTACAGGTCGGCATCACCTCGATCGGCATCCTCAACGGCATCGTCGGCGAGGCTGCGCTGGCCGGGCCGCTTGCGCTGTGGCTGCAAACGTTCGCCGTCCCTGCCGAGGCAAGCCAGCTCGCCGCCACGGCGCTGGTGGTGATCATCATCACCTATGTCACGATCGTGATCGGCGAGCTGGTGCCCAAGCGCATCGGCCAGCTCGACCCCGAGCGCATTGCCTGCAGGCTGGCGCGTCCGATGCAGTGGCTGGCCGTACTGACGCGGCCATTCGTGCGCCTGCTGTCGCTGTCGACCGATGCGGTGCTGCATCTGCTGCGCAAGCATCCGTCTGCCCGGCAGGACCTCATCGAGGAGGAAATCCACGCTCTGTTGCAGGAGGGCTCGGACAGCGGCGCGATCGAACAGCAGGAACGCGCAATGGTGCGCAACGTGTTCCGCCTCGACGACCGCCTGGTCGAATCGCTGATGACGCCACGCGCCGACATCGTCTTTCTCGATATCACGCTGCCGCTGGAAGAGAACCTGCGGCGCGTGGCCGAGTCCGGGCACGCACGCTTTCCGGTCTGCCGGGACGGGCTCGACGAGGTGCTCGGCATCCTCGACACCAAGCAACTGCTTCACACCCTGCTGGCCGGCGCGCCGCCCAGCCTCACCGACGCATTGCAGCCGGCGGCGTTCATGCCGGAACGCCTCAGCGGGCTGGATCTGCTGGAGCAGTTCCGTGCATCCGGCACCCATCTCATGCTCGTCATCGACGAATACGGCGAGATCAACGGGCTGGTCACCCTCGCCGACGTGCTGGAGGCGGTAACCGGCGAATTCAGGCCGCGCAGGCCTGAAGAGGCCTGGGCGGTGCAGCGCGGGGACGGCTCCTGGCTGCTCGACGGCCTGATTCCCATCCCCGAACTGATGGACAGGCTGGGACTGAAAGGCGTGCCGGAGGAAGACCGTCGCCGCTATCACACGCTGAGCGGGATGGTGATGTGGCTGTCCGACCAGCTGCCGCAAACCGGCGATGTGCTGGTGTGGGAGAAATGGCGCTTCGAAGTGGTCGACCTCGACGGCAGGCGTATCGACAAGGTTCTGGCTTCGCCGATTCCGCCCGCCGAATCGTCCCCTCCGGACGCACCTGCCGGGCCAGCCTGACCCAGTGGATGAGGCCTGGTTTTTCACGACCAGCCTTCAAATCAAATTTTGAAAAGACAATCCTGATTAAGCACCGCGCTTACGCCAAAGCCAAAGATGGCGTCCGTCCAGGACGGTATGTATATTGCTCAATAGAATATATTAGCCTTATAGCTGTACTTCATTGACAGACCGGGCCGCCGGGGAGAACTTCCATAAAAGAGTTAGAAGCAAAAGGCTCGCTGTGGCTGCTGGAATCGGCAGCCGATGCCATGTTTATCACCGATTCGACCGGACGCATCGTGCTGGCCAACATGCCAGCCGAAGCGCTGTTCGGCTATACGCGGGACGAGTTGCTCGCGCTGTCGGTTGAAAGCCTGATTCCGCCGCGCTTTCGCGCCTCCCATGCCACCCAGCGCCAACACTATGCGGCGCACCCGGGCAGCCGCGTCATGGGCGGCGGGCTCGAGCTGTATGGCATGCGCAAGGACGGCAGCGAGTTCGCCGCGGATGTCAGCCTGAGCCCGCTGGAAGGCGGCTATGTTCTCGCCACGGTGCACGACATCACGCGCCGCAAGCGGGCCGAGGATGCGCTGGAAGAGCAACGCACGCGGCTCGCCGCCATCGTGGAGACGGCGGTGGACGCCATCATCACCATAGACGAACGCGGCACCATCGACTCCTTCAATCCTGCCGCCGAACGCCTGTTCGGTTATGCGCCAGCCGAAGTGCTGGGCAAAAACGTCTCCCTGCTCATGCCCTCCCCCTATCGGGAGGCGCACGACGGCTATCTCGCGAACTATCTAGCCACCGGCGAGAAGCGGATCATCGGCATCGGCCGCGAGGCGGTGGCGCAGCGCAGGGACGGCACCACGTTTCCGATCGACCTTGCGGTGAGCGAAACGCAGGTGGGTGGCCGCCGGCTGTTCACCGGCCTGGTGCATGACATAAGCCAGCGCAAGCAGGCGGAGGAGCGTCAGGCGCGCTTGATCCAAGAGCTCGAGAGCGCGAACGAGGAGTTGAAGAACTTCGCCTATGTCGTCTCCCACGACCTGAAGGCACCGTTGCGCGCCATCGGCTCGCTCGCCGACTGGATCAGCACCGACCAGATGGAAAAGCTCGACGACGAAGGCAAGGAGCATCTGCGCTTGCTGGTCCAGCGCGTTCGGCGCATGGACGGCCTGATCGACGGCATCCTGCAATACTCGCGCGTCGGCCGCGTGCGCGAGGCGGTGGTGCCGGTGGATGTGAACGCGATCGTGCAGGAAGCGCTGTCGATGCTCGCGCCGCCGCCCCACATTCGCGTCGAGGTGCCCCCCGACCTGCCGACCATCCGCGCCGAGCGCACCCGCATGCTGCAGCTGTTCCAGAACCTGCTGTCCAATGCCATCAAGTATCTGGACAAGCCCGAAGGCCTGATCCGCGTCGACTGCGTGGCGCATGATCAGGAATGGGAGTTCACTGTCAGCGACAACGGGCCCGGCATCGAGCCGCGACATTTCAAGCGGATTTTCCAGTTGTTCCAGACCCTCGTGCCCAAGGACCGGGTGGAGAGCACCGGCGTCGGCCTGGCGCTGGTGAAAAAAATCGTCGAGATGTATGGCGGGCGCGTGTGGATCGAATCGCAGCCAGGCGTCGGCAGCACCTTTTTCTTTACCCTGCCGCGTAGCGGCACCAACCAGCAGGAGCAACTCAATTGAAGACAACTTGCAAGGCAATCATGTTGGTGGAAGACGACGAGGTGGACGCCATGACCGTGCGCCGCGCCCTGAAGGAATTGCACGTGGCCAATCCGCTGGTGCAGGCGGAAAACGGCGAGGAGGCGCTGGCCTATTTGCGCCAGCCGGGGCAGGTCACGCCGTGCATCATCCTGCTCGACCTCAACATGCCGGTGATGGGGGGCATCGAGTTCCTGCAGGTGGCCAAGCAGGACGCCGCGCTCAGGCGGATTCCGGTGGTGGTGCTCACCACCTCCGAGGAGCAGCAGGACAAGGTGGCCAGCTTCGACCTCAGCGTGGCCGGCTACATCCGCAAGCCGGTCGACTACAAGCAGTTCGTGGAAGCGGTGCGCTCCATCGACGCCTACTGGACGCTCTCCGAGCTGCCGCAATGAGCCGTGCGACCGTGCGCGTGCTGCTGGTCGAGGACGACGCGGTCGATCGCCTCGCCTGCCGCCGCGCACTGGGCGCAGAATCCGACTACGTATTCGAGGTGGAGGAAGCCGACACCGCGCGCGCCGGATTGAAACGCATGCATGCCGACGCGCCGGACCTGATCCTGCTCGACTACCACCTGCCGGACATGGACGGGGTGGAGTTTCTTGCCGAACTCGCCGCCGCCGGCGGCGAGATGCCGGTGCCGGTGGTCATGCTGACCGGTGCCCAGGACATCGCCATCGCGGTGGACGCCATGCGCCGCGGCGCGCGCGACTACCTGGTCAAGGACGGCGAAGGCGACTACCTCAAGCTGCTGCCGACGGTGATCCATCGCGTGCTGCGCGAGAGCCAGGCCCACGCCGACAAGCGCGAAGCGGAAGAACGGCTGCGCGCCGCCGAGGCCCGGTATCGCAGCCTGGTCGAACAGATTCCGGCGATCACCTTCACCGCCGCGCTGGATGTGCCGGGAAATCTGCTCTACGTCAGCCCGCAGATTGAGCGTCTTGGGTTCTCCCCGGACGAATGGCTGGCGAGCCCGGACGGTGTGCTCAACCGCATTCACCCGGACGACCAGGCGCGGGTGCTCGCGGCCTTCGCCCGCAGCTACGAATCCAGCGAGCCACTGCGCTGCGAATACCGCCTGCTGACGCGCGACGGCGAGGCGCGCTGGTTCCTGGATGAAGCCCGCGTGGTGCACGACGCGGCTGGCGAGCCGCTGTGCCTGCAGGGGGTGCTGATCGACATCACCGAAGACAAGCAGCGCGAGGCGGAGCTCGAATTTCACGGCAGCTATCTTGAGATACTGGTGGCCGAACGCACCGGCCAACTGGAAAAACAGACCGAGATGCTCAGATCGGCCAACGTCAACTTGGTGAAAGAAATCGACGAGCGCTGGCAGGCCGAGCGGGCTTTGCGCGCCAGCGAGACGCGCTTCCGCCTGCTGCTCGAATCGGTCGGCGAAGGCATCTATGGACTCGACACCGAAGGGCGCTGCACCTTCGTGAACGAGGCGGCGCTGGCCATGCTCGGCTATACCCGCGACGAGCTGCTGGGGCGCAATACGCATGCGCTGATTCACCACACCCACGCCGATGGCAGCGCCTACCCGGCCGAGGCATGCCCCATCTACGACGCGTTTCGCGCGGACCGGCCGTCCCAAGGTCTGGTGGAAGTGCTCTGGCGCAAAGACGGCAGCTCCTTCCCCGCGGAGTATTCGGCGCAGCCGATGCGCGAGGCGGGACGCCTTACCGGGGCGGTACTGGTGTTCCGCGACGTCACCGAAGCGCAAGCCCTGAGGCACCTGCTTTCGTACCAGGCCACGCACGACGCACTCACCGGCCTGGTCAATCGTCAGGAGTTCGAGCGCCGGCTGGAGCGGATGCTCATCGAAACCCGGGGAGACGGCGAGGCGTACGCGCTGCTCTATCTCGATCTCGACCGGTTCAAGGTGGTGAACGACACCTGCGGCCACACCGCGGGTGACCAGCTGCTGCGACAGATCACGGCACGGCTGCAGGAGCACCTGCGCGGTCGAGACACCCTGGCGCGGCTGGGCGGCGACGAGTTCGGCGTGCTACTCGAACACTGCCCGCTGGACCAGGCGCTGCGCATCGCTACGGAATTGCGCGACGCAACACAGGACTATCGTTTCGTATGGGAGGGCAAACCGTTCTCGGTCGGTGCGAGCATCGGCCTGGTGCCGCTGTCCACAACCACCGGCAGCGTATCCGCCGCGCTCGCCGCCGCCGATGCCGCCTGCTACGCGGCGAAGGAGCAGGGTCGCAACCGGGTGCACCTATATCAGCCGAACGACGCCCTGCTCGCCCAGCAGCATACCCAGATGCAATGGGTGTCGCGGCTGACCCATGCCCTCGACGCCAATCGCTTCCTCCTGTACCAGCAGGTCATCGCGCCGCTCGGTCAGCACGGCCAGAGCCGCCCGCACCACGAGGTCCTGCTGCGCCTGCTGGACGAGGAGGGGCGGGTGGTCGAACCAATGGCCTTCGTGCCGGCGGCGGAGCGTTACAGCCTGATGCCTGCCATCGACCGCTGGGTGGTGCGTGAGGTAATCAGTCACCACGCCATGCAGCAGCGCCACGCGCCTGTAGCCGAGCGGCCGATCTTCGCCGTCAACATTTCGGGCAGTTCGCTTGCGGATGAGCGCCTGGCCGAGTTCGTGTGCGGCCTGCTGGCCGAGTACGGCGTGCCGGCCGACATGCTGTGCTTCGAGATTTCCGAGACTGCGGCCATCGCCAACCTCAGCCGCGCCGCGCAGTTCATCCAGACGCTCAAGCGGGAAGGCTGCCTGTTCGCGCTGGACAACTTCGGCAGCGGCATGTCTTCGTTTGCCTATCTCAAGCAGCTGCCGGTGGACTTCCTCAAGATCGACGGCAGCTTCATCCGCACCATGGTCGAGGATCGCCTGACGCGCGCCATGGCCGAGGCGATCAACCGGGTGGCCCATGTAATGGCAATCGAGACCGTGGCTGAATGCGCGGAGAGCGCCCCGACTCTCGTCCTGCTTCAGGAACTCGGCGTGGATCACGCCCAGGGCTATGCCCTGGCTCGGCCGCAGCCGCTGCCGGAGGCGGACGCGCCCGGCACCGAGGGGGCTGCGCGCGACGCGGCACGACGTTCGTGATCCCTCCCCAAGCCCAAGGACAGTAACGAATCAGGCCTTCTCGCCGGTCGCCAGCAACAGCCCGCCCCACGGCAGCGCTGCAGGCATGGCCTGTTCCAGACAGCGTGCCCAGCGCGTCGCGGAAGGCAGGAAAATGGCCGAGCGCAGCTTCAGGTTGCGTACCGGCAAACCGGAGAACAGCGCGCGCACTTCGCCTGCAGTATCCCAGCGGGCGCCGCGATAGGCGCCGCTGCCGCCGCGCCTGCCCTTTTGCCAATACAGCAGGCTGGACCGGTTGAGCCAGCCGATGGCGAAGCGGCGACGCGTCACCCGCACGGCCTCGGCCACGGCCTGCCGCTCGTCGTCGACGAAGCAGAGCGCGGCGATCGACAGCACGTGATCGAAGCTGGCATCGGCAAACGGCAGGTCGCGCGCATCGCCTTCCACCCAGTTCAATGCCGGGCTGCTGTGGGCGCGCGCGTAGTCGAGCCAGGCGGCATTGGGGTCGAGCCCGGTTGCGACGAGGTCGTCTGCTGCGGCGCGGCGGGTGAACCAGCCGGTACCGCAGCCGACGTCGAGCAGGCTGTCGCCCGCCTTCGGCGCGAGCAGGCGCGCGGCCAGCGCGTATTCGGTGTCGCCGATCCAGCGTCCGCGCGGGGTGTAATACCAGGCTTCATAGTCGGCGGGATTCATGCCGCCAGCGACTTCCAGGCGCTGATCAATGCTTCGGCCGCCGTGTCGATTTCGCTCCCGGTCGTGAACCGGCCCAACGACAGGCGCACCGCACCGGCGGCCGCTTCCGGCGTCAGCCCCATCGCCGCGAGCACGCCGCTCACCGCATGGTCTCCGGCATGGCAGGCAGAGCCGGTGGACGCGGCCACGGCGGAGGCGGCAGCCAGCAGCTGCCAGCCCGCCACAGCGGGAAAGGACAGGTTGAGCGTGTTGGGCAGACGTTCGGTCGGGTGACCGTTGAGCCGCACACCGGGAATGGCGGCGGCGAGCAGCTTGTGCAGGCGGTCGCGCAGCGCCGTCATGCGTGCGGCGTCCTGCGCCAGCGTGGTCCGTGCCAGCCGTGCCGCCTCGCCCAGGGCGACGATATGCGGCACGTTTTCGGTGCCGGGACGCAGGCCGTGTTCGTGGCCGGCGCCGTACTGGATGGGTTCAATGGCGACGCCCGTTCGCACATACAGCGCCCCCACGCCCTTGGGCGCGTAAAACTTGTGGCCGGCCAGGGTCAACAGGTCGGCGCCCAGTGCATTCACGTCCACCGCCACCTTGCCGACGGCCTGGGCCGCATCCACGTGCATCAACGCACCCGCGGCATGGGCGAGATCGGCCAGCGCGCGCACGGCCTGCAGGCTGCCGGTCTCGTTGTTGGCCAACATCACCGACACCAGCGCCACTTCCGGCGTGATGACGCTCGCCGCGTGATCCACCCGCACCCTGCCGGCCGCATCCACCAGCAGTTCGGTCATCGACCAGCCTTCGCGCGCCAGATGGCGCAGCGGCTGCAGCACGGAGGGATGCTCGATGGCGGACGTCACCAACAAGGTGCGCCCGCCGGGCAGCGCTGCCCGCGCAGCCCCCAGCAGTGCCAGGTTGTTGGCTTCGGTGGCGCAAGCGGTGAAAATGATTTCCGCGGGTATGGCGCTGATCAGCGCCGCCACCTCGGCACGCGCGGCGTCCACCGCCGCCTTCGCGCGCTGCCCAACAACATGGTCGGAAGACGGGTTGCCATAGTGAACGGCGAGATACGGCAGCATGGATTCCAGCACGCGCGGATCGACCGGGGTGGTGGCGTTGTAGTCGAGGTAAATCGGGGCGGGGGTCATCGGATGAATCTGGAAGGATGTTGCGGGTTCAAACCGCCGGCGCCACCCGGTGCAATTGTCGCTCGATGCCGCTGATCGCGATCAACGCTGCGAACAGGAGCGGCACCACCGCGAGATTCAGCGTGATCCAGCCGAAGCGATCGTAGAGCCATCCCGCCGACAGGGTGGCCAGCGCCACCAGGCCGAAGACGGCGAATTCGTTCACCGCCTGCACCTTCAACTGTTCGGCGGGCTGATAGGTCTGGGTCAGCAGCGTCGTGCCGCCGATGAAGGCGAAATTCCAGCCGATGCCGAGCAATACCAGCGCCGACAGAAAATGCAGGAACGCGACGCCGGACAAGGCCAGCACGACATGGCCGAGCAGCAGGACAAACCCGGCCTGCATGATGCGCGGCGCGCCGTAGCGCTTGATCAGGGAGCCGGTGAAGAAAGACGGCGCGAACATCCCCACCACGTGCCACTGGATCACCGGCGTCACGCTCGACTCCGGCAAGCCGCAGCCCAGTATCGCCAGCGGGGTTGCCGTCATCACCATGATCATGACGGCATAGCCGATTGCCGTGCCGAAGACCGCCACCCGCAGGGCGGGCTGGCTCAGTATTTCACGCAGTGGACGCGATTGGCCAACCCGGGCGGCGACCGGCTTGGGCAGGCGCAAGCCGGAGAGCAGACCCAATGCGATGAGGCTCAAGGCGCCCTGCGCCAGGTAGGAACCGACAAATATCTGCCCGCCGATCCAGTCGCGTCCCCATAGGCCGAGCTGGGGGCCAAGGAAGGCCGCGACTACGCCACCGGCCACCACCAGGGAAATGGCCTTGCTGGCATGATCCGGTCCGGCGGCCTCGACGGCGGCGAAGCGGTAGTAATTGGCAAAGCCCTGGTAACTGCCAAGCAGGAAGTGGCCAATGACGAAGGCGGCAAAGCTGCCTTCGTGGAGCGCGAGCACACACAGCAGGCTGCCCACTATGCCCAGCAACGCGCCGAGCAGGAAGCCTGGACGGCGTCCGCGCCGGCGCATGAGCATGGCCGCCGGCAGCGAGGCGACAGCAGTGCCGACCACCATGGCCGCGACGGGAAGCGTCGCGAGCCCCTTGTCGGGCGCGAGCATGGCACCGAGGATCGCAGCAAGCACCATGGACAGGACCATGGCGGAAAGCACCAAGGCTTGGCTCAAAGCCAGGATCAGGACGTTGCCGCGCGACGAGGTCGGCATCAGGTCAGGCCCATGAGATTCGGGGCGTTGCGGCGGGCATCCATGGCACACATGATCGCGGGACTTACGTTTCTTCCAGCATGCGTTCCAGTGGGGCTTCCAGTGCCTCGGCCAAGCCCGCAAGGGTGGTCTCGTCGAGCCCCGCCGCCGCCAGCACCACGCACAGGTCCGCCGGCATCAGGATCACCCCGTCCGCAGGCTGGATCGCCTGGCCGTTCACCAGCAGGGAAGGAAAACCCGAACCATGGGCGTCTCGCTCGGTACTGAATACGACTTCCGTCCGGGCATCCATATAGGCGGCCAGCACTTCAGCGTAACCGGTATAGAGGGTGCATCGCCCGCCGGGGGGATGCTGGGAGACGACACGTATATGCAAAACCATCGTTATCCTTTAATGACACGCCTAACAAAATGTAGCTGATCACCACCTGAGCCCACGCCGCCGTTTGAGCACAATGCCCGGACTCAAACTCATCTCTTTTAATGGGCATTTCGCCGAGACTCGGACAGGATCACGAATATCATGCGCCCGGCGATACTGCCGAGGGTCTCGCCAGGGCCGGGGTCGCCCACGCGAAACCACATGCCTGCCGTCTCGCCCTTTACATAAGCTGTGCCATTCTCCAGCACCCCGGTTTCGGTGATGCGTACCCGCTCTGTTGCGAGGATATCGATCCTGTGGCCCGCAGCATGCGCCGCCACCGCGAAAGCCTGCTTCGCGGCGAAGATTTCTTCGCGGCTCAAGTTGCAGGCATCGCATACTTCGATATGCAGCGCAGGGAGCGGCTTGGTTTGGGCCGACGATTCGCAGCGCATGGCCTGCTCTGGCGGCTGATGCGGTACTCCGGCATCCTGAAGCCGGGCGGTCGCCACGTTCGCCCAAGCGAGCAGGGACGACATCGCGAGAACGGCAGCAACGGTGAGTTTCATGCCAGGACGTCCCGGTCTTAAGGCCCTATCGGGCGGCTGAAAATGCTGTACCCCTGCGTGCCCGCTTCGATGTTGAGCTGTATGCCGGCTGTCTCGGCATAAGGGGTGGTAAAGAGATTGAGTGGTCCGCCCGTTGCCGGGGGAGCAAGCTGGAAGTCGCGGGCATGGTTGTAGGCGATCCAGTTGGCCTCGGCGCTGCCCAGCAGATAGGTCTTGACCTCTCGCTGGAGCGTGTCGGGTGCGCCTGCGTCGGCAAGCTTTAATGCATCGGCGGGGTCAACCGGCACCCAGCCGAGGCCGCCCAGATACACCTCCGCCCGAGTATGCAGCGCCTGGGTGACGTCGCCTGAAGCACCGAGTGCAGGATCGAAGCGCGACGGCGCGGCGCGGATGCCAAGCACCGTGCGCGCCGGCAGGCCCACGGCGCGGCACAAGGCCACCAGCAGCGAGTTGATGTCCACGCATTTGCCGCAGAATTCGCCGGCCGCCAGCATGGCCGGCACATCGCCCAGGCCGCACCAGGCAACATCGAAACGGCGCTGGGCATGCTCCAGAACCCAGATGTAGAGCGCGCGCAGCTTGTCCGCCGGCGCGACGAGGCCTTGTGTGATCGACTCGGCCCGCGTGCGAACCTCGCCATCGACGGGCACGTGCGCGCTCGCAGCCAGGTAACGGCGCGCCTCTTCGGGCAGCGCTGTATCCGCGCGTGTCTGCGCGAGATCGCAGGTCACCTCCCGGGTCTCCACGCGTGTGGAGACGGTCAACCGCGGATCGTCCTGGACGCCCGGCCAGCGCACGAACAGCATCGGCGCCCCATGTACCGGGTCATGGTGGAGAGACAGTTCGGCATGGTTGCCGGCGTTTTCAAGTGCAAGCCGTCGCTGATGCGGGGTGTCCTGCGGCACGGGCAACCACAGCGCAAGTTCGCGGAAGCGGCCCTGCAGTGCCAACTTGAAGCTCAGGTCGAGTTGCATCGCTTTCAGTGCCCGGCCGGCTTGCTGGCGCGGGCGTGGGCGTCGAAACCGCCCTTGGCTTTCCAGCCCTCGATGCCGTCCTGCAGCACCTTGACGTTTTCGTAGCCCAGCAGACGCAAGGCGAACACCGCCTGCGCGGACAGCGATCCGGAGTTGCAGTACATCACCACCATGCGGTCTTTCGGAATTTCCGCGCGGCGTGCCACCGCTTGGCGCCAGTCGATGTTCACCGCGCCGGGAATGTGTTCCTTCGCATACTGGGCGGCGTCGCGCGCATCGACGATGAAGACTTTCTTCCAGTCCTCTTTGGGAATCTGCTCGGGCCAGATCAGGCTGCTGCCGTATTCGGCGAAGTCCATGTATCCGGACAGAGCATCGACCACGGCGGGATTCTCTTCCGCCCGGGCAGGCGCGGCCAGCAAGGCGAGGCTGGCAAACAAGGCGATCAGAATTCTGTTCATGCGTGTTCCTTTGCCGGATTGAGTCGCGGATGGGTTTCCTCGCTGAATATCAATACGATGAGCCCGGAAACAAACATCGCGATGGCGACGAACCAGAAGCCAGAACTCAGATTGCCGCTGGCGTGCGCTACCCAACCCAGCAGCAGCGCGCCGATGCCGTAGCCGGTGTCGCGCCAGAAGCGGTAGATGCCGATGGCCGAGCCGCGCCAGGCGGGGTGGGCGATGTCGGCCACCGCAGCCGAGAGGTTGGGATAGAGCAGCGCCATGCCGAGGCCGGTTACCGCCGCCGAGGCCACCCACCACGACACCTGATCGCCCAGCAGCATCATGCCGACGCCGGCGCCGCACAGCCACATGCCCCAGACGATGGGCTTCTGGCGGCCGATGCGGTCGGACAGTTTGCCGGTGAAGAACTGCGAGCCGCCCCACACGAAACCGTACACGCCCACCACCCAGCCGATGTGGGCGAGGCTCAGGCCGCGCTCGTACAGATAGACCGGGTACACCACCCAGATCAGCGCATCGACGAACTTTTCCACCAGTCCGGCCTGGCTGATGGCGGCCATGCGCTTGTCGCGCCAGGACATGAGGGTGAATACCTCCCAGGTGGTCGGCGTATCGGAAATGTTTTGCGGGAAACGCGGCTTGGGGCCGGTGGACTTGCCGGCGGCGTGGCGCGCGCCCTCGGCCTTGGCCCAGGGCAGGGTTTCCTTCACCCACAGCGCAGTCAGCACCAGCGCGCCGGCGACCACGGTCGCGCCGAACACGAACAGGCCCATGCGCGGCCCGAGCGCGGTGGCTAGATAGCCGGTGATGATGCCCGCGATGGCCACGCCCACGTAGCCGGCGAATTCGTTGAGCCCAATGGTCAGCCCGCGCTGATCGGCGCGCGTGAGGTCGAGTTTCGAGGTCTGCGTCATCGACCAGGTGAAGCCCTGGTTCATGCCCAGCAGCACGGTCGCCGCGACGATCCAGTTCCAGTTCGGCGCGTAGAGAATCATGAACGGAATCGGAATCGCCGACGCCCAACCCAGGAGCAGCACTGTCTTGCGGCCCATGCGTTCCGACAAACGCCCCGCGACGAAATTGAGCGCGCCCTTGACGAAGCCGAAGGCGACCACGAAGGCCATGAGCAGCCCGAACGAGCCCTTCGGTACGCCGAATTCGGTTTCGGCCAGCGCCGGGATCACGGTGCGCATCATGCCCAGCGTCAGCCCGACCAGGAATACCTGGAACAGCTGATGCAGGAACTGGTTCAGGTTGTCGCGGATGCCGTGGTTGTAGCCGCTATAGTGTTCGTGATGCAAGGTTTCCGAGGAACTCATGAAAATTTTCTCCGCAGTGTTCAGGGTTTCGCGCGCGACGGCCTGACATGCGCGCCGTAGCCGGATTTTTCGACGACTTCGATCAGCTTCGCCGGGTTGGTCTTGGCGTCGTCGTAGCGAATCACCGCCTCGTCGGGGTCGCGGGTGACCTTGGCCTCGTAAACGCCGTCGGCGAAATTCAGCGCCGTCTTGATCGTGACCGGACACATCGCGCAGTACATGCCTTCCAGTTCCAGGGTCACGCTGCGCGGCGCGGCCTGGGCGGCGAAGCCGCTGCCCAGCAGGAGTGCCAGTGCGGTCGCGGAAATGATTTTCTTCAAGTACATGGCAATTTCTCCTAAGCCAGCAGCAGGCGCGGCAGAATTTCCGGCAGCAGCACGATGACCGTCACGCTGGCAGCGACGGCCCAGAACGCGATGCGCTGCACCCGCATCAGGCGCGGGTTGGCGCACAGCGAACCGATGGCGCATGCTTTCTTCGGCCGGTAGAGCATGTAGCCGCTCCAGGCCAGGAATGCAGCCGTGGCCGCGAGCAGGTAGGGTTTGAACGGATACAGCGCGCCCAAGCCAGACACCCACGCCCCGCCGACACCCAGCAGTACCAGCACCAGCGGCCCCAGGCAGCAGACCGAGGCGAGCAGGGTGCCGATCACCCCGCCGACCAGCCCCAGTTTTACCTTTCCGGCTTCATCCATGACCGGTTCCTAGGCAGCGATGTTGGCGGCGACCATCGCATTCATTTCGGTCGGACGCGGCGGAATATTGCTGGTAAGAAAGCTCACGAACTCGTCTCTGTTGTTGATGCTCAGACCGGGGTTGAACCGCTTCTCGAAGCCGATAGTGGATGAGGGTTTGCCGGAAATGCCCGCGCCGCACACGCTGCCCGCCTGATGGCCGGGGAAAATTTCGGTTTCGTCCGGCAGCGCCAGCAGCTTGGCATGCAGGCTGTCGAACAACATGCCGGCCATCTCCTGCTCGCGGCCTGCCAGATCCGGGCGGCCGGCGCTGCCGACGAAAAGGGTGTCACCGGTGATCACGAACCAGGGCTGCTCGCTGCGGCGCTTGTCGGTCACCAGCAGGCACAGGCTATCCATCGTGTGGCCGGGCGTATGCAGGACCTTGATCACCACGTTGCCGGCTTCGATGGTTTCGTTGTCGGTCAGCGGGGTAAATTCAAACTTCACCACGTTCGCATCGCTCTCGTGCAGGCAGTATTTCGCGCCAGCCAGCTTCGCCAGCGCCCGGCCGCCCGAGTAGTGGTCGGCGTGTACATGGGTATCGATCACATGGGTAATGGTGACGTTGGCCTTGGCGGCTTCCTCAATAAACCAGGCTTCATCGCCGGCCAGCACATCGACTGCCACCGCCTTGCCGAGCGAGCCGCAACCGAAAAAATAAGAGAGGGAAGATTCTTTTGTCGCAAGTTGTTTGAAAAACATGGAAGTCTCCTTGGGTTGGTATTCAGGACAGGTAAGGGTCAGGATCCGGCAAGCGGCAATCCAGCCGCCTGCCATTCCGCCGCGCCATCGGCGATCTTCTGCGCGCGATAGCCGTGTTCCTGCAGCAGCGCCACCGCCTCGGCGGACATCATGCAGAACGGCCCGCGGCAGTAGGCGACGATGTCGCGGTCGGCGGGCAGCTCCTTGATGCGCTGGCGGATTTCGTCGAGCGGCATCGAGCGCGCGAACGGCAGATGGCCGTTGGCGTATTCGGCGGTCGGGCGCACGTCGATCACCACCACGTCGCCGCGTCGGGCCTTCTCCATCAGCGAGCGCCGCGTTTCGGCGTCGAGCTTTTCCGGCGCGGCGAAAATCTGCTCCATCGCCACCTTGAGCTCGACCAGGTGTTCTTCCGCCACCGTGCGCAGGTTGACCCACAGCGCGCTGACGTCCTCGCCGGACAGGCGATAGGCAATGAAGCGCCCGTCGCGCTGCGCTTCGACCAGCCGGGCTTCCTTCAGCACCTTGAGGTGGGCGCTCGCCAGCTTGATGTCAATGTTGGCTTCGACCGCCAGCGCCTCGACGGTTTTTTCGCCCTGCGCCAGGATTTCCAGCAACTCCAGCCGCTTGGGACTGGAGACCGCCTTGCCGATGCGGGCGACCTGTTCGTAGAGCAGGTCTTTGGTTTTACGTTTTTCCATGATGCCAACATTCTCACGATTATTGGAATATTGCAAGCCATTTTTTCCCTGCCGCGCTTCGCTCGCTATGAGAGGGGTCTCGTTCGGGCCTTCCTCAAGCCGGACCGCTATAGCGGCAGCCCGAGTCGTGGGTTTCCATCACCTTGACCTGTGACAGCCCCGGCAGCGCGGGCTTGAGCTGCCGCCACAGCCACACCGCCAGGTTTTCGCTGGTGGGGTTTTCCAGTCCGGTAATGTCATTCAGATGGCGATGGTCGAGCGCGGCATGGATCGGCTGCCAGGCTGCCTCGAGGTCGGCGAAGTCGAGCACCCAGCCGAGCCTGGGATCGATGTCGCCGCTGACGGTGAGCTCGACCCGGAACGAATGGCCGTGCAGGCGCGAGCAGGGATGGGATTCGGGCAGCGCAGGCAGGCGCCGCGCGCATTGCAGGTGGAAAATGCGGAAGATGTCCATGCGCCATTCTCGCGCAAGTCGTCCATGCTGGCTATGCGGCGGCCCTCAAGCCTGGCAGCACCCGTCCTGTTTGCCGCCGCCCGCCTGGATCGGCGGACACGGCACCGTGCCATACGAGCAGAACACGCAGCAGTCACCCGGCAGGGGCATCAGCACCGTATGACATTCCTCGCACTCGTAATACCACTGGCAGGCGTCGGTCGGCATGGTCTCGGTCTTGACGTGGCCACAGAGCGGGCAGGTCAGCGTGGATTCGAGGATGATCGCGCTCACCGGCCCACGCCTTTGACCGACGAGGGGTAACCGGCATCGGCCGTGGCGCGGGTCAGTTTCGCGACATCGGTTTTGGCGTCGTCGAAGGTGACGGTCGCCTGCCGTTTGTCGTAATCGACTTCGGCCTTATCGACGCCTTCCACTTTGCTCAGGGCTTTTTTGACCGTGATCGGACAAGCCGCACAACTCATTCCGGGAACGGCCAGGGTGACGGTCTGCTGTGCAGCCAGGACGGGGGTTACGAGGGCGGCGAGCAGTGCCGCCAGCAAGATGGATGATTTCATGACGAGGCTCCTTCAGTAAAACAGCGATGCGTACCAGGGGAAGGCCAGCAAAAGCAGCAGAGGCGCTGCCACCAGCCAGAAGATCAGGCGCTGGCGCCGCAGCACGGCCGCATCGGCGCAGGGTTTGCCGGGCGCGCAGACGGCGGGGCGGCGATACAGCCGGGTCCACGCCAGAACCAGCAGCCCGAGCGTGAGCGCGACGAAAACCGGGCGCAGGGGTTCGAGCCGGGTCAGCGTGGTGAGCCACGCGCCGCCCACGCCGAAGCTGACGAGCACGAGGGGCGCGACGCAGCAGAGCGATGCGCCGGTTGCGGCCAGCGCGCTGGCCCAGAGCGACAATTTGGTATCCATCGGACTTTCCGGATTGCAGTGATGGACGTAGGATAGGTTCCGTACCCAAGTACGGAGTCAAGATGCAGACCTACACCATTTCCGGATTGGCGCGCGCGGCGGGCGTCAACGTCGAGACCATCCGCTTCTATCAGCGACGCGGCCTCCTGGCCGAGCCGGACAAGCCGCTGGGCGGCATCCGCCGCTACGGCCGGGCGGACGCGGAACGCGTGCTGTTCATCAAGGCCGCCCAGCGCATCGGCTTCACGCTGGACGAGGTGGCGCAGCTGCTGCACCTGGACGACGGCACCCATTGCTCGGAAGCCCGGGCGATCGCCGAACACAAGCTTGACGACGTGCGGGCGCGGCTGGCCGACCTGCAGCGCATCGAGACGACCTTGACGCAATTGGTCGAGCGCTGCGCGACGAAGCGGGGCAAGGTCTGCTGCCCGCTGATCGCCGCGCTGCAACCCGCGCCCGCTTCGCCCACGCGCTGAAACTCAGGCGGCGATTTCCTTCGCCAGCGCGTTGCGGCGACCGGTTTCGCTGCCGGTCAGCGCAAAGCCCTGCAGACGGCCGGCCGTGTCGGTGTGCAGGGCGCAGACGCCGGTGTCGCTGCATTCGACTTTCCAGCCGCCCGCCGCACCGATCTTGGGCGGCAGCACCGCCACCGGGTGCGCCGGGGTTTTCACCATCACCGGCATCGGCGGATACACCACCGGAGTCGGGGTGCCGGTGAGCGTGGCGCCAAGCGCGCGCGCCTGCAGCATCAGCGGCTGCACGTAGGGCAGGTTGAGGCCCTCGACCTCGGCGCAGTCGCCCATGGCATACACGTTGGCCGCGCCGGTTTCGAGCAGACCATTGGTCTGAATGCCGCGCCCGACCGCAATGCCCGCCGCCTGCGCCAGCTGGGTGCGGGGCCTGAGGCCGATCGCCGACAGCACGGCATCGGCGTCGATGGTTTCGCCATTGTCGAGCACGACCCGATAGCCGGCCGCGGTCGCTTCGACGCTTTTTCCGGTGCGCCCGAAATGCCAGCTCACGCCCAGCGCGGCGAGGCTGTCGGCGAGGCGCTGGCCGGCCTCCACCGGCAACAGGCGTTCGAGCGGCCACGCGCCCAGATGCACCACGTCGACCGCGAAGCCGGCGTGCGCCAGATCGTTGGCGAACTCGCAGCCGATCAGGCCGCCGCCCAGCACGGTGATGCGCTTCTTGCCGTCGATGGCGCTGCGGAAGGTGGCGTAATCGGCCAGATCGTTCACCGCCAGCACGCCGGCCGCGCCGCTGCCGGCGAGGCCATGTGGAAACGGGTCGGCGCCGAGGGCGAGCACCAGCTTGCTGTATTCCAGCTCGCCGCCGTCGGTGCGAATGCGCTGGCCCTGCGTGTCGATCGCGGTGACGCGGGTGTGCGCCAGCACCGTCACGTTCAGATCCGTCGCCATCTTCTCCGCGCTGGCGCTGGCCAAGGCCGCTGCCGTCCGGCCGGTGGCGAGCGCGTTCGACAGGTTGGGCTTGGAGTAGAAGGCGCCGTCGTCCGCGGTGACGAGCGTCACCGGCGTGGCGGTGTCGCGCTTGCGGATTTCCTTCAGCAGGGTGTAGCCGGCGAGGCCGGAACCGATGATGACGATGGGATGCATGAAAAACTCCTGAATTCAGATTGCGGGAGGCATTCAAAACGCCTCCCGGTATGGCCGGCGATCAAGCGGTGATTTCGACCATCTCGAAATCGGCCTTGGACACGCCGCAGTGCGGGCATTCCCAGTTTTCCGGGACGTCCTCCCAGCGGGTGCCGGGGGCGATGCCGTGCTCGGGGTCGCCTTGAGCTTCGTCGTAAATGTAAAAGCAAACGATGCATTGCCAGGTTTTCATGATGTGTCCTTTCAGTTGATTGAATAGTATTCGGTGATTCGTTCAGGCGGCAATCGCGTCTTTTTGCGCCTGGTAGTGCTTTGCGTGTTTTTCTTCCACCTTGGCCAGCGCGGCAAAGCGCTTGGCGGCCTTCTCCAGCACGCTCTTGAACATCTCGGCGTGCTCCTTCGATTCGGCGATCTGCTCGTCGATCTCGGCCACCGCGGCGTCATGGCCTTCCTGCATCGCCTCGTGGCGGAACTTCGGGTACATCTCGGTGTACTCGTAGGTTTCGCCCTCGATCGCGTATTGCAGGCATTTTTCCGGCGTCATGGTCTCATCGGAGAACAGCAGTTCGGCATGGCCGAAGGCATGCAGAATCTCCTGCGCCGCGGTGTCCTCGAACACCTTGGCGGTCGCTTCGTCGCCGGCCTTGCGGCACTGACGCGCGAACCACATGTACTTGATGTGGGCCATCGACTCGCCGGCGAAGGCGGCTTCGAGGTTCTGGATGGTGGGGGACGTCGTGTTCTGCATGATTCGCTCCTGTGTGGTTGATTTGATTTGCAATGTCAATCAAGACATGAACAATAGTAGAGATCATCAATAGATCGATCCAACGGAAATTCTGGATGAATGCCATTGACAGCATCAATCGCCCTTTGCAACGCTCGCGCGCTCAGGCGAAGCGGGCGCGCCAGCGTGTCAGTGCGGCCCCCACCCGCGCCATGCTGACGTAAAAGGTGGGCGTGATGTAGAGCGTGAGGAACTGCGAGAACACCAGCCCGCCGACCACCGCGATGCCGAGCGGCCGCCGCGCCTCGCCGCCGGCGCCGAAGCCGATGGCGATCGGCAGCGTCGCGAAGATGGCGGCGAAGGTGGTCATCATGATCGGCCGCAGACGCACCAGGCTGGCCTCGACGATGGCGTCCTCGGCGCTCTTGCCGGCGCGCTGCCGGGTCAGCGCAAAGTCGATCATCATGATGCCGTTCTTCTTCACCAGGCCGACCAGCAGGATGATGCCGACGAAGCTGAAGATGTTGAGCTCCTCGTTCATCAGGAGCAGCACCAGCAAGGCGCCTGCACCCGCCAGCGGCAGCGCGCTGAGGATGGTGAGCGGATGGCCGAGGTGCTCGTACAGCACCGCCAGCACCATGTAGATGATGACGACGGTGAACAGCAGCAAAAGCGGCAACTGCACGGTGGATTCCTGGAATTTCTGCGCGGCGCCGGTGAACTGCAGCGCCACCTCCGCCGGCACGACTTCGCGCGCCGCATCGAGTGCGGCGGCGAGCGCGGCGTCGAGCGAGGCGCCGGGCGCGAGGTTGAACGACAGCGTGACGGCCGGCTGCTGGCCGTAGTGATGCACCGCGACCGGTCCCACGCCGGCTTCCACCGTCGCCACCGCATCCAGTCGGGTGAGCGCGCCGGAGGCGGTTTCCAGCGGCAGCTGGCCGATGATGGCCGGGTTCTGCTGCGCTTCCGGCAGCGCCTTGACGCTCACCACGTACTGGTCGCTGGCGCCGTAGATTTCGCTGATGCGGCGCCCACCCAGCGCGTCGTACAAGGCCTGCTGCACCTGCTGCGCGGTGACGCCGAGGCGCGCCGCCTCGATCGGATCGAGGCTGACGCGCAGCTCGGGATTGCGCAGTTCCAGGTTGCTGTCGACGTCCTCGATCAGCGGCACCGATTCCAGCCGCTTTTCCACCGCTGCCGACGCTGCCTTCAGCGCCTCGAAATCGCCCGCGGTCAGCGTCAGCTGGTAGTCGCTGCTGGCGGCCAGGGCGCCGACGTTGATCGACGCCGGATTCTGCAGCGTGACGTTGACGCCGCTGACTTTGCGGGTGGCCACGCGCAATTCGTCGATCACCTCGTCCGCACTGTTTCGCGTGTCGCGCGGCGTCAGGCGGATCACCAGCCGGCCGACGTTGCCGCCGGCGACGCCGCCGCCGCCCTGGCCGGCCGACGACATCAGGCCTTCGACCGCCGGGTGCTGCTGCACAATGGCGGCGAGCTGCTGCTGGCGCCGGCTCAATTCATCGAACGGGATGCCTTCCGGGTACTGCACGCTGGCGAAAATCATCCCGGAGTCGACGCGCGGAATGAAACCCTGCTTGACCTGCCCGGCCAGCCAGACCATCGCGCCCAGCACCGCGGCCGACAGCAGCAGCATGGCGCCGCGATGGCGCATGCTGGCGCGCAGGGTTTCGCCATAGAAATCGCGAAACCGGTTGAAGCCGGCGTCGAACAGGCGCGACAGCGGGTTGTCGAGCGGCGCGTTGACCAGGCCGCGCGCGCACAGCATCGGCGTGAGCGTCAGCGCCACCACGCCGGAAAGCAGCACGGCGACGCCGATGCTGACCGCGAATTCCTGGAACAGCCGCCCGATCATGCCGCCCATGAACAGGATGGGCAGGAACACGGCGGCGAGCGAAATCGTCATCGACAGCACGGTGAAGCCGACCTCCTGCGCGCCGTCGAGCGCGGCCTGCATGCGGGGCTTGCCCATTTCCAGATGGCGCGCGATGTTCTCGATCACCACCACCGCATCGTCGACCACGAAGCCGATCGCCAGGATGATCGCCATCAGCGACAGGTTGTTGAGGCTGTAGCCGGCCAGATGCATGAAGGCGAAGGTGCCCAGGAGCGAGCTCGGCAGCACCAGCGCCGCGATCAGCGTCGCGCGCAGGTTGTGCAGGAAGGCGAAGATGACGAGGATCACCAGAATCAATGCCAGCACGAGAGTGAAGTTCACTTCGTGCAGCGAATCCTTGACGAAGCGCGAGCGGTCGGAGTGCACCTGCAGGCGCACGCCGTCCGGCAGTTCCGCCTCGATCTGCGGCAGCATCGCGCGGATGCGGTCGGCGACCTCGACGGTGTTTGCGCCCGGCTGGCGCTGCACCGCCAGCACGATGGCGCGGGTGCCGTTGTACCAGGTCTTGCGCTTGTCGTCCTCGACGCCGTCCTCGGCACGGCCGAGGTCTTTCACGCGCAGCGCGGTGCCGTCGTGGTAGGCCACGATGATGTCGCCAAAGTCCGCCGCGTTGGCGAGCGCCACCGGCGCCTTCACCGTGTAGGCGCGCGTCGCGCCGTCGAGCGTGCCGGACGGCAGGTTGGCGTTGGCGGCCTGGACTTTCTGGATAACGTCGGCAAACGTCAGTCCGCGCTGCTGCAGCTTGGCGGGGTCGAGGTACAGCCGCAGCGCGTATTTCTGCGAGCCGAACACCAGCACCTGCGCCACCCCCGACAGGCCCGACAGCCGCTGCGCCACGCGCGAATCGGCAATGGCATCGAGCTCGGTCAGCGGCAGCCGCTCGGCCGACAGCGCCAGGTACAGGATGGGCGAATCGGCCGGGTTGATCTTTCTGAGTTGGGGCGGATCCATGCCGGCAGGAAGGTTGCGCGCCGCCTGTGCGATCGCGGTCTGCACGTCCTGCGCGGCGGCGTCGATGTCGCGGGAAAGTTCGAATTGCAGGGTGATATTGGTCGAGCCCTGGCTTGACTGCGAGCTCATCGATTCGATTCCCGCCACCGTTGCCAGTTGCCGTTCCAGCGGCGTCGCCACCGTGTTGGCCATGGTTTCCGGATTGGCGCCCGGCAGCGAAGCGCTGATGCGCAAGGTCGGGAAATCCACCTGCGGCAGGTCGTTCACCGGCAGCTGCAGGTAGGCCAGCGCGCCGAACAGCGCCATCGCCAGCACCAGCATCAGGGTGGCGACCGGGCGCTCGATGAACAGCCGCGACAGGTTCATCCGCGCGCGCCTTCGAGCCTGACCGCGCCGCCGGCCTTGAGGCGCTGCGGAATCTCGATCAGCACCGGCTCGCCGGCGCGCAGCTCGCCTTCCACCATCCGCTCGCCATCCAGGCTGCGTATCTGCTTCACCGGCTGAACCAAGGCACGGCCGTCGCGCACCACGTAGACGTAGGTGCCTTGCTGCGCCTGCTGCAGCGCCGCCTCGGGCACTACCTTGGCGTTCGGCTCGACGCCCAGCAGCAGGCGCACCCGCACGCCCTGGCCCGACAGCAGCGCGGGCGGCGTGCCGGCCAGCCGCACCTTGATCGGCACCGCGCCGGTGGTGGCATCGATCTGCGCATCGACGAACACCAGTTCGCCGCGTGCCTGCACCGTTCCGCCCGCGTCATGGAAAACCTCGGCCGCCACCCTGCCCTGCGCGCGCGCCGCCGCGAGTTCCGGCCAGTCCTGCTGCGCCACGCTGGCGCGCACGTCGAGCGCGCCGGGGGCGAGCAGCGTGGTCAGCGGATCGCCCCCGGCCAGCACCAGGCTGCCCGGGCGCACCATGATGCGGCCGACGCGCCCGGCGATCGGCGCACGAATCTGCGCATACTGCGCATCGAGCTGCGCCGCCTGCAGTTCGGCGCGGGCGGTGCCGGCGCGCGCACGCGCAGCTTCCGCTGCGACAAATGCATCGTCGAATTCCTGGCGGCTGATGTAGCCCGACTGCATTAGCGGCTGCAGACGCGCCAGCTTTTTTTCCGCCTCGTCGGTTTCGGCGCGTGCGCCCGTCAGGGTGGCCTGGCTTTGCGCGATGCGCGCCTGCGCCGGCCGTGCATCCAGGCTGAAGAGAACCTGTCCGGCGCGCATGGCGTCGCCTTCCTGCACGTGCTGCCGCAGCACCGTGCCGCCCACCTGAGCAACGATGGCGACCTGCTGCGCCGCCTCCAGCGTGCCGGGCAGGTCGATCACCCGCGGAAAATCGCGCACGGCCACCGGCACGGTCTTGACGCTCAGGGCGCGATCGCCGCCGCGTTTCCGCTCATCGCCGGTTTCCTGATGCTGGATGCGATACGCCACGCCGGCGACCAGCGCCAGCGCAATGCCGATGGCAAGGATGCGACCTTTCATAAATGTCTCTCGGGTGGCACGGCGGGCAGGCGGCCCAGCGCGTGGTTCAAACGGGAAAATGCCGCCAGCCAATCGCTGTCGGCCTGGGCCTGGGCCTGGCGCGCGCGCGCCAGGTCGGCCTGCGCGGTCAGCCATTCGAGCAGGCTGCCGACACCGGCTTTGTAGCGCGCTTCGGCCGCACGCGCCGATTCGTCGGCGCTGTCGAACTGCACCGCCACGCCTTCGCGCTGCGCCTGCGCGTGGCGCACATCGTGGTAGGCCGCGGTCACCTCCAGCGCCACCTGGCTGCGCTGCGACTCGGCCTCGGCCTGCAGACGCCCGGCATCGCGCTCGGCGGCGCGCGCCTCGGCTGCGAGTCGCCCGCCGTCGAACAGCGGCACCGACAAATTCACGCCGACGCTGTACGTGGTCGACGGCACCCGCTCGTCCTCCAGGAAGAAGGTGCGCCCGGTGTTGGCCGCGAGCGACAGGCTGGGCCAGCGCGCGGCGCGCGCGCGCTCGGCCTCGGCACGCGCGCGCGCGGCGGTGGCCCGCAAGGATTGCAGGTCGGGGCGCTGGCGCTCCGCTTCGGCCAGCAGGTCGGCCAGCAGGGCGCCGGCCTCGGATGCGGCGGGCGGCGTGGCGTCCCAGTCGAGCGCGAGTGTCTGCGTTTGCGCCACGCCGGCTGCCTGCTTGAGGGCGGCCTCGGCCTTGGCCTGGTCGCGCTCGGCGGCTTGGTGCACGAGCTGCGCCTCGGCCAGCGCCGCGCGTGCGCGCAACTGGTCGGCGCGCGACGCCAGCCCGCCCTGCAGCCGGACGTCGACGGCATCGAGGCTGGCGCGCAAGGCGGCTTCCTGCTGCGTCTGCGCCGCCACCAGCGCGCGCGCCGAGAGCACGGAAAAGTAGGCCGCCTCGACTTCCGCGACCGTGTCCTGCAGGGTGCGATTGCCGGTCAGCAGACTGGCGATCAATTGATAGCGCTGGGCGTCGATGCCGGCTGCGCGCGCGCCAAAGTCATACAGCAGATAGGCCAGGCTGAGGCTGGGCCCGTAGCGATGCAGGGTGGGCACCGATGCGCCGGAACTCGACAACCCGCGGCTGCGGGTGAAGCTGAATTGCCCGGTCAGCGTCGGCCAGTTGGCGGCGGAAGCGGCATCCAGCCGCGCCGCTTCGGCCTGGATGCCGAGCCAGGCGGCGCGCGATTCCGCACGCTCGCGCAGGGCATGTTCGGTGAGCGCGGACAGGCTGTCGAAGCGGAGGGTCTGCGTGAGCGAAGCGGGGGCCGGCGCCGCCTGCCCGGGCAGCGCATCGAGCCGCAGCCAGAATACGCCGGGGCGCTCTGGCAGATCGAGAACCTCCGCGTGGCCCAGGAACGGCCATAGCGCAGGCAGCACGCACATGAGGATGGAATGTCGGAGATTGGTCAAGATACGAGGATTCTAATCGAGTCTCAATCCGGGCTGCGGAAGGTGGTGCAAGTTCCGGCATTGCATTTGGCGCGGGAAGTCGTACTGCGCCTGCGCAAACACTTTCATCCGGTGCCGCATGAGCCGCACGAATCATATTTATTCCACCGGAGTGAAATACGCCTGACATGACGGCCCAATAGGATGCTCCCCGTACCGAATGGATTGATGGCAGGTGCAGTTTTCTCCGCGGAGGATGCGCCGTTCCGGATTCGACACCTGGTTCGTCAGGTCGTCATCGTGCCCATCCTGCTTTCGTCGGTACAACATTCATTCACGCTTAAGGAAACCCACCATGATGCTCAAGAAAATTTCGCTGGCAATCGGCCTGTCTCTGGCTGCTTCGTCCGCTTTCGCCGACGCCACGACTTTCGACAACTTCACGCCGCTGCTCGGCGATACGGTTGCCGGCTCCCTGCCCGAGTCCGCGCCCTTCGTGCTGTCCTCGCCGAACTTCCGCCAGATCAACATCGTCGCCCGCGACGTCACCCAGGCGACCCGTTTCGACAGCGGCAACTACGACATGCATACCGTGAACGAGAACGGCCCCGATGCCGGCCGCTTCCTGTTCACGGTGTTCGAAACCGGCCAGGCCGGCATCCAGCGCACCGACCTGCGCACCATGCAGACCGAGACGATCTGGCACAGCCCGTCTGCCTCGCCCGCGCTGGACAGCCACGTATCCTTCGATGCGTCGCGCTGGACCCCGTGGGGCAGCTTCCTCACCGCCGAAGAGTCCTGGAGCGACCCGGCCGGCCCGACCAGCAAGTACGGCCGCCTGTTCGAGGTGACCAATCCGCTGGCCGCCCCCGCCGATATCGTGATCAAGCACCGCGACATCCTGCCGCGCGTGTCGCACGAAGGCCTGGCGTTCGACAAGGACAACAACCTGTACTTCATCGATGAGCGCAACGACAGCCACATCTTCAAGTTCACCTCGATGAGCCCGGACGCGACCAATGGCGACGAATTCTTCGCCAAAGGCCAGACCTTCGTGCTGCGCGTGGGCGACGGCACGGTTGAAGAAGCCACCGGCGAAGCCACCTGGATCCCGCTGACCGATGTCAGCGGCAACGCCCTGCCCGGCGCCGTCATCGTCACCGACCCCAACGGCCTGATCGCGATCGACGGCCGCGCCACGCCTAACCTGCCGGCCTTCCTGGGCACCAACTTCGACCGTCCCGAAGATATGGAAATCAGGACCCTGCGCAACGGCAAGCAGCAGCTGTTCGTGACGACCACCACCAACCACAAGGTGTTCTCCATCGACCTGGCCAAAAACGTGGTCAAGCTGTTCGCCAGCCGCGACACGATGGACATGGCCACCGGCGCGCCCGTCGGCAGCCAGTTCACCAGCCCGGACAACCTGGCAATCGATGCCAACGGCAACATCTACATCATCGAAGACCAGAATGGCGGCAAGCAGGACACCTGGTTCGCCAAGGACGCGAACGGCGACGGCGTGGCCGAAGCGGTCGGCAAGTGGGCCAGCCTGACGACCGTCGGCGCGGAAGCCACCGGCCTGTACTTCGACCCGTTCCATCCGAACGTCGCCTACGTCAACGTGCAGCACCCCGCCAGCAAGTCCGATCGCACCATGATGTTCCTCGCGCCGTGCCAGAAGATGGACAAGGGGCACCATTTCGGTTTCGACCGCGACGACAAGTAATTGATCCGCTTCTGATCGAGCAGTCCACCCAGCCACCGTCGTCACCTTGACGGTAGCGGGATCGAAGCCCCGCCGGCGTAAGCCGGCGGGGCTTTTTCATGGATGCCGCGCAAGCCCGCTTGCGCCGGCCGAACCAGGCACCTGAAGCAGCGCAACCCAAGGTGCCGAAGGCCTGATGCCGAAACCAGGCGTTACACCGGCCGAACCAAACAGCCCATACAGGACATTTATATCTTAATAATCGCGTCACATCCCGTCCCTACACTGCCTGTCTGACAACAGGTGTGACAACGCCCAGCCGGATCCTCATCCGGGTTGCGACGGGTGCTTTCCGGACATGTGTCCGACCTGCACCTGGCGATACCCCGGTTCGAGTCGATCCCAATCTGCGTTCCGATTGCCGACACCGATAGACCGTGCGAAATTCGGCAAAACATATTAAGCATTAATCGATGTTTTTATCTTCTATCAAGACAAGGAGTCTGGCATGAAACTCAAGCCTTTTTATTTTCCAGCCCTGGCCGCAGTGCTGGTCAGCGCCGTAGCCGTGGGACAGGGCAATCTCCTGGTCAATCCCCAGGAGGAGGAAAACGATATCGCCCGCTTTGCGAGTCCGAAGGAACGCCTGGGGCAAATGCTGTTCCACGACGCCCGCCTGTCCGAGCCGGCAGGCCAGTCCTGCGCCAGTTGCCATGATGCGGACTTCGCCTCCACCGACCCGGACCAGGGGACGCCCACTTCGCAGGGGGTGAATCCCAAGCTGTTCGGCAGCCGCAACACGCCCACCGCGATGTACATGGCTTTCAGCCCCGCCTTCCATTTCGACGCAGACGAGGGACTCTATGTCGGCGGTCAGTTCCTGGACGGCCGCGCCGCCACCCTGGAAAACCAGGCCAAGGGGCCCTTCCTGAATCCGCTGGAAATGGCCAATACCAGCAAGCAGCAGGTGGTGGAAAAGGTCAGCGCCGCAGACTATGCGTCCCTCTTCAGGCGTGTCTACGGCCCGGATGCCTTCAGCGATACGGATGCCGCTTACGACAAGATCGCCGATGCCATCGCCGCCTTCGAACGCACCCGGGTATTCAACAAATTCACGTCCAAGTACGACGCCTATCTGGCCGGAAAGGCCAAGCTGACCGGACAGGAGATGCGCGGCCTGGAACTGTTCGAACGCGAGGACAAGGGCAACTGTGCGGCCTGCCATACCAGCCGGCCGGCCAAGGATGGCACCCCGCCGCTGTTCACCGACTTCACCTACGACAACCTGGGCACGCCGAAAAACCCCGACAATCGCTTCTATGCGATGAAGAAGGAATACAACCCGGATGGCCGGAAATTCGTGGACAAGGGACTGGGCGGATTCGTCAATTCTCCGGCGGAAGATGGCAAGTTCAAGGTACCCACCCTGCGCAATATCGCCCTGACAGCCCCCTATATGCACAACGGCTATTTCATGACGCTCAAGGGCGTGGTGGACTTCTACAACACACGGGATACCAAGCCGGTTTGCCCGCAGGACTTTATGGCCGACGACAAAGCCATCGCAAAAGGCTGCTGGCCTGCGGCCGAAGTGGCGGACAACGTCAATACCGACGAACTGGGCAACCTGGGGCTGAGCGAACAGGAAGTGGACGACATCGTCGCCTTCATGCTCACCCTGAACGACGGCTGGAGCCCGGTGAACGGCGACCGGGGAGCGGGAAGGCGCAATTGAATCGCTCCAGCCTTGTCGATATTTTCTGGCCGGCTGGCGCATCCGGCCGACTAATACCCCGCCCTGAAACCGCGAAGTTTACGTCATGGAATCAGAGCTCGGAAAACAGATACGCCAGCAGCGCGATGCCGAGCACGACCACCGCCAGGTTCATCGCGATGCCCGACCAGGTGCAGTAGCGCGCGGGAATTTCGGCCGGCTTCAGCGTTTTCAGCACGCGCCGGAACTGCACGATGGAAAAGCCGATGACGGCAAGCGCCAGTGCGATGAAGGCAATGCCGATCCAGAACGACAGATCGCGGCCGGCGTGCCCCGGCTCCTGCCGCAGCACATGCAGGAACAGGCCGAAACGTTCGAGCACGAAGCCGAACGCCATCAGCGTGAGGCCGGTGCGGTTCCACGCCATGAGCGTGCGCTCGGCGGCAAAAAAGACGCGCGGGTCGTTGAGGTCGGACATCAGACGGGCTCCACTTCGGACGGCAGGCTGGCCTTGAGCGTGGCGGCCAGGCGCTCGAAGGTTTCGGGAAATGGCGCGCGGCGGCGCCACACCAGGCCGATAGTGCGTCCCGGCGCGGGTTTCCTGAACGGCCGGACTTCCACCGCTTTCTTGCTGACGCGCGGCGCGGCGTCGACCGCCAGCGCCGGCAGCAGCGTCAGACCCAGCCCCATGCCCACCATCTGGCGCAAGGTTTCCAGGCTGGTGGCGCGCACCTCCTCGCGGCCCGCGGACCCCGCGCCGCACACGTCGAGCGCCTGGTCGCGCAGGCAGTGGCCTTCGTCGAGCAGCAGGAGTTTCTCCGCCATGATGTCCGCCACTTTCAGCGTGTCCTGCCTGGCGAGCGGGTGGCCGGCAGGCAGGGCGGCATAAAACGGCTCGTAGAACAGCGGCTCGACCCGCAGGCTGTCGTCGGTCACCGGCAATGCCAGCAGCCCGGCGTCGAGCTTGCCGTCGACCAGGTGCTCCAGGATTTGCGGCGTCATTTCCTCGCGCAGCAGGAGGCGCAGGCCGGGATGCTTTTTGTGCACCAGGGTCAAGGCGTGCGGCAGGTAGTAGGGCCCCAGCGTGGGGATGACGCCGAGATGAATCGTGCGCGCCATCGGATCCTGCGCGTGCGTGGCCAGTTCGCGGATGCGCTCGGCCTCCTCGACGATGCTGCGCGCCGCCTGCAGGATCTCACGGCCGATCGGCGTCGGGGTGACGCGCTTCAGGCTGCGGTCGAACAGGGTCACGCCGAGAAAATCCTCCAGCTTCTTGATCTGGGTCGACAGCGTCGACTGGGTGATGAAGCAGGCTTCGGCGGCACGGCCGAAGTGGCCGTGATCGGCCAGCGCCACCAGATATTTCAGCTCTTGCAGGGTCATGTTCGTTAATTTTCTTTATCAATCGAATAATTCTAAATCATTCAACATGTGAATTCATGCCTCCATGTTCCCCGTCAGGGCAATGGAAATTCTCAATACTTTAAATCGAGAATAAATATTAGACAGAGTCTATATTGCAGACTAGAAAGTAAGTCAGGTTCCTGAAGCCAGGAGCCGAAGGACGCGCCCCAGGTCGATGCGACCGGACGTGAGTGCTTTTGGGCTATTTCTGAACGAATGGAGACTGTCATGGCAAAAGTTGCACGGGAAATGGTTGAACGGGCCGGGATCGACGTGAACCAGCTGCTGGACATGCTGGTCAGGAACGCCGCCGCGGAACTGACGACGTATTACTACTACACGATCCTGCGGGTGAATCTGATCGGCCTGGAAGGCGAAGGCCTGAAGGAGATCGCCGAGGACGCGCGCATCGAGGACCGGAACCACTTCGAGGCGCTGGTTCCCCGCATTTATGAACTCGGCGGACACCTGCCGAAGAGCATGCTCGAATTCCACGACATTTCGGCCTGCCCGCCGGCCTCGCTGCCTGCCGACCCGACCGACATCCAGGCCATGCTCAAGGTGCTGGTCGAGGCGGAACGCTGCGCGGTACGCGGCTATACCGAAATCTGCAACATGACATTCGGCAAGGACCACCGCACCTACGATCTGGCCAACGCGATCCTGCACGAGGAAATCGAACACGAGGCGTGGTTCTCCGAATTTCTCGGGGAAGGGCCGAGCGGGCACTCGATCCGAAAATCCGGGGAGAACTCGCCCTATGTCGGGAAGTTCCTCGGTGCGCGTTGAAAGGGTAACGCACGGGATAAAGCCGCGTTGTGGCGAAAGCGCCCACATGCGACGTTACACGCGCAGCGAGCTCGCCCGGCACGACGGTTCCGATCCGGCCTTGCCGGTATTGATCGCCTTCAAGGGCAGGGTCTACGACGTTTCACGCAGCTTTCCATGGGCCCGGGGCGTCCATTGGGGCGTCGTGCGTGCAGGGTCGGACGCCAGCGGCCGGCTCAAGGAATCCATCCATGGGGAAGAGATGCTCGCGCGCTTACCGTGCGTCGGCGTGCTGATCGATTGACCCCGCAGGCGACGCGCAGAGCGGTGACTACAATGAAGTGGCTATGAATACGGCAGCCCGAAGATTGCAGGGACTGATGCAGGATCCGCGCCACGCAGCCCGGGTGAGACGATCGGGCTATGGCCTCGCGCTGATGCTGATGATTGGACTCGCCTGGGTGGCCGTGGTGCAGGGCGGCGCTTCGCTCGCCACCCCAATGGGGCAGGCGCTCGCCGGCTCCGCGGTCGCCGCGCTCGCCACCGCGCTGGGTGCAGTGCCTGCGCTGTTCATCCGCACAATCTCCGCGCGCTGGGAAGACATCATGCTGGGGTTCGGCGCCGGGATAATGGCCGCGGCTTCGTGCTTTTCGCTGATCCTGCCCGGCGTCGCTGCGGGCGCCGGCATCCTCGGCAACAAGCCCGCGGGCGCCGCGCTCGTCGCGACCGGCCTCGTGCTCGGCGCACTGTTTCTTTTGCTGGCCGACAAGGCCGTGCCGCACGAACACGTGCAATCCGGCCGCCATGGCCCGGAGTGGATGCATCTGCGCCGTGTCTGGCTGATGGTATTCGCCATCTCGCTGCATAATTTTCCCGAAGGCATGGCGATCGGCGTCGGCTTTTCCGGCGGCGATCTGTCGGTCGGGATGCCGCTGGCGGCGGCGATTGCGATTCAGGACATCCCCGAGGGTCTGGTCGTCGCCGTTGCCCTGCGCACCGTGGCCTACGCGCCCTGGCAGGCAGCAGGTGCCGCCGCGCTGACCGGCTTGGCGGAGCCGCTGGGCGCCATCGTCGGCGTTGCGCTCACCTCCGGCTTCGCCCCGCTCTACCCCGCCGGACTGGGCTTTGCCGCCGGCGCGATGATCTGGGTGGTGTCGCACGAAATCATCCCCGAAACCCACCGCAAGGGTCACGAGCAGGCCGCCACGCTCGGCCTCATCGGCGGCTTTGTCGTCATGATGCTGCTGGATACCGCGCTGGGCTGATTCTTTTCTTCAACTTCACAGGAGGAATCCTCATGGCCAAAGCCAAAACCACACCCAACATCAAGCAGCCGTTTCTGACCGACGTCAAGACCCTGCGCGCCCGCGCCCGCAAGCACATCGAGGACGGCGCGGTCACCGCCGGCTACCAGGCCGACCGCGCGGTCGTCGTCAAGCTCTTGAACGAGGCGCTGGCCACCGAACTGGTGTGCATCCTGCGCTACAAGCGGCATTACTTCATGGCGAGCGGCATCCACGCCGACACCGTGGCGCAGGAGTTCCTGCAGCACGCCAACGAGGAGCAGATGCACGCCGACCAGATCGCCGCGCGCATCGTGCAGCTGAAGGGCGAGCCCAACTTCAACCCGGACGGGCTGGCGATGCGCTCGCATGCCGAATACGTCGAGGGGGACTCGCTCATCGACATGATCAGGGAAGACCTGGTCGCCGAGCGCGTCGCGATCGACAGCTACGGCGAGATGATCCGCTATGTCGGCGACAAGGACCCCACCACCCGCCGCATGCTGGAAGGCATCCTGGCGATGGAGGAGGAGCACGCCGAGGACCTCGCCACCCTGCTGGAAGACCTGGCGTGCTGAGCGGCGCTAGCGCAGCGATTCGGCCGGCTGCGGTTGCACCGCCGCCGGCGCGGCTTCATGGTGCTGCCCCAGCGCCAGCGCGTAAATCCGCTGCAGGTCCTCTTCGCTGACGTCGACGAAGGTGTCGATCTGGCTCAGGGCATACACCAGGCTGCTGTGTGGAATCATGCTTTCCCCGACCGGCGCGGCAACCGGTTGCGCGGCGCGATGCCAGCACTGCGGATAGCGCCTCCAGGCAAACGGGTAGTTGAACGCCACGGCCACGGCCAGGATGACCAGCGAATTCAGCAGGATGGGGCTGAGGACATAGCCATACCCCAGCGCATGCACGGTCTCGCCGCCCAGCACGGCACCCAGTGCGGTGGCGCCGCCCGGGGGATGCAGACAGCGCAGGCTGTACATCGCGGCAATCGCCAGCCCCACTGCCAGGGGAGCCGTCATCACATGATCGCTGCCCAGCCAATGCACGCAGGCAACCCCGGTCAGGGCCGACACCAGATGCCCGCCGATCAGCGGCCACGGTTGCGACATGGGTCCATGCGGCGCCGCGAACAGCATGACGGCCGTGGAACCCATCGAGGATGCGACCAGAACGGCGCCCTGGGTGTCGAGCAGGAGATCACTGATCCACCACACGGCGAGAATGCCGAGCACGCCGCCCGCAGCCGAGATCCACTGCTCGCGCTCCGAGACCGAATACGCCAGTTTGCGCACCATCAGCCCGTGCTCCAGGCGCGCGGACGCCGCATGCCGGCAATTTTGCACGCCTGCTTCACGTAGCCGTAAGGATAAAGTTCGAACAGCTTCTTCTGCGCGTCCTTTCCCATACGCCCGGCCAGGTGCTTGATAACGAAACGGGCATCGGCTATGACCCGGTGTTCCTCGTAGTAATCGCGCATGAACCGGATCGTGTCCCAGTGGTCGTCGTCGAGCTGAATGTTCTCTTCCCGTGCCAGGGCTTGGGCCACGTCCTCATTCCAGTCGCCGGGCTCAATCAGATAACCCTCAGCATCGCGCTCGGGCATCAAGGCCGCGATGTCGGGTGTTTGATTCATGACAGGCTCCTTACTTATGAGTTGGAGCCTAGTTTAGGGATCTCCGATATATCCATCCAACGATTAATTTTGGTGTCTAATATCGACAAAACCGATTGATACGCCATGGACACCGAACTCGCCCGCACCTTTCTGACGGTGGCCGCTACCGGCAACTTCGTCGCCGCCGCCAGCCGCCTGCACGTGACCCAATCGACCGTCAGCGCGCGCATCCACACGCTGGAAACCACGCTCGGCGCGCGCCTGTTCCAGCGCGGCCGCAACGGAGCCGAACTGACGCCCGCCGGCAAACGCTTCCTGCGCCATGCCAAGCACCTGATGCGCACGGTCGAGCAGGCGCTGCACGATGTCGGCCTGCCGCAGGGCTTTCACGACGTGCTGACGCTGTCGGGGCGGATTGCTTTGTGGGAAGGCTTCCTGCCGCATTGGGTGGCGTGGATGCGCGAGGCGGCGCCGGACGTGTCGTTACGCCTGGAGATCGGCTTCGAGCCCGACATCATGCAGGGGCTGATCGAGGGCACGGTGGACATCGGCGTGATGTACACGCCGACCTCGCGCCCCGGCCTCACGGTGGAGCCGCTGTTCGACGAAACCCTGCTGCTGGTGACCAGCGACCTCGGGCGCGGCTGGCCCGACGAGGGCTATATCCACATCGACTGGGGACCGGAATTCCATGCCCAGTTCAGCGACCACCATCCCGACGTTCCGCCGCCCACGCTGGTCGCCAACATCGGATGGCTGGGCGTGCAGCAACTCCTGACCTACGGCGGCAGCGGCTATTTTCCGCAACGCCTGGTGCGGCGATATATCGAAGACGGGCAGTTGTGGCGCGTGCCGCACACCCCGCAGTTCAAACTGCCGGCGTGGATGGTGTTTCCGCGCGAGAGCGACAGCGCCACGCTCAGAAGCGCACTCGACGGCCTGCGCACCCTGGCGCGCGAGGAACAGGCGCGCCCCTGAGGCCTGATTGGGTCAGCCCCGCCTGCCCTTGTTCAGCAGGCTGACAATCGACACCGTCGGCTCCGCCAGATCGGCCAGCGTGTACTGTTCGACATGTTCGAGGAATTGTCGCTGCGCTTCGAACAGGATGTTTTTCAGCGTGCAGTTCTTCTTGATGACGCACACCGGATCCTCGCAATTGACCGGTGCCAGCGTCGCCTCCATCAATTCGATCACGCGGCGCAAATCGATCGCCTCCTTAGGCTGACCGAGCTTGATTCCGCCATGCTGACCCCGGCTTGCCTGGATCAGCCCCGCCCCCGCCAGCTTGTGCACGATCTTCATGATGTGGCTGCGCGAGACGTCGAACGTCTCGGCGATTTCCTGCACCGTCGACAAGCGGTCCTCCGGCATCGACGCCAGAAAAATCAGCACCCGAAACGCATAGTCCGTATGTTTGGTCAGCCGCATTCAGGGTTTTGTGGCCACCAGATCGATCAGCGCCGACAGGCCATGATGATGCGTGCCTTCGCTGATGAAGGATTCATGTTCGGCGAGATGCAGGATGTCCCAGTCGCCGAACCATTCGCGCAAAAGCGCTGCGGTGTACATGTTGGCGGCGCTGGGCGGGCCGCCGGTGGCGAACTCGATCTGCTTCGGCGTGTAGCCCTGGAGGATGAGCGTGCCGCCGGGTTTGAGCGTGCGGCGGATGCCGGCGATGATGCGGTCGCGTTCGGGCGGCGGCGCGAACTGGATGAAGATGGCCACCACCAGATCGTAGGCCGCTTCCGGCCAGGTCCAGTTCAACACGTCGGCCTGCTCGATTTCCAGCGTCACCCCGCGCTCGCCGGCCAGCTTGCGCGACTTCTCCAGCGCCGCCGCCGAGAAATCGATGGCATGCACCTGCGCCCCCTGTTCGGCCAGCCATACGCCGTTGCGGCCCTCGCCGTCGGCGATCGCAAGGACACGCATGCCGGGGCGGACCCGCCCGGCCTGGCGGGTCAGGAATGCGTTCGGTGCAGTGCCGAAGATATAGTCCTCGGTCGCGTAGCGCGCATTCCAGAACTCGGGACTCATTGTTTTGCGTTGGCGGCGAGCAGGCGCTCGAGTTGCGCCGCAGGCACCATGCCGGGCACGCGCTGGCCGTTGGCGAAGAACAGCGTGGGGGTGCCTGACACTTTCAGCTTGCTGCCCAATGCAATGGTGGCGTCGACCGGATTGGCGCACTTGCCGTCGTTGCTCGGCACGCTGCCGTGGCTGATGTAGTCGTTCCAGGCCTTGTTGCGGTCGGGTGCGCACCAGATCTGCTTCGAAGCCTGCACCGCCTTGGGATGCAGGCCCTCGATCGGGTAGAGGAAGGTGTAGACGGTGATGTTGTCGACCTTGGCGAGCTCGGCCTCGAACTTGCGGCAGTAGGGACAGTCGACGTCGGAAAACACCACCAGTTTGCGTTCGCCCTTGCCCTTGACGGTCTTCAGCGCGTTGCCGAGCGGCAGGCTGTCCCACTTGATCGCCTGCAACTGGTTCAGCCGCGCCTGGGTCAGGTTGGCGCGGTTTTTAAGGTCGATCACGTCGCCGCTGAACACGTATTGCGCCTTGGCGTCGACGTAAACGAGCTGGCCGTCGAGATAGACCTCGAACAGGCCGCTATAGGGCGTCTTCGTCACCGAACTAATTTGCGCGCCGGGAAACTGCTGCGTCAGCGCCTTGCGGATGACGGTTTCGTTGGCCTGCGCGGTCGCGGCGAACATCAGGGTAGCGGCCAGCGCCAGGGAAGTGAATTTCATTCGGGACTCCAGGAAAAATTCAAAAAAACGTCAGGACATCGCTTCGCGCACCAGCGCCGCTTTCAAGGGCGGCAGCCGGTTGACGATCGTCATGCCGGCATTGCGCAGCCAGGCGGCGCGATTGTCGGCAAACAGATGATGCAGGCCGTGGGTGAGCGCCTGCATGCGCTGCACCGGCTCGGCGCGCTGGCGCGCATAGCCTTGTAGCACACGCACATCACCGCAATACGTTCGGCGATGCTGCGCCAGCACCTCGACCAGCGCTTCGGCATCGCCGAATCCCAGATTCACGCCCTGCCCCGCCAGCGGATGCACGCCGTGCGCGGCGTCGCCGATCAGCGCCACGCCGGGCGCCACCACCGCCTCGACCCGGATCAGCCGCAGCGGAAAGGCCGCCGCCGGCGTCAGCAGGCGCAGGGCACCGAGCCGGCCGTGGCCTGCCGCCTGCACCTGAGCGACCAGCGCTGCCGCGTCCAGTGCGACCAGTTCGTCTGCATGCGCCGACTGGGTTGACCAGACCATCGACATGCAGTTCCCGTTCAAAGGCAGCCAGGCAAGAATGTCGCCGTCGAAGAACCACTGGAACGCGGTGCCGCGGTGCGGAATCTCGCATTCGAAGTTGGCCACCACTCCGCTCTGGCCGTAGGGCGTCAGCGTCGAGGCCAGCCCCGCCCACTCGCGGATGCGCGAGGCGGCGCCGTCGGCGCCGACGACCAGTTCGGCTTCCAGCACCGAACCGTCGGCCAGCGTCAACCGGCTGAATGCGTCTTCCCTGACGATGGATGCAATCGCCGCCGGGCAATGCAGCGCCACGGTGCCGTCGGCCTCGAGCGCCTGCCACAAGGCATCCTGCAGGCGCCCGCTTTCGACGATGGCGGCCAGATGCGACACGCCCGACTCGTAGGCGTCGAGGCGGACCGCGCCGCTCGCGTCGCCGGCCACATCCATGCGGTACACGGGCTGGACGCGGCCGGCATCCATTCGCTGCCAGGCGCCGAGGCGTTCGAGAAAACGCTGGTTGGCGGGCGTGATGGCGTAGATGCGGGTATCCCAGGCGTCGTCCGGCAGCGACGGCGGCTGGCGCTCGACCAGGGCCACCCGCAACCCCTGTCGGCCGAGCGCGAGTGCGGCTGCGGCGCCCACCAGCCCGGCGCCGACGATGACGACCTGATAGCGTTCTGAATTCATGCTTCGCCCCTCTCCCCAACCCTCTCCCGCAAGCGGGCGAGGGAGCAAACGTGATGCCCAAACCGATTCAACCGCGCGCCCCGAACATCATCCGCCGCGCGACGAAGCTTTTCAGCGGCGGCAGCACTTCCAGCGCCAGGAGGCCGAGCCCGCGCGCGTGGCGCAGCGGCGCGATGTCGTTGGAAAACACCCGCACCAGGAAATCGGTGAAGCCGAGGCCGCCGAGCACGTCGGTGCGACGACCGCGTGCATAGGCAGCCAGCATGGCAGCGCTGCCGATCCCGCTGGCGGACGTTTCGCCGCGCTGGATTGATTCATGCAGGGTGTCGCCGCACAGGGCAGCCAGTTCCCAGGCGTCGCGCAGGCCGATGTTGAAGCCCTGGCCCGCGACCGGGTGCAAGGTCTGCGCAGCGTTGCCGATGCGCACCACGCGGTCGGCCGCTTCGCTGCCCGTATAGGCGAGTTTCAGCGGAAAGGTCTTGCGCGGGCTGGCGTGCAGGAAGCGCCCCTGGCGCCCGCCGAAGTGGCGGCTCAGGGCAGCGAGAAATTCATCGTCCGGGAGGGCGGCGATGCGCTGGGCATCCGCATTGCTCGCGGTCCATACCAAAGCGTATCGATCGTTTTTGGGGAGCAGCGCGGCGGGGCCTTCGGGGGTGAAGCGCTCGTAGGCCTGGTTCGCATGCGGCAGCTCGGTCTGCACGTCGCACACCACTGCCATCTGGTCGTAGTCGCGTTCGAATCTGGGTTTGGGCGCCGTCTCGCCGCGCCCGCCGTCGGCCACCACCACCAGCGGCGCCGCGTAGCGTGTGCCATTGGCCAGCTGCAGCGTTGCACCCTCCGTGCCGGGTTCGGTGCGTTCCACCGCCACGCCGTATTCGACCGCGATCCCCGCATCGGCCAGTGCCCCTTTCAGCGCGCGGGTCAGCGTGGCGTAGGGCAACACATAGCCCAATGCCGGGACGTTCACCTCATCGGCCGACAAGCGCGCCACGCCAAGCGCGCCGCGCTGCGAAACATGGATGCGGGTGATCGGGGTGACGTCTTCCAGCCTGTTCCATACCCCGAGGCGATCGAGGATCAGCCGCGCGCCATGCGACAGCGCCAGGGTACGGGTGTCGGCGCGGGCGTCGGCCGGCTGCGCCTCGAGCACGCGCGCGGCAATCCCCTGCTGCTGCAGCGCCAGCGCACACACCGCGCCGACCGGGCCGGCGCCGACGATCAACACGTCGTTCACCCTTTCATCCATGCCTCGATCTCCGCCACCGTTTTCGGCGGCGAGGTCAGCACCTCGCAACCGCTTGCGGTCACCGCCACGTCGTCCTCGATGCGAATGCCGATGTTCCACAAAGCCTCGGGCACATCGTCCGCCGGCCGGATGTAAAGGCCGGGTTCGACGGTCAGCGTCATGCCGGGCGCGAGCGGCCGCCACTCGCCTTTGAGCTTGTATTCGCCGGCGTCGTGCACGTCCAGCCCCAGCCAGTGGCCGGTGCGGTGCATGTAGAAGCGGTTGTAGGCATTCGACTCGATCAGGCCGTCGACGCTGCCGTCAAGCAGTTTGAGGCCGACCATGCCCTGCGTCAGAACACGCACTGCGGCGTCGTGCGGGGCGTTCCAGTGGCTGCCCGGGCGCACCTCGGCGATCGCCGCCGCCTGCGCCGCCAGCACCAGCTCGTAGGCATCCTTCTGGGCCGCCGAGAAGCGGCCGTTCACCGGGAAGGTGCGGGTGATGTCGGCTGCGTAGCTGCCGAATTCGGCTGCGGCGTCGATCAGCAGCAGGTCGCCCTCCTTGAGCGGCTGGTTGTTGAAGACGTAGTGCAGCACGCAGGCGTTGGCGCCGCTGGCGACGATGGAGGTATAGGCCGGCGCCTCGGCGCCGCCGCGACGGAAGGCGGAGAGCAGCTCCGCCTCGATCTCGTATTCGTGGCGGCCCGGCCGGGTCGCGCGCATGGCGGCGCGATGCGCGCCGGTGGAGATCTCGGCGGCGCGGCGCATCAGGGTCAGTTCATGGGCATCCTTGATGAGGCGCATCTCGTCGAGCGCATGTCGCACATCGATGATCTCGCCCGGCGCGAGTATGCCCTGCCGCGTCTTCGCACGTACGGCATTGAGCCAGCCGATCACCCGCGCATCCCACGCCGGGTCCTGCCCCACCGCGTAGGCGAGGCGCGCACGATTGCCCATCAGTTCGGGCAGCCTGGCGTCGAGCTCATTGATCGAATACGCAGCGTCGAAACCGAATTGCTCCCGCGCCGCCGCCGGACCATAGCGGAAGCCGTCCCAGATCTCGCGCGTCTCGTCCTTGTCGCGGCAGAACAGGATGGCCTCGGGCTTGTCGCCGCCGACCACGACCACCACCGCCTCGGGCTCGGCGAAGCCGGTCAGCCAGTAGAAATAGCTGTCGTGGCGGTAGGGATAGTGGGTGTCGCGGTTGCGCGGCACTTCCGGGGCGGTGGCGACGATGGCGATGCCGTCGCCGAGGGTGGCGGCCAGCCGCGCGCGGCGGTCGGTGTGAATGGCGGCATCAAACATGGGTGCGCAGGCTTTCGTCGAGTTGTTGCAAACGTTCGGGCGTCCCCACATCGACCCAGCGGCCGCCGAAATGTTCACCGCTCGCGCGGCCGGCGTCAATCGCCAGCCGCAGCAGCGGCGCCAGCGGGGCCTTTTCGCCCGCCCGGGTTTGGGCGAACAGCGCGCGATGGTAGACGCCGATGCCTGAGAAGGTCAGTCGAGAGTGGAAAGCGGAGAGCGGAGAGTCGGTGTTGTGTACCCGGCCGGCATCCAGCACGAAATCGCCCTGCGGATGGTGCGGCGGATTGTCGACCAGCACCAGATGCGCCTGGTCGTGCCCGGCGGCGAGGCGCGCCATCGGCTCGGCCAGCCGCTTGAAATCGTATTCGCAGTAGATGTCGCCGTTCACCACGGGAAAGACGTCGGCATCGATCAGCGGCAGCGCGGTGGCGATGCCGCCCGCGGTTTCCAGCGCGTTGCCTTCGCGCGAATAGTCGATCGACACGCCGAAAGCGGCGCCGTTCCCCAGCGCGGACTCGATCTGCTCACCGAGATGCGCGTGGTTGATGACGATATGCGTGAAGCCGGCCGCGCGCAGGCGTTCGATATGCCACACGATGAGCGGCTTGCCACCGGCCACCAGCAAGGGCTTCGGCGTGCGGTCGGTCAGCGGGCGCATGCGCTCGCCGCGGCCGGCAGCGAGGATCATGGCGGTGAGGGGTTTTGCAGCGTTCAAAATTAAGACTCTTTCGAGCCGATATAAAGCACAAATAGTAATCGCAAACGCCCAGTCATCGCCGCCATGGTTTTGACTTTCCTCCCCTTGCAGCCACGCCGAAAATCGGGCCTGACGGGTGGATCAGCGGCAAAGGTGTCTGAGCCCTAAAGGACTCCGATCCACTACGCGCTAAAGCGCGTGTGGAGTCGTATGCCCCGCTCACCTTCGAAATACAAATAAAGCAGGGCGAGTTCTTTGCCGCCCACCCGGCAGGCTCGATTTTCGGGCACCCGAAGGGCGGGGATGTCGGGGTCGCCTTTCTTTGGTTCCTTTCTTTGGCGAGACAAAGAAAGGAACTTGCCGCCGGGCTACCCCCGGCCAACGGTCAGTAGCCCTGCAAAACCTCCACTAGTGTTGACAGCCCTTCGACAACTCAGAGCGGCTCACAAAACGCGCGCTATTCAATCACCGCGTGGAGGCGCACCACTGGATTGCTTCGCTGCGCTCGCAATGACAGGGCATTGGTTTGCCGTCCATCAAAAGGTGTATCCCACCTTCACTTCCCTGTTCTCCAGACCATCCAGCAAAAACAGCAGCGGCTTCAGTTCGTCGTAACGCTCGCACGCCTTGCGCAGATAGTGCATTACCAACGGCATGTCCTTCAGATATCCGTCCTTGCCGTCGCGGTGGTACAGGCGGGCGAAGATGCCGAGCACCTTGATGTGGCGCTGCGCCCCCATCCATTCGAAGTCGCGCCAGAATTCACCGAAGTCCTCGGGCACCGGCAGGCGGGCGGCACGCGCCTTTTCCCAGTAGCGGATCACCCAGTCGAGCTGCATCTCCTCGTCCCACTGGATGTAGGCGTCGCGATAGATCGAGGCGAGGTCGTAGGTAATGGGGCCGTAGACCGCGTCCTGGAAGTCGAGGATGCCGGGATTGGGGTCGGAGACCATCAGATTGCGCGAATGCCAGTCGCGATGCACGTAGACTTTCGGCTGCGCCAGGTTGTTGGCAAGCAGGCGCTCGAACACGGTGTCGAGAATGGCTTTCTGGTCGTCCTTCATGGCGACGCCGAGGTGCTTCGCCACATACCACTCGGGGAACAGCATCAGTTCGCGGGTCAGCAGCGCGCGGTCGTATTCCGGCAGCACGCCGGGCCGGCTTGCCTGCTGGATGCGGATCAGCGCGTCGTTCGACGCCAGATAGAGCTCGCGCGCCACGCCATGATCGGACGCGGCTTCATTCAGTGCCGACAAGTAGGTGGTATTGCCCAGATCGGTCAGCAGCAGGAAGCCCTGGTCCAGATCCTGCGCCAGCACCTGCGGCACATTCACGCCGGCGTCGCCGAACAGCCGGGCGACCGCAATAAAGGGGCGGCAATCCTCGTGCGCCGGCGGCGCGTCCATCACGATATAATCGCGGCCTTTGGCAGTGACGCGAAAATAACGGCGAAAGCTGGCGTCCGCCGACGCCGGGGCGATGTCCAGCGAATCGCCCCCCAGCTGTCGCGCGGCCCAGTCCTGTAATGCTTGCAAACGTTCCACTGCCTACGGCTCCGAATAACGCTATTCCAATAACCCTGGTCCGGATTTTACATCGCTTGTCCACCCTGCCCGGTTTTGCGCTCGTCGTGTTGTTCGTGACTGCATCCTCTGCGGCCGCGGACGAGCTCGCGCTGAAAATGGATGCCGAACTCGGCGGTTCTGCGGTCGCGGGAAAACAGGGGCCCATGTTCCTGTCCGCCGACCGCATCGAGTCGACCGCCCCCAACATCATTGAAGCCAGCGGCAGCGTGGAAGCCCGCCAGGGCGGGCAGAATTTCTTTGCCAACTGGCTGCGCTACGACACCACGCTGAACCTGGTGGAAGCGCGGGGCGAGGTGCGGCTGGAACAGCCGGCGCTGCTGGTGAGCGGCGATTCGCTCAGGCTCGACCTCGACGACTACAGCGGTGAACTGACGCAGCCGGTATACCAGCTGACCGCCCAGCAGGGGCGCGGCGATGCCGATCGCGTCGATTTCATCGACGAAAACCACTTCAAGCTGCAGGACGCCACCTACACGACCTGCCCGGTCGACAACGACGACTGGTTCCTCAAGGTGGCCGACCTCGACATCGACAAGACCCGCAATGTGGGCACCGCGCGCAACGCCTCGCTGCATTTCCTCGGCGTGCCCATCCTGTATACGCCGTGGATGAACTTTTCGCTCAACAATGAACGCAAAACCGGCGTGCTGGCACCCACTATCGGCACCACCGAGCGCAGCGGCCTCGACATCCTGGTTCCCTACTACCTTAACCTCGCCCCCAACTACGACGCCACGCTATACCCGCGCCTGCTGTCCAAACGTGGCGTTCAGCTGGGCGGCGAATTCCGCTACCTGCTGAAGGACATCCGCGGCGAGAACCGTCTCGAATACCTGCCCAACGACAGCGAAGCAGACCGTTCGCGCTGGAGCGTTGCACTGAGAAACGAATACAGCGTGACCGCGAACACCCAGGTCGGCATGCTGTTCAACCGCGTATCCGACGACGATTATTTTCGCGACCTGTCCAACCTGATTTCCACCACCTCGCTCAGCCACCTCAACCGTGAAGCCTGGGTGACCACGCAGCACGCCAACTGGAATGCCGAACTGCGCGCGCAAAGCTTCCAGACCCTGCAGGATTCCACATCGACCACCGTCATTGACGAGCCCTACGCGCGTCTGCCGCAGGCCCGCCTGGGCATGACGCAGACGTTCGCAAACGGCCTTGAATTCAAGCTGGACAGCGAAGCCACCCGCTTTTCCCATCCCACCAAGACCGAAGTCACCCGGGTGCTGGCCTATCCCACGCTGCGCCTGCCACTCACCAATTCGTTCGGTTTCATCACTCCGCAACTCGGCTGGCACAGCAGCTATTACAAGCTGGACGACGACTCACTGGCCGAGCAGCGCATCACGCGCAACCTGCCTATCTTCAGTCTTGATAGCGGCCTCACCTTCGATCGCCCATTCCACTTCGCGGGCCAGGATTATGAACAGACGCTGGAGCCGCGCGCCTATTACGTCTACGCGCCGTTCCGCGACCAGGACGCGATCCCGGTGTTCGAAACCGCGCCGCTGGATTTCAGCTACGCGCAGATGTTCACCGAGAACCAGTTCATCGGCGGCGACCGCATCAACGATGCCAACCAGTTGACGCTCGCCATCACCAGCCGTTTTGTCGAGTCTGAAAGCGGACTGGAACGCCTGCAGGTCACGCTGGGCCAGCGCTATTATTTCAGCGCGCAGCAGGTCACCCTGCCCGGCGTGGCACCGCGCACCAGCAACGCCACCGACCTGCTCGCCGCCGTCAGCGGCCAGATCACGCGCGACTGGCGCATCGACACCGCTTGGCAGTTCGACACCCAGAACGGCACCACCATCCGCCAGAACCTCAGCGCATCCTACCGCCCAGGCCCGGGCCGCGCGTTGAACTTCGGCTACCGCTTCATTGACCAAACAACCGAACAGATCGATCTGTCAGGACAATGGCCGCTGGGCGATCGCTGGTACGGCATGTTCCGCTACAACTATTCGTTCCAGGACAACAAGCTGGTCGAAGGCCTGGCAGGGGTTGAATACAATGGCGGCTGCTGGGCGGTGCGCGCGGTGTTCCAGCGCCTGGCCACCAAGGAAGACCAGTCGACCGATGCGCTGTTCTTCCAGCTCGAGTTGAACGGGATGGGGCGTCTCGGCGCCAACCCGCTCGACGTTTTGAAACAAAGTGTTCCCGGATACAGGCCTAGCAATGAAATACTTCAAACGCCCTGAATGGTTCAGCCCGCAGTCTGCGCTGGCACTGCTGATCGCCGTATCGAGCCTGTTGCCGGCACACGCCGCGGTGCAACCGCTCGACCACATCGTCGCCATCGTCAACGACGAAGTCATCACCCGCCAGGAGCTCGCCCGGCGCTACCAGGAAGTGGCGCAAAACCTGTCGCGGCAGAACACGCCGCTGCCGCCGCGCGAGGTGCTTGAAAAACAGCTGCTCGAACGCATGATCACCGAGCTGGCGCTGCAACAACATGCCCGCAGCACCGGCATTCGCGTCGACCCGACCCAGGTCGAGCGCGCCCTGCAGCGCATCGCCACGCAGAACAAGCTCGACATGGCGGGCCTCGCAGCCGCCCTGGAAAAAGAAGGCCAGAGCCTCGACGGCATGCGCAAGACGTTGCGCAATGAATTCCTCGTCACCCGCGCCCGCGAACGCGACGTCGACAACCGCATCTCGGTCAGCGATGCCGAAATCGAAGGCTACCTGCAAACCCAGGTACAGCAAGGCGTGGAAACCGAATACAACTTCGCCCACATCCTGATCACCGTGCCGGAAAACGCTTCGCCCGAGCAGATCCAGGCGCGCCGCGCGCGCGCCGAGGACGTCCTCGCCCAGCTTGCGCGGGGCGCCGATTTCGCCCAGCTGTCCGCCAGCCATTCCGACGCGCCCAACGCAATGCAGGGCGGCGCCTTCGGCTGGCGCGCCAGCGGCAAGATGCCGGCACTGTTCGCCGATGCCCTGAAGCCGCTGCAGCCCGGCCAGATCAGTCCGCTGCTGAGAAGCAGCAACGGTTTCCACATCCTCAAGCTCAGCGACAAGCGCGGGCTCGACGCCACCCTCAGCGTCACCCAGACGCACGCCCGCCACATCCTCATCAAGACCAACGAGCTCACCTCGGAGGCCGACGCCCGCAACCGCCTGCTGCAGCTGAAGGAGCGCATCGACAACGGCGTGAAATTCGACGAACTGGCGCGCCTGCATTCCGAGGACGCCAGCGCTTCCAAGGGCGGCGACCTCGGCTGGATCAACCCCGGCGACACCGTGCCCGACTTCGAGAAGGCGATGGACGCCCTGCAGCCGGGCCAGGTCAGCGCGCCCATCCAGTCGCCCTTCGGCTGGCACCTGATCCAGGTGCTGGAGCGCCGCAATCAGGACGTCACGCAGGAGCGCCAGAAGCTGCTGGCGCGCCAGGCCATCCGCGAGCGCAAGGCCGAAGAGGCTTTCCAGGACTGGGTGCGGCAGATCCGCGATTCGGCCTACGTCGAACTGCGTCCGATCGATTGATTCGATCGCAACAAGGGTGAGCGAAGCCGTGAATCTGCCCATCCTCGCGCTGACCGCGGGCGAGCCCGCCGGGATCGGCCCCGACCTCTGCATCGCGCTGTCGCAGCAGGTGCTGCCATGCCGTCTCTCGGTGCTGGGCGATGTCGACGTGCTGCGCAACCGTGCGACGCAACTTGGCATCGCGGTCGACTTCCTCACCGGCGACGCCATTCCCGAGCATCGGCCCGGCGCGCTGCAAGTGCGCCACATTCCGGTCGCCGCGCCCGTCACCGCCGGCGTGCTCGACCCCCGCAACAGCGCCCATGTGCTCGCCCTGCTCGACGCCGCGCTCGCAGGCTGCATGAACGGCTCGTACCACGCCATGGTCACCGCGCCGGTGCACAAGGGCGTGATCAACGACGCCGGCTTCGCCTTTACCGGCCACACCGAATACCTGGCTGACCACAACGGCACGAAGAAAGTCGTCATGATGCTCACCGGCGGCGGCCTGCGCGTCGCGCTCGCCACCACCCACCTGCCGCTTCGCGCGGTGGCCGACGCCATCACGCCTGCGCTGCTCGATGAAGTGATCCGTATCCTGCACGCCGACCTGCAAAGCAAATTCGGCATCATTCGGCCGCGCATCCTGGTGGCCGGCCTCAACCCGCACGCCGGCGAATCCGGCCACCTCGGGCGCGAGGAAATCGACATCATCGAGCCCGCGCTCGACCGCCTGCGCGGCGAGGGCATGGATCTGGTCGGTCCGCTGCCCGCCGACACCCTGTTCTCGCGCATCCGCCAGGAGCCCTGCGACGCCGTGCTGGCGATGTATCACGACCAGGGTCTGCCCGTCCTCAAGTACGCCAGCTTCGGCGCCGGCGTGAACATCACCTTGGGCCTGCCCTTCATCCGCACCTCGGTCGATCACGGCACCGCGCTCGACCTCGCCGGCACGGGGCGTGCGGAAGTGGGCAGCCTGCTTGCCGCGATCGAAATGGCGATGGAGATGGTTGAGAGGCAGTCGAGAGTGGAAAGCGGTGCGCTGGACTCCCAAAACTTGAAGCACAGCTAACCCCCCCTACTCTCGACTCTCGACTCTCGACTCTCGACTCTCGACTCTCGACTCACCGCTCTCAGCTCCCTATGCACACCCCGCGCAAGCGCTTCGGCCAGAACTTCCTCATCGACGACGGCATCATCCATGCCATCGTCAACGCCATCCATCCGCAGGCGGGCGAGACCGTGGTCGAGATCGGCCCTGGCCTCGGCGCGCTGACCAAGCCTTTGCTCGAACGCCTGCCGCACCTGCATGCGGTCGAGCTCGACCGCGACATCGTCGCGCGCCTGCAGCGAAGCTGGCCGGCCGCGCGGCTTACCGTACACAGCTGCGATGCGCTGAAATTCGATTTCGGCGCCCTGGGCCACGACCTGCGCATCATCGGCAACCTGCCCTACAACATCTCCACGCCGCTGCTGTTCCATCTGATGGAGTTCGCCGCGCACATCCGCGACATGACTTTCATGCTGCAGAAGGAAGTGGTCGAACGCATGGTCGCCGAGCCCTCCACCGCCGACTACGGGCGGCTGTCGATCATGCTGCAGCGCCGCTTTCACCTGGAATGGCTGCTCGACGTGCCGCCCACCGCCTTCAACCCGCCGCCCAAGGTCGATTCGGCGGTGGTGCGGCTGATCCCCAAAACCCCGGCTGAAATCGTCGCGCTCGACGAGGCGCTGTTTGCGCGCGTGGTCGCCGCCGCGTTCTCGCAGCGCCGTAAGACGCTGCGAAACACGCTGGGCAGCCTGATGAAGCCGGAGGATTTCGCGGCGATCGGGATCGACGCCGGCAAGCGCGCCGAGAATCTCGCCGTCGCCGACTACGAGGCGATCACCCGGCATCTGAGCAGTCTGCAATCCAGGAGTTGAAAATGATCGAGAACCAGGAACGTTTCAGCCGGGCGATGTCGCTGTTCGATGCCGCCAATTCGGAAGACCCCAACCAGGACGAAGGCCAGCCGAAGGAGCTCCTCTACGGCAAGCGCATGTCGGACATGATCGCCCGCTTTGCGCCGGATGCTTCAGAGGCGGCCCAACTCGCGGTGCGTGCCCAGCACATCCAGCGCTGGAAGGTGCCGCGCAACACCTATCCGATGACCAAGGAAGGCTATCACGCGTGGCGCACCGGGCTGTACACCTTCCACGCAGACATCGCGGGCGAGCTGATGCGCCAGGCCGGCTATGACGACGCGATGATCGAACGCGTCAAGAAGGCGGTGGGCAAGCGCGGCATCAAGAGCAATCCGGAAACGCAGCTGCTGGAGGACATCGCCAACCTGGTCTTCATCGAGCATTACATGCTGGCCTTTGCCGGCAGCAAGCCCGACTACGATGAAGAAAAATGGCTGGAGATCATCCGCAAGACGTGGAAGAAGATGTCGAAGAACGCCCAGGCCTTTGCCCTGTCCGGCAAGCTCAAACTGCCTGAGCCGCTGGTGCCGCTGATCACCAAGGCGATCAGTCCGTAAGCGCGGCGGCGCGGCTGGATGCCGCCTTCACTGCGCCCATTCCTTCACCCACCCGGCGGTTCCCTTCTGGATGAATTCGATCGGGTAGCCGTCCGGGTCCTCGATGAAGGCGATCACCGTGGTGCCGTGCGACATCGGCCCGGCCGGGCGCAGCACCTTGCCGCCCTTCGCCGCGACGGCGTCGCAGGCGGCATAGGCGTCGTCGACCTCGATGGCGATATGGCCGTAGCCGCTGCCGATCTCGTATTTGTCCACGCCCCAGTTGTAGGTGAGCTCGAGCACGGCCGTCTTCTCTTCGCTGTCGTAGCCGACGAAGGCGAGCGTGAACTTGCCGCCGGGGTAGTCCTTGCGGCGCAGCAGCTTCATGCCGAGAACGTTGGTGTAGAAATCGATCGAGCGATCGAGATCGCCGACGCGCAGCATGGTGTGCAGTATTCGCATGATTTCAGACCTGAAAAAGCGTGGCACCCATTGTGCGCAATTCGGCGCGTCGTGCCAACGCATCCGGGCACAGTTTGGCGACCTGCGCCCAGAAGCGCGGCGAGTGGTCGAGGTGAACGAGATGGGCGAGCTCGTGCGCGGCGACGTAGTCGATCAGCGCGAGCGGCGCCTGCACCAGCCGCCAGTTGAGGCGGATGTGGCCGCGCCGGGTGCAGCTTCCCCACTGGGTCTGCGCGTTGGACAGGGCAAAGCGGCTGGGCGCGCGCCCCAGTTTCTGCGCAATGCGTGCCAGCCGCCAGGCCAGCAGGCGTTCGGCACGGGCCAGCAGCCAGGCGCGGATCAGGGCGCCGGTATCGGCATCCAGCGGGGCGTGAACGCGCAGCGTGTCGCCGTGGCGCTGGATGTCGACGAACAGGGACGCCCGGAGGTCGAGCGCGAGCGTGCGCCCGAGATAGCGCACCTCGGCCGAGGATTCGGAGGGGGGGTGCGGCGCGCGGGCCTGCATGCGGCCCCAGGCGCGGCGCAGCCAGTCGTGCTGCTGCCGCACGTAGCACTCGATTTCGGCGCGCGGTGTCCAGCTCGGCGCATGGATGCGCACCTCGCACGCGGTCACGGTCAACCCCAGGGTGCGGCGGCGGCGCGAGCGCCGCAGCTGATACGGGACGGCAGCGTCGCCAATCTGCAGGACGCCGCTATTGGTGTGCGGCAGCAGGGGGCAGCCTCGTCATTTCGGTTTCGATCCAGGCTTCCACCGCGCGGGTGAGTTCGGCCGCGCTCTTGCCGGTGGAATCGATTACCGGGCCGATGCGCACGGTGACGGTTCCGGGGCGCTTGATGAAGGCGTTTTTCGGCCACACTTCGCCGGCGTTGTGCGCCACCGGAACGATGGGCGCGCCGGACTCCGCCGCCAGCCAGCTGCCGCCGATGCCGTAGCGGCCTTTTTCGCCGGGGGCGACGCGCGTGCCTTCGGGGAACACCAGCACCCAGAACCCCTGCGCGAGCTTTTCCCGGCCCTGTTTGACGATCTGCCTGAGCGCCTCGCGCCCGGCGCTGCGGTCGATGGCGATGGGCGAGAGCATGCGGAATGCCCAGCCAAAAAACGGCACCATGAGCAGTTCCCGCTTGATCACCGGCGAGACCGGCGGAAACAAAAAAAGAAATGCCACCGTTTCCCACGCCGACTGATGCTTGGCGAGAATGATGGCCGGCTGCTTCGGCAGATGCTCAAGCCCCTCCACCACATAACGGATGCCCAACACCCGGCGCGCCAGCCAGATCACCGTGCGGTTATAGCCGGTGATCAAGCGGTAGCGCCTATGCGCCGAAAACGGGAAGCTGAGGAAGGCAACCAGGCTGAAGAAGATCGTCAGCGCGGTCTGCAGGACCGCGAAAATCACCGATCGGATCAGGTTCATGCCGCAAGCTTGAGCAGGTAATCGACAGCCTCGCTCAGATCGGCAAACACCGGCGTGTTCTCCGGCAACCCGCCCGCAGCCAGCGTTTTTTCCCCCTTGCCGGTGCGCACCAGCAGCGGCTGCGCACCCACGCTGGCCGCCGCCAGCAGGTCGCGCAGCGAATCGCCGACGGCAGGCACGTCATTCAGTTCGCGGCCGTAGCGTGCTGCGATTTCGTTGAACAGTCCCGGTTTTGGCTTGCGGCAAACGCAGTCCATGTCGGCCGCGTGCGGGCAATAAAACACCGCTTCGATGCGCCCCCCCGCCTGCGCAGCCGCCTTGTGCATCTTGGCGTGGATGGCGTTGAGCGTCGCCATCTCGAACAGCCCGCGCGCCAGCCCCGACTGATTGGTCGCCACCACCACGCGCCAGCCCTCGCGCGTCAGCCGCGCAATCGCTTCCAGGCTGCCGGGAATGGGCTTCCACTCGTCCGGTGACTTGATGAACTGTTCGGAGCCAAAGTTGATGACGCCGTCGCGGTCGAGAATGATGAGTTTCATGGCTAAACTCCTGCCGTTTAAGGTCTCATATTACGCCGCCAGCCGCGACAAGTCCGCCACCCGATTCATGGTCTGGTGCAGCTGGTTCAGCAGCGCCAGCCGATTGGCCTTGAGGGCAGGATCGTCGGCGTTGACCATCACCTGATCGAAGAAGGCGTCGACCGGGGCCTTGAGCGCGGCCAGCTTTTGAAGCGAAGTCGTATAGTCGCCCGCAGCAAAGGCCGCATCGGCTTGCGGCGCGATCAGGCTGATCGCAGCGAACAACTCGGACTCTGCCGCCTCGACGAAGCGCGCCGGATCGGCCGTGCCGCCCACTTCGCCCTCGGCCTTTTTCAGAATATTGCCGACGCGCTTGTTGGCCGCAGCCAGGCTGGGCGACTCCGGCAGCGAGGCAAATTCCCGCACCGCACGCAAGCGCTTGGCAATGTCATGCAGCGGCGGCAGGTTAGAGAATACCGCTGCAACGGCCTCGGCGCCGAACACGGGCGTCAGCTGGTTGGCATTGCGTTCGTAGATGAACAGTTTGAGCTCTTCGGCCACGTTCTCGGCCAGCATGCCTGATGGGAAAACCGATAATCCAAACTCGATCAGCTCGTCGAGGCTCAGCGGCAATTCCGCCTTGTCCTGGGCAAAAACGGCACCCAGCAGCTGGAAGGACTTGATGACGGAAAGCGCGTGGCGGCGCAGGGCGAACGGATCCTTGTCGCCCGTGGGCTTCAGCCCGATCCCCCAGATGCCCACCAGCGTTTCCATCCTGTCGGCGATCTGCAGCACTTCGCTGATGAGGTTGGAGACGGCTTCGGTCTCCTCGCGGCGCACCAGATACTGGTCCGCGATGGCCTGGGCGACCTGCTCGTCCTCGCCATCATGGCGCGCGTAATAGCCGCCCATGATGCCCTGCAGTTCGGGGAATTCGCCCACCATGTCGGTCAGCAGATCGGCCTTTGCGAGTTCCGCAGCGCGATCCGCCAGGCCGACATCGGCGCCGATTTTTTCGGCCACCCAGCGGGCGATGGCGCGGACGCGTTCGACCCGATCGCCCTGGCTGCCCAGCTTGTTGTGATACACGACCTTGGCCAGCCCCGGCACGCGCGAACCCAGCGTCTTCTTGCGGTCCTGGTCGAAGAAAAACTTGGCATCGGCCAGACGCGGACGCACCACGCGTTCGTTGCCCTGGATCACGGCAGACGCATCGGCGGGCGAGATGTTGGAGACGATGAGGAACTGGTTGGTCAGCCTTCCTTGCGCGTCCAGCAGCGGGAAGTATTTCTGATTCGCCTTCATGGTCAGAATCAGGCATTCCTGCGGCACCTCGAGGAAGGTTTTCTCGAACTGGCCAACCAGCACGTTGGGACGTTCGACCAGCGCAGTGACCTCGTCCAGCAGCGCGTCGTCCTCGATCGGTTTCAAACCGAGCGGCACCGCGGCCGCCTGCAACTGGCGGACGATTTCGGCGCGGCGCTCGGCAAAGCTGGCGACCACCGCGCCGTCATCCTTTAACTGACTAGCGTAGGTGTCGGCATTTTGAATCGCCACCGGACTGACGCGCGCCTCGAAGCGATGGCCTTGGGTGTCGCGCCCGGCCACGAGGCCCAGCACGGAAACCGGAACAATGTCGATGCCGTGCAGCGCGACCAAGCCGTGAACCGGACGCACGAAGTTGACGCTGCTCCAACCGTCGGCCAGCTGGTACTGCATCACTTTGGGGATCGGCAGCTTCGCCATCGCATCTTCAAGTGCGCCTTCCAGCCCCACTAGCAAGCTTGTTCCCTTTGCCATTGACCGAAGGAATATGGCGTCAGCTTTACCGTCATTGGCAATATAGAGTTGATCAGACCCATCTACAGCATTCGGCCACATTTCAACGAGGTCTGCGCGCCCAACTTTGGCAGCGCTCTTTCTAAATGCCTCGGTGGGTTTGCCGTCTGCATCCAACGCGATAGAAACAGGCATCAGCTTTTTCTTGATTTCCTGGTCAGGTGCGGCCGTAAGGACATTGCAGACATGCACAGCCAATCGGCGAGGTGACGCGTATGAAGTCACTTTCTCGTCCGCCGCAACCAGTCCTCTAGACTTGAGTCCACCAAACAACTGGCTAGCAAAGCTCTCGCCCAGCTTCTTCAGCGCCTTGGGCGGCAGTTCTTCGACGAACAATTCAATGAGTAGATTTGCTGCCTTCATCACATCGGTGCTCATGCTGCCGCCTTCTTTGCCATGTCCGCCGCCACTTCATCCGCCCATGCACGCGGCGCCATCGGAAAACCGAGCCGTGCACGGCTGTCCAGATAGCTCTTCGCCACCGCCCGCGCCAGATTGCGGATGCGGCCGATGTAGGCGGCACGCTCGGTCACCGAAATCGCGCCGCGTGCGTCGAGCAGGTTGAAGGTGTGCGCGGCTTTCAGCACCTGTTCGTAGGCCGGCAGCGCGAGCTGCGCGGCCATCAATTCCTGCGCCGTCTGCTCGTGCGCGGCAAACGCCGTCAACAGAAACGCAACGTCGCTGTGCTCGAAGTTGTAGGTCGATTGCTCGACCTCGTTCTGGTGGTAGACGTCGCGGTAGGTCAGCCCCTCGGTCCAGACGAGGTCGTACACGCTCTCCACGCCCTGCAGGTACATGGCCAGCCGCTCCAGACCGTAGGTGATTTCGCCGGTGATCGGCTTGCAGTCGATGCCGCCGACCTGCTGGAAATAGGTGAACTGCGTGACCTCCATGCCGTTCAGCCACACCTCCCAGCCCAGCCCCCAGGCACCGAGCGTGGGGTTTTCCCAGTCGTCCTCGACGAAACGCACGTCGTTCTTCTTCAGATCAAACCCCAGCGCTTCGAGCGAGCCGAGATACAACTCCAGAATGTCGGCCGGCGCGGGTTTGAGCACCACCTGGAACTGGTAGTAATGCTGCAGCCGGTTGGGGTTGTCTCCGTAGCGGCCATCCTTGGGGCGACGACTCGGCTGCACGTAGGCGGCCTTCCACGGCTCGGGGCCGAGCGCGCGCAGAAAGGTCGCGGTGTGCGAGGTGCCGGCGCCGACTTCCATGTCGTAGGGCTGCAGCAGCGCACAGCCGCGCTCGGCCCAGTAACGTTGCAGGGTGAGGATGATGTCCTGAAAGGTGGGTTTCACGGCGGATTTGCGGCTTTTCGGGAAAGGCGCATTTTAACGTGGTTGGATGAGGTTTCGTTGTTGTGGCTGGGAATGATGCTGTGCTGCCGACCGTTGGCCGGGGGTAGCCCGGCAGCTAGTCACTTTTCTTGTCTCGCCAAGAAAAGTAACCAAAAGAAGGCGACCCCGACAGCCACGAATTCCCGAGAATCAGCCCTGCCGGACGGGCGGCGAAGAACTCGCCCCGCTTTGCTGTTTTTAATTTGGTTTTTTGTGAGCGGGGCTCAAACACCTTCGCCGCTGATCCGCCCGGCAGGGCCAATTCTCGGCGTGGCTGTAAGGGGAGAAAGTCAAAACCAGTTTGACTCTGAGCGGCCGTCGCTAACCTGATCGAGTGCTTCGCAGTGAGGCTCACCCAGGTGCACAAACCGTCCCGTCATCACCGCCCTGGTTTTGACTTTCTTCCCCTTACAGACCCGCCGAAGATCAAGTGTGTCGGGTGGATCAGCGGCAAAGGTGTTTGAGCCCCGCTCACAAATCAATTAACACTACAAAAGCGGGGCGAGTTCTTTGCCGCCCACCCGACGCGCTTGATCTTCGGGAATTCGGGTATGTCGGGGTCGCCTTTTCTTTGGTTACTTTCTTTTGGCGAAGCAAAAGAAAGTGACTAGCCGCCGGGCTACCCCCGGCCAACAGTACTCAGCCAGCCACAAACCTCACAACTCGGTTGTGCTACGTGCCTACATTTAACTGGATGGCTTCGCTGCGCTCGCAATGACGGGGCATGTACAGCTGGGGTGGCCCTAGGCGCTAGCCGCTTCCAGCGCTTCGATCTGCTCCGACAACTCCAGCCACCGCTCCTCCTCCCGCGCCAGTTCATCATTCACATGCTGAAGCTGATTCCCAACCGCCGTGATGTCCTCGACCGACAAGGTCCCTGCCAGGCGCGCTTCGAGCGCAGCCTTTTCCGCGTGCAACGCCGCCAGACTCTTGTCGAGTTTCTCCAGTGACTGTTTCAGCGGCTTGAGCTTGCCGGACGGCGCTGCACGTTTGACAGGCGCCGGCGCAGGTGCCGGCCTGGGGGCTTCCGCCAGCTTGCCGGCCTCTTTCAGGCTTTCGCGCAGCCGCTTGCCCTCCTCCAGCAAATAGCGCTGGTAATCGTCCAGATCACCGTCGAACGGCTCGACGCCACCGCGCGTGACCAGCCAGAACTCGTCGCACACGGAACGCAGCAGGGCGCGGTCGTGGCTGACCAGCATGAGGGTGCCTTCGAATTCGTTGAGCGCCATCGCCAGCGCTTCACGAGTGGCGAGATCGAGGTGGTTGGTCGGTTCGTCCAGCAGCAGCAGGTTGGGGCGCTGCCACACGATCATGCACAGCACCAGCCGCGCCTTTTCGCCGCCGCTCATGGTGCCGACGGCCTGCTTGACCATGTCGCCGTTGAAGTTGAAGGTGCCGAGGAAGTTGCGCAGGTCCTGCTCGCGGCTGCTGAACTGGCCGGCGCCGCCGTTGGCGATGGTGTCGCGGGCGAGCCGGATCATGTGCTCCAGCGGGGTATCCAGGGGGCGCAGGACGTCGAGTTCCTGCTGGGCGAAATAGCCGATGTTTAGGCCTTTGCCCTCGGTTACTTCGCCGGCAACCACCGAAAGGGTGCGCGCGATGGTTTTGACCAGCGTCGATTTGCCCTGGCCGTTGGCGCCGAGGATGCCGATGCGCTGCCCGGCGAAGACGGATTTGCTGACGTGCTGCACGATCACCGTCGGCGGGGCATACGACTCCACACGTGCTTCAGCACGTAGTGGATCGGAGTCCTTTAGGGTACCAGCGGGCGCATCCGCGGGCGGCGGGTAGCCGAAGCTGGCGTCGTCGATGGTCAGCATGGGGTTGGGCAGGCCGAGCGGCTCCTTGAATTCGAAGGTGAAATCCGCCGTTGCCAGCAGGGGCGCCAGTTTTTCCATGCGGTCCAGGGCCTTGACCCGGCTTTGCGCCTGCTTGGCCTTGCTGGCCTTGGCCTTGAAGCGATCGATGAATTTCTGCAGGTGGGCGATCTTGTCCTGTTGCTTGGCGAACGCCGCCTGCTGCAGCGCCATCTGCTCGGCGCGCATGTCCTCGAAGGTGCTGTAGTTGCCGCCATAACGGGTGAGCTGGCCGTTTTCGATATGGATGGTGACGTTGGTCACCGCATCGAGAAACTCGCGATCGTGGCTGATCACCAGCATGGTGCCGGGGTATTTCTTGAGCCAGGCTTCCAGCCACACCAGCGCGTCCAGATCGAGGTGGTTGGTGGGTTCGTCGAGCAGCAGCAGGTCGGACGGGCACATCAGCGCGCGGGCGAGTTGCAGGCGCATGCGCCAGCCGCCGGAAAAGCTGTTGACCGGCTGGTTCAGTTCGCGCACCTGGAAGCCGAGGCCGAGGATCAGCGCCTGCGCGCGCGACTGCGCGTCGTGGGCGCCGGCGTCGTGCAGCGCCATATAGGCGTGCGCCATGCGCTCGCCGTCGTCGCTGGCCTCGGCGGCATCGACTTCGGCTTGCGCGGCGGCGAGCGCGGTGTCGCCGGCGATGACGAAGTCGGTCGCGGATTCGGACGTCTCCGGCATGTCCTGCGCCACCTGCGCCATGCGCCACTGCGACGGGATCGAGAAATCGCCCTTGTCCTCGTGCAGGGTGCCGTTCAGGAGCGCGAACAGGCTGGATTTTCCGGCGCCGTTGCGGCCGACCAGGCCGACCTTTTCGCCGGGGTTGATCGACACCGAGGCGTTGTCGAGCAGGACCTTGGCGCTACGCCTAAGGCTGAGATTCTTGAGGATGATCATGCAGAAGATGCGGCGCGCAGGACACGCTCCGCCCAAATCGTAAAGCCGGATTCTACCCTGTCGCGTTTTTCGCGCCTGTTTGACATGTCGGTGTTTGCCAGTTCGACACGGGATGACGGTTTTCCGTCAATCCACGCAATCGCCGCAGTCGGACCCCCCTAAAACAAAATCACAACACATTGTTTTAGATGCCATTTTTTTATCGTGGCAGGGGCGGGCCGCGTGGCACAGGCGTTGCAAGTAATCAGGCAAGCAAGCCCACGAAGGAGATCATCATGAAACTGCAATTCGGCCAAAACCAACTGGTTCTCGAACTCAGCGCCTCGCCCTTTGCCTGGTTTCACGGCGAGACCGAGCGCATGAGCCTCACCAGCCTGTCACTGCTGTTCGTGCAGTTCTCCCTGTTCGCCCGCCAGCCGGCTGCCTGATGCAACTGGGTCGAGCCACCAACGTGAGCATCAGCTTCTCCCGCTCGCCGTTGGGGTTTTTCAGCGGCAGCACCTGCCGCATGACGATGATCAGCCTGACGCTGCTGTTCATCGAGTTCCGCATCATGCAGCAGAGTCCGCTACACGCGCCCAAGCTGGACTGATCCAGCATCTATCGGGGCATTTCCAGCACGGCCTCCAGGCCGCCCGCTGCACGGTTCCTGAGCGTAACCTTGCAGCCGTTTGTTTCCGCCAGCTGGCGCACGATGGCCAGACCCAGCCCGGTTCCTCCCGTGGCCTGCGAGCGCGACCCCTCCAGCCGGTAAAACGGCCTGAACACTTTTTCCAGCTGGTCCTCCGGGATGCCCGCACCGGCATCCCGGACGATCACCCGCGCCCGTTTGTCGGCGCATTCCAGCACCAGTTCGACCGGCGCCCCGCCGCCGTAGCGCTGGGCGTTCTGGACCAGGTTGGACACGATTTGCCGCACCGCCAGCCGGCCGGCCTCGACCTCGCAGGGGGCTGCACCCGGCCACGGCAGATTCGCATCGGCCGCCACCTCTTCCAGCAGGCCCGCTAGGTCGAAGCGTGACTTCCGCTCCGGCTGCGTGGTGCGCGCCAGTTCAAGGTAGCCGGTAATCAGCTTGTTCATGTCGGCCAGATCGGCCACCGCACGGTCGATTCGCGCCGGGCTGGGGGCGTCGCGCAGCATTTCCAGGTTGAGCTGCAGGCGCGTCATCGGCGTGCGCAGGTCGTGCGAGATGCCCGCCAGCAGGGTGGTGCGGTTATCCAGCAACTCGCGCACCTCGGCCGCCATGGTGTTGAAGCGGCGGGCCAGTTCGGCCAGTTCGGCGGGGCCGGTTTCCGGCAAGGGCTCGGGCAGCTCGCCCGCGCCGACCTGGCTGGCCGCCTGCGACGCACGCGCCAGCGGCACGGTAATGCGGCGCACCAGAAACAGGGCGGTCAGCAGGCTGAGCAAGGTGCCCAGCACGACCACCGCGATGGCCGCCAGCGGCAGCTTGACGGCATAGCGGCCGGGGAAAAAGCCGACCCGCAGCGCGTGCCCCCCCACCGGGATGTCCAGCCACACCGCCGCCGTATCCGGCACCCCGCGCAAGACTACCTGGTCGCCCACCCGGCGGCTCAGCGCAGCCTCGATCTGGGTGCGAAAGGCGAAGCTTGGCGCCTCCGCGGTGGCGCCGACGTCGATCGTGGTCAGGCGCAAGCCGTGGCGGCGCGCCAGTTCGCGTTCGAATGCCGCGCGCGTCTCGGGCGGCAGTTCCACCCAGGTCTGCGCCGACAGCACGATCAGGCCGGCCAGATCGTCGGCCGAGCGTTCCGCCACCGGCACGATCAGGGTGCGCGTTACCACCCAGAACGCGGCCACCTGGAACACGATGAAGGCCAGCGCCAGCGTCAGCGCGGTGCGGGCGAACAAGGAACGGGTGAGGTGCTTCACCCTTTGCCCTGCGACACGAACAGATACCCCTGCCCGCGCTGGGTGCGGATGTAGGCGGGGTTGGCGGGGTCGTCCTCGATTTTCTTGCGCAGCCGGTTCACCCGCACGTCGATGCTGCGGTCGAAGGGGTCGCGCTCGAAACCGCGCAGCTGGTCCATCAGCCAGTCGCGCGACAATGCGCGGTTGGCGTGGGTGACGAAAATCTCCAGCAGCTCGTATTCACCACCGGTCAGGGTGATTTCGGCGCCATCGCGGCTCAGCGTGCGGGCGTCGAGATTGACGCTGAACGGGCCGAAACGGACCCGCCGTGCGGCTTCGGCCGCGGCCGGTGCCGCTGCGCCGCCCTGCCGCCGCAGCACGGCACGGATGCGCGCCAGCAGTTCGCGCGGGTTGAAGGGCTTGGGCAGGTAGTCGTCGGCGCCGACTTCGAGGCCGATGATGCGGTCGATGTCCTCGCCCTTGGCCGACAGCATGATGATGGGCGGGAACCCCGGCTGCGCACGCAGGCGGCGGGCGACCGAGAGGCCGTCCTCGCCCGGCATCATCCAGTCGAGCACCAGCAGGTCGGGCCGCCGGGCGGCGATCAGGCGATCCAGCGAGACGGCGTCTTCGGCGGTCTCGACCGCGTAGCCCTGGTTCGTCAGGTATTCGGCCACCAGCTCGCGGATGCCGGGGTCGTCGTCGGTCACGTAAATCGTGTCTTTTTCCATGCGATAACTATATCAGCGGGGAACACCCCCTATTCCCACCCCGGTTACACACTGTTACAAAATCGCCCTTGCGCGAAACAGTGCACTTACTTTCCTCAACCACACTGCGAAGCGTGGAAGCCAGACGAGGCGACCACGGAAATGGAGACGACGATGAACACACGACACACCTGGATTTTCGGACTGGCAACGCTGGGACTGGCACTGGCCGCCCCGGTTCAGGCTGCGCCCGATTTCATGGAGGGCGCGTTCATCGTGGCCAAGCGTGACCGCGCCGACGACGTTCGCGAGGATCGGCGCGAAAGCCGCAAGGACGACCGCCGCGCCGCCAGGCGCGAAGCCGAACGCGAGGAACCGCGGGGATACGGCTACGGCTACGAACGTCGCCAGCAGCATCGATATGAAGACGAGGACCGCCCCCGCGGTCATCGCTGAATCTGATTTGAAACAACGAGGAGAGTAAGCATGAATGCACGCACCCTGAACACCACCCTGATTGTCGCCCTGCTTGCCGCCAGCGGCGCAGCGCAGGCCGGCCATGGCGACGGTGACGGCTTCACCACCCGCGCCAGGGTGCTGGCCAGCACGCCGGTCTTTGAGACGATCAACGAGCCGCGCCGCGAATGCTGGACCGAAACGGTCGGCCACGAAACGCGCAGCACTCGCGACGGCAACAGCACCGGCGGCGCGATTATCGGTGCCATCGCCGGCGGCCTGATCGGCTCCACGGTCGGCAAGGGTGACGGCAAGGTGGCCGCCGCCGCGGTGGGCGCCGCCACCGGTGCGGTGGCGGGCGACCGCTGGAACGATGGCAGCACCCGCTACGAATCGCGCCCGCAGCAGGTGGAACGCTGCCGCACCCATGACGACTTCCGCCAGGTCGTCACCGGCTACGACGTGCGCTATCGCTTCCAGGACCGCGAATACAGCGCCCACCTGCCTTACGACCCGGGCAAGTGGCTGACCCTGAATGTGAGTTTCACGGTGGCGCACGATCCGCGCGGCGAGCGCTGGAACAGCGGCCACAACAAATGGAAGGACTGACGCTCGCCCGAGCGCAGCCGCTCCCGATCTGAAAGGAGACACACCATGTTACGCACCCTGCTCATTGCAACCGCCCTGCTGACCGCCTCCGGCACCGCGCTGGCCCACAGCGACTATGGCTATGGCCGCGTGGTCACGGTCGAACCGCATTTCAGCATCTCGTTCGGTACCCGCCATCACGACGGTTTCCGCGTGCTGTATGAAAGCGGCGGCACCCATTACTGGACGCATGCGCCCCACCATCCCGGCCAGGTCATTGTGCTGCCGCCTCACCACCACCGTGTGAAGCACGTGCATCATTATCGGGATGACGGACGTGACTGGGATCACCGGCGGGACGACTGGCGCGACGATCGTCATGAACGCCACGGCGACCGTCGCGACCACCGTCGTCACGGCCGCGACTAGACCGGCTACGGGCTCAGGGTTTCCTGGGCCCGTTTTCATTGGGGTGTTGCCCCCCATAGGCTCGGCCGCAATTATTCGTGATGCACGACAAACGCGAGTTCGGTGGTGAAATTGCCGATGCCGCGATGGTTGGTCGGCGTCCAGCCTGAGTCCTTGAGATAGCGGGTCATCTCGCGCGTCATGTCCGGGTTGCCGCAGATCATCACGCGATCCTGTTCGGGGTCGGGCGCCGGCAGGCCGAGACGCTGCGACAGCACGCCGGAGCGGAACAGGTCGCTGCCGCGTTCGGGCGTGGGGAAAGGTTCGCGCGTCACGGTCGGCACGTAGTGCAGCTGCGGCTGATCCAGAGCCTCGATCTCGTCGCGGTAGGCCAGCTCGGTCGCCATGCGCACAGAGTGCACCAGCACCACGCTTTCATAGCGCGCATACAGCTCGGGGTCGCGGATCAGGCTGATGAACGGGGCCAGTCCGGTGCCGGTGGCGAGCATGTACAGCGTGCGCCCCGGCAGCACGTGGTTGAGCGTGAGCGTGCCGGTGGTCTTGTTGTTCACCCACACGCGGTCGCCCGGGCGGATCCGGGCCAGCTGGCTGGTGAGCGGGCCGTCCGGCACGTGGATACTGAGGAATTCGAGATGGTCGCGGTCGGCGGTTGAAACGATGGAATAGGCGCGCGCCACCAGCTTGCCTTCGCGCTTCAGTCCGATGGTGACGAACTCGCCGTTTTCAAACACAAAATCCTGCGGGCGGCTGAGGGTGAAGCTGAAGGTCTTGTCCGACCACGGCCGGACCGACTGCACCGTTTGTTCACTGTAAGGCATGGTTCACTCCGTTGAACGCGGTCCAACCGTTCGACGACGGCAACAGGCCGCAGTTCCGGCGCGCAGGACACGCCCGCGCAGCTCAGCCCTTGATGCAGGCCAGCGGCTTGAGCCGGGCCACCTTGCGCGCCAGCCCGGCTCGTTCGGCCGCCTCCACGACTGCGCTGACGTCCTTGTAGGCGCCGGGCGCCTCTTCCGCCACGCCGCGCAGCGAGGGGCTGCGGATCACGATGCCCTGGCCGGCGAGCTCGTCCACCAGCGCGCGGCCGCGCCACTGGCGGGTGGCCTGGTGGCGGCTCATGGCGCGCCCGGCGCCGTGGCAGGCGGAGCTGAAGGCGCGCGACATGCCGGCCTCGGTGCCGACCAGGATGTAGGACGCCGTGCCCATGCTGCCGCCGATCAGCACCGGCTGGCCGATGTCGCGCAGATCATTGGGCAGCGCCGGATGGCCGGGGCCGAAGGCGCGCGTCGCCCCCTTGCGGTGCACGTACAGGCCGCGCGACTTGCCGTCCACCGTGTGCCACTCCTGCTTGCAGGTATTGTGCGACACGTCGTAGATCAGGTTCAGATGCGACCCCGGCAGGACGTCGGCAAACACCTCGCGGGTGAGGTGGGTGATGACCTGGCGGTTGGCCAGGGCGCAATTGATCCCCGCGCGCATGGCGCCGAGGTAGGACTGGCCGAGCGGGGAGTTGATCGGGGCGCAGGCAAGCTCGCGGTCGGGCAGTTCGATGCCGTAACCGGGCGCGGCGATCACCATCTGCTTGAGGAATTCGGTACCGATCTGGTGCCCCAGCCCGCGCGAGCCGCAGTGGATGCTGACCACCACCTCGCCCTGGCGCAGGCGGAAGCGGTCGGCTGCCTTGCTGTCATAGATTTCGACGATTTCCTGCAGTTCGAGGTAGTGGTTGCCGGAACCCAGCGTGCCGATCTCGTCGCGCTGGCGGCGCTTGGCATGTTCGGACACCTGGTCCGGCTCGGCGCCGGCCATGCAGCCGTGCTCCTCGATGCGGTCGAGGTCGGCCGCGCTGCCGTAGCCCCGCTCGACCGCCCAGCGCGCGCCGCCGCGCAGCATCGCGTCCATCTCGGCCGCGCCCAGCCGCAGCTGGCCGGTGCTGCCCACCCCGGCCGGAATGTGCGCGAACAGGCGGTCGGCGAGCCGCTCTTTGAGCGGCGCAATCGCATCCGCCGTCAGTCCGGTGTGCAGGGTGCGCACGCCGCAGGAAATGTCGAAGCCCACTCCACCGGCCGACACCACCCCGCCCGCGTCGGCATCGAATGCCGCCACCCCGCCGATCGGAAAGCCGTAGCCCCAGTGCGCATCGGGCATGGCGTAGGCCGCCTGGACGATGCCAGGCAGCATGGCGACGTTGGTGAGCTGCTCGAACACCTTGTCGTCCATTTCGGCGATCAGTGCCTGATCGGCATAGATCACTGCCGGCACGCGCATTTTCCCGAACGGTGCGATGTGCCATTCGACATCCGATACCTGTTTGCACTGATCAAGCTTCATTTCACACGTCCACCACGCACTGGGCCAGCCAACGCCCGGATTCGTTCCTCCCCACTTTGAGTTCAGTATAGGTGGCACCCTTGATTTCGACGACCGGCTGGTGCTTCTGCAAATCCACTGCCTCGCCCCAGGCGGTGGCATGCAGGCGATGCCCGTCGAGGACGACTTCAAAACGGCCGAACAGCATGTGACGCGCCGCCATCTCCAGAATCAGCGCATTCAGCCAGTCGACCAGCAGCAACTCGTCGTCCGGCGCCTCGCACTCGATATCGACTTTCAGCGCCGGCGCCACACTGGCAAGTTCGGTCACCACCGCGATCATCGCCAGCGCTGCCTGCTCGAACGCGGCGGCCAGGGTAGGGCCGATGCCACGCACGCCCATGTCCGCTTGGTGCGGAAAGTGCTCCCAATGCCGGTCGCCCGTGCGACTGCGCCATGCCGCAACCGCCTGGCTGCGCGCCTGGAAGATCGCTTCCCGGATCCGCGCGGGGTCGGCATTGCGCGCCACCTCGGCAGCCTCGATGGCCTGCGCCGCCTGCAGCGCCTGCCGCAGGTAGTCCGGCACCGGATAGGGCTTGTCTTCGTAGCCGGGCCGGCCACGGAAATCGCATTCGCAGGCCTGCAGAAACTCCTCGAAGCGATCCGGGCGGCGAAAGGCATCGACCCGCTCCAGCAGTTCGACGAGGGTGCCGGGGCGCAATTCCAGCGCGCGGTGAACGTGGCCGTGGTCGCGCGCCACTGCGACGGCGAGGTCGCGACAGTCGGCGGGCACGCGGATGCGTTCGCTCAAGGCGCGCACCAGCTCGACGCTCTTGGCTTCGTGCCCCGGATGCTTCGGCCAGAGTTCAGGCGGGGTGGCACCCTTGCCCAGGTCGTGCGTCAACGCCGCAAAGCGCACCGGCAGGCTCAGGCCCTGCCGTGCCGCCCAGTCGATCACCAGCATGACGTGGTCCCCGGTATCGACTTCGGGATGATGCTCGGGCGGCTGCGGCACGCCGAACAGACGGTCGATTTCCGGAAACAGCCGCGCCAGCGCGCCGCAGTCGCGCAGTACCCGGAACATGCGCGAAGGCTGCGCTTCCATCAGGCCGCGCGCGATTTCCTGCCACACGCGTTCGGGTACCAGGGCGTCGACTTCGCCGCTGTCCACGATCTGCCGCATCAGGGCGAGGGTTTCCGGTGCCACGGCAAAGTCGGTGAAGCGGGCTGCGAAACGCGCCACCCTGAGTATCCGCACCGGGTCTTCGGCGAAGGCCGCGCTGACGTGGCGGAAGACTTTCGCGGCCAGGTCGCGCTGGCCGCCGTAGGGGTCGACCAGCGCGCCGGACGCATCCTCGGCCATCGCATTGATGGTGAGGTCGCGCCGCTGCAAGTCCTCTTCCAGCGTGACATCCGGCGCGGCGTAGACGGTGAAGCCCTTGTATCCGTGCCCGGACTTGCGCTCGGTACGCGCGAGCGCGTATTCCGCGTGGGTTTGCGGGTGCAAAAAAACCGGGAAATCCTTGCCGACCGGCTGGTAACCCAGCGCGACCATCTCGTCGGGCGTGGCACCGACGACGACGTAGTCGCGGTCGACCACCGGCCGCCCCAGCAGCCGGTCACGCACTGCGCCGCCGACGGTGTAGATCTTCATGGCGGCGCGAGGGTCCTCAACGGCGGGCGTTCTCGCGGTAGTCCTCGTACCGCGCGCGCGGCGTGTCGGCACGCAGGTATTCGGGGGCAATCGCTTCGAGCGCCACCGGCTGGAAATTGAATACCGAAGGCCAGCCGCCGCTGCAAACGTTGTCCGTACTCATCGCGTAGTAGTTGTCACGCGTCATCAGTTTCTTGCCGGGCTTGAACTCCAGCGCCCAGGCCTGGAAATACGACAACCATTTTCCCAGCGGGATGATGCCGCGCTGCTTGCCGATGACCTCGCCCACATAGCGCACCAGTTCCTGCAGGGTGTAGACCCTGGGGCCGCACAGATCGTAGGTCTGGCCGTAGGTCGCGGTATTGTCGAGGCTGTCGGCATAGGCGCGCGCGACGTCCTCCACGTGCACCGGGACAAAGCGGCTCTCGGCGGCCGCGAGCGGCAGCACGGGGAAGGTTTTGAGCAGGCGGGCGAACATCGACAGGAAGGAATCGCCGCGGCCGAAGATCACCGACGGGCGGAAGATCGTGACTTTGAGGCCGTAGCCGTGAATGAACTTGGGTCCGTTGAGATACCAGTTTTCGTGCTCGATGTGCGCTCTTCCGGCCTCGCGCACCAGCGCCTCGCCGATGCCCTTGGAGCGCTGATAGGCCGAGCGCGAGTTGGGATTGGCGCCGAGCGCGCTCATGTGCAGCAGGCGGCGCACGCCCGCTTCGCCGCAGGCGTGAATGATCTTGCGCGGCAACTCGATGTGGACTTTCTGGAAGTCGCCGCGGCGGGCGCTCGGCAGGTCGACGCGGCCCACCTTGCTTTCGTGCAGGATGCCGACCAGGTTGATGACGGCGTCCATGCCTCGAAAGTGGTGGATGAGTTCCTGCTGGTCGTGCACGTCGGCCTCGATCACTTCCACCGTGGGCAGCAGGATCAGGTCCTTGGCCGTTTCGCGGCGGCGGCTCAGCACGCGCACGTTGAGACCGCGCGCGGCGAGCAGGCTGACGAGATGGGTGCCGACAAAGCCAGACCCGCCGAGAATGCAGATGCGTTCAATCTTCATGTTGAGTTCGTTTGGTATATAAGGCGTTTCTGATTTTAGCCCGAATGTTCCATCCTGACGCATTCGGGCTAGTCGTCGCTCAGTTCGGCGTCCTGCGAAGCGTCCGAATCGGCTGTGGAATCTGCCAGGGTTTTGCGTGACGGCACCGTGCCCAGCCGGTCTTTCAGCAGCACCGAAGGCTGACCGAATCGAGCGGCGTAATACATGGCATTGCTCATCACCTTCTTGACGTAGTCGCGGGTTTCGCTAAACGGAATCGATTCGATATAGACGGCGGCCTCCATCGGCTGGCTGTCGCGCCAGCGCTGCGCGCGGCCCGGTCCGGCGTTGTAGGCAGCGGTGGCAAGCACCGGCGAACCATCAAGGCTGGTTTGCACGTGCTTCAGGTAATACGCGCCGAACTGGATGTTTTTTGCCGGGTCCTGCATTTCCTTCGGATTGAAACGCTTGATGCCGAGCCGCTGCGCGATCCAGCGCGCAGTCGCCGGCATGATCTGCATCAGACCCGACGCGCCGACGCCGGAACGCGCGACATTGATGAAGCGGCTTTCCTGCCGCATCAGGCCGAATATCCAGGCTTCATCGAGTGCGTTCTCGCGTGCGGCCCGCTGCGCCAGCTCGCGGTAGGGCGCCAGAAAACGCAATTCGAAATCGTGCAGTTCGCGGGTGCGTTCGGCGGTGCTGATGGCGCGGTCGTACCATTCCATGCGCCGCGCCAGTTCGGCAGCCGCCAGCAGTTGCGGGTCGGAAAACGTCTGCATCGCCCAGTCCCACTCCTTGCTGGCGTCGCTGCGCAAGCCCAATTCATACAAGGCCTGTGCACGCATGATGCCGGGGTGGCGCGCAATCGCAGCGACGTCATCGCCGCCCATTTTGATATTGATGGCCGGCGCCTGCACCACCGGTCCGAGTTCTTCCTGCGCCAACTGGCCGTAATAATGGTGCTCGCGCGACAGCGCCAGAAACAGCGGGTTGGCCGCTGCGCGCTGGCCGCTGGCCTGCAGCGCGCGCGCGCGCCAGTAGCGCCAGACGGGCTGCGCGCGGGTCGCTTCGCCCATGCCGTCGATCGCACGCTGCACGGCTTGCCAGTCGCCTGCGCGTAGCGCTGCGCGCGCCCACCATTCGCGCTGAAAATCGCTGCTTGTCGCCGCCGCCGACCGCTGGAACCAGGCCAATGCACGGGTTTCATGCCGCCGTGCCGCCCAGGTGGCGAGGTATGCCCAGGCCGTACCCAATTCCTCCGGGCTGAATTGGGGTGCCCGCTTGTGCAGCGCCTGCTCGGCCCGGTCGGAACTGCGTTTGGCCAGCTGGTCGAGCGCAAAGAGCGCGATTTCGCGCTCACCGCGCTGACTGAAATCAAGCGCGTTGCCGGCGTTCAACAGTCGGGCCGGATCGCGGGCCGCCTGATCGAACAGCACCGCAGCAGGCCGCTGAGATTCGGGCAAGGCATTGGCCACGACCCGGGCGACGCTGGGGTTGCCCGCTTCCAGCCCCAGCCGCAGGCGGCGCCAGACATCTTCCTCGCGGATCAGCCCTGCCTCCATCAGCTGCGTAAACAAGGGCGAGCAGGCCGACGGCATGTCGCGACCGGTGAACCACAGGGCCACCGCCTCGCGTTGATGGCTGCGATTTCCCTGCGCCCATTCGGCGCGGTAGGCATAGCATTGATGCGCAGCATCGGGCTTGGCGAGGCGCGGATATTCGGCCAGGTAGGCCGGCCAGGCTTCGCGACCGCCGAGCGATTTCAGCCAGTCGGCGCGCAGCACCTCGGCCATGCGGCTGCCGGGATGGCGCGCCAGAAAATCGGCAATGCGGGCATCCTCGGTGCGGCTCGTCAGCATCAAACGCCAGTATTCGACGTAGGGAGACAGCACATGATCGGCCGGAGCGGCGCGCGCGGCTTTCTCCAACATGACCAGCTTGCGCGCGGCAAACGCCTGCTGCGCCTGCAGCACGGCAGCGTCGCCGGACGCGGCCCACACGGACGTCGCAGACAGCGCGCCCAGCAGGAAAAACACAATCATTCGATACATGGTGCGAGGGTAACATGCAGCCAGCACGAGCCGCCTGAGCGAACCTACAGCCTGCTCGGCCTCAGTACCTGCGGCATCAAAAAATAAAGCCTAGGCAAGAAACAGCTTGTAGGCCGGATTGCGGGATTCGTCCCAATAGCGGTAGCCCAGCCCGTCCAGAAACGTCTGGAAGCTGGGCTTTTCCTTTTCCGGCACCTGGATGCCGACCAGGATGCGGCCGTAGTCCGCGCCGTGGTTGCGGTAGTGGAACAGACTGATATTCCAGCCGCGGCTCATGCTTTCCAGAAACTGCATCAGCGCACCGGGGCGTTCCGGGAATTCGAAGCGGTACAGCACTTCATTGACCGCCTCCGGCGCGCGCCCGCCGACCAGGTGGCGGATGTGCAGCTTGGCCATTTCGTTGTCGGTGAGGTCGAGTGCTTCCAGGCCGTGGCGCTGCAACAGCTCGACCACCCGCGCGCTCTCGCCCGCCCCCGGCACCGACAGGCCGACGAACACACGGGCCACCCTGGGATCGGAATAGCGGTAGTTGAATTCGGTGATGTTGCGTGCGCCCAAGAGGCCGCAAAAGGTCTTGAAGCTGCCCGGCGTTTCGGGGATGGTGACGGCGAGCACGGCTTCGCGCTTTTCGCCGAGTTCGGCGCGCTCGGCGATGTGGCGCAGGCGGTCGAAGTTCATGTTGGCGCCGGACGCCACCGCGACCAGCGTCTTGCCCTTGAGCCGGTCTCCCGCGATCACGGCTTTCATCCCGGCGATCGACAGCGCGCCGGCCGGTTCCAGGATCGAGCGGGTGTCTTCGAACACATCCTTGATCGCCGCGCAGATGGCGTCGTTGTTGACGCGGATGATTTCGTCGACATACAGCTGCGCCAGCCGGAAGGTTTCCTTGCCGACCGTTTTCACCGCCACGCCGTCGGCGAAAATGCCCACGCGCGGCAGCGTGATGCGCTTGCCCTTGCACAGCGAACGCGCCATTGCATCGGCATCCTCGGGCTCGACGCCGACGATGCGGATTTCCGGACGCAGCCGCTTGATGTAGGCCGCCATGCCGGCGATCAGCCCGCCGCCGCCGACCGGAATGTAGACCGAGTGAATCGGGCCGGGATGCTGGCGCAGCAGTTCCATTGCCACCGTACCCTGGCCTGCAATCACGTCGGGGTCGTCGTAGGGGTGGACGAAGGTCGCCTTCGCTTCCTTGGCCAGCGTGGTAGCGTGGACACAGGCTTCGTCATAATTGTCGCCATGCAGGATCACCTGCGCGCCGCGCGCGGCCACTGCGTCGACCTTGATTTTTGGGGTGGTCGCCGGCATCACGATGATGGCCGTCACGCCGAGTTTTTGCGCCGCCAGCGCCACGCCCTGGGCATGGTTGCCCGCCGACGCCGCCACCACCCCGCGCGCCAACTGGGCGTGCGTCAGCTTCGCCATCTTGTTGTAGGCGCCGCGGCACTTGAAGGAAAACACCGGCTGCAGGTCTTCGCGCTTCAGCAGAATCTGGTTGTTGAGGCGGCGCGACAGGTTGTGGGCCACGTCCAGCGGCGACTCGATCGCCACGTCGTAGACGCGCGAGGTGAGGATGCGTTCGAGGTAATCGTCAGGTGGGCTCATGGCGGCGGCAGGGGCGAGGTTTGATAAAAAAGGGCGATGCCGCTATCTTAGCCGGCTGAATCCAAATCGACGAAAACATCATGACTCAAGACGAAATGAAACAGGCCGTGGCGCGTGCCGCGGTGGATTATGCCCGCGGCGGCATCATCGGGGTAGGCACCGGCTCGACTGCCAACTACTTCATCGACGCGCTGGCCGAGGTCAAGGGCCGCATCGACGGCGCCGTGGCCAGCTCGGAAGCCACCGCCGCCCGTCTGAAAAGCCATGGCATCCAGGTGCTGGATCTCAACAGCGTGGGCGAACTCGAAATCTACGTCGACGGCGCCGACGAAATCACCGAACACTTCGCCATGATCAAGGGCGGCGGCGGCGCGCTGACGCGCGAAAAAATCGTCGCCGCGTGCAGCAAGCAGTTCATCTGCATCGCCGACGAAAGCAAGCTGGTCGGCGTGCTGGGCAAGTTTCCGCTGCCGGTCGAAGTGATCCCGATGGCGCGCTCCTACGTCGCGCGCGAACTGGTAAAATTGGGGGGGCAACCGCGCCTGCGCGAGGGCTTCACCACCGACAACGGCAACCTCATTCTCGATGTGCACGGCCTGTCCATCGTCGACCCGGTGTCGCTGGAAACCGCGATCAATCACATCGTCGGCGTGGTCACGAATGGCCTGTTCGCACGGCGCGGCGCGGACGTGCTGCTGCTGGGAACGGAATCCGGCGTCAAGACTTACAAGAAGTAACTACTGCGGGCGCCCGTCTTCATCGGGCGCCTCCAATTCGTCGGGGGCGGGCTCGACGGGCACGCGATATTTTTCGGTGGCCCACTGCCCCAGGTCGATCAGCTTGCAGCGTTCGCTGCAAAATGGCCGCCAGCGATTCTCCGTGGTCCAGGCCACGGCGACACCGCATATCGGGCAACTCACGACAGGGGGCTTGGAGACGGGTTTCACAGGGTACAAAAGGTCAGTTCGAAATCGAGCGGCTGGTCGGTACAGCTGCGTATCACCGCAGGCCCCGCCTGCACGAAGCGGATGTTGAGCATGTATTTATTGGCCGAAATTTCCGGCACGCACGGCAGCTCATCGGCCAGGCTCACCCGGATCAACTGGGGATTGCGCGATTCGAGCATGCGCTGGTAGTTGCCATTGTTCGCGTGCTGCAACTCGGGGCGACCGCTGTCGCGCAACAAGCCCAGCACGATATCGACCGCAGCACGAATGGACGCAAAGGGCGCCAGCCAGCGTTGCAACTGGCTCGCGCGCGCATCGGCCGGTTCGTGCAGCCAGTAATGGTAGGACGGCAAATCGAATTCGCACATGCCGCCCGGAATGGCCGCGCGCTGCTTGATGGCCATCAGCCAGTCGTCTTCGCGCAGGTGTTGTCCCACCTTGCCTGGCAGTTGATAAATACCTTGATGGGCAGTCTCGATCGCGGCCAGCACCTGTTCGAGCGTTGTGCTCTGGACATGCGGATTGCCGCGCAATGCGGTCAGGACGGCTTTTTGCCGGTCCAGTTCCTGCAGCAGATCGGATTTGAGATCGGCGCGCGCGGCCACTTCAGCCAACTCGAACAGTGTCAGCAAGGCTGCATGATGCGCGTGCGGGTCGGGCGATGCGGCATGGGCATCGAAGCGGTCGAACAGGTCTTCCAGCCGCAGCAGGGTGCGGATGCGTTCGCTCAGAGGATATTCGTAGTGGATCACGCCGTAACGCGCTTATCGGAATGGGCCGATTGTCACCTATTCATGCGGAAAATCAAGGTGACGGCGCAGCGGCGAGCGCCAGATAGCGCTGATGCAGCCTTTCCACGTCGGCGCGCAAGGCCGCAGGCGATGCCGTGTTGACGATCACATCGTCCGCCGCCACCAGGCGCTCGGCACGGCCGGCCTGCACCGCGAGTATGGCTTTCACTTCGTCCTGCGCGAGTCCGCTGCGCGCCACGACCCGCGCAATTTGCAGTTCTTCGGGGCAATCGACCACCAGCACGCGGTCCAGCGCATCCCGGTAGCCGCCGGTTTCAACCAGCAGGGGAATCACGATGAGCGCATAGGGCGCCGCCAGCGTGGCGAGTGCCTGTTCCACCCCCTGGCGGATGAGAGGATGCAGGATGGCTTCGAGCTGGTGCCGGGCCGCGGCATCGGCGAATACCCGGCGGCGCAGGGCACCTCTGTCCAGCGCGCCGTCCGGCTGCATCACCGTCTCACCGAAGACAGTGCGGATCGCATCCAGAACCACGCTGCCCGGCACGGTCAGCTGGCGGGCAATGACATCCGTGTCGATCACCGGCACGCCAAGGGCTGCAAAGCATTCGGCAACGGTCGACTTGCCGGAACCGATGCCGCCGGTAAGCCCGACCGCGAACATCAGAATTGCGCGAGGTAGGCCTGGGTCAGGTCGGCGCCGAAGAACAGCGCCACCAGTCCGCCGCCAGCCAGATAGGGTCCGAACGGAATCGGCACGCGCCTGTCATGCTTCACCAGCACGATCATCGCAATGCCGATCGCCGCGCCGACCACGGAAGACAGCAGCAGGGTGACAGGCAGCATCTGCCAGCCGAGCCAGGCACCGATCGCCGCCAGCAGCTTGAAGTCGCCGAAACCCATGCCCTCCTTGCCGGTGGCGAGCTTGAACAGCCAGTACACCGACCACAGCACGCCGTAGCCGGCCATGGCACCGACGACCGCATCCGGCAGGCTGGCGAAATTCCCGCCCAGATTGAACAGCAGTCCCAGCCACACGAGCGGCAGGGTGAGGCTGTCGGGCAGCAGGGTGGTATCGAGGTCGACGAAGGCCAGCGCGATCAGCGTCCACACCAGCAGCAGTGCGCCCAGGGTCTGGATGCTCACTCCCCACTTCCAGGCCGCCGCCGCCGAGAGCAATGCTGTGAGCAGTTCCACCAGCGGATAGCGCGCGCTGATCGGCGTGCTGCAGGCCGAGCAGCGCCCGCGCAACCACAGCCACGACAGCAGCGGAATGTTTTCCAGCGCGGTGATCTGATGTCCGCACTGCGGGCAGGCCGAACGCGGCAGCCACAGGTTGTAGCGCGGGAGTTCGGGCACCGGCTCTCCGCGCAGTTCTGCGCACTGGGCATGCCATTCCGTTTCCATCATCTTGGGCAGGCGATGGATGACGACGTTGAGGAAGCTGCCGACCAGCAGGCTGAATAAAAAAACCAGCCCGGTGAAGAGGGCTGGTTCGGTATGCAGGATTTCCATCATCCGACGACTTGGCCCATCTTGAAGATCGGCAGGTACATGGCGATGACCATGCCGCCGATCAGCGTGCCCAGCACCACCATGATGATCGGCTCCATCAGGCTCGACAACGCCTCGACGGCGTCATCCACTTCCGCCTCGTAAAAATCCGCCACCTTGCCCAGCATGGAGTCGAGCGCGCCGGATTCTTCGCCAATGGCAGCCATCTGCAGCACCATGTTGGGGAAACGACCCGAGTTCTGCATGGCCTGCGTGAGCGCGGTGCCGGTCGATACTTCGGAGCGGATCTTTTGAGTGGCCTCGACGAACACCTGGTTACCTGAAGCGCCGCCCACCGATTCCAGCGCCTCGACCAGCGGCACCCCGGCTGAAAACATGGTGGCGAGGGTACGCGTCCAGCGCGCGATGGTGGCTTTTTCGATCACCACGCCAAAAATCGGCAGTTTGAGCATGACGCGATCCATGAACATCTGCACCTTGCGCGAGCGCTTCCAGGCCTGCAACAAGGCATAGATGCCGCCACCCACAACCCCGAAAATCGCCCACCACCATTCGACGAAGTAGTCCGAGATGGCCATCACCACCAGGGTCGGTCCCGGCAGGTCGGCACCAAAGCTGCTGAACAAGTCCTTGAACGCCGGAATCACGAAAATCATGATGATGGCGGTAATAACGAACGCCACCACAATGATCGAAACGGGGTAAAACAGCGCCGACTTGATCTTGCCCTTGATGGCGAGAATCTTTTCCTTGTACACCGCCAAGCGGTCCAGTACGCCCTCCAGGATGCCGGCCGCTTCGCCGGCGCCCACCAGGTTGCAGAACAGCGCATCGAAATACAGCGGATGGCGTCCGAATGACTGGGTCAGGCTGCTGCCCTTCTCGATGTCCGCCTTGATTTCCAGCAGCAGGCGCTGCATCGAGGGGTTGGAGTGCCCGCGCGCCACGATTTCGAACGACTGCAGCAGCGGCACCCCGGCTTTCATCATGGTTGCCAGTTGCCGCGTAAACAGGGTGACATCCTTGTCGGTGATGCGCTTGGCGCTATTAAAAAGGGCGCTCTGTTTCTTGACCTTGGTGACGGTGATCCCCTGCTTGCGCAACTGGGAATTGACCATGGCCTCGCCGGCAGCCTGCAACTGGCCCTTGATCTTCTTGCCGCGCTTGTCCATGCCTTCCCACAGGAAAGTGGCGTCCTTGACTGCTTTTGCCGCTGTAGCCATCTTAACGATCCTTACATGTTAGTGACGGCCTCGACTTCCTCAAGAGAAGTCTGGCCTGATTTGACCTTCAACAATCCTGCCTGCCGCAGGTCGAGCACCCCTTCGCGCCGCGCCTGGTCGGCGATATCGGATTCGTTGCCGCCCTTGAGAATGATGCGGGTCATGGCGTCGGTAATCGGCATCACCTGATAGATGCCGACCCGCCCCTTGTAGCCGGTGCCGCCGCAGATATCGCAGCCCACCGGTTTATAGGGCCTCCAGCTGCCGTCCAGCTGATCCCCGGTAAAGCCTGCGGCCAGCAGGGCTTCCTGCGGAATATCAGTCGGCTGCTTGCAGCTGCACAGTTTCCGCGCCAAGCGCTGGGCGGTAATCAGAATCACCGAGGACGCCACGTTGAATGGCGCCACGCCCATGTTCAACAAACGGGTCAGGGTGCCGGGCGCATCGTTGGTGTGCAGGGTGGACATCACCATGTGGCCGGTTTGCGCCGCCTTGATGGCGATGTCGGCGGTTTCCAGGTCGCGGATCTCGCCGACCATGATGACGTCGGGATCTTGCCGCAGGAAGGATTTCAGTGCGGCCGAGAAAGTCAGTCCGGCCTTGTCGTTGACGTTGACCTGGTTGATGCCGGGCAACTGGATTTCCGCCGGGTCTTCCGCCGTCGAGATGTTAACGTCAGGCTTGTTGAGGATATTCAGGCAGGTATAGAGCGACACGGTTTTGCCGGAACCGGTCGGGCCGGTCACCAGAACCATGCCGTAGGGACGCTGCACTGCGTTCAGCAGCAGATCCTTCTGCCACGGCTCGTAGCCCAGCGCCTCGATCCCCAACTGCGCGCTGGTGGGGTCGAGAATACGCATGACGATCTTTTCGCCATATAGGGTGGGGAGGGTGCTGACCCGGAAATCGATGGCACGGTTCTTCGACAGCACCATCTTCATGCGGCCGTCCTGCGGCACGCGCTTTTCCGAAATATCCAGCCGCGACAATACCTTGATGCGCGAGGCAACCTTGTCTTTGATCGCCATCGGCGGCTGCGCCACTTCGGACAGGATGCCGTCGCGCCGATAGCGGATGCGGTAATACTTTTCGTACGGCTCGAAATGGATGTCGGATGCGCCAAGATTGATGGCATCCAGCATGATCTTCTGCAGATAGCGCACCACCGGCGCATCGTCGATCTCGATGCCGCCGGTATCCTGCTGCGCGGCGGCGGCGCTTTCCTCGTCGGCAAAATCCAGGTTGAGGTCTTCTGCATTCAGCACGGCCATCGTGTTGTCCGCAACCTCGCCCACCTTTTCGATCAGCTTGCCAAGCTTGTCGTCTTCCACCACCACCGGCTCGACCGCCTGGCCGGTCTGGAACTTCACCTCGTCCAGTGCCTGCAGGTGGGTGGGGTCGGAGGTCGCCACATACAGCTTGTTGCCGCGCTGGTACAGTGCAATCACGCGCCGCTTTTGCACCAGCTTGGGATCGAGCACCCCCTGCGGCAGGCTCTCGGCATCCATCGCACCCAGGTCGAGGAACGGAAAGCCGAACGAAGCCGCGGCAAATTCCGCGACCTGGTCGGCCTTAAAGCGCTTTCCCTTGATCAATTCGGTGACGAACGATTCACCCGACTGGCTGGCGCGTTTCCACACCCCTTCGGCGTCGTCCTCGGACAGCCAGCCATGGTTGACCATGGCACGCGCCAATCCGGTTAAATTGTTGGTGTTTGTCACTGCAGCCATAGCTCGGTTCCAGACAAGTCCAGCCTCAAATGATCGTCCGAATCGGCATTGCAGATTTGGCGATCAAAGGCCTTAACGGCGATTTTTCGACTAAATTGAGGCGTTCCTGGACGCGTCTTTATCCGGTTCCGGCAGATAAATGCGCGCCATTTTGACTGCACGATCCTGCGTCTGCACGATTTCCACCGGCACATCACCCAGCTTGAGGCTCACCCCCGCCTCGGGAATGTCCTCGAACTGCTCCAGCAGCAGGCCGTTCAGCGTCTTCGGGCCGTCCAGCGGCAGCGACAGGCCCAGCTTGCGGTTCAGATGACGCAGCAGGACAGTGCCCTCGACCAGCCAGCTACCGTCTGCCTCGCGCCGCAGATACCCGGTGTCCGACGGCGCCTGGGTGGTGAATTCGCCGACCATTTCCTCCAGCAGGTCTTCCAGCGTCACCAGGCCCTGGAGCTCGCCGTATTCATCGACCACCAGCGCCAGCCGCCGCCGGCTGCTCTGGAAGTTGCGCAACTGGGTGAACAGCGGCGTGCCCGCCGGAACGAAATAGGGATCTTCGAGATTTTCCTTCAGCGTTTCGGGATCGAGCTCCTCGCCCGTCAGCGCATGCAATACCCGGCGCACATGCAACACGCCGAGCAGGTTGTCGGGCGAGCCTTGCTGCACCACCAGCCGCGTGTGATGGCTGGTGGAAATCTGCTGACGCAGGCGCTCGGGATCGTCCTCGATATCGATCGCCTCGATCTGGCTGCGCGGCGTCATCACGTCGTCGACGGTGATGTCCTCCAACTCCAGCAGATTGACCAGAATCCGCTGGTGCTCGCGCGGCAATACCCCAGCCGATTCGAGCACGATGGTACGCAGCTCTTCCAGGCCGAGACGGTTGCCGAGCCCCGGCTCAGGCGGCCTGATCCTTAACAGCCGCAGGATGCCCTGCACAAACAGGTTGACGAACCAGACCACCGGATACGTCAGTTTGAGCATCGGCATCAGCACATACGCGGCCGGGTAGGCAATGCGCTCCGGATAGGATGCGCCGAGCACCTTGGGCGTGACCTCGCTGAATACCAGGATCAGAAAGGTCAGCAGCAAGGTTGCCAGCGACAGCGCGACATCCGATTCGCCAAACAGGCGAATCGAAATGATAGTCGCCAGCGTTGCCGCCGCGATATTGACCAGATTGTTGCCGAGCAGGATCACGCCCAGCAGCTTGTCGGTCTGATTCAACAGCGACAGCGTCAGGATCGCACCGCGGTGACCGGATTCGGCGGCGTGCCGCAGCCGATAGCGGTTGATCGCCATCATGGCGGTTTCGGATGCCGAAAAGAAGGCTGACAATGACAGCAGGCCTGCTAGTAGGCCAAACAAGGTGCTGATAGGTGGTGCTTCCAAGATCTATCCTGAAAAGGGCGACTCAATGCTTACGGGCGTGCTGACGATTTCAGCGTCCAAGCAGCACTTCCAGCACGAACTGGGTACCCAGATAGGCCAGCAGCAATAATGTGAAGCCGGTGATCGTCCAGACCAGCGCCGTGCGCCCGCGCCAGCCGCGAAAATGCCGCCCGACCAGCAGGCCGCCGAACACCAGCCAGGACAGGATGGCAAGCACGACCTTGTGCGAAAACTGCAGCGGCGTGCCAAACAATTCTTCCGAAAAGAACACCCCGCTGAACACCGCCAGGGTCAGCAGCACAAAGCCGGCGCCGATGGTCTTGAACAGCATGGCTTCCAAGGTTAGCAAGGGCGGCGCTCCGTTTTGCAGCGAAGCACCGCGATGCAGCTGTTTTTCCAGCATCGTCATCAGCACCGCATGCAGCGCCGCCACCGCCAGCAGGCCATAGGCGAGAAATGACACCACCAGGTGCGTGCGCAGGGCCAGCGTCTGCGAGTTGGGGATGACATGGGTAGCGGTGAAAAACGCCATGGCCAGCACGGACAGCGCCGCTAGTCCGCTCACCCAGGACTGCAGGCGCAGCAGCGGCGCCCCGTGGCTGGCCAGCCAATAAGTCAGCGCAGTCAGCCACAAAATCGTCGACAGGGAATTGCCGAACCCCAGCCGGATGTCGCCCTGCCCCAGCACCGACTCATAGATCAGCGCGCCATGCGCCAGCAAGGCCAGCGGCAGCACCCAGCGCACTGATGCGGCGGGCGGCGTGCGCTGCAAGCGCCAGGCCACCCAGCCATAGAGCGCGCTCACACACAAAGTAACCAGCAATAGCGGAGACATTCGTTAAAATGGAAATCTGATTCAGCCAGCCCCATTATCCATGCCGCCCACAGCGGCAACAAGGAAGACGTGTTAGAAAACCACCATGTTAGATAATCTCAGCGGACGCCTCGCCGGCGTCGTCAAAAACCTGCGCGGGCAGGCGCGTATCACCGAAGCCAACGTGCAGGACACCTTGCGCCAAGTGCGTCTGGCCCTGCTTGAAGCCGACGTTGCGTTGCCCGTGGTCAAAGACTTCATCGAAGCGGTCAAGAGGCGCGCGCTGGGTCAGGAAGTACTCACCAGCCTGTCGCCAGGCCAGGCGCTGATCGGCATCGTCCACGAAGAGCTCACCCGCCTGATGGGCGGCGAGAACGCCGACCTCAACCTGGCCGCCACCCCGCCTGCCGTCATTCTGATGGCCGGTCTGCAGGGTTCGGGCAAGACCACCACCAGCGGCAAGCTCGCGTTGCTGCTGAAAAACCGCAAGAAAAAGGTCCTGCTCGCCTCTGCCGACGTCTACCGCCCCGCCGCCATCGACCAGTTGCGGCAGCTGGCCAAGCAGCTCGACGTCAGCTTTTTCGAGGCGGGCGACGAGCGCGATCCGCTAAAAATCGCGCAGGCCGCGCAGGACCATGCGCGCAAGCAGTTCTATGACGTGCTGATCGTCGACACCGCCGGCCGCCTGGCGATCGACGAGGCGATGATGAACGAGATCACGGCGCTGCACGCCACGGTCAAGCCGGTCGAGACCCTGTTTGTCGTGGACGCCATGCAGGGCCAGGACGCGATCAACGTCGCCAAGGCATTCAACGAGGCGTTGCCGCTCACCGGCGTGGTGCTGACCAAGCTCGACGGCGACGCCCGCGGCGGCGCGGCGCTCTCGGTGCGCCACATCACCGGCAAGCCGCTCAAGTTCATCGGCGTCGGCGAAAAGCCCACCGGGCTGGAGGCCTTCCACCCCGAGCGCATGGCGCAGCGCATCCTCGGCATGGGCGACGTGCTCTCGCTGATCGAGCAGGCGCAAAGCTCGGTCGACCTGGCCGAGGCCAAGAAGCTCGCCGACAAGGTCAAGAAAGGCAAGGACTTCGACCTCGAGGATTTCAAGGCGCAAATCCAACAAATGAGGAAAATGGGCGGACTGTCGGCCCTGATGGACAAGCTTCCCGGCGCCGGGCAGATGGCGATGCCGGCGGGCGCCGACGACAAGGCGGTCAACCGGGTGGAGGGCATCATCAACAGCATGACCCCGCTGGAACGCCGCAAGCCCGACATCATCAAGGCCAGCCGCAAGCGCCGCATCGCCGCCGGCGCGGGGGTGCAGGTGCAGGACGTCAACAAGCTGCTGAATCAGTTCGAGCAGGCGCAAAAGATGATGAAAATGATGGGCAAGGGCGGGCTGGGCAAGATGATGCGCGGCATGAAGGGAATGATGCCGGGAATGCGCTGATCCGGCGCTACTGGCAAACCGGGAGTTTTTGGGTATAATTCGCGGTTTTCTCCGTTTACCCGGTGGGTTAAATCATGGTCGTTATTCGTCTTTCGCGCGGTGGCGCAAAAAACCGTCCCTTCTACAACGTGGTGGTGGCCGATTCGCGCTGCCGCCGTGATGGTCGCTTCATCGAGCGTGTCGGGTTCTACAATCCGGTCGCCGCCGAAGGCGCCGAAGCCGTGCGCCTGGATCAGGAACGCATCAGCTACTGGACCAGCAACGGTGCGCAGATGTCCGACACCGTTGCCCGTCTGGTCAAGCAGAACAAGCCCGCTGCCGCTGCTGTGTGAGTCAGCCAAGCGACTGGGTCGTGATGGGGCGCATCGCCGCCCCCTTCGGCATCAAGGGCTGGGTCAAGGTCCAGCCCTTCAGCGAAGACCCGGGCACGCTGATGGATTTTGAATCCTGGCGCGTCGGGCGCGGCGAGCAGCAGACGCATTACACCGTCGAGGCCGTCCAGGATCACAGCAACACCCTGGTCGCCAAACTGGTGGGCATCGACGACCGCGACGCGGCGTATGCCCTGCGCGGACAGGAAATCTCGGTGGCGAGAAGTGAGTTGCCGCCGCCGGAAGAAGACGCGTTTTACTGGTCGGACCTGATCGGCCTCAAGGTCGTCAACCGCCAGGGTATCGAATTGGGCAAGGTCGACAGCCTAATGGAAAGCGGGGCGAACGATTTGCTGGTCGTCAAAGGCACGCGCGAACACCTGATTCCGTTTGTCGCCGCCTTTGTCGGCAAGGTCGATTTGGCGGGCGGAACGATCGAAGTGGACTGGGGCGAAGACTACTGATGCGCTTCGATGCGGTCACGCTCTTCCCCGAGATGTTCGATGCCGTGCTGGATTACGGCATCACCCGGCGGGCGCTGGATCGCGGGCTGTACCGGTTCCGTGCGTGGAATCCGCGCGATTTCACCGACGATGCGCACCGCACGGTGGACGACCGGCCCTACGGTGGCGGCCCCGGGATGCTGATGTTGGCCGAGCCGCTGGACCGCACGCTGAATGCCGTGCAGCAGGATCTGGCCAGCGAGAATTTGACGCCCTGGGTGGTGCATTTTTCCCCCCGCGGCTGCCCGCTGACGCAGCAGCGGGTGATGGAACTGAAGGACACGCCCGCACTGGTGTTGCTGTGCGGACGCTACGAAGGGATCGACGAGCGGCTGCTGCAGCGCCGCGTGGACGAGGAGCTTTCGCTCGGCGACTTTGTGCTGTCGGGCGGCGAACTGCCGGCGCTGGCGCTAATGGATGCGATCATCCGACAGTTGCCGGGGGCGCTGAACGATGCCGAATCGGCCGCGCAGGATTCGTTCAGCCACGGTCTGCTCGACTGCCCGCACTACACGCGGCCCGAAGTGTGGCAGGGCATGGCGGTGCCGGAGGTGTTGAAAAGCGGCAACCACGCCGCGATCGCCCGGTGGCGGTTGCAGCAAAGCCTGGCGATCACGGCGGCGCACCGCCCCGATCTGCTGGCGAAGCGCGGTTTGTCGAAGCAGGAACAGGAACTTCTCGCGGCGCATCCACCCGGTGCGCCGCAGGACAAAGCGGCACGGTAGCCCCGTGCCAATGTGAAACGGCGTGACGTCCGCCCGGTAGACCCGGTGGCGCACCTCTCCCGCCAGGTGTAAGGAAACATCATGAACATCATCGAGCAACTCGAACAGGAAGAAATCGCCCGCCTGGGCAAAACCCTCCCCGACTTCGCCCCCGGCGACACCGTCGTCGTCCAGGTGAAGGTGAAGGAAGGCAACCGCGAGCGTCTGCAGGCCTACGAAGGCGTGGTGATTGCCAAGCGCAACCGCGGCCTCAACTCCGCCTTCACCGTGCGCAAGATCTCCGCTGGCGAAGGCGTCGAGCGCACCTTCCAGACCTACTCGCCGTTGGTCGCCAGCGTCGAAGTCAAGCGCCGCGGCGACGTGCGTCGCGCCAAGCTGTACTACCTGCGCGAGCGTTCCGGCAAGTCCGCCCGCATCAAGGAAAAGCTGCCCGCCCGCAAGGTCAAGGCTACTGCTGCCGAATAAGCAGTTCCCTGCCGTAATGCAAGATGCCCGCTTCATGCGGGCGTTTTTGTTTTGCCGGGCGCTAAAATGAAGCATGCTTATCTACGATGCCATTCTGGACGCACCGCCCTGCCGCCTCGGCGCGATCTTCACCGGCGACGCGCTGACCCGCTTGGACTTCCTGCCCGTCGACACGCCCGTTTGCGGGCAGGCCGACCATCGTGCCCGCCATCTGGCGGCCGAACTCGACGCCTACTGGCGCAATCCCGCCCACCCGTTCGATTTGCTCTTCGTGCCCCAAGGTACGCCGTTTCAGTTGCGCGTCTGGCGGGCGCTGATGACGATCCCGTCCGGGCAGCCGACCACCTATGGCGCGCTGGCAAAACGGCTCGGCACGGCGGCACGTGCGGTAGGGCAGGCGTGCGGGGCAAACCCCCTGCCCCTCCTCATCCCCTGCCACCGCGTGGTGGCGACCAATGGCTTGGGCGGCTTCATGCATGCCTCCAGCGGCGCGCCGCTGGACGTGAAAACCTGGCTGCTGGCGCATGAGCGGGCGGCCTCACTCAAGCCGCCCGCCCCCTCTCCCCAACCCTCTCCCGCAAGCGGGAGAGGGCGCAAACGTAATGCCCAAACCGATTAACGACGGCCTGATTGACCGATTCTGCGATCACCTGTGGCTGGAAGACGGGCTGGCTGACCTGACGCTGGCGGCGTACCGGCGCGACCTCAAGACCTTCGGCGCCTGGCTGGAAAAGGAACGCAAGCATGGCCTGGACGCCACCGTGGCAGGCGACATCGAAGCCTACCTGGCGTGGCGCTTCGCCCGCCGCGCGCAGCCGCGCAGCGCGGCACGCTACACCTCGGCGCTGAAGCGCTTTTATCGCTACCTGCTGCGCGAGAACCTGATCGCCGCCGACCCCACGCTCAATCTCGACAGCCCCAAGCTGCCCCGCGCGCTGCCCAAGACGCTGACCGAAGCCGACGTGGAGCGCCTGCTAGACAGTGCCGATACCGAAACCCCGCTGGGCCTGCGCGACCGCGCGATGCTGGAAACGCTGTATGCCACCGGCCTCAGGGTGTCGGAACTGGTGGGGCTGAAGCTGACGGCGCTCAATATCAACGACGGCGTGCTGCGGGTGACCGGCAAGGGCAACAAGGACCGGCTGGTGCCGCTGGGCGAGGAAGCGGTGCAGTGGCTCAAGCGCTACCTGACGGAGGCACGACCGCTGCTGCTGGAAAAGAAGCTCTCCGACGCGGTGTTCGTGACCGCGCGCGGCGACGGCATGACGCGGCAAGCATTCTGGTACCTCATCAAGCGGCGCGCGCAAGCCGCCGGCATCACACGCCCGCTGTCGCCGCACACACTGCGCCACGCCTTTGCCACCCACCTCTTGAACCACGGCGCTGACCTGCGCGTGGTGCAGATGCTGCTCGGCCACAGCGACATCTCCACCACCCAGATCTACACCCACGTCGCGCGCGAACGGATGAAGCAGCTGCACGCGCAGCACCATCCGCGCGGCTGAGTCAGCCGGCGTAGGGAATCCGTTCCATCAGGTAGCAGAGGCAGTCCTGGCGGATCACCCGCGTATCGCGCGTCAGCATCGCCGGCATCAGCGATTTCTTGAGCGTAATCCCGCCCCTGGCGGTACTCGAACAGGCGGTCGCCGATGTCTTCCCCACTTTCGTCCAGCGCCTGCCCAGCAGGTCGCCGCGCGCCAGTTCGCGGAAATTGTAGTGGCCCAGCTCGGGCACAAAATCGATGTCCGCGCCCGGCGCGGCAAAGCCGAAGCTGACCTCGTCAGGCACCTGCGTCGATGCTCACCCCATCGGTTGTGGGTCGGCCCTGACCATCCTATCCGCCCCCTCTTCTTTATAGAGGGGGCAGGCTGAAGCCGCTTCAGACCCGCGTGCTGCGTCGGGCGAGGTAAAACCACTCCTGTCCTGGCAGTGCGTTGGGATTGGGAAAGACGATGTAGCCGTCGCCATCCGCCCGCACCGGCGCGCCGT